>Ga0307983_1000122_pt1 | contig 41523 bp, 41 predicted proteins | sample OrgLakmetagen991_FD_201845 | JGI IMG/M metagenome (GOLD analysis project Ga0307983, IMG submission 201845) | Saline water microbial communities from Organic Lake, Antarctica - #991 | ecosystem: Environmental > Aquatic > Non-marine Saline and Alkaline > Saline | place: Antarctica: Organic Lake...
GACGGTGATCCCTGTGTTTGTGCGGTGGATCTGCGTTCGGGTGTATGCTGTGCCGGAAGTCGCAACCGACTTGATGGCCATCAACACGTTACACCCAGTGTCGCCCATCCCGATCGATTATGGCAATCCGCTCCTGATGATGTCGCTACACGAGGTCGGAACGCGTCACTACCAAGTCAACTCTATGGTTGGCGGCGGGGTCTTGGTGTTGCATCTGGTCGACGCGGACCATAACATCCTCACGGCCGACCAGCCAGGCGTGTTTGCGACCGTCGTTGGTGATGGGCCTATACCAATATCCCAAAACCTGCAGCCCAACCAGCCCAATACGTTTGTAACTATACCCGAAGAACTTCTTGGACCAGGAGGGCTGCCCGATCTGTTCGACCCTGCGTCCAACCCGTAGGCACCACAGGCCCATGACGTCAGCGTTTGTGGCCCGCACTTGCCAACCGGGTGCTTGACTAAGAATCAACGGCCACGCTGACGGGTCTTCTGGTGAGCTTCCGCACCGTGGCCGACGGCCAGCCAGTGCGGCTGACGGCTCGCAGGCTCGAGCAGCACGTGGGCACGCGGTTGTTCTCGGCGCACGACCACCGCCTGCGCCGCGACGCGCTGCACGACGGCGGTGTTTTTGACCGACGGCTACCTGCGCGGGCCTAGCGCTGCCGCGAGGGGCTGTCTTGCTGGAACGCCGCGTCCGTCAAGGCGTACCCGCGCCAGCACGCCACCCGCCGCCCGCCCGGTCGAGGCTGGCCGCGGGCCGCTAGGCCGCTTGAAAAATCATTCAGAAGCGACGCGCCAGGTGCAACCAGCCGCACACGGTGATCTGGTATGGGCCACCGATGGTCGGCTACCGTCCACCAGTCGACCCCGCACCTTGAGCCTGTTGCGAGGGAGCACGTGTCGCTCGAGCCCTGCTCCATTTGCCTCGAGCCTCTTGTCACTCGTGTGGTGCGACCGCTCGTCTGCCAACATCAGTTTCACAGAGCATGTGTCGCGCCTTGGCTGGAGCGCCACGCTCGCTGCCCGATGTGCCGAGCGTTTGTCAAGCCCATGCTGCCGTTTCTCCGCGTGACGCGGCAGCCAAAGCTGCCTCCCGGAGGTCCATTGGCCTGGCTGGCCGCGGGCGGCAAGGTGAAGGTGCAGGCCGACGCCCTCGCGCTCTCGAGCCTTTGTGACAAGGTCCATCTGGTGCTTCTCGCCCGCATCAGCGAAATCCGTCTGGTTCCTCGCCTCGGCTGCGCGCCGCCTCAACTGCATTTGGTCGTCCCTGCGCGTGCGGGCGACCCCCGTCAAGTGTATAGCATTGCGTTTAAGGGAGCCTCCGACGCGCGGACCATTTTCGACATGCTCAGCGAGCAGATGCATTACGGCGACCGGTCGGGACGCCAGCGCCCGGCGCTCGGGACGCCCTCGTGAAACACGCTTCCCTCCGGGCCCCGTCCTTTCCCTGGCTCCCCCGCTGGGGCCCCGTCTTTTCCTTCCAAGCACTGGGAGTCAACCCTGACGCTCTTCAGGCGCCAGCTTGCGTCATGCGTCTTCTTCAAAATCGGGACGTCCTCGTGAAACCACCTTCGAGCCCCGACCTCTCCTCCAAGCGGTGGGAGTCAAGCTCGACGCTCTTCAGGCGCCAGCTTGCGACATGCGTAATTTTCAAAGTAGGGACGCCCTCGTGAACATCTTGGCTCAGCAAGTATGTCGGCAGTCGACAATCCCTTCGAGTCGTTGATCGCGTTTGGGCAAATAAGCCAAGCGGCTTTAACCGCCGCCGGGGGGGGGTTGGAAAGCAATAATTTGGAGTCTAACGTTTTGGAAATCAAGCAAGGGCTGCAGCAGTTTTTCCTGAACGAAAGCTTCCGCCGAGTTGGGTTGAACGCCCAGCCAGTAACATGGAGCAACATCGGACGCCCCTTTCCAGGGAGTGGCCTGACGGTGAACCCTGTGTTTGTGCGGTGGATCTGCGTTCGGGTGTATGCTGTGCCGGAAGTCGCAACCGACTTGATGGCCATCAACACGTTACACCCAAAGTCGCCCATCCCGATCGATTATGGCAATCCGCTCCTGATGATGTCGCTACACGAGGTCGGAACGCGTCACTACCAAGTCAACTCTATGGTTGGCGGCGGGGTCTTGGTGTTGCATCTGGTCGACGCGGACCATAACATCCTCACGGCCGACCAGCCAGGCGTGTTTGCGACCGTCGTTGGTGATGGGCCTATACCAATATCCCAAAACCTGCAGCCCAACCAGCCCAATACGTTTGTAACTATACCCGAAGAACTTCTTGGACCAGGAGGGCTGCCCGATCTGTTCGACCCTGCGTCCAACCCGTAGGCACCACAGGCCCATGACGTCAGCGTTTGTGGCCCGCACTTGCCAACCGGGTGCTTGACTAAGAATCAACGGCCACGCTGACGGGTCTTCTGGTGAGCTTCCGCACCGTGGCCGACGGCCAGCCAGTGCGGCTGACGGCTCGCAGGCTCGAGCAGCACGTGGGCACGCGGTTGTTCTCGGCGCACGACCACCGCCTGCGCCGCGACGCGCTGCACGACGGCGGTGTTTTTGACCGACGGCTACCTGCGCGGGCCTAGCGCTGCCGCGAGGGGCTGTCTTGCTGGAACGCCGCGTCCGTCAAGGCGTACCCGCGCCAGCACGCCACCCGCCGCCCGCCCGGTCGAGGCTGGCCGCGGGCCGCTAGGCCGCTTGAAAAATCATTCAGAAGCGACGCGCCAGGTGCAACCAGCCGCACACGGTGATCTGGTATGGGCCACCGATGGTCGGCTACCGTCCACCAGTCGACCCCGCACCTTGAGCCTGTTGCGAGGGAGCACGTGTCGCTCGAGCCGTGCTCCATTTGCCTCGAGCCCCTTGCCCGCGACGTGGTGCGACCGCTCGTGTGCCAGCATCAGTTTCACAAAGCGTGCGTGGTGCCTTGGCTCAAGCGTCAACCTCGGTGCCCAATGTGCCGCACTTTCGTCAAAGTCTCGCTGCCCTTTGTCTGTGTCATGCGACTGCCCGCGCTGCATTGGAGCGGGCCGCTGGCCTGGCTGGCCGCTGCTGCCGGCCAAGTCAAGGTGCGGCCCGACGCCCTCGAGCTCTCGGGCCTTTGTGGCGAAACGCACCTACTGCCCCTCACCCGCATCAGCGAGATACGTCTGATTCCTCGCCTTGGCTGCACACCGTCGCAGCTGCTCATAATCATGCCCGGGCGCGCGCGCGACCCGCGCCAGGTTTACAGCGTCACGTTCAAGGGAAGTTCAGACGCGCAAACCGCGTTTGATATGCTCAATGAGCGGATGCATTACGGCAGCCGCCAGCGAACGTGAGCGACGCGCGTTTCGAATAGCGCCGCGATGCCGCCTGCGTTTTGGGGGCCAAGAGCCTGATTGTTGTCTGGGCGGCTGCTCGTTTTTGCGTCGCCGGGACGTGGTCCGCCCCTCTCGCCAAGCAGGCACTCGAGGGAAAACAACCTGGATGGTCGTCCTGCGTAAACAGCCGGCTTGCTTCGCCGTTCCTCCTCGAACTTTTGGTGCAGCATGGACGGTCGAACGTGGCTCTTTGCACTGTTGGTTGGAATCATGATGCTGTTTACCATGACAAGCCCGGACCTTGATGCCTCTGGCATGCCCTACACCCCGTGGGTCCACGAGGAGGTTCGCGCACGCGTTCGCGCGCGGATTGAAGACAACATGCACAACAGTCAAGAGCGGCGCGTGCGTCGGGGAGACGAGGTCAACATCATGTTTCGCACCGCCTCGGCCGGAGCGAGTTGACGGTTCAATTTGAATTTCGTCCAGGGTGGGTGACGAGGTAACAGTTCCATCCAGCAATTGCGAGCCACGTCAATCTTTGCGCATGACGTGGCGTTGAATGTCACAAGTGCCAACCGGGGGCTACGTGTACGATGTGACGCAAGCCGGGCTTTTCGCCCGTCGGGGGCCAGGCGGTCCTTTAGTTATCCAGCGTAACGACAGGCCCGACCCTGCCCACAGTCAGCATGAGCCAAGCGTTGTCCGTCGCCTCTGCTCCTGAGGAGCGAAATTGGTCTACCGACGGCGTTCTCCGACCCCGCACGTCGAAGCGAGCCTCGAGAGCCAACCGTCGTCACCATGCCTCCCAGGTCGAAGCGGCAACTTCAGACGCTGCCTCTCGGCTGCGTGACCTTGATCAAGGGCAGGGTGCCTCTGACACACTCGTCAAGGCGGCCGTCGTTGCATGCAACAAGTTGATTGCGGTGCACGCGCGCCGCGGTCACCTGGGCTGCGCTGAATCGGTGCTGGCAGAGATGCAGAGCATCAAGCTACCGCTCAACCTCTACACGTTCAACGCGCTTATTCACGCTGCCGCTCGCAGCAACAACACTGTGGCGGCACTGCGCTGGCTTGAAGCGCTGGAGGCGCACTCAACGGTCACGGCCGACGCGACCAGCTACAACCCCATTCTGGCGCTGCACTGCAAGTCGGGCGCGCTCGCCGACGCGCGTGTTTTGTTTAGCAGCATTTGTGACCGAGGGCTCGCTGACCGAGTGACGTACAACACGTTTCTCGCCCTCCTGCTAGCCCAGGGCGGCGACAGCTTGCGGATGGGGATCGACCTCTTCAACACCATGGACCCGGCGGTTGTGGCGGTCGACGGGACGACGGTGACCCTCGCCATGCATCTGCACTTGAGGTTGGGTCAGCTTGCCGACAGCTTGGATTTGTTTGCAAACCTGGTGTGGTACGGGTTGCCGCCCTGCCCAAGGACGACCGACGCTGCCATGAGGGTCTGGCTTGCCATGCGAGATCCCAAGCAAGCCCGAACTCTGTTTGAGCGCCTGGCTCACCAGCACCAGCTGGACGACACGACCTGCACGACCCTGGTAGCGACGTTCGGCAGCGACGTCGGGGCGCTTGCAAACTGGCTTTGGGCCGCGCGGCGCCGAGCGGTTCCTCTGACTCCGTGCTCGATTGGCTTTATGCTCAAAGCCGTCATCAATGCGCAAGGCTCGCTCGTGGCGGAGCACTTTATGGCCAACCTGTCTGGGGGCTCTAGGGTGGTGCGGGCCGAGCCGTTTGGCGTCGATTGTGTCGTCATGAGCATCTTGATTCAAGCCATCAGTAACGAAGATGAGTCGGTCGCCTTTGTCGACGACCCTGGCATTACCGGCCTGCATTCTCAGCGGGGGCCCCGGTGTCGCTTTTGGCTTCGTAACATGGTCAGCATGGGGCTCGAGGTGGACGTCATCCCCTTGACATCGTTGATGAACGCGTTTGGCAAGGATCGGGATGCCCCGGCTCTGATGAGAGAGTTCTGGGCCTGGCGACCGGTGGTGGAGTACGACGAACTGGTATACAACACTGCCTTGAGCTGGCTCAGCAAGATGGGGTGCGTGCGCGATGTCAAGGCTGTCCTTCAAGCCATGCCCGCGCACGTTCCAGCCTCGCGCTGCCTCAAGACGGTTCGTCGTCAATTACCCCGGAGGCTACAGGGCCAGTTGCGTGGGCAGCTGAGAAGCGTCGTGCCAACTTCGCACCAGCTGTGAAATTTAGAGATGGTCAGTGTCAGACCGTCTATTACTTGAATTGAGTGTCTAGCTTTGATAAGAAACATGCATGGTCCGTTCATGACAAAGCACTTACGGCTGCTCATGTCCGACCTCAATGGAGATGGCAAGAGCAGGCACTCACTGTGCTGGGCGACAGTTGTCAACTGTAATTACATCGAGGAAGAGTCTGTCCCGGCCTACCACGCTTCACAACCTTAGCTTTGTCCTCTTATCCTGGGGCGCAGACGTGTGGACGGCAGCGTCTGGTAGTTGTCCTTCAATCCAGCAACGAACGTTCGTCACGGGCTGGAGCTGGGAGGGATCAAAGACAAATTCGTTCGTGCTCTGGCTGCGCTGCACCGCCGCATGGTACGCGACGTACACCGGTTCCCTGTCTGGAGATGCTCCGCCTAGGTTGACCATGTTGACCATGCCTTGCCCCTTGCCTGCTGACAGCGTGGTTGCAGCGCCTTGTCCATGGAGCAGGGATGCACAATCAAGCGCAAGACAGGCGCTCGCGTCACGGGTATCATGGGGGCCGACCCCGTCGTCGTCCGAGCCTGCGTCCATGGCACACGTGCCACTGGGAGGGCTCTGCTCGGCAACGGTCTCTTGCGCATCCCCACTGCTGTCCCGGTTGCAAAGGCTCTCGACGCACCCTGGGCTGCGACCCTGGCTGCCATCGGCGGCTAGCGCCGTTGCGGCAGCACCGTCTTGCTCCCCCGGGCCTGCGACAAGCGGAGGCCTCGCTTCAGCGTCCGACCTAACGGCCAGCGCAAGACGTGATGCGTCGTCAGGAAGGACAGCGTCGATGGACGATGGCGGCGCGCAGGCCCTTGCAGAGTCAGCGGGCAGCGCGACGAGGGCTTGTGCCCCGCGAGCCCGGTCTCTCGGCTTGTCCGTCGCGAATGACGCGCCATGGCCAGGCGCATGAGGGCTCTCAGCCAAAGCCCGCACTGCCTTGGCTTCGGCAGCGTCGATCCGATCCTGCAGGTCGGCGCGTTTGCGTTCGTCCACGAGAGGGCCTGCGCCGCACCCCCCACCCCGTCAGCTTACCCACGTAAGCCATCTGGCAGAACCTTACCTTGGATGCAAAAGAAACCTTGCTCACGGTCCGTCTTCCCCGGCACCCACGTCACTTGAACCTGCGCCGGGAAGCCAGTGTCACCCAAAGCAATCGTCCGCAGGGGTTCCATGGTCGACATGATCGCAAGCCAGTCATGGTTGTTCTAAAGAGCAAGACCGTGAGACGGTACTGGCTCTGCCCCGCCAAGGAGCGGGGATTCTCACCAACCTCACCAACACCTGCAGTTCGCGTTGCTCTGTCAATTGCAACGACTGCTGGAACTGGCGAAAGTAGCTCATGGATCTTGTTGTTGGAAACGCCATTAACGCGGTCATGATGGAAGCGCGTGAGTTGCATTGGAGCGACGAGCTAGACGTGCGGGCCATGGTCACTCCCCGCCCTCTGTAAGTGAATGCAGCGCTTGCGCAGGGCCTTATTATGTGTGACGTGGCATAAAATTGTTTGCTCATAAAAGTGACGATACGTGACGTGTCAACATGCTGACCTGCACTGCTTCCGGTCAGGCAGCCCCTCCCCCCCGTGGAGCCCAAGGACCATTGCCAGTGTCATGAAGCACTTTCAGTCCAGCACCGGGTTTGTGGGGACGGCGCCCGTGACCCAGCGCACCCGCCGCCGCACTGCAGCCAGCACTGGCGTCGGCGCGCCGGAGCACGGACCCCTGCCTCCGCTCACGTCGCCGGCCGCGCCCAATCACGAAGCGCAGCGGCGGGCACAGGCGGCCGAGGACCTTGCTGCGCTGGCGGGGTTGCAGCCTCCGCCGTTGCTGCACCAAGCCGTCGCGAACGACGCGGGCCTGGGCGAGCCGTTGCCGCCGCTCGTGCAAGCCAAGGTGAGCCTGGCGGAGCATCAAGAAGCCGCCATGCTCCGGCGAGCTGCAGAGCAGCTCGTCGCCTCGTCAACCCAGAGCGTCGCTCACCCACCAGCGCAGCATTGGACGCAACACAACTTTGAGCCAAGCAGCAGCTCGGACGAGAGAGACCCGTGATTTCTTTGGCAATTGATTGGATTATGCTCGCAGCCCCTCTCACGGTCGCGAGATGTCGGGTGATCTCGAGGGATGCGCGTCCTTGGTTTGCAATGGTTCGTATTTTCAGCCCGGCTCGCGCGCTGCCTGAAGCTGCTCGAGCGCGCAGGCAATGGCCACGCGCCCTGTGTCGCGAAGCTGCCGCACACCAACGCATCCCACGCTGGTTGGCACTGCTGGCAGCAGCCGCATGGCCATGACGGGGCACTCGATCGCCGTCCAGCGCACGGCCTGCGCTGGAAAGTCAATGTGGGCGGCGTACCACGTGCTGGTGGCTTGCGCAAAGACGGCCAGCGAGGGTTGCCGCTCGTGCTTGATGTGCCGCTCGACAAACAGCTGCACCGTCCACCCTGTCTCACCGTAGACCATGCAGTCCCAGGGGCGCGCCGTCCGCGAAAACGCTCTGGGGCTGGGCCGCTGTTCAGCAATGACCAGCAGGGCCTGGCTGCGCAGCGCCAGCATTGCGTTGCGCAGCAAAAGGCAGGTGACGTACGAAGCCGGTTCGTACCGCGGTTGCAGGTGTCGCCGTTGCGCCACAGCCTGTAGCTCGGCCCAGAACCGCACTCGGTGACCCGGTGCCAGCAGAATCAACCGGGCGCCTGGCGGCAGGGTAGCCCGTCGATGGCCTTCAAACGTACAGACGTGCACGTCCATTCCTCGCTGCAGCGCTTCGGTCGCCCAGCACTTGTCTGCCCCAGTAGCACCCCCGCTGATGATGGTCGGTGCCTGGCTCATTTTCTTTTTTCGGGGCGGGTGCTGCGAACGAGCAAGGAGCGCGCCAAAAAATAGAACTCGGAAAAATGCCCGCGTACGACCCGCTGGACGACGTTACGCTGGATATTGACGTCATTTTCCAGCCAACATGACGTGGCGAGCTCGAGTCAAGGACGTTGGCCTCGCTGGCGGCCATGGCCACGTAAAAGTCGACGCGCGCTTCAAAGTCGCCCTCGTCCAAACTTCCAGAGATGCGTTGGCGCAGCTCGCCCAGCGACAGCAGGGCACCCGGGTTGGCTTGAGCGCTGTTGTGGGCGCGAGTCACGCAATCGTAAAAGCAGTCGCCTTGCGCCGCCACGTCGCGGTACACCTTCCAAGCGTTGGGAGAGGCCTCGGTGCCCACAAAGTAGTGGGCCCGCAGGTGGGCGCTGAGGGTCACCAAGCACTTGGCAGTGCGATGCAATGGCAACATCGGGTATTGAAAGGCAAGATCGGTCATGGTGCAAGGCAAGCTGCTCGTGAGCCAACGGTGGAGGGTCAAGTATAGGGAGATGGGTGTGTGCAAAAGTCGCTTGAAACGCAGAGTGAGCTGCAATCGGAAGGCAGGGTGAACAAAGAACGTGCTGCAAGGGTGCAGGACAAGACGCTCCGAAGCACAAGGGGGTATCCAATCCAAAGGCAGAAGACTTACGTGGCTGGAGAGGAAATGAAGCAACAAATGACGTGGTAAATGAGCCCACTTCTGCTGGAAGCAAGGGGGTCTTGTGCTGCAGTCGACCGAAATAGATTCCCAATTTAGACTTGCTGATAAGGGTTATCAGCGCTATTTGTAACGTGCTGATAAGGGTTATCAGCACCGCTTATTCAGCATCCAAGAATAGCACAACCTGGCATTTGTCGCCCGTCCTGCCGGGCATTTTCCACCCCATGCCATTCAGCTACACCTTTTCGCCTTCAACTTTTGCCATGAACGTCAGCCGCGATCAGTCTGAAAAGGTCGACCTCGTTGTGTCCTACGCCTTGCGCACCCTCGCCAACCTCGCTGGTCGTTGGCGGCGCTGCCCCGGCAAGTACCCGCTGAGCATGGTGCGAGCTTACATCGAGCGCTCGGTCACGGGCTTGACCAACGAGTTGACCTCGAACGCGCTGAGCAACTGCCACGACAAGCGCATCCGGAACGAGGCCGAGCTTTGCCTGCGCAACCTTGTCAACCTCAAGGCCAGCTTTGACCACGGTGCCCACGTCGACGACATTGTTGGGCACATTCGCGCGGCGACGGCGACGTACGGGTCTCTCCAGGACCGCCAGCCCATTGTCGTCGACGGTCACGTGTTGGATCGAGACGACTCGCCAAGCGTCTAGGTCAACCCTCTACTGTTTCCTTCTGTGGCTGTGTGCCGGTCGTTTACCAATTCAGGGCATACACGCACACATACGAGCTCCATCAACAACCACCCCACGCATGTCACAGGCGCTGGCTGCTTGCGGCAGGCACAGCACATGGGCGAACCATGCGGGCAGCAGCGACGGACATGATGTCTCATGTCAGTTCGCCATGAGAACGGGCGAGCAGCCTGACTGACGTTGTTATTCTTGAAGAAGACACGAACTGGGACTGCACCCGCCCGACGCCGAATTCCTTTCACCCGAACAGGAGCAGCAACGGCCGTGAACGGCGTTGCTATTTTTGACGAGGAGGCGACAGGTCGAGAGGCCTTCAAATCACACTCCCATTACTAGTGAACGGCGGGTCACTCCCCCTGCCCACTGAGTTCGAAAGCTCGGCTTCGACTCAAGCCACTCCTGCCGTGCAGGTTCTTCAACTTTGGCAAGGCTCCGAATCACACTCCTGTTGACGGATAGCGGGTCCCTCCCCACTGAGTTCGAGAACTCGGCTTTGCCTGAAGCCACTCCTGCTCCGCAAGTTCTTCAACTTTGGCAAGGCCCAAGCACTAACTCTTGTCTGCCGTACGTCTCGACTGACTTGGAAATTCTGGCGTCATCCCGAAGCACTTCGGTTGCGCGGATGCTTCGTCAGCAAGGATCCCAAACGGTGGACCGCGCCGAGGACCGCGCATGACCGCTGGCAGAGTTTGCAAGCGGGCGCGCCGTGCGTCATTCGTCAGCGACGTGGCGCCGGGTACAGCCGGGTACAGCCACGCTTCCGACGAGGCTTCACTTACCCGCCACCCGCACGCCATGAGTGCGCCGCTCCTGCAAGGCCTGCGCGAATCGACCGTGGCGCAGGATTGGAAGGTTCCCGAGGCAGCCGGAGGGCAAACGCCGCCCGACGCTGGGCTGGCCTTGTGGATCGAGGTGACCACGCGCGCCATCAACGGCGAGGGCTCGGCCGCCCATGCCCTGATGACGGACGCGTGGGCAGTGGCTCAGCGCTCGCGCCGTGCGGCAGCCTGCTTGTGGGAGATGCTGGCCCACGCGGTGCGCGACGGGGTGCCCGGCTTTGGGGTCGACGCCGACGGCAGCGACGAGCGCCATGAAGGCGCCGCTTACCTGCAGCAGGCCATGCGCTTGGTCGTGGGCGGGGCCAACCAGGCCAGGGCCTCGTCCCTGGACCGGCTGCTGCTGGCAGTGGCGGTCGAGGCGTGCCGGGAGCTGGCTGCCAAGGACGGGTTCAACTGGAAGCTCGGCAACGTGCTGCGTCGGGGCGACGTCGAGGTCCTGCGCCAGAGCGGGCAGACGGCGCTGGCCAACGCTCGCGCCAGCCCCGGCTTTCGCGCCGCGCTGGGCCGCCCCGTTCAGGAAGCGTGCGCCGCCGAGATCGCACGCGCGCGCGGCGACGGTCGCGAGCCGTCCAACCTCTCCGAGCCCGTCGAACGGACTGGGGCCGGGCTGACTGATTAGTTTGGATGACGGATGGTTGGGTCGGTCTGCCTGCCGCCGGGACCACCGTTCGTCTACAGGCGACCCTAGCGCACGCACAACGGCAGCAACGACTCGACAACTCGACGTTCCGCAAGGTCAATCGGTGGGGACTTGCCCAGGGAGGGGCTGGGTCCGTCGCCTCGATGTTGCTTAGGAGCGCTGTCCCGAGGCGCAAACATGAGTGCGCTTCGTGAACGGGGTTTGCTTCAAGGGTTGACTGAATTTTATGGGGCTGAGACTACGTAGAGCCTGCCATAAACGAATAATCATGGCCGACGAGTCTCACACAAGCACCACCAAACCGACCACGGAATCGGATAGCAGATCGATGGGGGCAGGGCCACAGGTACGGCTACGTGCGGAAATCGCAACATGACTCCCGCTCAAGCGCACAGGATCTACCCCGACCAAGCAGGGCCCTTCGACCCAGGCCGCTTCGCCCAAAACGTCGTCCACCGCGACCTGCTGATCGGTACAGTGGCCATCGTACCCTTGGACGTGACGTCATGACCCGACGACGCCATTCTGACCAGCAGCAGCGTCGGTTGGGATTTACTACCCTTGACTTGCCGTTCACCATAGCCACCAAATTCCCCTTCATCCACATATCCATCGTCTCTTCGTCTATGCGCGCGTGACGCCTGCGCGCAGCGCCCTTCGCAATGCCGATTGTCCACCTTCCCTTCGAGACGGTCCGTGTTGCTGTTTCGCCCGCAACGAACGAGGCTGTAGTTAACTTCGGCAACCACCTTCATGCCCGCGTCGCGGGCGAGCCCTTTGGGCCTACGCAAAGCATGTCTTTTGGAGCCGCGATTCAAACTCTGCACGAGCTCGTGGACGCGAACCGCTTTCCGGAAGGGATTGCATTGCTCTTGGAAACAGGCGTAGGCAGCACCAGCATGACCTGGATCATGCTGCTCATCTGGGGTCCGCGTCTTCGGAGCCTGTCGGTCAACTTTGCCGCCCCCGAATCGCTCGCGTTGGAAAAAGCCTTTTCCCTGTTCACCGAGGGCACGGGCAAGACCTGCTACCGTCACGCCTGCCACCCTCTGGCACTCACAGTCGTCCGCGGGATGGGCTCGACGTTTGTCACGGGTCTCATGATGTTGGGTATTCTTAGCAACGATCGTACGGTCAGCCTGACGTACCACAATGGCGCAGAATGCACGCTGCCCGTGGCGTATCCCAACCTGAAACGCCTCGCGTTTAGCGACCTGCCCATCATGGCTCTTGCTCTTGTGCGCCAAACACTCATGTTGGCGGACCGGGTCAATCGGGGGCCTCTGGACGCGCTGGAAGTCGCGTGCCGATGCGCCCCCACGCCTTTGCTGATGGAGCACATGATTCGAGTGCCCAAAGGCTTGGTTGGGTCCGCGACACGCGTTCGGCTGGTCAACGCCTGCGTGCGAACCGCAAGTGAGGTTGTGATTGATGCGCTGGCGCTGCACGAGATGTCGCTCGCCAAGGGGTTCCAGGCTCGTCGAGTCGATGTGGTCGCTGGTGACAAGGCGCAGCCGTCCACCCAATACCGAGACGCTGCCGAGTGCGGACCCGTGCGGTCAGTGGCTGTTGATCTGACGCAGAGCATGTTGACGACCGACCTGGTCGTCCCCGCCACGGTGGACGTCGTATGGCTGACGGGGGGCGAGCCCCGGAACCACGCAAGCGTGGCTCGTCGCGTGATGGACCGAAACCCCAGCGTGTTGATGGTCTACGCTGGCAAGGCAGCCATCTTCGAGGAATGTCGCGCGTACGCGTCCCGACTCTTTCTCAGGAGCCGATCGCCATCCACTTGCATGCGGGCCGTTTACCTCAGTCGGTCTGGCGTTCAACCCCACGGCAGCGTCCGGCAGAGTGTGGCTGGGGTGATGATGGCAGCCCACCGGCTCGGCATGGCCGTGGCAAACGTGGTTGCCGCTCGCATCATTGTGCACGCCGTGCTGCTACGCCATGACATCAGAAACGCTCGGGCTCGTCAAGCTGGCTCTGATCCAGCATCAGGCAGCTCGAGCGAGGAAGAAGACCCCGAACCCTAGGGGCAAGCGTTGAACCAAGCCGTGGGCGAAGCTACGCCGGAACGTCGAGTGACCCGGAGCCAAGCAAAACGAACCTGAAGCATCGTCATCATGAGAGCGGCTTTTTTCAGGCTTTTTTCAAGCCTCAGGCCATGTCCCAAAAACGACCGTGTCAAAATTTCAATCTCTTATCAGTGCGCTAGCGACACGTCACTTACTGCCGAGCGCGTAGCCAGACCATTCACCAACCTTGACATTTTCCTACTATCTTGCTTGACCAGCTACTCGTTCTGAAAACGCCCTTGCGCTGCAGCCCCCATCAGAGTCAAGCTCGGCAACTCCCACGGGTCCGTCGGCCATGGTGCCTCCAGCAAGGCTTGCGCCTCGCGTTTGCGTGGTCTACGGGGACCCCGACTCTGCCGCTCACAAAACCAAAATGATTACCGATGTCTTTTATGGGGCTGTAGCTCCTCCAGCAGGCGAGCATCGCTGCAGCTCTGTCACGTGGCATTCCATGACCGGCGATGCTGACGACGATGTCGCCGCCGTCTTTACCAGCGTGACTGACTTGGCCGACCACGACCTCCTACACAAGCTGCTTGCCGAGCTGGAGAGCTGGTCAGAGTTTGCCCGCGTGCGCAAGGTGGTCATCGACGCCAGTGAACGCCCAGAAGAATGGGTGCTCGTTTCACTGGTGCACACACTGCTTCGACGCGCTTATGAGACGGATGGGGTGTGGGAAGTCCACGAGCCCGAGCTTGGGACTGTCGACGAAGACACAATGCCAACCCCCGAGGATCCTCGCGTCTGCAGAGACCGAGACACCTACACCCAGGCCGCGTGTCAAGACGCCGTCGCACGCTATTTCTAGAACACGCAAGGGTGTGAGTGTGTGTGCGACAACACCAATTTGATCGTCTTGTCTCGAAGCGCAGCATTGGTGGAGGCATGGCACACCCTCCGAGAGTGCCGTCGGCTTGACCGTGATGGTGGACCGGTGAAAGGTGACGACGGGTGTCCGCTCGCCACGTCACGCTTTGGTCACAAGTATGCTGAAAATCCTAAAATAGCTGAACGGAACAGAAAGCGCTGACAAGAGGCCTGCTTGCATTTTCACATCTCACGTTGACGCATTCTCGCCAGCCTCGTTCGAGCGTCCATTGCGCTTGTCGAAAGCCACCCTTTGATTTGCAAACCCCGTTACCGCCATCGGTGCGTTTGCATTTGGCCATGGCAGCCTCAACCACAGCTTGTCTCGAGACAACGGAAGGAGCCCCGCTTGCAGATGTGGCGGAACCGCACCAAGACGATTCCACGCAAGAAACTGCAGCTGACGAAAGGTAGTGCCCGTTGCGATGTCTGCGCAATAATCATGCCGCACACCGTGGTTAATGGGCTCACATGGCTGCCTTGCCCAGTCGTTCACCAACGCGCCGCCTTTCACGCTCGGGGTCTCCTCACTCGATGTCTCCTTCGTACTACCCAACCTCGCCCATCTACGCGCGGGGCACCCCCTTTTACAACCCGCCTTCGCCGTCTTACGCTGACGACGCAGAAATCCCAGTGGCCAAAAGGGTGTGCTGGCGCGACGAAGTGGACACTCGGGTGATGGCGATTGCCGACTGCTTGTGGGTCGAAGCCTTGAGCGTGACGGTGACGGTCAGCGGCGAGACTGTGACCGTGAGGTTCCTGGCCACTGATTTTGAGGCTCTGGCGCAAGCAACGGACGGACGCTTTGCCGATGCGCAGTGGCCGAGCGTGGAGCGGCGGTGGAGCGACCGCCGCATCACGCTGGAGCACTTTCACCAAGCGTCTCACCAAGCTGCTTTTGTCAAGTTTGTCGTTGGCGCCGGCGCTCGCTGCTGCAAGACGCTCGACGCATGGCGCTCCTTTTTGCACAGGGTGGCCGAGCACCTCGACAGCATGGCTGCCGCGACCGACGTGCTGCTGATGCTGGTCCGGGAGCTCGAGCCGGCAGCGGCGCTTGCCGTCTTGGCGTGGCAATTTGAAGACGACGGCGCGTTTCGGGTGAGCCGAGCCGAGGGGGGCCACTCGCGGGCTTGGAGCGACGTGTACTGTCTGATCAACCAAGTCGCGATTGCCGAGCGCAAGCCCATGCTGGAGCGACTCTTGCCGGGGGCGACTGCCTTGGGGTGCGACCAAAGCTCGTTGGCTGCTCTCCAGGCTTTGGCTGAAGCAAAGGGTCGGGACCCAGCTGAAGCGATCCAGTACGTGGGCCACGACATTTTGACGTGGCTCAACGCGACCGTGGGCGAACCAGCGACGTACGGCGAAGACTGAGCAGACGGCGTCGGGGACGCGCTTTTCGGGCTGGTGTCGCGTGGGCGTGCTTGTGAGCGTGACGAGCGAGATTGGTCGTGTCAATTTACCTCCTCTTCGTTCTCTACATGCCCTCTCAAGCTCAACACCACATGTCGCGGTGTGCACCGGAACCACGCCTTTAGCCCTTCATCATGAACCATGAAAATCAAGGGGGTGACAGGTCGAGGGGCCCCCGAAGGTCCGTTCGAATCGGGGGCGGAGATGAAGGGCAAACGCGGGGCAAGACCTTAAATTGCTAGCTCTTTGCTTGCAACTTTTCAACTTGCCCAGCAATGGCCGGCTGGGATCCAAACGGTGTCAAGTGGTTGCTTCACCACGTTGGGCAGCATCAGCCTCTGTGGTAGCCAGCTTAGAGAAGCTGCTTCGGGAGCGCTTGTGTGAGCAGGAATGACATTGCCTGGCCCGCACTGATCAAGACGCACATCGTGGGGCTTGGCTCTTCCTTTTAGGCTGAGCTTGACCACCGAACGCTTTCCTTTGGCAACAGAAACTTGGTCGTCGGGCCGGCGCACTCCCAGCGTCCGTCTTCTTCAAAAGTCGCAACGCTCTCGTTGAGCGCCGGGGCTACTCCTGTGGCAGAAGAAACTTGGTCGTCTTTCTGTGCCGGTTCGCCAACCACTAAACTGTCCCACGACAGGGCGTCATTGTGCGGCGGGGTGGCCTACTGGCAATATATGAGACGGCGGTCCAACCTCGCAAAGAATGCCTTTGGTCCCAAACCCTCTCATTTTTCCCACGGATCGCCCTGGAAGACGGCCTTCTTCGGCTCGCACCCGAACGACTCTGGCTGATGTCTCCACTTGCGCCGTTGGGGAGTATTCCCCCGTTCTCAAGGAGGACATGGATTGCGAGCGACACCCGCTCGGAACCGGGTTCTGTTGCGCATTCGCCTGCCCAATCTGCATGGAACCGATCGACGACCCAGTGACAACCCCTTGCGACCACACTTTTTGCACACAATGTCTAGACAATTGGCTGCAGGGCGGGAGAACGTCGTGCCCGCTGTGCCGGTCCGCTCTCGTGACGACGGGCACTGTGGCTTTTCCCCAGCAGCCGATTCCTGACTTGCCTGGGTACCAAGCAACAGAGGGTTGGGTGCGAGAGACGTTTAGGCTCTTGTTTCCAGGGGAAGACGTCCGCGACCAAGCGCACTTTGGGTTGGTATTGCGACGCATCTGGATGAGGCTTTCGCACCTCCTCGACCAAGTGATCGATCCTCGCTTGGCAGACCTGGACTATTCCATCTATCGCAGCTTTACACTGTATCGAGTACCAACTAGCGAAATAATACAACGCGCGTACTACACCATATCGCGCATGAACTACGCCCGCGCCATTGAGCAGGTCGAACAGTCCATCCACGAGTTGTCGAGGCGGCAGGAGGGGCAGGGCCTGTTTTAGCACGCTTTAGACAAGCAGGTGGACCGGCCGGAGTGGCCTAGCGAGCCCCGTGAGCTACGGCTGACGAAGCCAGGGGCACTCCCAATTCCCGCTTCACCCCTGTCGTGCGTCTGGTTCAAGTTGACGTTGAAAGCCGGGGTCGTCATACCGTCATCGGCCGCAGGAGTCCTGTTTAACAGCACCTGGGTGCGCATTGCCCGTCGTCGCAGACACCATGAGCTTGGCGCAGCTGCCGGACGACGTCTTGCGGCGCATTCTGGCACTGCAACCCAAGGGGCTGCTGCCTTTGTACGCCGAGGTGTGTCGGCGGTGGCGCGACCACATTGCCGCCATGCTCGACGCCGAGGGCTGGCCCGACAGCGACGTGGTGGTCAAAACATACTTTCGGTCGCCGGTCCTGCACTGCCTGGCTCTGGAGCGCTGCCTTCCAGCTGGCGACGCGAGCGGCCGCGCCGCTGCCTGGTTCAACACGGTACATGTCGAAATGAGGTTCGAGGGTCTAGCAGCAGGCAACGTGTCGCTCGACGATGCGGTGCGCATGCGGCACCGCGAGCAGCGCCAGTGTGGCGTGCCAGAAACTTCTCGGGAGAGGTACGTTTCCAGCATCCGCCGGGCCATTGGACATTACGTCTTCGATCGCGACACGGACTTGCGCTGGCTCAAGCGCCTGTGCAATGGCGATGCGTCGTGTGTCCATATGCCATACCCGCGATGGCGGGGCATGCAATGGCGGTCTTACCTGGAAGTCATAGCAGTGTTCGACGGCCTCGAGGTCCCGGACACGGCCGTCCAGCAGTCCCATATTCTCGCCGACGACCCGCGCGTCGTCACCGACGCGGTGGTGGCCGACATTCGGTTCCTTTACGACGCGTGCCTCGCCAAGGCTGGGCGCGTGCTGCGGGCGCTGCTGGCGCGCAGGACCGCCCCGCTGCAACCCGACCAGGTTCAAGGCATGTTCAACACGGTTTTGGTGGGGTATGACTATGACCTTCCCGCCCAAGGGGTCCGAGACGTGATGGTGTTCTTGCTCGAGCGCGGGTACCGGCCGCAAGCCACTCGCGTTGTTCAGAAGGTGTGGCTCTTTGCGTCGTGGAAGGGCCTTTGGCTTTGGCTTGATGCGCTGGTTGGCGAGGCCGTCGACCAATCGCATCGGGTCGGCATGGCCGTCACCGGTTTGATCCGGAGCAATCGCATGCCAAGCCAGGCCGACCTCGAGCGGTACAGCGCCATGGGCGGTCGGCTTGGAGGGCACGATAGAGCTCGACTGGTTTCCAGCGCCGATGCTTGCGACAGCGGGGTGGCCGCGTGGGTGCTGGAGCACCCCGCCATCGCGGACTATTCAAGAATCAGTTTGCAGCACGGCCTGCAAGCCGTCACGTACGATTCCGAGCGGTGCTTCCCAGCGAGGGTGCGGGCCATGCGACAGCGAGCCCGCGACATGGCTGACGCGTGAGCCAGGGCCTCGCATGTCAATGATAATAATCGCAGACTGGCAGCCATGTCGATTTTTCGGCGGATCGCCGCGGCACGACCACCGAATTGCGAGCTTAAATTTACAATCACGCCTGCCGTCATAAACCATAACAAGCAAGCCAGCATCGATGTTCGGAGTCCCGCGCCGGTCCGCGATGCGGCGCTCTCAGCCACAACCGGACTAGGAATGTCCTTTCGGCGAGTTTTCGGACGTGAAGCGTCCCTACCAGCATTGCGAACCACACCCGGATGAGAGTGTGGATGGTTATTGCTGCGGCGAGACCTGCCCAATTTGCCTTCGGCCAGTTGTCGATCCTTGGCAGACCCCCTGCAACCATCGATTCTGCGCGGAGTGCTGGGCGGAGCACGTCGACAGGGGTGGTCAGACTTGCCCCATGTGCCGAGCGTCGGTTGCATTCCAGATGCCCCGACGGCCAGCTTTGCCCAAAGTTGCGACGGACATCGGCATCGAGGATTGGTTTCGCTCTCTCCCACAGGGCTGGGGTCCACAACGAGGGATCCTGCTGGAGAAAGCTCTGCGCCAGCTGCTGGCAAAAGTGCACCGCGTCTGCGGTGACTTGGATAGGTACTTGGACGCGACTCAGGACATCCCCCCTAGCTACCGTCGCGAGGTAGAGGAGTCTTGGGTGCTTGACCAGCGAGAACCTTTTGTATCGTTGGACCTAAAACTTACGTTTAGGCTGCAGGATGAAGTAGATCGGGTGAGAGCTGGGGGCACGCCCACGATTGTAGACTACTGAAGGAACGGTGGCGAGGTGATGCGCTTTGCAGGACGACATCGATTACTCTCATCAACGAGAGGGTTTGCCTGCTATGCCAAATTCACAAGGCGCTTCAACATTATATTTGAACCCCCGGTAAGCTAGTTCCAAGAGGGGGAGAGCACCGGCGCTCAACGAGAGCGTTGCGACTTTTGAAGAAGACGGACGCTGGGAGTGCGCTGGCCCGACGACCAACTTTCTTTTCCCAGGGGAGTAGCCCCGGCGCTCAACGGGGGCCTTGCGACTTTTGAAAAAGACGAACACCAGGAGTTGTCTGGGTTGGCTCTGAACGTACAAGCGCGTGTGCGACGGCCATGGCGGTCGCCATCGTAGGACCCATTCCTCTCTACGTGAGTCGCCCGGTCGTCGATGACGATGGGTTGCGGGCGCACTTTCAGCAAGCTGGCATTGCAGAGCTGATCGCAGTGTCGGACATGCACGTGACGGTCGCGTATTCCAAATCTGAAGTAGACGTTGGCCGCCATGCCGGTCGGAAGACTACCAAAACAGGCCATTCTCAGTAGTCTGAACGTGCGAATGACGTGCTCATGCGAATGACGCATAGAGGAGCCCGCGGCAGCAATTTATGTCAGCCAAGCAGGCCATGTAGCCGCCGGCGGTTTCCACCTACAAACCATGACCTGCTTGAACGTTTACACGATAGGCGATCGGCAAGCTGTCGTTCTGGTTCCCACGAACGAGAAACTCGGAAGCGTTACTGTGGACCAAGCCGTCGCCACCATCGAAGCGTCTATCACAGCTTTCCGGCTTGAGGATGGGGCCCGAATCATCGTAAACTTTCACTGCAACGCCGTCATGACCACCACCGCCTGGATCGAGTGCTTGCTTTGCGTTTCAGCAGTCGACTCTTTGGAAATATCGACTGACTGGTACCATTGTGCAAGCCAAGTTGTGTCACCGGCGCAGGCCGCTTCCCTCAGACGCGTGTGTGGTACCGGCTCCGGCACGTGTCATCCTCGTCACCTGTACGTGATCGGCCATGTTCCGCGGTGGATTGCGGCGGTGCTGGCCGCTATCGGGGCGACGGGCAACCGGCGGACCACAAGCTATACCTCGAGGTCCTGCTGCGACTTGCCGGTTGCGCTTCCCAATCTAGCCATTGTCAATGACAGCAACTGCACCACGCGTGGGCTCTGCCAAATCCGAGCGCACTTGACCCGGCCGTTGACAAAGCTCTTTATTGTTGAGAAGGGCGACGGCTTGGTGATTGTGCCGCCGGGAATGCTGGATCGCGGGTCCACGCTCATTGTCGGCCACGCGAGCGTGGTCTGCCCCGACCCAATCGGGTGTCTTCGGTACACTGAGTTCAAGTCATGTGCGGCTGCTCGGGCGTGTAGCGTGCATCTGCCGACGCACTACAAAGACTTGGACATTGATCTGGAGGCGGCACAACTCAACGGGCCCATCGTAGCCCTTGACAAGCCACGGTGTATGATCAACCCCTCGGAGATTGACTACGACCTTGCCGTCTTTGAGAAGGTCGAGGTTCTCTGGGTTGAAACACCTGTGAGCAGCGAGCAAGGCCACGGGCTGGCTCGGCGGCTGCGTCACCTCCTCGTCATTCATGCCGAACGTCATCAGCTCTGGTTCACGCCCAGGCTGCGAGCATCATCGAGCCCGAGCCTTGTCTTGCGGGCTACGAGAGCGTGCTCCCGGAACGGCTACGCAGCGCAATCCACGCGCATTGGCTTGGGGCGCCTCGCGTACGCCATGGCTGCCGCCGACCAGCTCCTGGTGCCGAGCGCCATGGCGTCCATCGCCAAAGCTTTGTTTCGGTCCATGGTTTTCGTCCCATGTATAAAAGTGGGGGGAACCCTCTCGCTGTATACTTATCCGTGGTCCAATGTTTGAGACGTAGCGCTGACCTGGAACTGTGCCTTCTCCCACTCGTACCGTGAGAGGTCGAGCCGCTGGACAGGACCAATGTGCTGGTGGTTCGATAATGCCTGGAAAGCACCTCCCAGAGTGGCAATGACTTCCAGCCCACCAGCGCGCAGGCCGGGTGCTCTGGCTTGACCTACCAAGGTGGCAAACGCCACGCGGCCCTTGTACTCTAACACGACGTTTCTGAGACGCACCACACAGCGCTCGCTCAGCTGGTTTGGCACCAACTGCAACGACATGGCATTCCCATCGCAGGTCTCAATGCAAAGACCCACGAGGCGGTTGAGATTGCAACTACTAACAATCGACTTGACGGCTTTGTCAAAGGTGCTAAAGTCTCTCTGCAAATGTTCGTACGCACATATAGACTCGAGAGCTGGGAGCTTCCACGGCAAGTGCACACGTGGATGGAGCACAAGATGTCGGGTTGTCGCACTGCTGACAAGACCCAACCGCGTCAAGGCCAGCGCCGAACGGGGGCAGAGATACCCCGTGACCACGAGGGTTTCGGCCGAAACGGTCTGGTCCCAGGCCAGGTCCGATGGCCATGGCGGGCGGGCGGTATGCTCATCGCGCTGATCGTCTGTAAAAACCAGGTCTAGCTGCTTGAGCGGGGGCAGCGAGGCCAAGATGCGGATCCAGTCGCCCGTCTCGGTTGCTGCGTTCACCAGCACTGCCACGTTCAGCGTGGGCCTGAAGTGGCCCGTCGCCTGCCTGACCTCGGGAAGCTCGAGGACTTGCGCAACCGTTGGGTTGACGAGGTGAGGCCGCTCAGTTGGGAACGAGTATGTGCCCTTGGTGATGAGGCGTAGCAGCGGGGGCGCTGCCACGGATGGCGGCGCAACAAAGACCGTGACCATGCTTTCGAGCTAGCCTTCCCGTGGTTCTTTGCGTGAAAGACCCAGCCTGTCCAGTTCTTTACAAAGGGGTTCATCCATCATGCCGTCATTACGCAGTCCCTGCTCTCGCGTTCATGACGATGCGTGATGCCCAATTCAATCCGAATCAATTGCGGACGCAGTGCCATGCCGATTCAGGCCAATTGGAGAGGTCCGGAACGTAGTTCAATGCGCTTCCGATGCCTTTATCAAGGTCATGCCGATCAATTGAGGTTCCGAATTCGCCATTCATCCAAACATTGGTAATGGTGCGAGCCGCGCCTGCTCGAGCATCTTCAATGTCGCTTTGCAAGCTGGGTGACCTTGTCTGAATGTGCAAGTGCTCGGGCTGTAATCCCTGCAGATATCTGTTCCGTAGCCCATGGCAACATAAAGTGCAATGGCAAGCAACACGTTGACCGGGATGTCGAATGCACAAACCCTCGTCCCGATGGCGAGCCAGTAGACTTGGCGCCGGGCAGCCGTCACCAGGGTCGTCTCTAGGCCGTACCGGGTGGATAGCAACGCGCGACAGACGTCAGTTGGCGGCAAGCCCGAATACCGGCGCACGTACAACCGATTGCGCTTGTGGTTGGACCACCACGAGCCATCGACCTGGAACGAAATCGCCTCGAGCCTCGGGCAGGCAACAAACACCTCTGCGATCCGGGAAGCATCAGCAGACACTTCTGCGATCCGCGAAGTGCCGTCGAGTCTTGGAAACCTGACAATCACGACCGCCAATCTTTCAGACATGGCACCGATCTGCTGAAGAATATCAAGCCGCTGTCGAATATCTAGCCGCTGAAGAAAACCAATGTGGAGGTGGTCGTTCCACGGTCGCAAACCAATCTCCTTACCGGGAGCGACCTCTAGCCCATCGGCGCGCAGGCCTGGAGCACGGGAGAGATATAGCATGGTGGCAAACGCGACGCGCCCCTCATAATCCAAAACGATGTTCTTGAGACGCACCACGCAGCGCTCGCTCAGCCTCTTCGGCGGCAGCTGCAATGACATGACGTTCCAATCGCAGACTTCAATGCAAAGGCCCACGAGGCGGTGGTGACTGCAACCACTGATGATCGATTTGACGGTGTTGGAAAAGATTCTAAAGTTCGGGCCAGAATGTTGGGACTCGCTGCGAGAATGTTCGTACGCGCAAATGGACTCGAGGGCCGGAAACTTCCAATGGACTTCTCCGAGGTGACGGAGCACAACGTGCCGGGTCGCCGCGCTGCTGACGAGGCCCAACCGCGTCAAGGCCAGCACCGAACGGGGGCAGAGATACCCCGTGACCACGAGGGTTTCGGCCGAAACGGTCTGGTCCCAGGCCAGGTCTGACGGCCATGGCGGGCGGGCGGCATACGCATCATACGCGTCGAGCGCATTGTTTGTAAACACCAGATCTAGCTGCTTGAGCGGGGGCAGCGAGGCCAGGATGCGGATCCAGTCGCCCGTCTCGGTTGCTGCGTTTACCAGCACTGCAACGTTCAGCGTGGGCCTGAGCTGGCCCGTTCCTCGCTTGACCTCGGGAAGCTCGAGGACTTGCGCGACCGTTGGGTTGACGAGGTGAGGCCGCTCAGTTGGAAACGAGTATGTGCCTTTGGTAATGAGGCGCAGCAGTGGGGGCGCTGCCACGGATGGCGGCGCAATAAAGACCGTGACCATGTCTTCGAACTAGCCTTCCCAGGGGCCTTTGCGTGAATGACCCAGCCTGTCCAGTTCTTCCAAGAAGGGTTTCATTGACCATGCCGTCATGTCCGGGTCGCGAGATCTCCTTGTGATTACCGGTACATGCGCGGTGGATGCACGTGCAGCTGGACTTCAAAGGCGTGGCTTATTCTACTTTCTCCGAGGTTACCACCTCCTCCCTGGCCAGTCAGTCCGTCGCCGCGCGTCGCCGCGCGTGGTATTATTATTTGGGTCGGCTTCAAGTTACCAAAACCAACACTCATGTCGTTTCCGCGCCGTCTCAGTTCGGCCCACCTTCTTCGAGTGGTCGACCCGGCGGCGATGGCAGAGGCGCTTGAACGCATGTCCCTCGATGAAAAGCCGCAGTGCGACTCTGGCGAGTATCACGCTGTCAAGCCTGACGATGATTGGTTGGTTTGCCACTCGCGCGCAACAGGAGGGTACTGCTGCAGCGAGCCCTGTGCCATTTGCTACGACAAACCCGTCGATCCCGTCACGACTGGGTTTTGCGCTTGTCGGGCTATTTATTGCAGGGAACACCTCGAAACGTCGCTGAGTTACGCTCCTCGGTGCCCGATGTGCAGAACCCCCAAACCCATACCCCAGGGAATCGGGCGTTTCGATCGGGGCGTCGTGATTCCTCTGCCCGCAGGCTTCCCGAACCTCCACGTGTATGTCACAACCGCTCGGGACGCATACGTAAACCCCGAGTTTCTCCACGCAGGCCAGCGTAACGCATACGTACACCCTCAATTCCTACACACAGGCCGGCGTAACGCCACGGAAGTGTTTCGCGCAATCAACGAAATGTGTGGGGATGATACAAGAGCTATAATCGACGGTCAGAGACAGTGGTATGTCCATTCAAGGCCGGCCTGGATGGCCGCCTATATAGAGGGCATCCGCACCCTACAGATGTTGATGGTTACTCTGATTCGCACGGTAAAGGAAGAGCAGGACGACGACGACGAGCCACTCTTACGCGCAGAAATGGTTCCACATCTTTTGGACTTTTTCTACTACTCGGAACATTGGAAGGGCATTTATGAGTACCAACTTCGGGAGGTGTATGAACCGCTCGCGTACGAAGCTATCCGCCGCTTTAGCACGTAACGAATTGAAAGCGAGTTGAAAGATCCTCCTTTGGTAGGGCTAAAGCAGGGCGAACCCTTGAAATTCCTCGGTTGTTCTGGCACAGGCGCTTGCGCCGACTTGGATTTGGTGTTTTCGACCATTGGGAGCCGGAACTTAGCTGAACCGGGGGCGGAAAACCTCGTCTCCAAGACGGACCTTTGGGGGCGCCCTAACCTGTCGCCCCCTTGCCCTCCCCCCCCGGCCCTCCCCCCGGCCCTTCGCCTCATCGCGTATTTATAAGATCGGCTTCATGAGCGCAGCTCAAAGGACATGTACGATGAGGCAGCGCGTCGGTTCTTTGCTCTTGGGACCTTGAAGAATAAGCTACATGCTATCAGCTAGCCTCGCCATCGCAGCGTGTGCGTGTTTTCTGTGCGTGAATGACAACCGAGTTGAATACACATTCCGCCATATGACATCGCCTGGCCCGCAATGCTCAAGACGCACATCGTGGGGCTTGGCTCTTCCTTTTAGGCTGAGCTTGACCCCCGAACGCTCTCCTTTGGCAAGATAAACTTGGTCGCCGAGCCAGCGCACTCCCGACATGCGTCTTCTTCAAAAGTCGCAACGCTGTCATTGAGCGCCGGGGCTACTCCTCTGGCAAAAGAAACTTGGTGGTCAAGCCGGAGCAATCGCATGCCAAGCCAGGCCGACCTCGAGGGGTTGGGTGTTCGAGGCGTATTTTATACCCAGCTGCACATGCACATTGCGTTTGAACGGGCTCAGGAACGAGATCGGGTGAGAGCTGGGGGCACGCCCGGGGTTGTAGACTACTGAAGGAACGGTAGCGAGGTGTTGCGCTTTGCAGGATTACGTCGATCACTCTCATCAACGAGAGGGTTTGCCTGCTATGCCAAATTCACGCCAAATTCACAAGGCGCTTCAACATTATTTGAACTCCCAGTAAGCTAGTTCCAAGAGAGGGAGAGCACCGGCGCTCAACGAGGGCCTCGCGACTTTTGAAGAAGACGGACGCTGGGAGTGCGTCGGCCCAAAGACCAAGTTTCTTTTGCCAGAGGAGTAGCCCGGTCGCCGCTGGCGGTCCTTTGAACCTTGAAGGAGCTACATGCTATCAGCTAGCCTCGCCATCGCAGCGTGTGCGTGTTTTCTGTGCGTGAATGACAACCGAGTTGAATACATATGATGTTACCGCGCTCGCAGGGGGTCTGGCTCTAGGTCTCCTTTGCAGTCAATTGGACAACCACCTCGCACGTGCAAGCGCACAAATCACTCAGGAAATTCCGCTACGACACGTCTCATCGCGGCGTGTCTCACCGCGGCGCAAACGTAAACGGCTTGGCTCGGAAAGACAAGGGGGGCGTGGGCTTGAGCTGGAACACGGGCGGGTGAGACTGAGCAAGCACGAGGGCTCGTCCCACGCGAACAATTGCTTCCGGCCCAGCAACCTCGCGGCGCCGCGCAGGGGAGACAAGACTCGGGGGAGGAAGCTGCGGGCTTGCAACGGTCGACCGAGCCTGGCTGTCCTCCTCGTCCGGCTCTTGCTGCATCGCGACCACAATCGGGGGGTGCGCAGCGTCTGCCTGCAAGCAACAGAGGTGAGCGGTCAGCGTCGCGCAGCGGGGTTTGCGCCTCGGCAACGCCACGTACCTCGCTTGCCGCGTGGCTGGTCGCACTTGGCCCCTTGAACGGAGCTGGCGGTGCAACGGGCGCTTCCGCAGGCGCTTGGAGAAGGGCCGTTGCGTTGAACGGGAAGACCGGGTCGGCCTGCCGCGCGCCGTACGCCGCCAACAGAAACGTGTTGAAGTGCCGCAGAGACTCGCGCTTCTGATCGCGAAGCAGCGTCGACTGCTCGCCGCGGGACATGGCCGTTTGGTCGCAGTCGTAAGCCCCTGCGCCCAGGATGCTCGTGATCATGTCCATCTTTGCCCCAACCACGTGCGACGCAATCCACTCCTCCATCGTGCCGCGCACAATCAGGTCGTACGTGCGCACCTCGGCCCACGGGGTGTCTTGCCGCACGATCCGACCGCGGAGCTGCGACAGTGTCGAAGGCGAGAACCACGGCGCCGTCACCACGAGGTTTTGCGCGTACACGTTGATGCCGTGCGAGATGACCTGCCGCGTGGCCACCAGGACTTGAACCCGGTCCGCGTGCAGATCGGCCAACACCGCCGCACGGGTGGGCACCGAGGTCCGGCCTTCAATGACCCCGCAGCGCAGGCCGGCTCGGGTCAGGAGCACGCGCACCAGCTCCACCGTGATGACGTTCTCCACCACCACCACCAGCCGCTCCTTGCGCACCCCGCACAGCTCGTGCGCCAGGTCCACCACCGCCTGCAGCCGCGTGCCTGCTGGAAAGTCCACTTCGCTGACGGGACGGTTCCCAAAGAAGCTGGCCGGCGACGTCTGGGTCGCGTCCCGCATCAGCTCGGGGCTGATGAGCGCCTGCCGCAGCACCCCCATTTGCACCAGCACGTTGCTGTAAGCCACCTTGTGCTGCAGGTACCCCTCCACCGCGTCCAGGAGGTTGTTTTCCCACAGCGCAACAGTCGTGCTCTCACGGGGCGACAGGGTCAGGTAAACGTTGCGATGCACGTGGCGAGGCAGCTGCAATGTGCGCTGGATCCCCACGGTGCGCGCCGTGCGCCGCAAGCACCGCTTGGCCAGCAGTATCGCCAAGCACCGGCGCAGGTTGGTCTCTTGCTGGTTGCGGGGGCCAAACCCAAAGCGAGCGAGGTGCGCAAACGCGGTCGACGCGTCGGGGTCGGCCGTTGGTCGGCCCGTCTCGCGCCGCAGGAGCAGAGTGGCGTCGCTGAGCAGGGCAAACAGCGACAGCAGGCTCGTCTCGCGGTTGCGCACAGGCGTACCCGTAAACAGCATCAGCTTGGGTCGCTGCATGGCAGGGTCGCCGCCGGCAGCGAGTGGGCGGTGCAGCGGAAGGTTGGCGCCCATGAGCAGGTAGACGGCGCGAAAGCTCACCTTCTTGACCTTGAGCAGGTCGCCCAGCCCCTGCGTTTGCACCGCCACGGCGTGAGCTTCGTCCAGCATCACCGCGTCCCAGAACGGCACCAGGGGCCCGTCGCCGCTCGTGGGCGCCTTGAACTGCACGACCGACCCGCAAGGGCCCACCGCCTGCGCTCGCTGCCGCGCCGCGGCCAAGCGCAGGTTGACCCCCGTGTCGGGAACCACAGGGCCTTGGCACAAGCGCTTGGTGGAACGGTTGAAGTAGACATGGCCAAGGTCGGCGTCGCTCATCAGCGTCGACAGGCACGTAATCACAACGTTGGGAGGCGAGGCGCTGGCCAGGGCCTTGACCAGCCGGCGGCCCCGGTCTGCGCCATGATGCGTGTGGAACCACGACGCTGGCACGTTGAGAAACAACTTGATCTGACGCACAAAGTTGCCAATCGAGTGAGGCTTGTCGGCCACGATGAGGACCCGCTGCGGGCTGCCCGGAGGGGCTCGGCGCCATGCCAGCATGAGCATGATGAGCGTCTTGCCCAGGCCCATCTGATCGGCAATCAGCCCGCTTTCGCCGTGTTGCAGAGCCCAGTGAACGGCGGTGATTTGGTGCGGCTTGGGCTTGGGGGCGCCGGTCTTCCACGCTGAGCGAAAGGTGCTCCAAACGGCCTCGGCATCGGTGGGGGAGAGATGGGTGTCGGTGCAAAATTGCGGTTCGTCGTCGGCCTCCCGGTCGTCGCTGTCCGAACGGTCGCTCACCAAGCTGGCGCGTGGCGAGCTCGACAGGAGCGACGGCAGGGTGCTTGTTTTCGGATGAAGACTCATGCTGAACAGCAAACCGAATTTGAAGTAAATGCGTTTGGTTTTCAGCTTGGCGATGCTTTATCAGCCCGCTTGAGGCCACGTCACGTAGCTACATGTGCCTCTCTTGTCCGCGCAATATAGAGTCCCCAGTCCCCGCGCTGTCCCGATCCAGCCGTTGCGCTTGTGCCGTCATTCCGACGTCTGGCGGGGCACTTGTCAAGAGCCGAAGTTTCAGACGACACGGCACTTGTCAAGCCGACGCTTCAGACGACGTTTAGGAGAACCGTCGACTCTTGCGTTCCTTGTAGGTCGAGGATCACCCTGTTTAATGTTTGACCTTCAAGTCGGGGCCACAGACCGCGAGATTCGGCTGTGGTACACAGATTCGGGGAGGGACGTGCATCCCCCCGAGCTGACCAAGCTGTGCAACCCAAGTTGGCGCAGGCTACTCGCGCTCGCCGAGTCGCTGTCGAATGATGACCCCGACGGCGAGGGCATTGACGTTGAGCTGACTCGTTTTCTCGAAGTGGACGACTGTCGCTGGCAGCTGTTGCTCACGACAGGCCTAGTGATTCGGCGCCTGACTTTGAAATCCAGCCCGGCGCCCGACTCGTCCGTGCCCCTCTTTTTGTCTCGCTTCGCACGTCCGTGCCAGCCTCTCCGCGTTTGCATGCTATATTTTACACCAGCGTCCAAGGACCCCTGGAAAGCTTGGGATTTTCTCCACGACGTTGGTGTCCTGGCCAACCCTCGAACGACGTACGTTGACCTAGGTCTTGCGCTTTGCTGTGATGGCGCAAGATTGAGTCTTCCTGGCCTTCAGCACATCAAGGTGACCATATGGAGCCATGCTTCAAACCAACGCGCTAGTCAGCTATTACAGACCTTGCCCGCGCAGCTGGTCCGGCCGCTGGTCGGGTTGACTCTTGTCAGCAACAACTTCTCATACGGGCACCAAGTTACCATCGATGCGCTGCTAACAGGTCTCCACTTCCTGAACGTGCGTCGGGTGGTCGTCATGTCCAAGGTGCGTGTGCCGCACCTCAGCATGGATATCCTGTCGGCGGCCGGAGGCGTGACCGCAACCGAGACGACTTCGTTAATCACGCCCCTCGACACGGGGGTCTACAACCACTTGTCGCAATGCGACCTGGACGCGGTAGCTGCGCGGCACTCCCTGTCGCACGTACACATGGGCATGCCGACGGCCGAGCTGCGCCTGCCATTGTCCGTGGTGGTGCTGGACGTCATGATCGCCACCGATGGCGCGTCGGCCAACGAGGTTGCAGCGTACTTTCTGTCGTCGGTGGCCACTTGTCATCCGCCCCTGCTGCTGATCTGCGTCCACCAGCAGCCCCTCGACTTTGGGACCGTCCACCGGTGGTGCTCGATCCGCTACTTTGCCAAGTCGGCGGCCCTTGCGCCGTGGCCACAGATGCGTCTTTTCCTTCGATACATTAATCCAACATCAGACCTTCAAGTGGAGTCGACCTGCCGCCGTCAGGGTGCGAGCGTGGCATACGGAAGCAGGGCGCAAGGGATGGAACTGCCGGGGTTTGTCATGCGCATGGTGATGATGTACGCCTGTCAGGCGCTGGTGACCGGCCAGGGGTTCATCGTCAACGGCGTCTCCCCCCCTCTTCCGTAGGTAACAGAGCCAGCTGGCTGCGAGGAGAGGGGATGCCCATCTCTCGGTACCCACCACTTGCTTCGTGTGGATAAAATTGGTATAAACGGTATGGCATTAGCAGCGTCCTCATCTCCTGCAACGTACTCAGTGCCGAGCACAACAAGGCGATTGAGGTAAGGAAGCAGCCGGGGCAATGTCGCTTGAGCACGAGCAGACAAGTCGTTGGTCTCAATGTGAAGGTACAATCCGGTCGGCCGCCAATCTCTGAACCAGTTGGACGACGCGATGGAAAGAATCCTCTCCAGGCAAAGAGCGCACGCCTGGCGGTCCCGAGACGTCACATACCAGATCTCTGGCAGGTGCATATCATACATATAGATGCAGGATAAAAGGGCGTGAAGTACAAAGTGCAACCCAAAGCAAACCATGCCGAAGCAGACCGGCCACCGCAAGGTGACGTCGAGGAGAATTTGCCATCCAAAGTAGACGGCAGTGGCAAGCGTCAGCACGTTCAGTGGGCAAAAAGACGAGCAAAGCGCGGTCACTGAGTCGACCGTCAAACACAACCAATGATAAATGCGAACAAAACGAAATGGACTTGACCAGCGCTGCATGCGGTGGTGAGACAACAGCATTGACGAGTTTCCAATCAAATGGGTATGTGCCCTGCGAGCGCACACCATGCCCATAAGTGAGAGGAATTGTGCAAGCGCAATGTCGCGCACAACGAGGTAAATGCTCTCGGGCGGCGGCGCAAAATTCATTCTTGAGAAAGTGGAATAATCAGCAAGCAATGAACGGCTAGTCGTCCGGCACGTCACATGGCGCACTTGCGTCACGTGACGCAGCCGCGACCCTTGCAGGCGACTGAAGTCGGACGTTGGATGGACTTTCAAAGTGCCGCGCTTGCAAGGACCTCGGCCAGCGTCGCCGAAACCCTTCGGGGGCTGCGGCGAGCTGGGACGTTGCGAGCGTGGGGAGGCCAGGCGGCAGGTTGGACGTCATGAGTTGGTATGTGAGGCGTAAGAAGGAGAGGTGCCCTCAAAGGTCCGTCTTGGAGACGGTTCGTGCGTTCCGCCCCTGGTTTTGCCAATTCATGTCCCGAATTACTCAAACGCATCGTGACAATCTTGCAATTCGAGTTCTCATGGAGCAACCAACACCACCGTCCACTTCAGGCAAGGACAAGGAAGCACGCCATCGAACGCGTGGCTCGCGCAGGCGACCTAGGAGAATCGGTTGAGTGACTCTCTGACAAACGTGGTTATGTCGCCGACTTCATCCGCACTGTTATCTATGGCCCAAGTCGAGTAGTGCAAATCCAACAGCTCGTTGAACGTGTTTCTATTGAAGCGCCGACCACCCCGCAAGTGAACTTCGTCCGCCGCGCGACGATTCGTTACCTGGCGCAAGATCCAGGAAATCAAGTTCTCCAAGTTGCTGATGGCCGCGAGGTACAAGTTAATCAACGCATTGGTCGGGTCGTTATGCATAACGCCTTGAGCGTATCTCCGCATCGCAGCCTCATCTTGTCGGCACATCTGTTGGATTGCGATGAAAGCATGTTTCGCCTTGCTACCGTGTTCGGGAAGGTATGCAGGGCGGATGTACGCTCGCTCGCTTGCGAGGACGAGCACCTTTAACGCTGGCGCGCCAAGGGGCAAGGCGACCTCGTTGCTCGGAACTGGAACCTTGGCTCTGCACAGCGGGCACGACGGTTTGAGACCCAGCGCCTGCACCCAGCAGGTGCCGCAGTACAGGGAGCGGCACTGGCAAAACGCTGACATGGCGGGGTTGAGGGGCTGGTCGAAGCAAATGGGGCAAGGCTCGCTGCAGCAATACCCTCCGGCAGCGTGCGGGGTGCAAATCAGGCGCTCCTCCTCAGGTCCGAGTGTGGCACGGTGCTCGCCGTGTTCGCACTGCGGTTCTTCAACGGCCGGCGCCGCCCTTGCAAGGACGTCGGCCAACGTCGCTCCTGGCACAAGCTCGGCCGGCGTCGCCCCCCCAAGGACCTCGGCCAACGTTGCGGGGACCGTTCGGGGCTGCGCCGAGCTGGAGCGGCGGGAGCGCGGCCGGCCATGCGGTAGGTTGGACGCCATGAGTTGATGTTTACACCTGGCAGCCGACCTGACTTTTTAGCATTGCTCGGTCGCCTGACAAGGCAGTAACAATGTCGGAATTTCCAACCTGTCACCCCCTTGTAGCAGGCTTTGAATGAATTCGTTGCAGAAAAGCAACGTGACGTGGCAACGTGACGTGACAGCGTGACGTGCAGTTTGCCTTTGAACAGAGTTGAGTGTTTCAATAATCATTTTACCAACCGGTCGTTCTAGAACCTCCCGACATCCGACATGGCTGCTGCTCCTGAACCTAAATGCGTCGTCTGCACCAACGTGGCCTCGAAGCCCTGCGCTTTGGACATTTGCGAGCACGTTGTATGCTTGGAGTGCGTGCCTGCCCTGTCGCCCAAGCCCATGGTTGCTTCTGACACCCCGGAAGCCGCAAAGGCCGGCTGTGAAGGCCGTCAATGCCCAGCGTGCCCAGAGTATGTCGAACACTTTCATCTGAAGTTCAAGATGACGCCCACTCTCGACGGTGACACTGGTCCAAGCGACGCTTCTGACCAACAGGATCGCTCTTCTGGTTGCTCCAACTACGCGTCGGTGATGAACACGTACGCTCAGCTTGGCCCAAGCCTGTGGCACGAGTTTGGGTGTTTTAGCACCAGACCCTACTTTGGGGTTCCAAAGGCCCTCGGGCCAATCCCGTTTAAGCGGATTGATCAGGTTCAGAAGATCCGAGAGTCTGGGTTGGCCACCAAGTACGTCAACACCCTCAAGCAAGTCGCCGACGCTGAACAAAAGCTTGAGGCTGCCCAGAAAGCAGTCGAGAAATCTTGGATCGAGCGAGGAGCCGCCGTCGGGCTCATTGATGAGTTTTTGGTTTAAAGAAGTAAAGTCGACATCGTAGCGTAGCATGTCAATACGTGTGTGACCATTTCGTGCCCAATTGCAATGTACCGCTCCGCAACGACACTTTGGGGTTGACTATACACTTTGCCAAGCAGAACCCGTAGGTCCAGAGTACCAAGCAAAGGGCACCTCTATCATTTAACCCTTTTACAGTCCAACCTTTATGTTTAACTCTGTTCATGAGGACCACAGCGTCCCGATTTGAAACGTGGCCAAGCGTCAGTTTCAAGTGTGCGAGAGAAGGTAGCCGAGCAATGCTCCAGACGGGCGAGGTAGCACTCTGCAGCGCGAATGTAAGCTCGGAGGTCCTCGAGTTGACCAACACCCCTATAAACTGCAGAAAAGTCCACGTCGCCTCTGATACAGCAGAGGGACCGTTGCCGACACGCACGGTCAAGGGATGGCATGCTCGTGGTACAAACCTCGCCGGCAACCCGTCGAGAGCGAGATTGGTTTCGTTAACGTCCAAGTGGAAATCGAGCATTCGAATTTGGTCGCGAACCTTTTGAGCCTGGTTGTAATCCAGGCGGTGGCGACAACCAGCACGGTTGGGCATCGAGTGCTGGCCAGGACACTTGCCTGGTGGCGCATGCACGCTATCCGTATAGAGAGGATGTATTATCTCGACTACCGTCAGGCATGCCGGATACTCGACAACACGGTTGGCACCCGGTCCGCCGTGAAGGCCCACTGGGTCGTGGCCGCCTTGCCGTGTCCACTCCTACAGGAGCTGATTGTCAGGATGCCCGTTCGTTCAGAACGCGACGCGAAGATCGCTCTGAGAGAGATTAACAGGGCTTGCTACCAACGCGACGCCAATCCAGCAGCTCTGGTGCTCGCGCAGGCCATGCGCGGCGACCCTTGCACTAGGTACGCTCCCTTTATGGTGAGCGCGGCAATACGAGATGTTCAGGACCCGGATCAGCCCGACGCCTGGAACGTCTTGGCAAGCGTGCTGAGTCAAAGTTGGGCCACGGGGATGCTTCTCCCATTTAACAAGGTGGTGTGCATTGTTCGGGAGTTGCTGGTCAACTCTGCTGTGGAAGGGCAGGCCAAGGTGCTTGCGTACCCTACCGTTCAGAAGGCCCTGCTCAGAAGCTACTGGAAGGGTCACCTGGCGAAGTTCTTAGCGCGAAACGTGACCGCCGTGCCCTGCCCGGGCTTGACGATGCTTTTCCGCCACCTCACACCTGCTCAGGTTCTCGGCATCTGCGTCCAGATTCGAGGCTCGTCCGCTGAGATGCCCGTGTTCTGGACCGAGCTCTACCACGCCACGTACGCCAAGCACCGACCCATCGAAGTGCGAGAGGCCGCAGCGCTCGCGGCTGCCGTTGGATCGGCGCTGGAGGGATTGGCTGAAGCGGATGCGGACGCCAATTGAGTGATTCTCCGCCTCCACCGGGCGCAGCGCCCGGATCCTACTTCCATCGCCAGGATCTCAGTTCCCGCTCTCTTGGAACCACTACTCCCGGCGTGCGTGTAGTTTAAGGTTGACAACCACTTTTGAAGTAAGTGCCCACGGGCGCCGAGTGCGTTGCAATCAAGTCTTCCATCGCGTGTGGTGGACCAACTCATGTACGGCCCCATCGGATGCAAGCCTGCCAGCAAGCCTGGTAGCAAGCCTGGTAGCTCTCTGCCCGACTGCATGCTGCGCCTCTGGTTCAGCCTTGTCAAGCAGAAGCAACCGTGATTTGATCCCAATCTCGCCCGCATTACGTTCTTCTGATTACGGTCTTGTGAATTGTAACACTCGCACACACAGACTCAAACGTGCCCCTCACACTCATGCTCGGGCATCCTTCAGCCGCGCTGCAAACGCTTCCAGGCCAGACGGCGCGGGGTCGCTCGGACGTCCGTACGACACGTTCTCAACGCGCGACATGGCCAGCGGGCCCTTGGGGATGGGGGGGTACGCAAAGCCAGGGACGGGCTTGAAGTTGACGTCGTGGAAGCTGGGCACCAAGCGAGTCATGATCGCGGTGTAGGTGGCCTTGGAAAGTGGGCTGGCGAATTCAGTGGTCAGCCCCAAGCCGGCGTCGGTGGCACGCGCAAACATGGCAATCAGCGTCTGCAAATCCCGCAAGGTTCGCAAGCGGATGCACTCGTCTTCTTCGTCCGTGTCGTACAGCATCACGTCAACGTAGTCATGCTTCTGGCAGGCTGCGACCCATTGGTCAGCAATCTTGAGCGTTGAGGGCTCGGCTTCAAGTTGCAAGAAGGTTGGAATGGAAGGGGAATCAGAATTGATGCAGATGCGAACGTACAGCGCGCCTATCACCAGTCACCTCGTCATCCCATGAACCCCCGCGAGTTAGGCAATAGCACTTACGAAAGGACGCCATGGTGGGGCGGAAACGTGGTTCGGCCGACGGTGCAACTGTAAGGACTTGGCAGGAGCTTGCAATGAGGTGGCGCAAGGAGAGGCTTGACGATTGGCTGGTAGATAAATGAGGCACTTAAAGGACCAAAGAGTAAATGGCTAATCAGCACGCACACATGTAGCACTATGTGACGTGGTACTAAGTTACATGTGCTCGAGTCGACCGAAATTGGCTCGGTACTTATCAGCGTCCGAGACCCTATAATCAGGCTCATTTTACATGCCATTTTCCATTGGTCTCAGGTTTGTTACAACCGTCAACCCCTCGATCATGTCTCCCTCCTGTCAAGCCCTGGCTCGCCTGAACGAGCTGCACTCCAAGCATGACGCTTGTGTTGCCAAGGTTGCTGTACAAAAGGCAGCACGCAAACGTGCCAAGGATGATGTGCGCCAAGTCAGAGCTGCCAAGGACGGTCTGGTGACCAAGGTCGATACTCTGCGCACCACCCTCTTCCAAAGCGTGCAGCGCGACGCTGCAAAGCTGCTTCAAGGTAAGACGGTGGTACCAAGGAAGGTTGTCAATATGCTTGATGTTTGTGTCGGCATGTTGTGCGATGCGATGCGATGCGATGCAAGCTCAAGTTCAAGCTACGCCCTTGCCTAGGCGGCCAACACGCCACTGTGACCGAGGTTCAAGCCCGCTGGGCCACCAAGATGACCGATGCCATTGCCAAGGAAGACGAGGTGGCCTGCTTGAATCGCAAACTCGAGCTTGGCGTCCAAGCCTTGGTTGCCGACAAGTCAAAGATCCTGAAGCTCGAAGCGCAGGCCACCCGACTGAAACAAGAGCTGCGACAGCTTCACGGTCAAGTGATCATGACGCTGAAAGGTGAAGCCTCAAGTTTTGCCTAAAAACGTGATATTTTATACTCACGCTGCTGGCCTGATGTTGCGGTGCAGGCGGGCAAGCGGAGGCCGAGGAAAGCCAGCCTCAGGCCAAGAAGAGCAAGTCCAACCTCAAGCTTCAAGCAGAGCCTCAAGCCAAGCCTCAAGTCAAGCTTCAAGCCAAGCCTCAAGCCAAGCCTCAAGCCAAGCCTCAAGCCAAGCCTCAAGCCAAGCCTCAAGCCAAGCCTCAAGCGAAGCCTCAAGCCAAGCCTCAAGCCAAGCCTCAAGCCAAGCCTCAAGCCAAGCCTCAAGCGAAGCCTGCTTCACAAGGGTCTCCTGCGACGACCTCCCCCAAGGCTCTCAATCTGTCGACGGGCACCTTGGCCCCTGCCCCAACCTCGTTGCCAATCACTTCCTCCACCTCGGTCACGGCGCCAAACCAAGCGGATGAGGACGAAGAAGACAACTACCCTTCAGCCGAAGAGGCGGACGAGGACTACGATGCCGCCAACGATCCGGACGAGGGCGAGGCCGACGGCGAGGCGGTTGGCGACAAGCAATCGCTGCGGCTGGAACGGGCCCGAAGCAAGGTGATGGAAGAGCTCAAGGCGGCCCCGACGTTTGATCGCCTGCTCGACCCCTGCTCGACGGTGGCCAAGGTGGCGGTCGTTCGCTTCTGCCACACTGCTCACGAGCCCTACTTGGTGTACAAGACACCAGCCGGCAAGGTGGTGGGGACGCCCTTGCGCAACCTGACCCCCGCCTGGACGCTCGAGGTGCACGTGGTGGTGGCCGTGATGGAGTTCATGAACCACAACATGGCGGTGTGGTCCGGGGATGGCGTGCTGAACGTGGACAAGCTGCGCGAGTACGTGGACGAGACCAACTTTTACGCCCAAGACCGGTTTGACGACTTTGTGCGGACTCTGGCCTCCCCCGTTCGTCAGTCTTCACTCAACTTAGCTTGAGTCGTGTAGTTAGCATTCTTTGTGGCTGTCCGGAGGGATCTATGTTGGATATCCTTATTACCCAAACATGAATTGATTCATTCAAGGGTTGTCTCTTGAACTTGAGTCGCATCACGCAAGCAAGGGAGGTTGAGGTCAGTTGTGCCATTTTGGTTGAGCTGCAAAATTGCCAAGATGTCGTCAACTATTCTCACTGGCGAATCCCTGGCTTTGCCACGGCGCCGTCCCCATTGAGCGCAAGATTTCGCTTCGTCTCGAGTCACTCCCAGCTTGCAGGTTCTTCAATTTTGGCAAGACTCCGCGACAGACTCCTCGTTTGATCCCCAAGCAAGACCCGGACTCATACTCCCGCTTCGAATCTGGCTAGCGGCCACTCCTAATCTTCGTCTTCTTCAAATTTGGCAAGGCCGCGGGACGACTGACTCCTGTTGATGACGCCACGTTCAGTCAGTTTATCTCAGACCATACACCCTCGTTGTGTGGCGCAGGCCTTCATTGAGAAACGCTCTGCTGCTGACCGTGGCCTATGGACGGACGGGATGCAGAAGCAAGAGCACGTGCTGCGACAATACTCTTCAATGTGTTAATTGCCAAGCCTGTCTGGGACAACCTGCTTGCTTCACTCACCGCTGCACGCTCCGGACGTGCGGCGTATATCCTCCTGACCGTTGCATGGCGCCTGTACAGCCCAGAGATGTACCCATTGGAAGATATATACATGCTGCTCTGCGAGCGATGCTGCCACTGCCATCCCCTTGACTTTACGTATCGATGCGCGTCCTTGTACACGCCGTTGTACATACTCGACCCTTCGATCTCGTGGGTTCGTGACGCCATTGCACGCACAAGCTACGCCGTTGCGACGGGTAAGGTATTGGTCAAGAAAGATGACCCCTCAAATATGTGCGATACTCTCGAGCTTGCCATGGCGCGCTCAGGGCCAACTGTTGCATCTATCCATGCTTATGGGCACTTGACGTTGAGTCACAACATGGAACCTCCCAGAGACATGACGGTAGCGATGGATTGGTTGATTCCTCGCCTTCTTACACTGGCAGTAACATCTCGCACGCACGCTCCGATGCTGCGCCTCGCTAGACACATCTCGCTGCGCGCGTATCAACCTTCAGGTGAAGGATGTACCTCTTCAGAACTAGAACTTGGTCGGGATGACGCCGACGATATGGGCGTGCACATCCGCTTTTGCATGAACCTACGTTTGAATCAACTGAGACCACTTTATCCACCTTATCGTCCCGTCGATTCGCCACTTTACTTGCCGAGCGATGGCAAACGTACGTCGCCAAGCAGCCTGCTGTCGATCATGACCTGGTTTGAACTGGATCGAGATACGGTGCTCTACCTACTGGAGCGCATCGATCCTTCCAAAGTACCCGACGTTTGGGAAAATGCTCCCCTGGTCAATTGCCTGAAAGCGTTTATCAAAACCGTTGCTCGTTGTCCGAAGGACCCCTGTTTAGATGGCCATATTATGCGCATGCCCATGGTCCGTTGGTGCATTCGCCTGCTCGATCGCCGATCGCAAGTGGAAGTGCTGCGCCTTGCTCGTCGGGTGGCCATTGCGTCGGCTCTTCTCGCCCATTTCCCGTCGGGGAAGGCAACGAGAGAACTGAGAAAGGCGGTTCGCGCCAGCTTGGTGGCTGACCCTGGAGCGTGCCGGGAAATTCCCCGGTTTATGCGGCGCTTCTGGCACGTTCCGGGCCGTTGATGAGCATAGGGATGTTGATGCCAACCTGGAATTGAATCGCGGCCTGCGTTCCCAATCCGCGTAGCTCAACGTCATGATGCAATACAAGGTTTCCAACCCACGCAGGAGTGTCTTCCGGAGGCTTGCCAAAGTTGAAGAACCTGTGTGGTGGGAGTGACGGACCCGAATCGCAGGTTTCCAACCCACGCAGGAGTGTCTTCCGGAGGCTTGCCAAAGTTGAAGAACCTGTGTGGTGGGAGTGACGGACCCGAATCGCAGGTTTCCAACCCACGCAGGAGTGTCTTCCGGAGGCTTGCCAAAGTTGAAGAACCTGTGTGGTGGGAGTGATGGACCCGCATCCCAGGTTTCCAACCCACGCAGGAGTGCTTTCCTGGGGCTTGCCAATTAAAAGGTCAGCGCCCGGACCGGGCTTGCCTTGGGGACATCAGGGTGACACCGAGGAGCCTGACAGGGGTGGACGAATGAGGCAACGCCCGGACGCCTTTATCAAGGGGCAACAACGCGGTGTGGATGCGAGTTTATGTTGCACGATGCGGCGAACCACAACCGTCGTTCTCAACGCGCGACATGACTAGCGTGCCCTTGGGGCTGGAGGAGCGGTCGCCGCTTCATCGGGGCTCGCTTGTACAATTTCAGTCAACCATCCAGCAGCCAAACTCATTCGGTTCTACATTATAACCGACCCTAACATCCGACATGGACTACCCTACCCTCAAACACTGCACGGGCATGGCTCAGACCAAGCGGAGTGAAGACTGGCGAACAGGCGAGGCCAAAGTCCGCACAAAGTCGTCAAACCGGTCTTGGGCGTAGAAGTTGGTCTCGTCCAGGTACTCGCGCAGCTTGTCCACGTTCAGCACGCCATCCCCGGACCACACCGCCATGTTGTGGTTCATGAACTCCATCACGGCCACCACCACGTGCACCTCGAGCGTCCAAGCCGGAGTCAGGTTGCGCAAAGGCGTTCCCACCACCTTGCCGGCTGGCGTCTTGTACACCAAGTAGGGCTCGTGAGCAGTGTGGCAGTAGCGAACGATGGCCACCTTGGCAACCGTCGGGTAAGGGTCAAGTAGACGATCAAACGTCGGGGCCGCCTTGAGCTCTTTGATCAGCTTGCTTCGGGTCTGCTCCATCCGCAGCGATTGCTTGTCCCCAACCGCCTCGCAGTCCGACTCGCCCTGGTCAGGTTCGTTGGTGGCATCGTAGTCCTCATCCGCCTCTTCAGCTGAAGGGTAGTTGTCTTCCTCCTCCTCATCCTCTGGGGCCGGCGCCGTGGCAAGCGTGGAAGACGTGATTGGCAACGAGGTTGGTGCCAGAGTCGGTGTGCTGGTTGACATGAGGGCCTTGGTTGAGGCCATCGCAGTAGACCCTTGTGAAGCAGGCTTGGCTTGAGGTTTGGGGTGAGGCTTGGGGTTGGGCTTGCTCTTCTTGGCCTGAGGCCGGCTCTCCTCGGCTGAATCTTGCCCGCCTGCCACGCAACATCATCAGTCAGACAGCGCGAGACTAAGGGATAGCGAACGTCAACAGATCAGGCTCTACCTTCCAGAGTCTTGATCACTTGACCGTGCAACGCTCGAAGCTCTTGCCGGAGCTGGGTGTCCTGTGCCTCGAGTTGCAAGAGCTTGGACTTGTCGGCGATCAGGGCTTGAACGCCAATCTCGAGCTTGCGATCCAAGCATGCCACCTCAGCTTCCTTGGCAATGGCGTCGGCCATCTTGGTAGCCCAACGGGCTTGAACTTCGGTCACAGTCACGTGTTGACAGCCTAAACAAGAGTGGGAGGATCAACTGGAACTCACATCATACAACAAGAACCATAATCATCAGGACCACCCGACTTACTTTGAAGCAGCTTTGCAGCGTCGCGCTGCACTCTTTGGAAGAAGGTGGTGCGCAGAGCATGGACTTTGCTCACCAGCCCGTCCTTGGCAGCTCGGACTTGGCGCACATCAGCCTTGGCACGTTTGCGCGCTGCTTTGTGATCAGCAATCTTGGCAACACAAGCGTCATGCTTGGAGTGCAACTCGTTGAGACGAGCCAACGCTTGGCAGAAAGGAGACATGATCAAGGGTCGACGGGTTGTAACAAACCTGAGACCAATGGAAAATGGCATGTAAAATGAGCTTGATTGGAAGGGGTTCGGTGCTGATAAGTACCGAGCTATTTTCGGTCGACTCGAGCACACGTAACCCAATACCACGTCACGTAGAGCTACATGTGCGTGCTGAATATCTATCTATTTTGGTCCATCAATGCTTCATTTACCAGTCAAGGCTCTCCTCGCGCCACCTCATTGCGACCTTCTACCAACTCTCTTCCTTTACACCGTCTACCAACCCACGTCCTTGATCGCACGCCGCCATGCCGTCCTTTCGTAAGTGCTACTGCCAACTTGCAGGGTTTCATTACATGACGGTGAACGCTGATAGGCAC
>Ga0307983_1000132_pt1 | contig 39794 bp, 61 predicted proteins | sample OrgLakmetagen991_FD_201845 | JGI IMG/M metagenome (GOLD analysis project Ga0307983, IMG submission 201845) | Saline water microbial communities from Organic Lake, Antarctica - #991 | ecosystem: Environmental > Aquatic > Non-marine Saline and Alkaline > Saline | place: Antarctica: Organic Lake...
ACTATTCAGGTCGTCAATGTTTTTCCCACTATCGTCTATTGCTTTCCCTATTGCATCAAATGCTACTGTCCCTTGCCTTCATAACTCTTTGTATCTATCGGCGTTCCTTTCTAGCTGTTTTTCTAGTCTCTCAAATTCCACATTAGTTTCTTTAACTTCTTTTTTTACTTTAGATCATCAACCTCAACCTCATCAACCTCATCAACCTCAACTATTATCTATATTACTTATAACTTTACTTCAACTTCAAGCAATCTTAGTTACTTTTGAAAAGTCTATATCGTTTACATCAAATGATTTAGGTGCGTTTAAGTTGGGGTTATTCCTTTGTGATTCAGCTGTATTTGCTCTAGTAATATTATTTACTGCCTCATTTCTTATTCATACTACAAAGTCTAATTGTTTTAGTTGTTTGTATACAGTAGAAACTAGCTTATTAAGTCATAGTGTCATTTTAGTTAAAGCAAAATCCATCGCAGTCTTAACCTTTGCACCTATTCATTTTAATGAGTCAAAGTATCACACAACTACTCATACCGTTCTTTTTACTATCTGTTTTAAACTATCTAGTCAAGGCTTAACAAAGTTTGACAACCTCCTAAATATAACTCTTACAGATTCTATTACTACTTTCAGGCTATTGTATCGACGTTGACTAGCTTCTTGTATTCATAAGAAGTTAGTCTTCCAAGCTAATGCTAATGCACTTACTACTGCTATAGTAGCCAACACTGGTGTGGCTATTGCACCTATAGTTAGTCATAGTCAAGCGACCACTGGCGTCGCAACTGCTATGATGGACGATACTGCCCCTATTGCTCCTAGGATTCATATGAGAGCAGTTGTTGACACAATCAATACGTTTGAGAGCGTTTCATTCTCTTCTATGAAGTCTGATACACTTTCAATGATGGGTACTAGTATATTACTTAGTGATTGCAATACTGGCAAGAATGCTAGTCAGATTTTGTCTGTTAAGTTCTGTATAGATGCGGTTGTTCTTGCTTGTGTTTCTGCATAGGTTTCCTGTGCTAGTCCTGTCGCTTCTAGTTGCTTTTGTCAATCACTAATTACCTTATTTATCAATGCTTGTTTCTTTTCTCATTCAGTGAGTTGTGCTACTGTCTTTCCTATACTCTTTGCATACTCTTCTTGTGCTTCCGATGCTTTCACTATGATACCTAGATTATCCAATATCATAGCTGAACCCCTTCCAAGTCCAGTAACTAGATCATCAAATGCTTGTTGTGTTGTAAGTCCTAGGTCTCATCATTTCTTCCTTGCAATTTCAATTAGTGTTGTAAACTCTTCGGCATTCTGTGCTACTCATAAAGCCTGTGCCTTATTAGCAGATAGTAAGAGGTCTTGGTCAGATACCGCACCTCTTGTGGCTTTCCTTAGAGCGTCAAGTGTTTTGAGATAGTTTTCTCATACCTGTGATTGTAGGTTCTTGAATGACGTGGTTAGCTGTTGGACTCTTCCAGCCTGTGAAGCTATTGAGGTTATCCAAGTACCTAATTGCCTTAGTCATGCAGACAATCATAAAGCACTAATAGCGTTAGTTACTCACTCTATACTACCTCATGTACTCTTTATTGTTTCGTTTGTTTGATTGAATTTAGCTTGTAGTCTTGAAAGGTCTTTGTCTCATGTATTAGCGAGGTTATTTAGTTGCCTTTTAGCTTCCGTTGTTCCTCTTTGTAACTCATTTACTTTTAGTTGTGCAACTATAGTAGCTTGTTCGTCTCATTCCTTTTTTGCTTTCTTTAGTAGGTCTCTAGCATTTTGTAGTTGAATTTGAAACTTAGCAACATTTACTTCTAAATTCCTTTTTAATTCTTGATCTATCTTTGCGCCTGTGTCTCTTGCGAAGTTTACACCATCACGGAAACTCTTTTGATCTACTCATGCGACAATAGTTGCTTTGATTTCTGTCTCTAGCATAATTACTTGTTATTATGTAAATGCTTCTTTATGAGTTCTAAGTCGTTTTGTTGTTCTTTATTTAGTCATTGCTTAGAGAATACATAATCATTGATATTCATTCACTCTTTAAATCACTCGTAGCTTGTGAATATGTTCTTGTCTATATACCGTCATATCTGTTCCCTTGTTAGCACTAATTCTATTTGATTAATTGGTATTCATGTATTCTTGTATATCATGTCATTTATTCAATCAAATCTGTTAGTCCTTCATTTCTTACCGTTTATTCTTGGGGATGAAGTATCTTTATAGATAGAATCTCGTGTTGCGTGTACTAGTTCTAGTATATCATTTATATAGTTACCTATGTCTTTTACTACTAATGATAGTATATATTTCTTCCTTATTTGATACCATTTTATAGGGTATGAATCGTTTATTAATCTGGTTACATATTCCTTTCTAAGCTCCATTCATTTCAATCTATTCTCTACGTCCTCACTTGTTATCATAGTGAGTATTTCTATATACTCATTAGTCTCACCGGCTGTTGCTTGTTTTACTTTTAAAACACAATCCCCTTTTATTGTAGGTATGATATACTTATACGTCTTGCGTTTTGGGTATGAGAACATAGTGATACAAACAATAAAAGGAGCTTACGCTCCCTTTGCATTAAAGATCTACAGTTAGGCTAGACTTAAGGAATCTTCCTCAGTTAGCACCAGTAAACGTACATTCAACTCATGCGAAGGTAGAACCCTCAGCCGACAAGTCAACGTACTGTTCTACTAGGTCTCCAGATAGTCTGAACTTAACACAATAGATAGTGTCTTGTTTTCCTTCTGTTGCACTAATTGGATTTACACAAGAAACAAACTTGTATACTCCGAACGGTATCATTTTCTTATCAATTTCATATCCGTCAATAGTCTGTTCTGGATCAGCGACTGTTAACAACTCACTTCATAGCATTCTACTGAATACTGCTCTGTTATTCACGTCTAGCCATGTGAAGTTCATTGTTGGCGTAGTCTGTGCTAGTGTTCATAGTTCACCTACTCCACAGTTACCAGCTCTAATAGTCTCTTCATTAGTCATTGTATGACTTACAGAAAACCCACTAATATGTCATACTGTTGCGTATGTAAGTGCTGCTAATTCAGCTAGTACTGTAGCTTCATTAGTAGAAGTAAGCTTAGTAAGAGTTGCATAATCTATAGTGTCAGTACTATAGTACAAATCTCATAGAGTAAGCAATTTGTTTGTTGCTCATGTAATTACACTCATTGAATTATTGGTAGTAATAAAGGGTTACTCGCAAGCACAGTCTTCACCACAAGATACTTTATACACACATAGTACATCATAGATAGATTGTATTACTTTGTATTCAGTATTGCTTTGGTATATGACTCACTTGTATGATACTTTCCTATCTAGTATGATAGGAATAGTATCTTGTACTGTTTTTTCTACTGTTTTCTTTTTACTCATTATATGTTGCTGAGTAATTAAATATGTAGTCTTTTACTATAAAGTATCTTTCATCTTGATTAAAGATAGGTGATACAGTATCTTCTTTCACTGAATTGATAGTCTTAGTTCCTATGGTATGAGTCTTTACAGACTTAAGTAGGTTAGTAAGCGTATCTATCTCACCACGGACAACCCTCTCAGGGGTATCGTTAGCAAGCAATACTTTCTTGCACACTATAGTTATTGATACCCTTGCTTGTTTTAGGTAATACCCTTGTCAAGACTGTGATACAATATTGTCAGTGACTATTTGAGTGAATGCATATGTATCGTCAGGAATAGCTGTCTCATCTGGTATACTTGAAAACAATTCAGTACTATATCATAGTGATACTAGTAGGTCGTATACGTCTTCTGAATAGATTGCTTTTATCATAACGATGAATGTATATCTCAAATAATCTTTTGACCTGTGCTATCGACTGCCCTAGCGAATGTACGGTTACCTACTCATTGGTAGAACGGTACTCACTTAGGTTTGTGATAGTTGTAAGCCTTACCTTTGACACCATACTCAACATATATTGCGTGTGGTGCTGTGTTTTTGATAGTAGTAGTATATTGGAATCATTCTCTTTTGGTTTCCATTACATAGCTATTAACCATCTCTTGTGTGTCCTCTGGGGTTAGTCTCTTGAGTTCGTTTAAGAGTATGTTTCATTGCTTGTTTTGACTACCAAGGAGTTTATTGAAGTAATACTTCACTATGTTCCCTTCATTTAATGCTACCTTCATTTTAGCTCAGTACACTCTAAAGTAATACAGTCTATTCATCATCAAACACTCTTAGTTGCGTTTAATCCACTCACAATATACTCTCACATAGATCATAAGATAGGATCTATCAATTCAATCACTTGGTTTTCTCTTACTAGATTATAGTTTATTCAAATAACTACTTGATACTTAGGTGCGTCTACGTTCTTTGCGTATTCAAGCTGTCTCATATAGGTTTTTGACTGCTCGTAGTTACAAGGTATAGAAGTGTATAATGAGACTTTTGATCTCTTAGATACTCATCATACTTTGGTATATTGCACGTCTGAAATGGAGCATAGCTTGTCGAAGAACATTAGACTACTTGTCATATAAAGTTGCTTTTGTATTTGTCTAGTACGTTTAATGCTTTTTTAGGGATATTTACACTCTTTATGCTTGATAGATAGCTTTCCTTGTCTGAATACTTCACGCTTCTACTCATATTGCTTTCCTCAATAACCTTCTCACCTTTTATAGATCATAGACTAGAACCTTGTAAGTAAAGCTGTTCGGTAATCCAAACAGTAGCGAGCTTTATATCACTTGGTACTGAATCTATCACGGTAGGGAATATGAAACTCTGTGTAGAGACCACCTTCTCACCGTATGATCATATATAGTTGTCTATTGTATATTGTGATTCTGTTATTATTTGTGTAAGAACAGCGTCAGCAACCGTTGACAACGTGGTGGATGTTTCCTTGCAATCTGTTAGAGTGATATAAACTAGTTCATTCAGTAGGTTTGCCATATATTAGCTTTTAGTATGTAAATGTACGATCATAGTAATAATAGTAGCGTATTACTGCAATGAAAGCATAGTCATTATGATGTAATCTTAGCTTCAATTTCCTCATACGTCCAAGCCCCAAAAGGCGCTTTTCCAAACTTCTTTTTATACTCTACTCTTAATGCTTTTATATCTTTTACCTCTTCTTTTACTTCTTTTTTCTCTTCCTTAACTGGTTCCTCAATAAGTTTCAATAGTGTTATTACGTCTTTGTCTTCTGTGTGGAACTCTCAAGAGGCGTTGTATCTTGCCATAGATCAGTTCGATAGTGATACAGAATAGTTAGGCTCTCATTTGAATATCATTTTGCATTGTAGTAATAAAGGCTTGTACTCAATAGGACACTTGGGAAATACCCAAATGTCTTATGAATTCAAACTAGATAGTCAAACCGTAAATATAGGCGTGGCTGTCTCATGCATTCTTTACTTCAAGAGTATATTCTCATAGTACTCTTCTTGCTACATAGTCAGCACCTGCAGGAGTTGCATCACTATCAGTGAATGCTCTGTTCTGTAGTGGGACTAATGCAACCTTACTAGGGTCAAGTAGTGCTACCTCATTCTTAGCAAAGTTTCTGTCTGCAATAATAACCATTGCATCACCTTGATCTGAAACGAAAGTAGTTACATATGAACCAGTAGTAGTGTCTGCTCTCTGAATCATTGTTTGTGGATTAGATCCAGCAGTATTGAAAGCAGAGATTTTTCTTGCTTGTGTAGGATGACAAAGTAGTACCGAAATACCGTTTGCACCGTTAGACTTAGCAATCTCCATAGCATTATTGATAATAGCTTGAGAGATAGCACCCGCACCATTAAGTGAGTTACCTGTTGCACTCTTAAGGAATCGCATAATACCTCACATAGTACCAGCCTCACTAGCAGTTCTTTGAACTCTTGGAGATCTAAGCATAGTAGAAGCAACCTCGTATCCGATATCCATAAGCTGTCTCTCTACTTGGTAGTTCATAGCTCCACCAATACCGTACTTAGGCACTTCAAGAGATGTTTTAGAAACCTTAGCAGTTCTGTCAAATATTTGTGTGAAGTTATATTCCACGCTTGGTTCGTAACCGTTGTCAGCAGTAGCTTCAGTAGCTTCATTCTTAGGTCTTGATAATAGACTTACAATTGAAGCTACAGCCATATTTTGGTCAGTAGAACCTCCGTATACAGAAATAGAGATAGTCTCACCATCAACATTTACTGCAGTTACTTTAGCATTAAGTGTTCCTAGTGCTCCAGTAGGCAGTTCGAACTCAAGGATATCTCATACTTTCACACCAACATTAGATGTAAGAACAATAGCACCATCAGCTGCAGTATATGCATTACCTGCCTTAATTGTCCATTGTACAGGACTTACTACTTCTTCCAACCATTCGTGTTTGGTGTTTGTAGCTGATCCTTCTACTCTAATAAGTTGTGATAGAACAGGACTCTTTTGTATTACTGCTTCAAATGCAGGTCAAAGGTCTCTGATATCATTCTGGTAGTCATAAGATAATTGTTTTCAAGCCATTTTAATAAATATTTATAAATAAATTTACTCTATAGTTGGGGCGTTCCCAATGAGTCACATGATGTCCCCAGACTCTTTAGCCTTTTGGAACTCAGTAGTATCTCATTTGTCCGCATCCTTTCACTTTGGTTTGTTCTTGAAGTCGTTGGGCTTTGTGTAGTCTTGAATGAATCCATCCAATAATTCCACCTTGTCCTCATATGACTTATCTCACAATACCTTAGTAACGAACTCTTGTCTATCCTTTGGAATACTTCACATTTTATCATCTAGACTCTTTTGCAAGAGTAGATCATACTTAGTCGCCTTGTCTTCCATTCAAGAAAACTTTCCAGTAAGTTCTTCTATAGTGCTGTCCTTTTGGGTTAGCAACTCTTCGTACTTACCTTTCTTTTTGCTTTCCTTTTCTTCAAGGTCTTGTTTGAACTTCATAAGTTCTGTTAGCTGTTTTTCCTTTTCAGTACTATCAGCTATTGCGTCTTTCCTTTTGGATCTCTCTTCTTGGAGTGCCTTCTTGTAATTCTCATTCTCTTGTGTTAGTTTGTCTAGATTTTCTTGTGTAAGTTCCATTTGAATATATACAATATAAATAACGGCTATATAGTACCGTGATGATCACCTCGCTACCAGTGATACTTATAGGTGCTTAGACTAAGCCAAACAACCTAAGTATCAATAGTGTAAGTAATGTATGATATAACACTATGTTTGATAGAACAAATAATGACCGTCTATCATGCTTTACTATGTGTGCTATACTATCCCTAGCTATCGCTTTCCCCTGTTCTATCATTGTGAAGTCTATTTCCTTCGCTTTGTTCATCTGTTTCGCTATTGATTAAAGATAGTTCTTTTGCTGTCTCCTTATCATTGTATCAGTTGTATTTCTTTATCGCTGTATACTGTGATATGATGTTGGATTCTCTTGCTGTCTTTAGTTCGTCAGCTAGTTCCTTGCTAGACTTAGCGAATATGTCAGGTCGTGTGTAGGTGTCAGTGTTGTTTGTCTCTTCCATAAATATAGTGATTGCCATATCTAGTAGGTCTCTATAGTATTGAACCTTCTTCATGAATGCACCGTGCCTTAGTGTCCTACTCCCTTCACCTACTGCTCATTCACTGCTTTCTATTCATAGGAACTCTATAGGAACAGTTGATATTGATGATATTCTTCTGATGTAGTTGTTTGTATCTGTGATACTCTTATCAATCAATGTATTTACGTTGTCAATGAACTCTATTTGTGAATCGTCTCATCCATTGATTATTCTACCTATCTGCGAGAAATCAATCTTCTTACCTGAGTTATAGTCTTGTAGTAGTTTCTCGGGTCGTGTTATGTTCTTGAATAGAATGAATGACTCGACGTTCTGTAAGTATTGCGTGTGGTTCATCACTACTTGTCTATCCACTCCATATACTAATGATTTGATCTTGTCAACTGTAGAGTAGTCGGACTCTTCTATCACTATTAACGCTGGGATATTCAATCATGTTTGTACTATATCTTGTAGTCCTGATGTTTGCCGTATAGTATCTAGTGGGACTTGCGCTCCACCTGTAAGAGATGTACCAGCCATTCTATAGAGTTTGTTCTCTATTGTACCTACTAGGTATGATGATACTAGAACGTAATACATACCTTGTTCGTCTTCATATAGTCTACTGGTTTTATGTATTCAATTATCATTCCAGTAGTTCTTAGCTTCCTCGTACCCTATACGCTCTTGTCAATCTATCCTTGATATTGTCATACAGAAAAACCCTAGCGTTACTAGGTCTCTGATGAAGTTATCAAACGTAATGTCAAAGTCATAATCAGGACTACCAACATAGAACGCTAATACGTCCGCTACTGTACCGAACAATCATGATCCTATATTTAGTAACTGTGCTTTTGAATCCGTATCGTATAAGAAAAATTTACTCTTGATATACTTATAGTTATCATTTGTAATGTCAGTCAAGTATGCGTTTGTTTCAAGCTTCTTTTGGTTAGCCTGTTTTGCAAGAAGTTGTTGATCTTGTAGTGATATAGTTAGCATAGAGAATTTTCTTCTACGCATAGCAGGTTGTTGCTACACTAAACATTTACAACCTAATTATTTTATACATATACATGTATTATAACAATGCAACACTTAATTACTAGTGATATCTATCATCGTTTATTTGTATATGTGATACGGTATTGCTTAACTCAAAGTACATACGCATCATTGCTGTATCTCATAGGTCTGGACTCCTTCATAGTATATTCTTTTGTTCTGCCTTGCTATTGATATGTTTCTTGAACTCGTGGTCTGTCTTCGCTCTCTTTATTGCTCTCAGGTCTTTCACTAACAGATCTATAACTTCATAATCCCTTCATCATATCTTTATGGTGTCGGTTACGTTTCCATCCACTAGTATATCACAATCCAAGTAGCTTATATCTCAAGCGTTCACCTTGTCGGCTAGATGATAGAAGAGTTGTGTCTTTAGGTTTGCGTACATCTCTTTAGAACCCTGTACTTCCTTAGCCGTATTACCACCGTTGAATCCTATGTAGTCATTTCATGCTAATCCCCATCATAGACCATCATTATCGTATAACACGCAACTGCTCCCTATAGAATGGTGCTTTCTGTCCTGTTCTATACCTGCTTTTAGTTCTTCAGGACTACACTTTGTGTAAATCCTCATAGACTTGCACCGCATTCAATACCGTACTTTTATTACTGCTAGATCTTTTCAGAATCATGCAACATCTATTGTGATATATTTCTTGCCTTCTTTTATGTGGTTAGTCTTTAGGTCTCTTAGTTTCGCTGGGTCAAATATATCCTTATCACTATTTGAGTAGTTCCGATTTTTGTCTAGTAATGATTTCCTTGTCTCTTCATCCTGTGCCATTAGATTCGCTCTATACGACTTATCAACGCTTAATAGTATCTTGTTCTCTTCTAGGTCTCATTCAATGAACGTAAAGCTCTTTATGTATTCTTTTGGGTCGTCTCATTCCCTTAGTAGGTGCGGTATCTTACTGGCAACCTCTTCTACCGTATCGCCTCGTATGATGTTATCGTTGTCTACTGTGAAGTATCTTATCACTCCATCACGTTCCCTTATAATATAACCTTCCTCATCTATCCACCAGTCAATAAACTCTCTTACTCGACTGTCTGGGTCTGGGTTGCAAGTACATCTGATGTATGGTCTTATTCAGCAATCACTTCTATTCCTAGTCAATAGATAAAAGAATTGCTTTTTAGTGAAGTGTGTCAACTCATCGAATCCAATGAAGGCGTATTGTAGTCACTGATGATCTAGCATATTCTTTTCATACTCCATATGTGAAAACTTAATCTCAGCACCACTACCAAACGCTCGCTTACTACTAGACTCTATTGGTTTACTACTTTTTAGTAGGCTGTATAGCTTTATACTCTCATCTCGCAGTCATCATCCACCTTTGATCTGTGGCATTGTTCTACGGAATATAACCCCACGAAAACCAGCGTTATTAAACCCCCTCATTGGGTCAAGCAATAAAGAAAAAGTCTTACCTGCTCCAGCACTTCATCATCAAATAACGATATCAGCTGGGCATGACAAGACTTTTTCTTGGTATCATTGTTGTGGTTTGATTTCCTTACCTTCCATTATCTGGTATGATATAAGATACTATTTGTTTCAATCCTCCATCGTCATCAGTGACCGTTCATCACAATACTGTTATACGTTGTAGGTCGTCTTTTGCTATCTCTTTAATTAGTGATGTATCTAGTCTAGTCAGTTTCTTTTTTGATACCGTTTCATCTATGAACCTATCCATTACTCATTGAATTTTTTTTAGTCTAGACTTACTAGCACCTACGATATAGTTGATTGTAGGGTCTTTAGTACCAGTTTGTTCTAGTTCTTCTTTTGCTCTATGTGCTGTACTTGTTCACATATCCGTTTCCCTCGCTATCTCTCTTACAGTTGCGTTTGGCTTAACTGCTAGCACCTTAGCTACCTTTCATACGTTCTTACGTTTGTCTGCTCTTGGTTTTTTAGTTGCCATTATTTTGCTTTCATGTAAATAGCCTCTACTAGTCTATGATCTATAATACTGTCCTTGTTATTTGTTTTTCATTCCTCGTATACTATTACAGTATAGGTTGTAACTATTCCATCGTCTCTATTGTTCTCTTGGTCTGGGTGCATCATGAAGTCTAGTTCCTTGTATACCCTACCGTAGAATCCTTTATAGAATCAATCAGTTATCTCTACCTCTTGCATAAATCAGAATACCGGTGTCTCTTGTTTCTTTTGGTTGTATGCTTCTATTCTTTCTTGTAGCTTATCCATTATTAGTAGTTTGGGATAAATCTTTTGGGATGTATTTCTCTTGGAACTTAGCTTCACTCATTGTGAATAGGACTATTGCGTCTATCATTGCCAGTATTGCAGGGATGTAAGTCCAGCAGAATAGTATATATAATAGTCATTGGTTGTTCTTTTTCAAGTAGAACTTGTGTATACCTAGTCATCATAATAATAACGCTAGTATTCATGCTGTTGTTTTGTTTTTCATGGTTATAAGTTTATTAAAATAAGGGGCTAGTGTCTAGTATGTATTGTCGTGGGTCATAGTTCTTTTTAGCCATGGTTGTTTGCTAAGAGCTGAATGGTTATAATATACTCAGTCTTATTGTTTTTGCAAATTAGCTTCTCGCTCCTTTGCTACCTTGAGTAGTTCTGGCATGTATACCCGTACGTTTAAGTTCCTGTCGGTCTTGAGGTCTGTCATAGAAAATTTTCTTATTAGTTTACTTTTGTGCATATTGTCTGCTGTCCTGCTTCTTGGCAGTCTTTCTATTTTCTTGCACATACTTGTTTTGTATCTCTTGATCATTGAGTCGTTGAAGATTGGGTGTTTGACCTTTATTGGTTTCATTACTTACATATCAAAGGATAAATAGCATTCTATCTTCTTTTTAGATCTTCTATTCTTAACATATATAAAACCTCTATTTCGATAACACAGATTATCGTAATCTATTCTTCTTCTAAAGCGTTAGCTATAAGACAATCTAAATTGTCAATATAATTACATATAGTATCTGCTTCACAATCTCATAGAACTTTTTTGATTATATCGTATGTATTCTGCATTTTCAAACGGTAACTTCACATACGTATAGGAATACCTTGGTCTAAATTATTAGTATAGAATTTAGATTTACTCCACTTTCTAAGTGACTCTATATTATTAAAATCTTTCTTTGTTATTCTTCATCACAAGAATGGTATTCACTCATATTTTATACATAAGTCATTAACTATATTTATCATATAGAACATACTCTTTGCTTTTCAGAAATCACTCATTTGTAAATATAAATAATAAAGTTTGATTATGATAATACCAATTCTCTTAATCTATTTATTTTTCTTTATTACCAGTCTTTTTCTTGCGTATACTGTTTTTTGTATTTCACCTAGATTGTCTCGCCATTCGTTGAGTACCTTTCATACTTTTGATTCTAGTTCCTTAATATCATCTATTCGTTTCTCGCTCCAGTCACAACACTTATCGTCCATATCTTCACAAATACTATCATTAAACCAATTCATTACATTAGGTTTATCAATGGGTTCTAAGTCACATACATAATATACTCAATTTTCCCATCTCTCATCGTCTCGGTCTTCAAGACACTCTTTCACATCGTGCGAAGAAAAACTTTCATTGTCTTCTCGCATTTCTGTTCACTTTGGTAAGTCTTCTGCATATACTGTAATTGCTTGCGTTGTCATAGTGTTATAGTATCAATAAAGGTTGTTATAATTACTGTGGGAATCTAATAATTTCACTCTATATACATCTTGAAAGTATTATAATTTATAATTGATTTTTTTTTTAATTTTTCTAATTCTTTTTTTGCTTCCTCTAAAGTAAATATACTTCAATCTTCATTAAACAATTCTCATTCCTTTCAAGAATATATAAACTTCTCTACGGATTTTCTTTCATTGTACTGTAATATTTGCTCTCAATGTATCTTTATAGCTTCTCAATACATAGAGAAGAAATCTGAGTTACTTATAAAGCAACGGTGATTTTTTCAATCCTCTATAAAATCTATTTGTAGTGTTGAGTCTGGAAGTATCTCAATCTTAGTAATTGTTGCTCCTGGTCACATAGTGTTATAGTATCAATAAAGGGTTAGTAATGCTCTGCACATACTCATAGTTTGCTTATAGCTTTCTTTCAGCAGAAGCAGTATCAATAATCTGCGTTCTCTACCTTTGGTTTCTTTGGCTTTGGTGGTCTTGTGCTTATATCGTTCCTATCTCTTTGCTTGTAGTCACCTCTTCACTTGTCTCTGTTCTTTCTTCCTAGTAGTATAGTCAGTTCTTTTGAAAAGTCTTGAAGGGGTTCTCCTATGGTTTGTTCTTCTAGTTCTGGTGAGCGTTGTAATACCATAGGGTTAAGGGTTTTTAAATAAACAAAAAACGGACTCAACCTAAGGTATCCCTACCGTATTGTGCCCGTCTGTTACTTACTTGTTGGATATTTTAGGTTGATTTATAACGGACTAATAGAAATATACTGTTATTTTATTATAATGCAAGAGTTTCTTCTACTTTATCAAAACACTCATCGCAGAAATTCTCAGGCTTATTGTACTTTTTGCATAGGTGACTAGCTAATCAATAGTTTCATGAGTGGTGAAATGCGTTACCCTCTGCTACTATCTTTTTGCCTTCTTCTTGGCAGACTATGCAACGGTCTGTATGTATTGTGAAAGGTTTTAAGTCTGTCATAGTTATAGTGCTTATAAAGTGGGGGGTTTATCGTCGTAGTACTCTACTTATCTTTTTGAACCTATTTATTATGAGGTCTTCCTTTTTTGTTATCTGGTTATGTATATCAGCTCTTGCCTTTTGCCTTGCTTCAAAAAACTCATCACTCTCGTCTATATCTATTCATACCAATGCTTCATCAAACTTATCTCGTAGTCTATCACGATCAGTAAACATTTGGTTCATCTCTCTCATCACCTTGTACTCCTCTTTGTGTTGCTTGAAGTCAACGAAGCAATCATCACTAAGATAGTATTCTAATGACTTTTGGAGCTGTTCAAAGAAGTTGCCACGGAAGTCTATGGCGAACCGTTCTGTATCAATAGTCCTATCGTCTATGATAGCTTTCTTGATATTCTTCCAGTATCTAGGGTTAGTGAGTGTGTTATATAGATTTGTTGCCTCATCCTCTATCTGCCACCATATAGCCTCTAATCGAGTCTCGTCTTCTAGTTTGTTTATGTATTTTGCTAATGTTTTCATAGTTATAGTGCTTATAAAGTGCCTTCGTATCGCTCCAATAACTGCTCTAAGGCTCATAGTAGTGTATGGTGGGAACATAGTCCGTCTGTTCTATTGTCTGTTCTAATGTATCATACCTCGTAAAGTCTCACCTGTTCGTCTCGTGTTCTAATAAATAGACAATCTATCTGTAGCTTTGTGTCGTATAGCTCAACGGGGAGTTTATCTAGTATTTGATCTATAGTCATATAATAGGTGAAGTAAACGGGTGTTTTATTTCTTTCAGTATGCCTTCTCTATAAAATACCAATCATTATGATCATATTCTTGACTTTCTCTTCTTTTTCTTTCCTCTAAGAAATCTTCTACATATCTTCTTGTAAATTTATGTAAGGTCATCTTATCTGCTCTTTTATGATATCGGTTATATACCTCGTGTCGTTGGCAATAGTAGAATAATTGAATTTTCTCTTCCGTATCCGCAAACGCTCTTCATACTCCTCGCCAATCACAAAGCATTTCTTTTACGTATTTCTCAGGCATCTCTAAGGCGAATGTATTTCAGTCATCTTCTAGTAAAACCCAATACTGCCAGTGGTGCTTATTTCTTCTTTGGTGATATAGCCACGCTTCATTAAATTTCGTATCTACTGATTTGTCTCACATACTGAATCGCCTCATATATCGTCTTGCCTCACTTGGTAAAAACTTTGATAAATCATGCAATACTCACTGCCAATACAGTCACATAGAAAAACAAGCTTTTCATACGTAGTACTTATGGCGTAAGACATAGGTAAAGTATCTTTTGTATCATTGAAATACTGTCATGTTATAGTTAAGATAAATGGGTGTTTTATTTACTTGCTCTATTAGATAGTTAATATCTAACTGCTTAATACTACCTATACTATATATTCCAGAAGTCATTTGCTTGATTTGTATCTTGCTAGTACTTAACCCAGTAAGTGTTATAATAAGGAGTGAAATTTTGGATTGTATTGTTCTATTTATTATTGATATACTAGAAAAATTACTGTACAATACAGTCGCTGTTGGTATAGGTAGTATTTTAATGATCACAGTCTAGAACTGCTTTCTTCTTTATCCAGTTATACTATATATTCCGTCGCTTCCGCTATTGATAGTATCCTGCACCTCCTCGCGTAAGTGTTACAACACGATTCAGTAACATACTTATACGGGTATTTTTATATATTACAATAGCATTTTAAACAAAAGAAAAAGCCCTCAGACAGAGGGCGCTCGTGTTGTAACATGAGTAATATACTCTATTTACTACTAATTGCAAGACCTTTTACTGTTTATTGTGCTAGGGACATCAATGTCCCTACCAGAAGCAACCTTGATACCGACATTGATGTCGGTACCACAAAACACTACTTTGTAAACCGCCTATATTCATTATAACTACTTTGCTCTTGCTTTTGTATTCATTATGAGTATAGTCTAGTTACTCGAAAGGGACACAACCCATAGAGCTTTCATCTCCTTCTTATATTATCATGACATTTGCAATAATCTGTACAACATTCGGTAGAAAGTTTAGTTACAACGCTATTGATATGGTAGACGCTATATCGAAAGCAAAAGATCGAGTACACTACCATTCAATTCAATTTAGTGACTTCACAATAGAAGAAACTACTAGAGATAATGATTTACATAATGAATATATACCAAATGAATAATAATATAAGATACAAGGTTCTGTTAGAGATGGCAGAATCTAAGGTGTGAGAGCATCTTACAGAAACGAATAAAGATGAGTTTATGAAAACTCTTAGTACCTACCACTATTGACGAGTTGCTTATGGTATTTTTATTAAACTACAAAACGTACAATGAGACAAATACTAAGACTTAAACAGTCACTACAAGATAAAGTAATATCAGAAGTTACTGGAGTGCCACTATGAACCGTTAAGGCTTTGACCTCTTGAAAGCTTAGGCACAACGACAAAGTATCGGACTATGTTAAATTACAAGTTAAGTTTTATTTATTTGATACGGAACTATGAAAATAGAAAAAGGAAGAGGTTATGGAAAAAAAGCCTCTATAGTAAAAGAAATAGAGTGTATAGTTGCGAGCAATAGATTAAAGCAATATAAAAAGAAGGTTATTTTTTGCACTATGTCAATTACTGGTTTAATGAGGGAGATTGGAGAAAAGAAAATTAATGACTGGGCAAAAGAATGAATAACTTTTTAATGTTGAGATTTAATTATTAACTATAAAGAATGACACCATACATCATAACTATTTGTGTATGACTACTGTTGGCTAATGAGTTGATGTGGTAACTTATACCACTTAACACACCCAACGCCCCTTAGAGATTACTTGATACACTAATAATAACCTTTTATAACTATATATACTACTATGAAATGATTTAATGACTTAAAGTTTACAAATATGTGATGATTGCAAGCTGTGATGGAATTTGACAATTGATACTGAGTCTCAGTAATACAATGAGCCTGATCATACACGAATAAGAGAAAACCTTATGAGCTAGCGATAAAGAAAAATTGATCATTATGCTACAGTTCTTGAATAACTGATGATGTGCTATCATACTTAGATGAAAGTGAAGTAACCGAATATATGAAACAGGTGCAACAACTAGATAATGGACCTGAGTTAGGTGAAGAAAAACTAACAATAAGTAAAACCTTCAATAGTGTGATTAAGTTGTGCCCAAAAGAGGAAGAAGTAGAGTTTGAAGAGGATGAGAGTTTCTCAAGAGATATTTGTGATCATGATTATCCAGTATGATTTGTAGAAGGTGAGAGGGTGTTAGTGAAAAACTACGACAGTAGTTGGAAAGAGTATATATACTTACATACCTTACCTGGAAACGCTTACAATAAATATATAGTTATAGATCCAAGCTACGTAAAAGCATACAAAAATGGGGATAAATTTCATTGTACATTTTTTGAAAATATTAAGAAACTACCTAAGAATTTAGACTGAACCACTAGGACTATAGAAGGGAATGAATATATTTTAACTCTTGTTAATGGTGATGAGGAATAAATATTCTTGAGTATGCTTTGTTTGTAGTAAGGCAGTTTGAAAGCAGGAGTGACGATTCCAGAGCAGGTCAACTATGACTAAAGAGCAAAGAGATAAGATTGCGGTCAAGTGAAAGCGACTACTTAGATGCTTAGAGTGCAAAAACAAATGAAATAATGTTTTAATTGTTACTAAAAACTAATGAATACAATAACTGGACTATTTGGACTATGTATAGCGTTTTGACTAATTCTTTTGGGTATGGCTGTTTGGTTTGCAGTCGCTCAATGGGCTCATGGGATAATCTTTTAAAGAAAACTTGCAATCTTAAAATAAAGTCTTATAATCTAAGCAATCAAGTATTACAGCTTGTAAAGTATCTCCCGCCAGTTAGACAGTGAAGTCGTAAAAACTCATTATTCAGTCTTATAGAGTAACTATAGGAGTGGTAAGCGAACCTTGGCGGGGGATACTACCACTCTTTTTTTATTCTTAAATTAAAAATGGCTTGACGAATCAAAATACATAGAAGTCTACTAGATCGAGAGTGGTATGACGATAATAATGTACTCAAAGTATTTATTCATCTATTACTTACAGCTAACCGAAAGGATAAAAGTTGGAAAGGCACAGTAGTTAAAAGGTGACAAAAAATCACAAGCTACCGCAATTTAGCTAAGGAAACCAACCTTTCAGTGAAGCAAATTAGGACGGCAATTAGTAAGCTAAAAAGGACACACGAAGTGGCACACGAGACAACACACCAACGGCAAAGGATAACTGTTGTAAAATATGACTTATATCAAGATGTAGATGATGAAGAGGGCACACTAGAGGGCACACAACTGGGCACTCAAAGGGCAACAACTAAAGAATATAAGAAGAAAGAAAGAAAGAAGAAAGTATATAACAGACCCACTTTAGAAGAGATTCAAGACTATTGTAGTCTAAGATGAAATAGTGTGAACGCTGACAAGTTTCTGGCACACTATGAAACTGTATGACGAGTATATGGGAAAGCAAAGACACCAGTGAAAGATTGGAAGGCGTGTGTAAGAGGGTGGGAAGTAAGAGATAAAGAATACAACAATCAAAAAGAACCACAAGCAGAACAAGAGTTTATAGTCTTACTTAATAAGATATGAACCAAGGCATTTACAGATAAGTATGGTACTGATAAACATAGAGAAATAAAACTAGCTTCACTTTAATCTTACAAAAACACAATGTCTGAAACCCTAGATTTTATGGAGGTATATCCTTGAATAGATAAGTCAATATATGCTTACTATCATGATAGTGATAAGACTATAAAGCCTTGAAAGGATAGCTACGGTAGACTTACAAGAAGTGTTATACCAACCCTAGAAGTGAAAAATAAGGAGTGATTTAGTATTTGTTTTTCTGTAAATGGTTTCGAAGAACCTAGAAGACTAAAAGAGAACGTCACTCAAATAAACGCTTGGATATGTGAGATTGACGATATAGAGAAGACAGACCAATTAAAAATCATAGAGTTTGCACCAGTAAAACCATCACTAGTAATAGAGTCTAAGAACTGATACCATCTGTATCGGTTTGCAGAGAACGGCACTCCCGATAACTGGGAGAAAATATGTAACTGATTACGTAACTTCTTTGATGGTGATCCATGAGCTATTACTATTGAAAGAGTGTTAAGACTTCCATGATTCTATCATACAAAGGACCCATCTGATCCTTACCTAGTATCGGTGAAAGACTTTACAGGAGAAATGTATGATGAGCAGTTTATGCTTACAATGTATTCAAACCATGAGAGCGTGACCGAAAAAAAGCAAAGATTAAGAAAAAAAGAGCATGAAGTGAAGCAAGAAGACTGAGACTTTTGGGATAAAGCACGAAAACTAGATAGTAGGATGATGTTAGAAAAACTGAGTGGGACTGATTGGATGTGATACGATACGTTGAACTTTACAAGAAACACAAACGGTACTGACCAGATATGCGTGAACTGAAAGCCTACAGGTGCTTGGATAGATAGTAATGGTTTAATTGGTAGTAAGTCGTGAGGTTGACCGTACCGGATTAATTGGTTACTATGGTACTGATCCGTTGACTATAAGAAGATGTATAGCTACTTAGTAAATGAGTTTCAAGCACTAAAACAGGATAGAGTGAAAAAAGAGATCGAAAAACCTACTACTGCAAGTGTTGAGCAGTCAATACAGCCAGAAAACTTTCTAGTATGATACAATAGAGGTTTTGAGATAGATACTACTACTAGAATCCCTTTTACCTTCTGAAACACTAGACTAGATAACTCGTTTTGAAGAGTAGAGTATGGTAGATTTATGACAACATTAGGTGAATCTTGATCGTGAAAAACAACTCTTGCTTTCTGGCAACTTATAGCGATAGCTGAATCGTACAAGGCTTTGTTTGTATCACTAGAGATGACAGGGGAAAGGGTAATAGAGCTGAGGAGTAGAAAGATGGCATGAATAAGGATTGATGAGCGAAACGATAAGAATATACCTATTGGAAAGTTGGACTATATGAAGAAAATGCAAAAACAGATAACTGACATAAAGAACTTGGAGATAGTCTGAGTGAATAAGAAATCTGAGGTAATACACGTTGATAGTATACTAAGTTCAATAAAAAATAAGTATATGCACGTTGATTGGATAACGATAGATAATCTATGATTTATTAAATGAGAGTGAAGGAATGAAAGAGAAGAACTAAATTATATTATTAGAAAGTTCAAAGACTTCTGTCATGAAAACAATAAGAACATAAACCTACTTCATCACTTCAATAAGTGAAGCGGTAAAAGAGAAGGAAGAACCTTTGCTGATGCAATGGGTACTGCAAAGCTAGAACATGATGTTGACTTGTGAATATTTGTCTCTAGAAATATGGATAACTGGGAAGAGCTGAATGACGAACAAAGACAAGAAGTTTATGTTAAGATGGCAAAGAATAGAGACAATGGAGTTATAAAAAAGGAAGTAATGTACTTTAAGAAGTGAGAGTACCATGATGAATATCAATACTAGCTTTACAATTATTATATAAGATGTATCTAAAAATCACCCCAACAAAGTCCCCTATGGATAACGTATGACTCTTCCAGATAGACTTGTACGATAGTGATTGAGTACACACAAAACCCCTTGAAGTAAATGACGTGATTATTGATATACTAAGAGAGGTTAAGTTGGAAATAAATGAAGGCTCTTTATCTATTAATACACACCAATGAACCGAATAGCAAAAAGATCTAGTCTTGCTGACCTTGCAATAACGCAAATATATTTGTATGACAGTATCATCAAACACAAAAGAAGAGAGTGAATTACTAAATGAGAGACACCCAACCTAAAAGAACTCATTGAAACCTATATTGAACAAGGGTATCAGGAGTGATTAAAAGCAACTTTACCTTCTATTACATAACCATGAATGAATTAAATCCATTAGATCGAATTTTTATAACTTTTATATCCTGGATAATATTTTGCTTATTTTTAATAGCCATTACATAACCATGAAAACATTACACCAGCGTATCTATGATGAGATGGAAGAGAGAAGGCTACTAGGACTAAAGAAGTATTGAAAGACCCTAGATGACAACCCACTTACAGAAACCCAACGAATCCAGCATGCAAAAGAGGAGGCTATGGATCTTGTTTTATATCTTCAAAAACTCATAGATGAAAAACAGAGATAAAAAGATATATAGAATAAATGAGGTAATATGATACAGTATCCCTAGAAAAACAATGATAGGTGATGTGCTAGACTGGATGGATAAGAACAAAGAACATTTATGTAAAGTATATTGCCCTAGTTGCAACAAAGAGCTACACTATCAAGAAGATACATACTGAGAACAGAATACTGACTGCTCTATGTGGGAATGTATGAATAGTGAATGTATCCAACACGAAGACACCGAAAAGGAACGAGAGATATACCAATGTGAGATAGATATACAACTCACAGTTTATGTTGATATGTTTTATACCTTGATACATGAACTACAATACAAGTATAGAGAACCAATAGAAAAACAAACAGATGAATGTATAGACTTTATTATCTCACTACTACCTAAATGAGAGATCTAGACAAAGAACTCAAAGAAAAGATAAAAAAATGGAAAGCTATGAAACGAAAAGCAAAACAGCCAGAACCTATAGAAGAAGACAGTCTATTTATTTATACCCACAAATAATGATAACAAATAAAGAAAAAGTTATATACTTACAGTCAAAGTGATATTTTGTTTGATCATACTGATGAGATGTAGACTATATAACAAGTAAGCATTGACTAGTATGGATAGATGAAATAGATTGCGACGTTAGACTCTTTGATAAGATAGAACAGCTTTATGTTTTAGAAAGTAATCTATGCCAGAACCTATAGAAGAAAACATCCGGTACGTTTATATTTCTAAATAACACTATGGCTAAAGCATTAACCTACAAAGACAAAGTATATAGATTAGATCAGGAGTTTAACCAAAAGGAGTACGCTTTGACTGTGAGGATAAACAAAAAATACCAATGACGTATAGACAAAGAAAACGATAAACAAAAAAGAGAGTTAGAACGTAAGATTAAACAACTCCAAAAAAAGAAAAAAGACAAGTTACATAACTTAGAGGTAACGCACTGAAAGGCTAGAGGTAACGCAAAGGTTAGAGCGGAGAAGCCAAAAGATACTAAGTATTCTGATTCTTGCACTATAGTGCAATTACTAGGTAAACTTAAGAACTCCGACAAATATGGAAACGCTTATTGTGTATGTTGTCCGAGTATATACTTAAAATGGTATGAATGAGACTGAGGACACTATATCCCTAAGTGAGACAGTACATATCTAGCCTTACAGATTGATAATGTAGACTTTCAAAGGAAATGATGCAATAGTGTCCCATGATGAAGGACTTCACACCAAAGAGCTACAAAGGTCAAGAAACTATGAGAGAAAAGAGTTAAGGAGATGGAGTCACAAGTCAAGGAGGCAAAACAACGCAAAGATATAGTATTTATCAGGGAGACACTACCAATACTACTAGCTGAACTAGAAAAGAAAATAAGTCTTATAGGAAAGAGCGGAAAGTGCATGAAACAGAGCTATTATAAAAAGATAGCTATTTATCAATGAAAGTATATGTAATGAACCTAAACGAAACGTATTATATGGATTTATGGAGAAACTACGATAATATTGGTGAAGCCTATGACAAGTATTACAAACAGCACACTGGCAACCATTGAGATAAAAGCGTTTCAAGACAGCGTTTCACGGCAAGAATAAAAACACAAAGTCGGTCAGTATGAAGAGCAATAGAAACCCCACACAAATGAAAGCCCTCAGAAAGAACATGAAACCAGTTCCGAGATGAGTGGACAAACAAAAAAAGCAAGAAGCCTTCACTATCTACCTATAGAGCAAGAAGAAATAAATGAATGAGTGTAGAGGAGTCTTTTTGTCTTACTCCTGTAAAGAGTAGAAGCAAACGACACGAATCACCTGAGCCAAAATGTAGACTTACCACCTATTACACTAGAAGGGCTAGAGGCTTTACACACGAACAAGCTATCAGTCACCAATTAATGAGAGCACCAGTGATAAGAACAAAAAAACATATCAATTTATGGTGAATTTAGTGGGACAAAAAAGCACCACTAGCACTAAATGGTGTCGAGTGATACAATGTGCCACTAAGTAAATGAGATGCGAGGTTCGGCGTTTTGTTGCTGTATTTATTGTGTAAATAAAAAAGTAACGATTCTCTTGCAATTTGGAATAATATCTATATATTTAAGCTAATCAAAAAGACAAGGAGATACGAACCCCTTGTCTTACGATCTTTATAACTTCTACTTATATAGACCAATGACACATTATACACAAAACTGTAAAGAAATCAACGACCACTTAACTAGTGTGAGTTTTCAAAGTAACTGATTATCAATAGAACCCTTCACCGAAGCTGAGAAAGTGGAAATGCTATGGAGAGAACATATTGATCAGATAGAAGCAATGGAAGACGCTTTACTTGAAAGATATCGAGGATAATGGAAACATGAAACGTATCAATAACAAAGGACAAAGACCTTATACCTACTATGATAGAACTATGAGTGCCAGTTGATAGTGATGGTATGCCAAAGCAACGGTATACAGTATATATTACTAACAGTGACGACTTGTATAATGTTAAGCGACATAAGAATAAACGAAACTAATAATGGCAATGTCAATAAGCCCATATTTTATATATATGCTACCCTTATGGCTAAGGAACCAGAAAAAGTGCTAAACATCTATCAGAAACTATTAGAGTTTCAAAAGAAGTGAATTACTTTTGAAAAGACCGCATCGAACCCACACTTCAAGTACAAGTACACTCCTTTGGATGATCTGAATGCTAAGATCAAACCCGCACTCACTGAGTTGTGACTATTTATTTACCACACCGTTGACTCAGAAAGAAAGGTAACGACTACTATTATTGATTCAGAAAACTCAAAAAGTCTAGTTCAATCAGTAATGGTTATTCCAGAGTGAGTAACAGACCCACAAAAACTATGATCTGCTATCACTTACTTCAAGAGGTACAACACCGTTGCCTTACTTAATCTTGATAGCGAGACTGATAGTGATGCAAACGACACCAAACCAAAAACACCATTTGACAAGAACGTAGAGGAGAAATTCAAACAAGCAATCGTTAATGAAAAGTTTATATTGCCTAATACGGCAGAAGAACTTTACAAGAAACTAGAGGAAAACTACACACTAACTAAAGAAAACAAAGAAGAACTAAAACTTTTATACGTTACTAAATAACAATGCACTACACTTGAAAAATTACTACTATGTCACAAGAAGAAACAGTATGAAAAAACCAACTACGTAAAAGAAGTATCGTACTAGAAGAGGTGAACGATAAGGAATACAAATGAAGTATCGTTGTTGACTTCTATAAAGAGAAATGTGACGTACTAAATAACTTCAAAGTAGGAGACACCGTAAAGGTATGATTGAATTTTAGAGCAAACGAGTACAACTGAAAATGGTATAACAGCGTATCATGATGGAGTATCAATGCTGAGAGCAATACACAAGTTACTGCGAGTAGCTTTGATGACAATTTACCATTCTAAGTATAGCCCTACGGGGCTTTTACCCTTTTTCAAAAAACTATGTTTCAATGTTATACTTGCTGAGTAGAAAAGCCGACTACAGAATTCTATAAGAGTAAAGCTAAGAGATGACACAATAGAGATTGCACCTTGTGTTATAGAGGAAAGAACCGAATAAGATCAAAGAACAGAAAGGCAAGAGCTATACATGAAGAAGAAATACAAAACACTCACGAAATGACAACACGAGATAAGTTCGTTTTATTACTAAACAAACGATTCTAATGTTACATAACCAAGAAGAACTAGAACGTATACACAATGAACTATCAGAACTAGAACAAGAGAACATACTAGCAATGCAAAAATCACTTACTGCAAGGATACGATACAAACACCAACTAGCTAAAGCAACACTTAGTTGACCAGCTTCCAAGGCTGAGTCTGTAGTTATTGACGAACATCCAGAGGAGCGGGAAGAATACTATACTGTATACTACAACGCCCCTATAGTAGAGGAGAAGATGAAAGCAAAGAGAAGGGAGTACTATTATGCTAGATGATCAAGCGATACTAACACTATGCTAGACGTTGAAGCAAGCAGACTATGACAAGCATACCAATAGTTTTAACCACATTATAACAAAAGAATACGATATAAACACAAGCTAGCAAAAACAAAGTAAGTACAATATAACTTTTAACCCTTCAAGATCTAATGGCTAATACATGAAACCGTAATACATGAGACCGAAATACATGAGACCGAAATACATGAAACAGTAATACATGAGACCGAAATACATGATACCATAATACATGAGACCGAAATACATGAGACCGAAATACATGAAACCGAAATACATGAAACCATAATACATGAAACCGAAATACATGAAACCATAATACATGAAACCGAAATACATGAGACCGAAATACATGATACCATAATACATGAAACCGAAATACATGAAACCGTAATACATGATACCTTAATACAGTCACCCCTAAATTATGACTGGTATTTAATGTAATGACTAATATAGAAGAAATTAAGTTTCCGAATTGGTTTTATTTTGACGTAAAGAGTAAAGAGTGAAACTACTGCTGTATTTGGGTCACCGTAGATAGTATGACAAAGGACGAAAAAGAAAGCAACAAAACGCACGAAACAATCTGATGATATATTAAGGTATCACTTGTAGATAAGGATATGAAGACTCACTGGAGAAAAGCTTTTGACGAATGTAAAGATCTGGAAGATATAAGAAGTACGTTTGATGTACCAAACTTTGACTACGACATATTTGAAGAAATTAGCGGTATATCAAAAGAAGACTTTGATACTAAGTTATGAACAAAAAAAAGCGAAACAATAGTAGTAAACTGAGTTACCTACAAGAAAGTATAATTTTAACCATATAACAATAATGGAGATCCAGAAACGATACAAAATAACAAACGGCGAACTACTCAAGCTAGAGGTCAAGAAAGCCCTACTAGGGAAGTGATACAAGCCACTGATGCAAGAAACATATAGGCTAGGAGTTACAGAAAATAACATACATAGATACATAAGAGATTGACGTATTAGCAACACAGCACTTAAGTCACTTATAGAGAACAGTGTTGATGTTAGTAGGTGTGTGGAGTGATAACTAAAATATTGCACTAAATGTCGTCTGAGATTTGCAAAATAAACTTCCGCATATATACTTTGAATAGGTCGGGAATACCTTCAATAAAATATCTTTATACTTACTAAAAAAAATGAGTAACAAAAAACTAATATCTATATCGGAAGTTTTAAAAGAAATGTGAGATGACTGTATGGTATGATACGACTTAGTAAATCTTAAAAAAGTAGAATGAGGTACAGAAATAACTATGGGGGCAGAATGAAATATGGTTACTCCTATAGAATTTTGAGTAACCTTACCAATACTTATAACTTGCAGTAGAGAAAAATTCCTTGAAGCAGTAGAAACTATCAAAAATAGATTACTATAATAGTTAGTATCGCAATAGAATCACTGGTAACTAAAGTATAGCACTAAATACTAAACAGCTCTATTATAAAAACGACCCACCAGTATAGTTATAAACAAGAGGCGGGAAAATACTTTTTAAAATATATATATTATCATGGAAATCACACAATTCAAACAACTAGCTACTGATATGGTAAAGATTAAAGCAGAGATGAAAACACTACAAGACCAGTACGACACTAAGAAGCAAGAAGTGATGGATGCCTACGAAATCTTGGGGGTTAAAACCTATGAGATAGAAGGCACTTGAATAAAGATTGCTAAAAAAACTAGGACTACTATGCAATACGCTGAGTGAGTAGAAGAAAAAACACTATTAGAAGAGTACCCAGACTATGTAGTAATTAAGAAGTCACTGGATAAAAAGAAATTACAAAAAGAAGTTCCAACGCTATTTACTTCAAAAGTAACTGAGTTTGTATCAGTTACATGAATGTAATCTTTAACTCTTTCACTAAAACAAAATGATTAATAAATTCTTATTTGTGATTGCATGAGTATGGATTGCTATACTAGTAGCTAGTGCCTTCCATATATCTCATTGATATGAAGCTGTAGACTATGATCTAGTAAGAGAGTGATTCCAGACACTCAACCAAACTACTGATATAAAGTCAATGATCAAAGAGTGTTGAGTATCACAAGTATACCGACACTGGGACACTAAGCTAGTAGTTGCTATACAACAAGACTGTTGAAAAACTATATTAGTGGATGTGTTGAGTGACTATCCTACATACCAACGCATAAATAGCAGTGAGATTACTTTTTATTCTATGAGCTAAGTCTATGAGTAATTATTCAAAGATAGGAGTAGTGGGATTTACTTTAACCCTACTAATAGCCTTATTCTCTATATACTATAATCCTGTAAGCACGTTTGAAGGTATTGAGTGGGACAATCATCCATTGGAAACAAAAGAGTACATAGACGAACTAATACTCATACAACAAACAAAGAACGCAAAGGCACAAAAAGAACTAGATGAGTCAGTAAAAGCATGAAAGATACTTAAGGAGATACAAGATGAAATACTAGAGAGTCATTGACTACAAGTAAGAAAACCAGCACAAAAAACGATAGTACAAGATATAGTTTCGTTAGTTATACCTAAAGTAACTGCTAGTGAGACAGACTATCTTACTGAAATGTGATTCACACCAGCACAACGTGTACTAGTATTACAAGCTGATGTTAGAGACTTAGATCATTTTGTTATGTGGTTTGGGGCTATCTTTAGACAAGAAAACTGATGATCGTTTGTCGATTGAAAAACAAACTTTCTAGCTTGAAGACTAAAACAAGGAATGAAATATAAGGACTTTAAAACCCAATTAGACTGATGGGTATGGGCTTATAACAAGTTCCGATTCAAACATGATACAGTTAGTTGACGACTAGATACAAGCAAATATTGTTTGTGAGACTATGCTTGAAAACATGATTGATGCCCAAACCGAAGGCGTAACGTAAATTCTTTTATTAGTACATATAACTGAAACAAGACAGTCATTACAGTGAGTAAATGAACCTACTACTATGATGCACTAGCAAAACAAAAAGAAGCAGACGTATTATGGAAGATATGTATTGATAAGTGATATTGTAAGTAGTTTTACCCTTCAAAAAATAACAATGGAAAATAACACAGTAGTATTTCATGTATTAGACGAGAACAACGAAGAGGTTCTATGAATAGCACCAAAAGAGCTATATTCAGAAACGGTGTGATCAAAAATTAAACAAGCTATAAGACTATTATTCACAAACCTCACCCCTAAAGACTGGTATAATCTGGGTGGGTTAGATGATGATGAACTAGAGGAGCGTATCAGTAATGAGTTAGACGACAACATAAAAACCTTTTATCCTAATTAGTACTATGAAAACTTATAAACTATTGAAAGAGATAGAAAATGTATGATCACTACCAGTCGGAGTAAATGTGAAGGTGTCAAACCTTCTTGTATTAGATAACGATGATACCATACCTACTAATCGATTAGTACAGGCGGGATACCTAGAAGAAGTAAAGAAGGGCTATGTAGTAACAGAAGAGGGCGAGATCATAGGCAAGTATGAGTGAGATTGTTGGTATCTTAATGAGGAACGCAACACTTGCTACACTAGTTACGTTAGTAATGAGGTAAATCACTTTATTACAAAGGAGCAGTGTGATAGGCGTGAAATAAAAGAATCCGCACTAAGAAAACTATGGGAGTTATACTATGAGAACTGATACGAAGAGAATAAGGGGGATTATGAGATATATTATAGTTTAGAATACAGTGTATTCGTCCCGGGTAATGATGTTTGCAATACTTCATTACCTCATTGCAACCAGGTGTTTCAATTAAAAATGATTGAGATACCAGAAATAAAAGCTCTTTACCTTACTTACTTTTGATTAGATGGAAAGTAAAGAGAAAGCTGACCACTGGCATAAATGATTTGGTATACTGGAGCTACTAAAGAACAAACACGGTGCTAGTATATCAAAGGCACTCACTAAGATGGAAATGGTAGCAGAGGAAAAAGAAGACCCTCACTTTTACAATAGAGTCATAGCATTGCGATACAATGTATGTAGAATGTGTTGACTAGATGCGAGTGATATACAGAAGGAGTACGAAGAAGAGAATAATTTTAAATCTTAGATATTTTAATGGAACTACTAGACTATGAATCAGACGACAAACCAGTAGACGATAGTAAGAAAAAGAGCCTACTACAAGTATTGAAGCGAAAGCCTAGAAGTAAATGAAGCTATCTATCAGGATTATGCGATGATTGTGGAGAACGTATTTTAAATTGTAACTGTAAATAATGACTATAGAATACTGTAAAGAAATGATACTAGAACTAGTTGGTTACTATAACCTATGTGAGAGTAGCATGAAAAGGCTTGAAATAAATAAACAGATTGCAAAGTATAAAAAAGAACTAGCAAAACTGAGTAACTAAACAAAAAGCATGCTAGATAATATCTAGCATGCTTTTTTTATTTGATGGATTTTCTTCTCTTTTTTTCTTTCTCTTCTTGTTCGTTGTTTTTCTTAGTTCCTCGGAAGTAACCAAAGTGAGCTATGTTCGTAAGGATTGCAGTCATATGATAGAGCGGTGAGAGTACCTCTAGGTTGTCTATAAGGTTTGCCTTTGCTTGGTCTTCAAAGTCCTTGCGTCACTTCTTATGATGTATCTCCATTTTATTACGTCACTCATATACTTGTGACTCTTTGCAGTACGGTGCTTTGCCTTGTCTCATCTCATTCATATCCCTCTTGTCAAAAGTATCTTGATCTATGAAGCAACTGTATAACTGATGTATTGTCCTCCAAAATGAGCTACGTACTTTCTCAAAGTCTTTGGACTTCTCTACATGATCATTAATTACATCAGGAAATTTGAATACCTGTTTTTCAGTGCCTCTGAACATTGTGGTGAAAAAATAAATCTTACACACCACCAAAAACAATGCAAGGCAACCGCCTCACTTCATCTTTACAATAATAAAAAAACACTATATTGTAAAATATAGTGCAAAACTTATTTTGTAGAATAATCAAATAATAATAATTATTACTAATAGGAATCGTTTTAGATAGATCATGAATAATAATAAGCGCTTTATCTCTCTTCACTAGCCTATAATAGGCTTAAATAACGCTAAAACGTATATGTTATATAGAGCAAATGATCTCTAAGTACAGCGCACCTGTCGTAGTGGTATAATGTGCCACTAGGGTTATCTGTTTTTAGTCTTAAAACTAAAGAATCTAGTAACTGCTTCATTTTCTACTATAAAGTATCCATTTAATCATTTCCCGCCTCGTGTATTTCTTATAATGAAATATGATTGTCATTCAACCTCTATATGTCAGACTGCACAAACTGCATGTCAAGAGCTTCTTGTGCTTGTGCGTTTCTTTAATATCCAATTGTCTCTATAATAATCATTAATTCATAACATTACTGGTTCACCCTTTTCTAGTTTTCTTTTCGCTTCTCTTCTTGAGATATAACCTCGTGATCTTATTCGCCCTGTATCCTCTGCCCGTTCTAGTGCCGACCTTACATGAGGCACATCTCACTCTGTGTAGTATTCGTCCCGCAACTCCTGAAAGTCACGCCTTTCAAAATCTGGTCACTTAACTATATACTCACACTCGACGAGGGATGATATAGTACAACTTAGATTGTTTTGTGTATGTGGTGGTTCATACTGCGGTACATTCGTAAGGTATCGTGGGTATAAGACTGCTCGTATTGCTCAGATCATTTTTCTTGTAAAATAAAACTAACCTCATTATAAGGTTAGTCTATGTACTTGTCAAATAATTATCACTTAATAGCTTTCATGTAAGATATTACGACCCTATCAGTCAATCAGTCTCACTCTATACCGTTATAGAATCCCTTGTCTATTGCCTCTTGCACTAGTGGATCTCTTACTAATTTCCCGTTGTCTTGAAAATGCGGCTTATCTATGTTTCGTAAATCATACCCCCAATCTATTCAGCATTGTATTGCTTTGTCCGCTACCTCTCTTCGCTTACTGGACTCAGAAGGGTATAATGCTGATCAATGGAATGCAATATCAACTGCAACTCCTTTGGTATGGTTACTATTCCTTGTCCATGTTATTATCCTTCAAGGTCTAGTGCGTCATTGGCTGTATAGATAGTTCTGACGTTCTTGTGATCTATACGCCTCAGTAACAAATACTTGGGGACATAGTGCTAGTCGCTTAGAAACCTTGCTTTTAAAACTACTATTCAATAGGTTCAAGTCTCTGCTCGGTTGAAGGCTCATAGTCTGGTTGTACAGGGATTAAAACTTCTTTAGGGTCTATCGCTGGATTTCTTGCTGAAAGATATGCACCGACAACTGCAGTAATTATTCCAAATGTTATTGGGTCTGGTGTTGTTCACATGAATACCATTACAACCGACGCTATTACGCAAACGATAAAAGCTATTGATAAGGTACTACTCATAAATGATGGCAAACTTTTCATAATATATCTAGTAATATTAAAGCTTAGTTATTTTTTTGATTGCTTTACTTGCCGTATTGAATACACGGCTTCATACTCTTATGATCCATGTCTTGCCTTGCTTGTCAACTTCCCCAAAGAGTTCTTGCTGTAATAGTTGAAGCTTCACCTGGTCTCATACTTTAGGTCTAGCCTTTGATCTGTAATATTTCATGGTTTCAATGTATGATAATTTAATTGTTTTGCAAGTCTCTAATTTCAAAGCTATTAGATACTAATCATTGAGACTTAGATATTCACATATCCATAGTTTCTATATAAGCCCTAATATAGCAGTCCGCTATGACATAAGTACCTAAGGGGTTTTGTGGCAATGTACCCTCATACTTTCGCCCCGCTTCTTTCTCTCATTCTCTAGGGGGTGGGTTTGGGTTGTCTCGCTTTTTACTTGATATTAAGTTATATCAGTCCCCTTTTAGGTAGTCACAATACAAAGTATCTTTTCATCATATAGCTAGGTTCTTTTCTACCATATAAGGATTTATAGTCCTATCACTAAAGAAACTAATTGGTTCTCCTAGTCAGTATACCGCTTTTTTTGATTGTATACTATGGTATAAGAAATATTTACTAGTGGGGTTTTCATCCACTTCTCTCACCTGTTCATTATATGCAATCGTATCATTGTAATGCAATACGCTAGTGTAAGATAATATAAGTATACTTAACATACCTATTACAGTAATACTCCAGTATACGAATGAGTACAAAGTATTATTTTTCATCTTTTTTTATTGTGATCTTAAATCTAGATAAATACTCACTTACTCACTTCGCTATATATACCATTCCTTCAGGTCAGATGAATACAAACAAAATATACCCTCATATAATATAGAACACTATATCGCTTATAGGGTTACCCTCTGGTATAGTCTTGTCTATATAAATAAGGACTATCAGGGATAGCACCCCAAAGAGTCAAAAAGTCATTTTTAATATATACCCCATAACTTGTATTACGTTGCTAATTCCCACCCATAAACCTCTTGCAATCACTTAGATTATTGAAGTATATGGGTATCTTTATGTTCTTGTGTTGTTGACCGTCTATATAACAGTGCCTTCAATACCTACTACCTACATAGGGTTTTACATTACTGTTATAAACAAATAGCCATAGTATAGCAAGTACGAATAATACCAAGATCATTTTATTCATAGTGTTTATGTTATTCAATAATAGTTTCCACTTAAATTTTACCGTTTACTAAAACATCAAAGTCGTGGCTTGCTGATTCTGTTTGTGTCTGTGTAGATGTTGTTGTAACCGTGTTGTTGTTTACTTCTAGCGTTGGCATTGTACCAGTAATTGCATAGTTTATTCAATCTTGCGTAAAGTCGCTTATTACTTGTCAGTCATACATACCTTCAACTGGTAGTATGTTGTGTATGCTTGTAGGTGTTCATGCTGTCCCTGAGAAGTTCTTTCATGTGTATGATAGTGTTAGTCAGTCTATTACGTATCATCAGTTAAATATGAAATTTACTTCTTCGCTAGTAATACTTCTACTGTATTTATTTAATGATTCTAAAGAGCCAGTTAAAAACTGTATATTATTATATCTACGTCAAAAAGTTATTTCTTTTCAAGAGGCGAAACTTCAAGTTATACTATTACTATCAACTTGTGTTCAGTTGATATATAGCTTATTTACTCAAGGCGATGTAGTCACACAAAAGTGAAACATAACTCAGGCAGTAAGTCCTGCAGTAGAGCGTCTAAAAACAGTTGTCCCATGAATAATGAACTGTAGATCTTGAGAAGTGTTTAATAGTAAAGAATTTCTGTTAGAACTAGATGTTTTATTGTCATATACATACGAGTTTCAAGCTCCAAAATTATTTATACTAAGTCGTCACATAATTGAGTATGACTCGCTCATCTCTGAGTCCGAATCTATATAACCATTCACCCCATAAAACACCATAGCATCATCTACAATAGTTACACCTCCACTAACTGTTCCATCATCGTCTCTATTTAGTTCTTGGTTGTAATACCTACCGTTTACAGTCAAAGTATCACCGTTAGATGCTATAGTAATGTTTTGGGTTTTATTTCAAGACTGACTCACTGCTGTTACGCTTTTTACTAAATCATGTGTATTTGCAGTAACATTACGGATAGTAGTATTCAATGCTGTTGCGTCCGTTTGTCTATGTTGAATAACATACTGTCATAGTATTGAGTCAAAGTATGTTGTTGCGTATGTGAACATGACTATGAAAATGCTAAAGAAGTAACTCAGTACATATTTGTACCGTCTGATACAAATGATACTATATCTATACCTCATGCCGTAGTAGTGAGGGTTGGTGCGTCTCATCAAGCCCATTTAAATACTCAGTTTCGTGTTATAGTTCTTGTTCACGTACCATCTTGTATAATTCTTAGTATATAAGTAGCTCAATCCACTAGGTTGGTTGGTGCTGCCATTGTTCTGTTTCCTCCTAGTGTTACCTTACATACTTGGTTGAGTGAAGCGTTTCGTGATATTGTCGCTCAGTCTGTAAGCGTTGTTGCGTTGAAACTTTGTGTTGCTGTGTACTCTTGTGCTGTGCCTAAGTAAGCAAAGTTATCATCTGTTACAGATGTGTCATATTGTGCTTTTGTACCGCTTACTGTGTTTGATCACAAAGCTAAAGTCTTGTTAGTTAGTGTTACAGTTGCAGCGTCTAAAGCGTCTAATTCATCCCGTAAGTCGTTGAAGTGTCCAGCGACTGTATATTCAATGATAGATACGTTACTCACGGCAATGCTGTAAAGTCTATAGCTGTAGAACTATCTGCTCATCTAGTGACCGTAAAGCTACCTCATGTTCTACTAGTAATAAATACAACCTCCCTATCTGTTATGATGCCTGCGTTCTCTTGTTCTATTACTGAATAAGTATTAGTAGTAGGGAACAACTCAGAAAGCGTTAGGTCTCAAACAAGAGATCATGTAAGAGCGTTCGGTGCTGTTATTGTAGTCCTTGCGAAGTTATTAAAGTTTGTTCTCATGATGTATTATTTCTATATAAAAATTTATGCAGTAGTTCATCATAGTAAATCTCAAACAGGAAATGTTATATCGCATTTTAAATATGTGTTTTCTACAAAACAATAATCTGAAACTCAATCCGCATTTCACTCGTTTCATTGTATAGTAACAACATCTCAATTACTTACAGTTATATTAACACTCCTTTGTATTGTTTTTTCTGGTCAATCTCAAGCAAGACATAATGAATAATAACTTCATAATTGAACTCAATTTATTGCTACTCTTGTTCTAGTACATCTATCGGATCAAGATCTATAAATTCAATGTACCCACTCTAATGTATAAGATCATCATACTCAAATAGTAAATGTTTTTAAAACTGCCCAACTACTACTTGGTATAGTGGTAGTAACTCTTGATAGATTTTCCAATACAATTACACTAGTTCATGATATAGGAAGTGGATGGTAGTAATTATTGAAATCAGTTAGACGAATATATTCATCTCATGTATCTTTATTTATTAATTGACTTACAGTTGCGTAGTTTAATCAACTTATTATTTCTCATCGTGTACCATCACCATATAAAACTTCTGTATCTACTCAGGAGAAAGCAAGTTGTGTTTCTGCTCCACTACCGTTAGTCGTCATTAGTGTAGTAGCTGTGAGTCACGTTCTAAGCCCTCATGCTATATCTAGTTTACTAGTCTGCAACGTAGTGATATCAGTATCGTTACTTTCTACTTCATCCCGTATGTCAGTAAACTGTCCAGCTACTGCATTCATAGATAGGTATATTGTACCCCCTCATACTGTAAAGTCCTGTGGAGCAGTACCGTCAGATCATCTTACAACTATAAACGATTCAGATGTTCTAGTGGTTATAAGTACCACTTCTTCTTTTATTTTCACCCCCGAGACTTCTTGCTCTATAGTTGCATAGGCATTTGTAGTAGGGAATAACTCAGAAAGTACAACATCTCATACCAAAGTAGTAATACTCGAATCTGGGGCTGTTATGTTTGTTCTTGCAAAGTTTTTGAAATTAGTTCTCATTATCTAAGGAAGGATAAAGATTTATTTAGCGAGTTGTAGTTGTCTAGATACACTATAGCACTATGCTCGCTCATATCAATTCTACTTATGTATCACTTTCTTACTCAAAGGCTATTACCGTTTATTTGTACTAAGTCTCACACCTTAAGACTACCTATAGGGTATGATTTTACCACCTTGAATTTGACGTATTCTTTTGGGTCTTTACTAGTTTGTAAGTATACCCCTGCATATCATTCAGCTGTTTCCAATGAGTTTATATTGCTTGCTCATATTACTACCTCACGTTTTCTATAGGTATCTATACTTGTAGTGTCTTGTATAAATGATGTAGTACCACTAGAATACTTCATCGCCACACTATTGAATATCTCATCACCGTATATTCATTTTTCTACACTTTCCAAATGTTTCTGTTCTATAAGATAGTGGTCTGGTGTGTTGTTAGTGTCTCACTCAAAGAACTCTAGGTATTGTGTTCACCGTTTCACTTTACTTCATGAGTAGGTTATTGCATCTTGAAAGGCTTGTATTCCTTTTGTGTTACTGTATGAGATATCCATTGGGAATCATCATAATGTATGTAGTGTGCTATCAGATTGCTTATAGAGATCAAAGTCACTTATATAAAAGTTTCCAGACACTCTTATTCTAAAGCTTATTGAACTACTTCAAGAACTCCTAGAGGCTATAACTCATACTCTTTGTCGCTCTCAGTTTATTGTAAGGGTTTTTTGGTTGAAGTACACTAATCATCCATCATTACTATAGTCAATATTAAGTGTTCTAGTAGTTACTATGGAAGAAGACCTAATCCAAAACCTATATATATAAGGAACATTCAATGATACTCATACTAGAGTTTGCTTTATAATTATATCATCTACTCATCATCATAGTTCTTGCAGTTGATACGCTACTCATCAAAATGGTGTCGTTGTTGTTGCGGTTGTGATTGTTAGGTTTTCTCTTGTTCGTGTGCTTCATCTTGTATAGTCTTGTGTTGGTATAAGTTGTGTACCTGTATAATCTACATAATGATATGACTGGTCAAGTACGTTCTGTATTATCTGGTCTGTATCAATCAATTCACTTCAAGACAACAAACCGTTTGATAGTCTATAGTATTTCTCAGAAAATGTTGTCTGTATACCTATACAACTTACACTATTCCTTTTACCTTGTGTATGTGATATACTTGGAGTTATATTTGATACTTGTCAGAAATATATAGGGTATTCAGTAAGTGTAAGGTTTTGTTTTACTAGGGGGGCAGAGTTGTCTTGTGTTCGTGTAGCACCTACTATAATTCATGTTGTACTTAGTATATCTCAAGATCATTCATTGAAATCCCAAAGTAATATATCACTATGTGCTGTATATCATATAGGGCTTCATACTTGTAATAGTGTATTGTCTTGTGTATTGTATGTTTCACTAATAGTTGCTAGATAGAATGATTTAATATCTCAATCAAAATAAGAAGAGTTGTACTCTCCTAGTCTTGCTTGTGTTATATATTGCGTTGTAGGTGCTGTTGTTGTAGTAGTTACTAGTTCTGTGTTTGAGTCTATCACTAGTCTACTTACTCGGTTTGCTCCTATTTTCTCTAATACACATCTATAGTAGTGTCGTCCTCTATCTCACGTTCATAAGGTATATTCAGTTTTTATCGTAGCTGCTCCATCATATTGAAGCCTTACTATATTAGTCGGTCAGTAGCAATATAGTCTTGCATACGGAAGTGTTGCTATTGGTTGGCTATCTAATGAATCCGTACCGTCAGATCATAGTTTGAACCGTCAAGAGAATACTATATTTTCTGTTCATGTAAATCAAAGGTCTCAATCTCGTGTAGTGTGTATTGCTAGAGGTTGTGATACGTTTGCGTTGTAGTTTAGTATAGTGTCTGTGGTTGTAACTATTGTATGACTTGCGTTTTCACTAGTCACCTCTCATGCTGTAAGTTCTCTAGATCGTACAAACATAGTATAGAATCTATAGTCTTGTATGTAGTTACCTATAGTACAATATATCTCACTTGTATTATATGAGGGCGTCGCTGTTCCTACTGCTAAAACACTATTATAGTATAGTGTGAAATTTGTTCCATTATACGTTAATACACATCTATAATATGTATCAATTGCAGTTGTAAAGCTCACCGTATCTCATCCACTAAATCAAACCCTTACAGTAGTTCATGTAACGTATATAGAAAAATCATTGTGCATAAATATATATCATGTAGCAGATATTGCTCATTTTCTGAATGCAAACTTCATTGAAAAACTTCTATCAATAGCTATCTCTTCAAACAGTCCTCAAACATCAATATAACTAAGTATTCATGCTGTGTCTGTCTCACTAAATCCTTTTACATAACTATATATATCATCAGCACCACTCACAGAGCATTCTCATACTAAAGATGGTCTTATATATGTTTTTACCTCTCTACTTCCTGTGGTGAGATAATCGTTCACTCAATCCAGTATTAAATGAGTGTTATCTATTACGGTAGTGTTGTTTGTTGCTAAGTCTTCATCAATTACTTGTACTAAGTCTCATATCTGTATATCCTCATCACCCGCATAGGTGAAATCTAGAGATCAATAACCGCTTTCACTTACTGAAAATTGTATAGGTCAATCAAGTTTCTCTATATTAGCTTTTTGTGTCTCGTCTTTATCTAATACCTTAAGTCTAAGCATAGGTTGGGTATGACATAAGATAAACGTCTACATTAGGTGTTCCTGTGAAATACACATTGAAAGTATTGCTTCATATTTCTAATAATGGTAGTTCTCCGTTCCAAGAGATGGATTGGGATAAGTTTTTCCAAATATAACCACCTCTTGTATTGATTAGTAATACATCAGTGTCACTTAATGTTACTGGTATATCTAGTGTATACTCTCATAGTGATAATACTATTCAAGTGATACTACATCATGCCTTTCAAGTGATAGTTATATACGGCAATCATTGCTCATTCCCCTCATCGTAACTTACAATACTTGTTATGTTTGATACTGTGTTTAATCGTGACTGCTCAGTCATTACAGATCCATACATACTACCATCAAACACCGTTACAGTAGCTGTATAGGGTATAAAGAAAGTAGTATCAAAGCGTTCACCGAACTCTAGTTGTATACTAGCATTAGCAAACAAAGTAGTACCGTCACGTCTTTTGTATTTGAATTGTTTGTTGTGTTGGCTACAAGCCTTTGTCATCTTGTCTATCTCCTGTTCTAGTGATACACAATCTGCTTCCAATAGGTATCATTGTATGGTATACGTTTTGGGTGTCTTCTTAGATTGTCGATACTTTTGTCAGTTGGTATTGATTGTTCCATAAGTATCAGTTGTGTAGTTGTTATTATTATACTTTCATTCAATAACTGGCAATGTTTCAAATATATAACCATTATAATACGCTTGTCATATAGCGAGTTCTAATGACTCATCGCATAAAAACCCCGTTCAGAGTAGTAACGTACCTAGTGTATCGCATCAAGCCATTATAAATTAGTTATATCATAAATTAGATTCCCTTACTGCCTTATTCACTGCATTACCTACATTATCATAGAACTGTTGCTCGTCTATACCATTATTGATATTCACCTCGCCAAAGTTCACTGATACCTGTCAAGAATTTGCAGTGGTGACCGTTCTATCTTGTCATCAATTAGATTGTAGCCTTCTAAGTTCTGCTATTTGTTTGTTTACTGATTGTTTTAATAAGTCTTCTTGCTTAACTAGTTCTACTCAGTAGCGGTCTGTAAACTCTTCTAAGAATTGAATCTTTTTATCTTTTAACATTTTATTCAGGTTCTCTTCCATCTCTATTTTCTTTTTTAATTCTTCTTCTTCTTTTGATAGTATTCATTTCTTTTCCAATAGCTTTTCGGTCTCAGATAGTTTTGATTGTCTATTGAGTTCGTCAAGTGTTTCTTGGTTTACTTCTTTACTTGCCAATGCTAGTTCTTCTTGGAGGTCTTTTTGCTTCCTTTCAATATGGTTACGTTCCTTGTCTGTTATATCACCGTTTAATGCTCATCATAGTTTTTCTAGTTCTTTCTCTATAGATATTACTCTTCATGCTATACCCTCTTCAACTTTCCCTAGTTCGTTTTGTGTTTTTCATAGTTTACTATTCAGGTCGTCAATGTTTTTCCCACTATCGTCTATTGCTTTCCCTATTGCATCAAATGCTACTGTCCCTTGCCTTCATAACTCTTTGTATCTATCGGCGTTCCTTTCTAGCTGTTTTTCTAGTTTCTCAAATTCCACATTAGTTTCTTTAACTTCTTCTTTTACTTTAGATCATCAACAATCATCTATATCATCTATATCATCTATATCATCTATATTACTTCAACTTCAAGCAATCTTAGTTACTTTTGAAAAGTCTATATCGTTTACATCAAATGATTTAGGCGCGTTTAAGTTGGGGTTATTCCTTTGTGATTTAGCTGTATTTGCTCTAGTAATATTATTTACTGCCTCATTTCTTATTCATACTACAAAGTCTAATTGTTTTAGTTGTTTGTATACAGTAGAAACTAGCTTATTAAGTCATAGTGTCATTTT
>Ga0307983_1000133_pt1 | contig 39594 bp, 58 predicted proteins | sample OrgLakmetagen991_FD_201845 | JGI IMG/M metagenome (GOLD analysis project Ga0307983, IMG submission 201845) | Saline water microbial communities from Organic Lake, Antarctica - #991 | ecosystem: Environmental > Aquatic > Non-marine Saline and Alkaline > Saline | place: Antarctica: Organic Lake...
CCTTCTGTGTAATCATTTTTCCATACCCACCCATACGTGTCAGTATGGGTACGAGGTTTTTGGAGTCTTTTTCTGTACCCCCTTCCCAATGCACCTCAACTTCAACCGCCATTTTGGCCCTCCAAAATTGTTTGCCAGATCAAGTCATTAACCTCCTCTATAGAGACGTTGAGGTGAGCGCCTAGAACTCTATCCGCTGCATCCTTATACTTTCTGAGGGTGTCAACTTCCTGGGCAAGATCCATTGCGGGGGATCTCCAGTCAAAAGCCTTCTTATCTTCTTCTTCCATTTTATCTCCTGGGTGTAAAATGTGTTGTGCTGCAAAATATTATACCGTAAAAAAAAGAACTATTCACCCCCCTCAAGTGTTAGATTGAGGGGGGTGATGGGTCAACAATACTTCCTTGTCGAAGTATCGTCGTTACACAAATCCATCGCTTCAAGTACTTCATGGTGCATCGTCTCGTCATAGTTGACGAGGTACATCAAGATGTGCATCGTCTCGTGGTACACAAGACCATATACATCTTTTTCTGTGTTTATCCACATGTAGTAAGTCTTTTCTCCAGATTGGAGATCGTACTCTGCTACACATGTGTTCACATTCGACATCTTGCAGATGTCTTTATCGCCGTCATGGAAGAAAATTTGAACCTCAACCTGCATGAGGTATTCCAAGTCTGCCATGTTTATCTTAGTCTCGCGACTAAAATCTTCGCAGGCGTGATTCATCGCGCCGAAGATAGCTTCGTCGCGGATTGGCGCCTTTTCCATAAAGGTGCTTTTTGCGCACCTTGACTGAGATGAATAGTAGCGATCTTCAAAGCAACCAGCTAAGAGAATGGCGACCAACAATATTACGTATTTCATAACACCTCCTTAAAGGTTCTTGTCTAATTTATTATCACCTAAAAGCTCGGTTAGATTAAGTGATAATAATGTAGTCCAAACACGGAGGTTATATGATCTCAAAGATCAAAGAGGACGACGGTCGAGTTCGATATGATTTTCATATCAATGGCAAGAACGTAGCATACTTGATCGTCAGGCAATACTCGTCTGAAGGTGACGGTCCTTGGATTAGTGGTATTTACACCATACCCGGATGGAGGGGGTACGGTCTTGCGCGAAAGCTCGTGCAGCAGGTAGAGGAGGACTATGAGGGCGAGACCTTACGATTGCGGGCCTCACCCTACAAAGACGCACCGAAGGGCTTACATGAGCTTGTGGCTCTATATGAGTACTGGGGGTTTGAATTATATGATTGTGATTTCAGAATGAAGAAGGAGTTGTAGTGTTGTTGTTGACTTGGGTATGTCTGGTTTTCTTTTCTGCTCTACTTATAGAAGAGGTGTGTCTTGACTTAAGGCGTTAAAGTTGGTAGATAAAAAAGGTATAATAGTTTGAAGGGAAATTCTCTTTCCCCTCTAAGGGCTCATAGCTCAGTTGGTTAGAGCTGCCGGCTCATAACCGGTTGGTCCCAGGTTCGAGTCCTGGTGGGCCCACTGGCATCTTTCCCACACACATCAATAAACACTGCTCATCCGTTGTGTTTTGTGTGTGGGGGAGGTGTCTTTTTTTCTACTTCAAAGGGAAAATATATAGACAAAGGAGCTTACATGAATCTAAAGTTTAACTTCTTTGATCGCAGCTATGATGCGCCTCTCGAAGGTTATGTTCTAGAGGGGACGAATGGTGAGACCGGTCTTTTTGTTGAGGGTGAGTGGATTAGCGAGATGAATGAAGGTATGTTCATGCCTCCTAAACCACCATACACAATACCAACAGAAGTCAACAAAAACTTCCAGATTCTTCTTGCTGATTATGAGATTATCAATGATCAATGCGGAAGATATAGAGGTCTGACTGACTTAGCGTATTTCAACAAAAACATAGCCTTGCAAGATGCACAAAAAAGATTCATAGCTCGATCAAAAGAGTTGGGTGGCGTGCGAGTCAAAGGTAGGAATGCAAACCCTGTCTATAAGGTAGATCAATACCACATTAGTGGTAGAGACTATTTCGCGCGTTTTGTTTATGAGGGTCGTCGAGGTTTGTGGTTACAAGCAAAAGCGCCCTCACAAGAGCATCAATTGATGCTAGCTTATGTGGCAGGTTTGATTTAAGAGTCTGGCAAGCTCAAGATCACATAGGTAAAAAAAACTAACCAGGAGGTTATTGCCGTCTGCTAAAACCTAACCATCAACATATAATAGAATGCCGAAAGGCGGGAGAGCGTCCCAACCCAAAACGCTAAAAAAGAGACAGGTATATGCCCGCCTCTTTTTTACTCATCTAGATCTTAGTATACAAGATCCTTGCAGACAAATACTTCTCCCTCTGGAAAAAGTTGGGAGACATTAAACTTGGGAAGCTTCTGACGACAATAAAGATACATCATCGTCCGGCTCGATTCGGGCGTAGTTTCAAAAGGTAGCTCATTCCGAGCTTCATCCAAATTATTATAGATAACGCTTATACATTCCTCAAATGTGGGCCAATTTACAACATCCTCAGCCAATGGTGGTATTCCCATTTCACTTAGCAGTTTGTCTGATTTTGGATGATATCTAAGATCAACTTCGTAGGAGAAGTATCTGTCCATACGCTGGTAATGTTTGCGCAGCTTTTGTTCTATCTCTTTTTTGTTTCTTGTTATTGCAAAGACTTGAACAAGTTTGTCATTCCCTGAGTGGGATGGTTTTGTTACAACATGAAAGCCTTTTGTGTTGGGAAGGCCAACGGTATCACTGTCGGTAATAAAAGAATAGTACCAAAACTCCATGCTTACTCCTGTGGTAAATGTGTTTAGCTGTTAATTATACCTCATAATTGATCTTATTTAACCTGAGTGTCGTCTGTTACCTGTAGCATGACGGGCTCTTGGTATTCCGGGCAAAGACCGTAAGCTTCATGAATGTCATACCTTCATGATCTTTTCCACACCTTTCACATCGACACCGGTTCACACGCCTTGGATAATCTTAAGATTGATCTTTAGGGTTTTAGCCATGTGGTGTGGGTTTCTTTTTGGTCTTCTGTAGAATTTCATATCTTCGTAACACTCATCAGGATAGCCTTCGAGGTCGGCGTAGAATCGCCACTCATCATAATCCTCAAGGTACTCAAGAGATTTGCCGAATTCGAGACGGACCTCCTGGCGCTTCTTATTGAGCCATGTGTCGCGCTCTTCACATAATCGCCAACCCGTTTCAGCGTCTTCGCCCGCCGAGGACACATCATATAGTTACAACCTATGACTATGTTGTTAGCTGTTGTTATTCGTTTTGGTTTTGGTTTTTCGGGGGGAAGGATGTAGGCAAGGCCTACCAAAAACGATGAGATCATAACGAGCGTTGCGACGCCAGTTCTCTGTATTTTTTAGAACCTTCTCTAGTCGAATCGAATCTGTATGTTTTCTGCTTGTGATTTATTGTTGTTCTCCACGACTCACATCGGTCACAATACTCATCTGTGCCACTGAGTTTGGCGTCCCCGTAGAAATGGACCACCCTCCAGCAGTGTCTACAACTTTGCCTCTTTCTGCTCTTCGCCTCTTTCTGCATGGTCTCTGGTTTTACAGATCTCCATAAGAGTAGAGCGATGCTTGAGGCGATCAGAACACCTATAACAAAGCCTATCATAAGGCTGCTTTGGCGTTGATGCCGAGTTTCTCAAGAAGGTCGTTAATGTTGACCTCTCGTCCTGAGTAAAGATCTACCCCCGTGTCGATACACCTAAAAATTAGATTCTTACCTTCTACGCGGTAATCAATGTTCTTGTGCGGCTTCCTAAAACAAGAGACGTGATAGGGGTGTTCTGACGGACATTTGCATGTCGGGCATGTAAAATTTTTATTGCTCAAAATGAAGCTCCTTCCACTCCCCACCGTCACACTGCTGGAAAAGAATAAGTTTGTCTGGCCACGCACATATGACGTGGTAGCAATCCTTTCCAACAATGTGACGTTCGGAGTAGGCTCCAGGACATTGCACTCCGTAATCATCTTTGATTACAGGTGGATCAATCTGGAGAGTAGTGAGTAGTATGATTATGATCCAATGCAATGTCAATTCCTTGTACAGTATTCATCTGAATCGAGTTAAAGGCCCGCACTCCAAGTGGCTCTGGTGTGGGTAGTTCATTCAGATGGAATTGTACACGCTCGCGAGCGAGATGTAAACTAACTTCTGAAATAGGAGTCCCTATGAGCATATTGCGTATGTCTTTTTGGACAAATTCAATCCACTCTTCAGCGAGCATAAGGAACGAGCGTACATCGCATGTCTGGTACGTAGCGATCACGAAATTTCAAGACGTGCGACATCGAACTGAACGGCCCAAAATTTCGATCTTGAGCTGGGTAGTGAACAATCAGGCAGTAGCAGACGAGGGGCAGTTTTAACAGCTCGTTTGGTGGCGGGTACATATTTTACCTCCATGCGTGCGGTAGGTAGCAGACGTTGCGACCTACTGCTTTGTGTTGGAATTGGTTGATTTTTGCTAGCACGAAATCGAAACTTGCACCTTCGATTTTTGCGATTGCGACTTCATGGCCCAACGGGAGGACATGAAGAAGTTTGTAGATAGTGACAGATACTGCAGATTCATTGATTTCCGGGTTGTATGCACCGAGGAAAAAGATCCAATGATCTTCTTCCTTAACCGCGACGAGCGATCCTAACGTAAAATCGCCTGACTTGCAAAGTCTTTTGTACTCTTTGGCAGCTTCTGGGTACAGCTGCACGAGTATTTTGGGCAAGTGACCGTCGAGATTACAGGCAAACGCTTTGTTCCGGTGCTGAAAAATACTCTCATTTCTCTTGACCGTGATCATCTTTTCTCCTGAAAGTCATGTGTGTAGATTCCTGATTGGAGTGCGACACGATGTGCCATTCATCAAGACTGTGCAAATAGAAGGGTAGTCATCGAACGTCCAATAGATGAAGTCTGCGGCTCCTGTGGCGATGATGAGATTGTCGTAAGGAATGTCCTTTGGGGCGTGATAGACCTCATGTTGCCAGTCTCGATCTCGGCGATAGACTCGACCCATCCCGAGCGTCATTTTCTTAAAGAACAGTAAGTCATATCGAAGCTCCCTTGTCTCCAATCACACCTTTTAGGGTAGATGTGTAAATAATTTCTATTCCCATTGGTTATTCTTCCTCTGGATAGATTTTATGCCCTTCTTGAGTAAGAATTTCACCACTCTTAAGCATATTAATGACAGTTTCGTCGATAATTGCATCCTCATGAAGTACGTAACTCCCCTCTCCTCTCTGAAATAGGGGTGAAAACTTCATCTCGCGTTTGGTCCTGGCGAGATCGCTTACAGTGATTGTGTTGTTTTTGCTTGTTTGTTGTTCTGTAAATACGAGCCACTCTCCTCCTGGTTGCTTCTGGATTTGGATGGTTTTTAGGATTAGGGCGGTCTTTTGAGCGTCGTGTGCTGCTCTCAAGTTCATAAAGATTCTAAATCCTGCAATAATTGGCCAAAAAGGAATGGCTAATCGGATTTGAAAGCTTGTGATTCCTAGATCGTACGCCAGCGTGGACGTATAATCCCATGAACTTGAGCTTGTGGACCTATTTGATTTGTCGAGTAGGAAATGGTTTTGGAAAAAACCTCCCGTAAACAGCTCGATTAGCGTTGTGAGTGCATACACAGCGAAGATGATAATAATGGTGACTTCTATGAATGTCATTTGAAAATCTCTGTGTAAGGGTTTGTTTCATCTTCTGAGTCACAATCGCAATACTCGATTCTGTTGAGTTTCACTTCATAGGAAATGACAGTAATGATGAAAAAGAGGACGAAGATTGCAAGCATGTTATGACCTTATGATGTCGTGTGCACCAATTGTTACATAGACCGCCTGGTCTGGGTGGGTGTAACCCTCTTCAGTAATGCCCATGGAGCGTAACTCAGATATTGCATGATCATGGGCTTCGGGCCGAGTCGCGTGTAGTGTGATGTCATTGCCGTACCGAGTGTCAATGTCACACACCCACACTCCTTGCTCAAGAATGTTGCAGAGCATTTCTACTTCAGAAGGCTCAAGTTCCAAACCTTCTCGTATTTTTGTAGCGAGCATATTAGAATCTCCGGGATCTTAGGATTTTGGTTTTATCTTGACTATGTATTTGTCGTAATAGTCTTTGTTGAATTGATAGTCGTTGAAGTCGCATTTAGGCTTTCGAAGCTCGTAGGAAACATCCCATCCGGCTTCATTCCAGTCATTTTTGTACTTTTCGATGTACCTTTTAGCGTTTTTTTTGATTACGAAGTACCAAGTAATACCCTTAGCTCCAACCTCTTTGATCATTTCCCTGTGAGCTTTGTCGACACGTCGGTCTTTTTCGATGATTGCTGCTTCTTCTGGGGTTGGTATTACTTCCATATGTGCTGTTCCGGGTGAAAAATATGAACTTTAACGCCCTCAATGCGGAATCTTCCTACACAGTGGCCCGTGCCGGAGTCTTCTGTACGCATGAAAGCAACGAGTAGGTCGGGTTTTGCTTTGGACATGGTGGCATTTCGGTGGAAATAACAACCTTTTGTCCATGCTTTCTTTGATGTGTAGATGATCTTGGTGTTTTTGTGGGCGAGTATGGAAAAATATCGCTTCTGCTGGTCGGATTCCCACCTGTGCTGCTGTCCAAGGCAAGGTATGTAGGCTTCCACCTGCAGATCCATCTCTAAGGCCTGTTCGGCTGCAGCCATGTCACAGCCCATTGCCATACCCTGTAAAATTGTAAGCGGAACATCTTTTTTGCTTGCAATGTCACGAATGACCTGTTTAACTACTTCATCTTTGACGTCTCTATGGCCTGCTATGGCTATGCGCATCAATATCTCCTGGGGCTTTGAGTAGTTCTACATGGGGCTCTAAACCAATCTTATCGAGCACTTTTGTAATTACTGAAGAGCGGGATTTTGGGTGAGTAGGTGATTAGCCACTTTGTTGAAAACTTGCTGGGCGTTCATGTTTTTTGTCTTGTCAAAAGATAGGTGGAACAACATATTATTATACCAGATTGTTGCAAATGTTATACGTACCAAGGAAATTCGCCTATATAGGACCTTGAAAATATATAACAAAAAATAATTCTTGACCCCATCAGGGTCCCATGAGCAATATATAAAGACCCCCCCTCTTGGATAGCTCGCAAAAAAAGTATTTTTTTATTAAACATGGGTAGGACCTCAAGGGATAATAATATAGTCGACAAGACACTTTAAACCTCTAAAAGGAGTAAGTATGGCAGATAAGTATATTAAGCATGCCCGTAAGGTTATTTTTGAGGTTTCAGCTCTCAAAGTACCTGAAGTTGAAATTTTTGTTAAAGAGCTTGAAGATTCAATCAAGTCAAACCCCCTCAATAAGTTAGCGTGGGGGTGTCTAAAACTGTTCCCCCCTACGTTTGCCAAAAAAGTAGTAAGTCGGTTGATAACAGAAAGGATTGAAGAGGTAGAATTTGAGATAAACATGATTGTCCTCCTTCGGGAGATTGACCCCAATGAGCCTAAAAACTAGCAATTTGTTGAGATGTAAAAAAATGGCACACATGCATCGTATGTGTGCCATTTTTTTTAGCCTGCACGTGTTACCCGCACCAATTTGGGTTCCAGAGCTTTGATGCTGCTGAGTGGCATCTTGGATGCCAGTCTACATGCTCAAGTTTCTCAAAGGGTGTGTAGTAATCCACCTTGTAGTGCCCTGGCCATTCCTTGGGGTCAAAGTCTTCTAATGCTCCCCAGAAGTGAAAAAGACACGCCTTGTAGTCACATCGGATAGAAGGTGTAAGCTGTCCATTGGGTTTGACACAAAATCCCCTTCTTTGGCGTTCAGGATATGGGGCTTTTTCGCCATATATGGACAGTTTTAGCTCTTGAGACTGCCCGCATACACATGTAAAGAAGGCTTCATGAGCCCCTTGTCCGAATACTTCATCAAAGAACCACCAGTGTGGTCCTATTGTGTTGTATTCTGAGGTTGTCCCGACGATCTCTCTTTCTACTATTCGGTCGACGATATCTGCTTTTGGGCCTTTTTGTACTACTTTTTTCCTCCTACAAATGCGTCTCAGGTCGCGAACTGTGTATTCGTGCAAGTTTTCACGCCTGTTTTTGACCTTTCGTAGTACTTCTTTGCTCTTTATCTCTTCAATACTCTTGATTGGAGCCAATTCTTGTATGAGTTTTTCTTCGAATTCGAAGAAGTTGGTCTTAAGTCTTTTAACTCTTAAGTAGGGATAAGACATATGCTCGTTCCTGGATCATAGTTTTTTAATTTGTCAAGTATTTTGACATATTTTTTTCGGTCTCTTTTTTTTGTAGTGTTACGATTATATTAGATCGATTTCTTATCTATGGTAAAGTTTTCAACCAATGTCTTTGGGTTGCTTATCTTTCTTATACCTTTGAAGTTTCCAAAAGTTTAGCGGTGGAGAATGGCTCCTATACTTTTGTTTATGTATGTTGTGTTTGGGGTGGGGGTGTGGTTATGCTGCTTGCGCAGTTACCTTGGCATACGTGTTATGGCATACGTACAAACTTCACGTGCGCTTACCCCTCTGTAGTAGCCGCGTTGTAGGTCGATGACCGCTTGCTTGTTGAGCTGGTATCGCGCAGGGTCGACGGGTTCACCCCAGACATACCCTTCGTAGAAGGCAAACGCTTCGTCGTCGGATCGCGCTTTTAACTCAACCAGACACTCTGGGTCAGGGTCGTCCTCGTCCATGGTGTCTCTGTGAATAGAGAGCCACGTCTGTAAATTATCAGCTTTGACCAGAGAATGAGGGTGACCCTCGGTCCCCCAGATCTGGTACGAAATAAGCGCTCGGTCGTCCATTTACTCTCCTTCTTCCCACGTAAGGAAGTAACATGATCGCCGCTCGATCAGAGTGTCTTGATATAACAAATCTATCCAAGTCCCTTTGTGACTAACTAAGGTTTTCCCGTATTTTTTTTTCAAATCAACTTTGATAATCTCGTTCTTAAATTCTGATCTTAGATCCCAGAAGTACATACCTCTCCCTATTTTTTTATGAGTGTAATGAAGACCCTGATGGGATTCGAACCCTAACTATCCATTGGCTTTATAGACAGGGCCATATGCCTCGTTTTCGCCGAGGCTACACGCTCATTCGACCTTGCTTTGAGATGCGACCGGTTTGCTATATTCTGAGTCACCGGATTGTGACTCAAGATTTACTTACCAGTAGATGTAACTGAAGGCGGTCTCGCTTATGACGTTAAGCTTGACGGTTGATGCCTAATGCTTTTGCGGTCGAACCGCACGGAGAACTTATCATCAACTGCAGGCGTTATTAGCCCCACCTCCTGCTGGGGTCAAAGCGTTTGTTATTTCATAGACGGACTGTTAAAGATTGCGAGAAATGTCTTTTTGTTTACACTTATAACCTTGGCGTAAGATCTACCGCGTTGGTCACGATTCAATTGATCTAAGTACATCTTCTCCACTTCATCTTTAGTCTTGTCGGTGATGTCCAGCAACTCAGTGGGACTGTAAGAGAGATCTTCTATACTGAAAGTTTCTAGCGATTCGGAAGCTCTAGGTTCCTCAACTAGCGTCAGCTTCTTCTCTTCCGGCTCAGAACTAAGAAGACTGTGATATACACCGTCGCTCATTCTCTTTTTCGATGGCAGCATCGTGATGGTGATGAGTGCAACAAGAAGAACGAATACGATTATTAGAGTCGTAACCATTATTTATTACCTGTGAGATGTTTGTATTTTTTCCAGAACTCTTCGGGGTATGCGCAAAGATATATTTGGAACGGCCAGTGTTCTCGCTCTGGTACATTCCTGTTTGATTTGAATTTGAATCCTCCACTCTTGAGTTTACAGACGTGCTTAGACTCCAAGACTTCCTTGGGGACGTGATAGAAATATTTCCCGTCAGTCGAGAGATGCATCGTTTTCCTCCTTGAATTTTTCTATCATTCTATGTGCAAGTATGCGCCAGAATACCCAGAAGAGTATACCTAAAGCAAAGTGCAGTATAAGAATGTAGAAGTTATCTACATCCATATGGATGAGGTTTAATGTCGCTAGACTGGACACCATCAGTATGGCTGACCAGAATAGCGAGGCGTGATATGAAGTGAAGTACTTGTAGATTGTTTTCATCTTCTAGCTCCTTAGTGGCAGGATACCAGAATTCAGAATTCAATCAAGGCTTTATAGTCCTAACAGCTTGAAAAGACTTGCTACAATTGAGCCTAGTGAGATGATCCCGAACGTGCCAACAGCTGCCCAAATGATTTTGAATTGAGCTTCAAGTGTGTTGACTTTTACTTCCAATCCTTGTACCTTGTCAATGGTGGGCATTTTGGATTTTATTTCTGTAAGTTCAATGTGGAGTTTATTGAAGTCACCCTTGATTTCTTTCAAGTCGTCCTTGATTTCACTAAGCATATTGGCATTCATTATTTCGTCATCCATACTGCTAACCTGTGGTGTCAATGCATTAATCTATTATGCGGCACTGAGCACGATTGTACCAAAAAAGATTGTAGTATCCTAAGCAGGACAACCTTAGTTGTGTTCAGGGCAACATAGTCTGTTCCATCCACCATTCGTCAGATCTTCTGTACTACCACAGACTACACAGACTTTGCGAACATTGCTACTAGCCTTGCTAACAACCTTGTCGACTGAAGTTCCAAACTCTGATTCGTAATATACTCGCAGACCTCCAAACTTCTCTTTTATCTGCAAGATGTTAATCGGAACGTCTAGAGCTACAAGCTCAGACATCATTTCTTCTACCGTATCGTACCAACCGTATGGAATGAAGATCTGTCTCTCCAATCCTTCTAGCATAATATATTCCTCAATTAAAGCTTTTTTACGTTTTCTTGCAAGTTCTACTGTTGTCTCTGAATCGTCGTTTTTCACTAAATTTGACCCTCTGTAAACGTGATAATAAAGATGTAGGAGCACCCAACTGCCTACTTTCCCAGAGGCCCCCCAAGCCTCTTTAACCAGCGACTATATATCGCACAGGACTAGGAGTCCATTTGAAAAAATTTGCACACGTATTGAAATCGGTGAAGATGAAAATTTATTCTACTCTTTCCCGGTCACCAATCATTGGTGACTGGTTTGCGTTAAGGGCTGAAAAAGAAGCGCTAGAGTTTCACGCCTACGCGGCACAGGAGACCGACGTCCAACATAGACGTTGGCTCCTGAAACAATCCATTGGCATCCTAGGTGATAACACTGAGCACCTGCGACAGAAGGCTCAGTTCGCGGAGAAGTTGATGAAAATTATGAATGAGGAGCGTGAAGACGCTCCTGTGCTTTTTGAAGGGTTCATCCAGAGCGACCGAGAGGTCGCATCCACCTGGACAAAGGCCTACCAGTTCCAGCAAATCTGGGACGAGAACGGCTTGTTGGATGCGCTGACGTTTAGCGCAGTATCATCCTCCGCCTGGAGGAAAATTGCAGGATTTAAGCAACGAGTTGAAAAGAGCTTTGCAACTCTTATCAACAAACCAGAAAGCATTTTGGCGTCTGCGAATGCAATCGCAGACGTGGCAGATGAGTACCACAACGAGTCGCTGGATACCGTGATACAAAAAGTAGTGACGGCCCAAGCGGTAGCGTCTACCAAAATCTCCAAAGCTGAGGCCGAACTCGCCAAGGCGGAGAAGCAGTTGAAAGAGCAGATTGAAGAAGCGAAGACTATCGTCGAAGAGACGAAGGTTGAAGCGGCGGCTGCAGAAAATGTCGCGACGTCTAATCCTGCGGGGACGCGGGAAGACATCGAGGCAGAAAAGGCGAAGGGCAAATCCAGCCGACGCCGTAAAGCACAGCCGGAAGCATCGGCCTGATCAGCCAAATGACAGCTGGGGTTTGATCACCTCAGTTGTTGAAAAAAATGACCGTCCGCATCACCCCTGATCAGGGTGGTGTGGACGAGTTGTTTTTTTAGCTCGACCTGGTGAGCGTGATAGGCTAGTGTATTACAGCTTCATTATCCCGCGTAAACATTCTAGATTTATGTTGAACGACATCAAGAAAATGCGGACTGCCTTCGAGCACTTGGGTATGAAGGTCAACACTGACCACACTCAATGCCCATCCCCAGAGCACGAAGGTAAGACCACAGTCAGTTGCCATGAGCAACCAGATGGAACCATACTGTGGACGTGCCATCGTTGCGGCGAAAATGGATCGATTATTGATGCATACATCGTCGCCTACGGCATCGACCAAAAAGATGCTATTGATAAACTGAAGAAAGAATATGGAGGACAGATACCAGACGAAATCAAGAGAATGCCTTCGACGGGCAAGGTGTTCAAAAAAGATGAAGAGGTCAAACCTACTTATCAACCCATACCTCCTGCCCCTGACGGCAGTTGGGTCCATCGTATTGATGGGCAACCTCGACGGGTTTCTTTTGATGATGCTACTTTTCTCGACCTGGCTCCTTGCGAGATCGACGGTGAGTTAACAGTTGCAGCTGCAGTCAGATGGGACATCGGTAACGAAAAGATTATGCGTCAGATGCATTGGCGTGATGGTGAGTGGGAACGTAAGGCACCACCATCGAATCGAAGACCTATCTACAAAATGAAGGAGATTGACAGCGCCTCAAACGATACGATCATCATGATTGTAGAGGGTGAGAAGTGTATGCATGCATTACAAGATGCGTGCAACGAGGCGAGGAAAACTTACGAATCATTCCCTGACGTTATTGTCACCACGAACTTAGGAGGTTCAAAGGCTGCTAAGAAAGCAGTGTGGGATGTCATCGGAATGCGTCACGCTTATATCTTGCGTGACAATGATGAGCCGGGCATCGAGTGGGCCAACCTTCTCTACAAGAGAATCGACAGGTCAGTTGTTCTCGATATCGCCAAGCCAGCATCTCCCAAATCTTACGATGTATATGACTGGCTTGAGGAGGGAGAAGATGTTCGCAGTCTCTTCCGAATGACTCCAGTTGAGATGGAACAGAAGAAAGAGTCCAATATCCTCAAAGATGCGATGGAGATCGCTGAAGATATTGACCCTAAAGAAGTATCATCATTCTTAAAGAGAGTTATCGCTCAAGAGCCTGACCCCATATTTTTAGATCTCCTGTTGCAGAAGTTGAAGGACGCGACAGGTATATCGATGGGTGCATTACGTCAAGCTATCAAAGAGCACCGAGAGGAACTCGCAGTTGATTGGCCTCTCATCATTTCGAATCAAGTTGTAGCAGATATTTTCAAAGGTCATCTCATCCTGAGTCACGAGATGTTCTGGGGTTACACCGGAACACACTGGAAGAAGTACTCAGACAAAGTGATGCAAAATTACATCCTCGCTCTATCTCAGAGGGTTATTCCTCCAAGTGAGTTTGACTCAGAGTCAATCACTAAGAAGGGTCTTACTGTCATCAAGGCATTAGTCGCAACAGATGATGACGTTCTGAATCTGCGTGGTGTTCCCAAATCGATTATCAATTGCAAGAACGGTGAAGTTCACATCAACTCAAAGACTGGTGAGTATGAGTTGAAGCCACACGACCCTAAGTCATACATGACTCACTGCCTCGACATTCACTACGACCCAACAGCCAAGTGTGAAGAATACGACCTCGCTGTAGACCAGATTTTTTGTGGCAGAAAAGATCTCGTGCGTCACTATCATGAAGTGGGTGGATACATCATCCAACCTAAGAGAAAGTTCAAAAACTTCTTCATGGCATACGGACGTAAAGGTAATAACGGAAAGACATCTCTGTTCACCACACTCGTGAACATCATTGGTTCTCAACAGGTAGCGCCTGTAGAGATTGACTCATTCGGTAAGTCGAGACACGACACCTCGAACCTTGTCGGAAAGATTATGGTTCTAGACGATGATGTCAAGAAGAATACATTTTTGAACGATGGTCTCATCAAGCAGTTGTCCGAGCAGAAACTCATCAACGTTGAGTACAAGAGAAAGGACCACTTCCAGATGGTGTCATCAGCAGCAGTGGTCATGTTGTGCAACCACTGGCCAGCTACATCTGACCTCACCGACGCAATGATATCTCGTGCAATGGTTCTTCCATTTGATGCACAATTCAAAGGAAAGAATAGTGATAGATATCTCTTCGAAAGAATCATTCGCAACGAACTGCCTGGTGTGTTGAACCACCTGCTCACCGGACTCAAGAGATTGCTTGAGCGAGATGCGTGGGATGTGCCAGAAGCTTGTGAGATAGCTAAAAAAGAATGGCTCGGCGAAACGTCGACACTCTACTCGTTCTTCATGGAGATGATGGAAGAATCAACCGACTCAGTCATCTACTCAAAAGAACTACGAACAGCTTACGAGAACTGGTGTGAAGAGGAAGGAGTTAAGGACAAGTACATGGTCCAAACTCGGAAGCTCAAATCCTCTGTACAAGATCTCGGTGTGACCGTATCGAAACGCACGAACAACAATTACGGTAAATGGAAAGTCGTTGGCTATAAGCTAGCCGGTTCTGACTAACCTCAAGACCTCCATCTCGGAGGTCTTTTTTTTTACTAAAAATAGGGGTGCCAAAGCGGGATAATAATATAGCAACAACTATACCCATAGGAGGAGAACATGAAGGTATTTTGCGAAGCCACCGGTCAACTGATGAGAGATGCGGCACCGATAAGAAGCTGGGCGTCAGAAGCACGCAGTGCAGTTTTAGAAGCCAAAGACATATGGTCAGGGATGCTGATCATCGACAGCTTCGACGGTTTAAAAGTAGATGGAGGTGAAAATGGGATAAAACAGAGAGTGTTGCTAGCGGCTCTTTTGATTTATCTTAGAGAGGAAGCCATGAAGATCTGGGACGCTAATAGAGCGTACCCAGATACAAACAGTGGCACTGTTTCTGGATGGCTTAGGTCTTCAGAAGTTGAACCTTTCTGGGAGTGGTTGGGTGGTCCAAGCGCACTCAGATCATTCAGATCGACAATCAATACCCTTAATCGGGTAGAGTTGGAACTTACTAAGTTATAAATCAGGAGCATTTCCTGACCAAGAAACATTTCCTGACCAGGGGGTGTTTCTTTTTTTTACTTACAGCGGCCCGGTACGTCCGGCTGAGGCCAGTTCTGACAGTACCCAAAGCACAACCCATAAGATGGCATGAAAGTGCTCCACGCTTCCTCTGGGTGCATGGTCTTAACCAAGACCCTAGTAAGACCATACTTCACTCCGTTGGTGTCTTTGGCGGTCACTTTTGTAACACCATTCCCCAAAAACTCTATTTTTGTAACACCCCCACTCACCACCGTTACACCCTTGAAAACATTGGGTTTTACGTCTTCCTGAACATTTACCTTGTAACACTGCGTTACAAAATCGGCTGTTTTCAACCAGCTAGGGTCTTGTGGTTGCACCCACGTAATGTCCCTATATGCACCCTCTGGAGCACACCCAAACATCATGGATATCAATAGGATAGGCAGGCTTATAATCAGTGGCTTCTTCATCTCATACCTCGGGGAAATTAAGACCCTAATCTGGATCATATGAACACTATAGAAAAAAAAGGGTATTGTAACAACCCCTTTTTTTAGAATTTAAGAATTAGTTAAAGTAGGGTCTTACAGTCTTAAAACAGTATAATATATACAATAACTATAACAAAAACAACAACTTAACCCTAAGACCTTAGTGAAGACCCTAGCAACAAATTAAGACCCTAATCCACAAAAAACACGCAATTTTGTAACAGCTCCGCTGTATCTGTTACATCCCAAAAAACACAAAATGCCCGCTCACCCGCATAAACACTGGTGTAACAAGCATCCAGTCTCTGTTACAAACCACCCCAGACTGTTACAATCCAATGATTTCAATCACTTAGGGAATTAAGCTTCGAGGTCTTCAAGTAAGACCGTACGCGGCTACTTCCTCAAGGGTCTTACCCCCAAGACACCGGCCACCGAACTACACAAATTCGGAGTTCTAAAAAAAAGACCTTGCCGACATACTCAACTCCGAGTATGTCGGCAATGCTTCATGTCACGATGTTTTCTCCACCGCCACCTTGAATGTATGTATCGTTGTGAGTTACTCCAATCAGATTGGAGTCATTGATAAACACTTCCATCATGTTTGCTTTGTTGAACGACGATGAATTCAAGTTGCACCCAATGAAGATACAGTCTTGCATATTGGCCGACTTGAAGTTAGAATTGGGCATGTTGCACCCAACAAACTCGACGTTGTACAATGACGCATAGCTGAAGTTAATACGCCGTAGATCACAGAAGCAGAACTTAACATTGCTTATGTTGACGTCCACCATCACAGCATTTTCAACTTTGCAATAGTGCATTCGAACATTGTTGATATACCCATTTCGATTAAACTTTGGGGTATAGAAGCTACAGCTAATCCACCTCTTATTATAGGGTCTGAATATGCTCTGGTCTTGCGATCCAATGAACTGATTGTGGAAAGTTTCCATACTTTTTTTCATATGTAGTCCCCCTCGATCAGATAGTCATCTACAATCATCTCACCCCAGGCAGTTTCACCCATGAAATGAGTGGACCAAAAGACTGAAGACTTTAGAAGGTTGGCCTCGATGCGACCACACTTCCAAACGCAATCCAGAAAGTCTGCGCTCTTGAGATTACATCGGACAATATTAGTTTCTTTGAATTCGCAGTACTCAAAACGAGCGGCGGGCATATTACAACCAGTGAATTGACATTTAGCAAACTCTGCACCAGCAAACTCTGCATCCGTCATGTCACAGAAGGTGAATCGACAGTCAATAAACACCGACTCCTTAATACAAAACATGTCTTGCATTTTGCAGAAGGTGAAGTCCACATTTTCGAATACGTTCAGAAAGTCTGCGCCCGAAAAATCAACATCTACGAACTCTCTATTGGTATAACCAAAAAGACTCTTCATACTACCACCTGCATTTACTAATCCCGCCATGGCTCATCTCCCGTTGTAAGGCTCGTGATTATATCTCCATTAACCGCACAGATATCCACCATGTTGCCTCTCCAAGATGAATCCATGAAGTTGCCAGAGACAATAATCTTCTTGATCTTGCAGTGATGTACTTGCAACCACCTTGCTACGCAATTCTTGAGCAAGACCCTATCCATACGGCAACCGTCAAAGACACACCGACCCATGTTTGAGCCAATGATCTGTACCTGCTTAATATGTGCACTAAGGAAATCAGCCTCGGTGAAATCGCAGTTGTAGAACCTGCAATTACGAAGTTTGGTGAGGTCGAAAGTCGCTTCCGAGAAGTCACAGAAGTAGAACTTGAGGTTTTTTACACTTCCAGCTATTCGAGCGCGGCTAAAGTCACAGCCAACGAAAGTTTCTTTAGTCAAACCATCAAGCCCTCTGACCGTGACCCCCTCAATATAAGACTTATCCTTTGTTGACATCCCACACTCCTGAATTAGAGAAGGGGAAGTATGTCACACCAGAGGTGACGCATTTGCCAACCTTACAATTGGTGGCCACCGCACCAGAGAACTTCGAACGCGGGAATGCACCCATGACGTTACACTTCAAGAACTTGACGTGAGTGAAGTTTGTGTTCATTGCGACAACAGAACGAATCACACACTCTTCAAACTTGACGTGCTGAAGCTCAGCGTTGGTGAAGTAGCACCCCACGAAGATGCACCCCTTGAACTCTGCGTTGTTGAACGCACTCTCAGAGAAGTCGCAGAACGAGAACACACAGTTCTCAAACTTTGAGCTTTTCGCTTTTACCGACGATATGTCGCAGTGGCGAAAGACACTGTCAGAGGTCAGTCCTTCGATCTTACCTTTTGCGAAATCTGAATATGAGAAGTCGCAGAGCTGTGCACCCTTGAGGTGCGAGATGTCCTTAGACTTCCAATCTTCAAGTACTTTGTCAGTCATGTTCTCTCCTATGGTAGGTATTTTACAATCTTCCCTTGGCATAAGTGTGCAAAGAGAGCAGTATGAACAGGAATGTTCACACCGCCTACGATCGTATAAAACGTATCTGATTTTTTGGGATTGTAATGCACTTCCCGTCGATCAACCCACGCCCTCTTCTTTGAATCTTTTGAGCCCAGCAGGTTGTACATCGAAGCATTGTCTATGCAGGTTTCCCCACAAGCTCCTTCAGGGAAATGTGAAGGCCTCTCTGAACGAGGGGCTCTCACCGTAACAATTCGTGTACTGATAACAGAACGCGTGAAGCGATCGAGCGTCAGGTTGGAAGCCTTGAGACAGTGCAGACACGAACATAAATACCTGCATGGTTGGATTTAACACCGTTTCCCTCACACCATCCATACCCTCAATCACTCTCGCCTCGGTCAAATCCTCTGCCCCCAAAGCGTAATGGAAGCCGTAGTAATCAGCACAGAAGCAGCCTATAGATGTAGCTATGTTACTCAATAAAGAGAATGAATTATACTCAACCTTTCCCAGTGTTTGACGGCTCCAAAATCTGTACTTCAAGCCATCTGGTGATGCCATAAGTGTAAAGTGGTTGTTTTGGGTAAGATTAACCCAACCATTATTTTCACGATTTTTAATAAATGCATCGATATCACCCCTTCTCTGTGTATTGACGATTGTGTCGATTGCCATACCTTCTGGTAGATCCTCAAAATGAAGGAAGTATGCAGATGGGCCGAAGATAGCAATGTCTCCATCCCGCAACTTAGCTTGAACGTATGGATCAATCTTTTTCAACAACGTGACGTTAGACTCTTGTTTGACTTCTTCTAACTTCATATCAGTCCTCCTTTTTGTATAAACTTACATATGTTTTAGGATAGAAATCCTGAATGTATCTCTCTATCGCCCTCCTGTGCTTTTCGGTAAACAAAGGACCAACCCTTAAGAAGAGTTGGTCTGTGGTCCTGCAGTATTCTTTGAACTCAACGCCTGTTCCGTCAAATAAAGATTGTGCAGAACTTACGAAAACTTCTAATTTTGATCTCAATTTCTTATCATCCTGAATCACGATATTTCCACTTGCCATAAGATACCTGCTCTACCCAACCCTCATTCTTAGCCTTGTTGTGCAAGAAGTGAGTGGTTCGAGAGCGAGCGATTCTACGGTAGTCATACAGTTCTACATCATCATGATCGAGTTGGGACTCATTGTCAGCCCAAACGTCTGTTGACCTAGACTTGTACACCTCTCCTCTACTCCAGATCTCTGGATATCTCTTCTTTGCAAGGTCTGATGTTGAAAACTCACCAAGACGTTTCATCCAGTATATGAACTCGATGTCTCTGTCTGTTGCAAACGGAGGATAGTCTTTTTCTGGAGCAAAGAAAGGGCCGCTACCTACAAATTCATTATCCCTGAAAATTAGCATATTTTTATATGCTCTACACACAAAAAACTCACCATCACCTGCCATTGAGACGATGGTGCCAATTTCTTCAGGGGTGGGGTCAAACTGGAGAGACGACCAGAAATTATCACCTTGCCGAATGATCCTATTTCCCATACGTCTCCACATAATCAGTCCTCTTCCAAAAAGAAGATAAGCAGGGTAGGTCTTTTGCCAACATAGTGCTTGTTAACCTTCCAACCCGAGTGCCGGTACGAATCGACAACCTTATCAATGACGTCATGAACGTCATCCGGGATGTCTACCTGTTGAGGAAAGTACCTGTCACTAAGACTGGTAAGATGCTTGACCGTAATGACCCTAACCTTCTCAACATCGCAGTTAAGACCATAACCAAAAATAAGGTTGGCAGTCTTCTGAGGCTTAGCTTGTGTAAGCTCTTGATTAACCTTCTGCATGACCATGTCTTTGAGCTTCATCAACTCGTCAACTCGATCAGACTTTGCCTTTGCTGCAACTCCAGCAGGAGTGTATGGCTGGACTTCTGATGGTTTTAATGGGTAGTGACCTCTTTTTAGTTCAGCTTTATTTTCCTTCATCGGAATATAAACCGACGACCGCCTGTTTGATCCACTTAATGTGGTGTACGGCTTTTTCGTGGACTTCATATCTTCCTTCCATGTCTTCTGATAAGATTTTGTATCTAAACTCGACTCGTTCAACAGACCCGTTTCTCTCGGCGGGGTATGTGATTTTGTATACAACCCCCCCGTTATCCACGTAATCAATTTCTGAATATTTCCCATAAAGTACGATCTCTTTTAGTTTGCGTTTTGACTCATCACTTAACTCCTGTGCTGCCAAAACCACCTCTGTTCGCTTCATCTTCAAGCCTCTTAACTAATTCGTGTGATTCGATCTCTTCGTAAGGCAGAACAATCATCTGAGCAAAGCGATCTCCAGGATTGTACAAGAGAGAACTCTTTGGACCTGCTTGTAATTCTATCAGATATTCTACGTTATCGTGTTTTTCGGTAGTATGGGTCATACGGTCATACCCCAAGGTACCCCCACACATTCCTATAAACCCGTTAGCATTCTCAAGAGCATATCTCCAACCTACTACACGACCTCTTGGTTTAGCGTGTCGAGCAAGATGGACAATAATAGAATCATCATCACCACAGTAGGTAGGATCGATTACACCTACTGTGTTCTTGATGTACAGGCCGTAATTTGAGCCTGCAGATGAGCGAGGGACGATTAAAATAAACGCAGGCTTGTCCGTAAAGAGCTTTGCTCGGATACCTGTGTCGATCTTGGTTTCATACCCAAAGGGTAAGTAAATAGGATTTGGTGTACGCAAGTCAATTCCTGCGTTACCAGGACTAAACTTAAGCTCTTGATTATACTTCGATGCGTAGATTAAGGACGTCATCTGATAGCTCCAATTTCGCCATTTGGGCGATGTCAAGGCATTGCCATTCGGTAGTTGTGCCGTCTTCATGGTGGTATGTACCACTCCCACTAACATGCCAGTGGCCGAAGACCCACACCTCTGGTTTATACTTTTCTAGCACTTCTTGCAAGAGTACTCTAGTGATTTCATCTTTATGCTCACCACCCCACATTGGATTGCAAGCCCAAGCCATATCAAAACCAGAGGGACAAGTATGTGAAATAACTACCTTGACATCCTCATAGTTTGCATCTAAGATCGGATCTACCTCTTCGCGAGTGAGATCTTCCAAATCGCTCCAATGGGCTCCCACCTTGAGGCGGAATGCTTTATCGACGCTTGTCGCCCCACCAATACCAAGCATTCCGCTCTCATGCCAACCTCGCCTGGCATACTCCCAACAACCATCAATCTTACCTTCTACAGCTCTTAGCGCTTCATGCATCTCATGGTTGCCGTCAATGAAGACGCATCGATGACCGAAGTCATTTCTGTGCCACACTTTGTAGCCCACTCCTGTTGGGTAGTAACCAAAGTCACCAACTTGTATTAAGAGATCTGGAGAGCCCCACTTAGCGGTGGCATTCTCATAGCTTTGGTCAGCATGCTCCCACTCTCCGTGAATATCACCCAGCAAGAATATCTTCATAACCACACTCGCATATGCCGCAGGCTTGACAAAAATGATGATCAAAAAAGGGGTTGAAACCCCACTTGTGAATACCCTTGAAGTATCTTCTCAGATCACAAGCTTTGATTTTCTCTTTTGATTGGAACAATATCTTAAATGAAATCATTGCAAGATATGTACAATCCAACCCATGAGTAGAACGATGGCAGGGGAGAGAATACCAAAGAAGGTGCTCTCAAGATAGTTGTCAAAATCGCTTCGCGATGAGTCGGCTGCTTGTTGCAACTGCTCTAATCGAAAAGATAGCGAAGATTGTGTAGTTAAATAAGAAACCACATACATAACGCCAATAGCTTGAAGCAAGCCAAGCGGGCCAAAACCTAGCACCCCCATGTGCCAACCCCAGACTTTCTGCAGGACAAAACCTGACCATATTGTGACTAGCACAATAGAAATCCACACACCTACTATTAATAGTAGGTGTATCCACCATGGTGCACTTTGAACTTGATCTTTCATACCATTTTCTCCAGATGCTTGAATGCTCGCTTAATGAACACTTCTTTTAGCTTTTCGATATTGTAGAAGACAGAGTGAGGATGTTTGATGGTAACACCGAATGATCGGAACACCCCCGTCATACCAGCAACCTCCATACCAATAGCATGGTTGCTGTCAATTTGACCAGGGTGATAGAATAACTCGATACCATCAATTGGCTGTGCACCAAAAACATCAATACAAGTCATCTGCATAGCAGGCATAACCTTATTCTCATGTACGTCAGGCCTGACATATATAATGATGTCAATATTGTAGTTACCTTCCTCAATATCTCTCTTCGTAATATCAATAAAACAATTGCCAAGATCGTTCCCTCGAATTCCTTCAAGTTCTCCGATGTTGCTCAAGTCTCTTGTTTTACTAAAAAGCTCGTTAAAGGTACTCTTATCAACCATATCTATTTACCGTTCTTATTGTGGTTGTTATCGCATCTTCAAGAGCCTTCTTATGAGTACCGTCCTCAAGAGACTTCATCAGGCGATAAGCATTCGTTTTTGTTACGCTAAGGAATGCAGTGGCGTCTACTCCTGCCATTTTACACACCTCGATAAACTTCTCGACATCTACACTAGTAACCTCTTGGGGTACGGGGCCACAACTGACCCCGCCCTCAAGTTCGAGTGTACCAAACGCCTTAGTATAGACGTCGAGCACACTTTTGAGACGCTTCTTCTCTTCATCCAAAACAATCATGCGCCGAGCATAGTCCTTTGCGCTTTCATTCGTAACTGAAATGATCTCGTCTTTGGATTTACCTTGATACCAGTCACACTGATTGATGTGACTGCAATATTGGCACGTTTTTTGCGCTGGTTGAGCGGGGAAGTTCTTACGCCTTTCGAAGACTAACATCTTACGTTGATTGAAGCGCCACCACTTTTGTACCTCTTCGCGAGTGATGATTCGCTCTTTACGCACACCGTCTTCTCCATTTACATAAGGTGATTTGGAGATGCCGTACCTGAAGTAATAAACCTCATACACAGCACCCCTAATTCTGGGGTCCATTGCCATAACCATAGCGACGTATCCCATGAGCTGACAGCCCACCTCATTGTAAATGTCATTTAGAGATTGGTTTGAGTGAATACCTGGATAGTTTTTGTAGTCTACTACGCGAGCAAGTCCAGCATTATCTACCTCAAGGTAATCAATACGACCTCTATACCAACAGTCGTCTGCATCATAGTCCGTCCATTTCATGTCAATAGTCGCACCAACATGCTGCTCTGAAGCAACATAGTGCTGAGGGTTAACCTCAAACTTTTGACGGAACTCTGTCAGCTGATGACATAGTATATGTACGAAGTCGTGATACTTCTCGTTTCCATCTAAGAAAGATGTAACAAGATCAGAAGGTGTTAACCATTCTGACTCATCATGATGAAGTCTCATGATGACATCAAGCTCTGCTAAGTCATGCATAGCAGAGCCAATATTTTGCCCAAATCTCGTTAGCTCAGTTCCCTTCACCCGGTCCATGTAATCAAACTTGAACTTGAGTGGACAGGCCCCTAAGCGAGAAAAGGAGTAAGGCCCTCTTTCAGGACCTTCTCCCTTCTCTGCAATTTGATTGATGTAATCAGAAGTCGATATCATTGTTTTTCTTCGGTGGTGTTTTTGATCGTTCGTTCTCTTTCTTTAGGTAAGCAACTAGACCCTCTTCATCGATCTTACCGGTTGAGGGGTCTGTATACTTGTTAATGATGATCTCTACCTTTCTCTCTGGCATACTCGACATCATCTTGTTGATGTGCTCAGGTATAGCAGTTGTTTCAACCTCTTCCTCTACCTCCATTACAGGTGGCTCTTCGGATGACGGCTCCATCTCCATAGAGTCATTGATAGCGTCACGCTTGTTCACAGAGTCGAGGACTCCATACATGAACAGGTTGTCACTACCGGTAAGCTCCATAACCCTCCTGCGCCTCATAAGCTCCTTCTCTAAGTTTAAGAAGAGGCCCTCTTGACCGCCTTCTGGTTCGATACTAAGCATCGGGATCGGGTAAGTTGCTCCATCAGCAGCTCGCTTGGCCTCTTGGTGGATAGTGACTCGCAGGGGAATGTTTGCGAGAATCCCTCCTGTTTGCTTTTGGATGATTTCAAGAGCTGTTCTAACCCTCCGCTGGGCATGAGTACCATTGATTCTAATAGCACCCAGTGATCCACTTCTTGGAAGTTCATCTGAAAGTCTGAAATACAAAATTCCGGAAATGTCGCATTTAGCGTTTTTCCAAAACTCGCAAGTTTCGGAGCATTCAACTTCATAAGGTGAGACAAATTCGAAGGACTTGCCTTCACCCTTAAAGTAACGCATAGCTTTTCTGTCCCCATAGCTGGACCCGCACCCCAAGACACCTTTGTTAGAAAACATTGCTCTAAACAGAGCAAAGCATTCGCTTGGTGAATCAGACATGAGGCGTATTGGTACGCTTTTGGGTGTTGTTTCTCCAAGCTTGTCATGGACATCTTGTGCTATCTTGAAATTCATCTCTCCCCGTTCACGAGTAACGACAAGAAAGTGGTTAAGTTTTGTAGGGTATTTCTTTCCATTTTTGGAAAGCTTAGTCATACCGTACTTTAGTTCGAGTGTAATGGGAGGAGCGTTGTGTAGCTCGAAAGGTCTATGCATAGTTACTCGTCCTTCCACTCTGTGTGGTCTTTGGCATACTGTTTAAGTTTTTTAACTGCGTCTTTTTCAATCTGTCTAACCCTCTCTCTAGTGAGACCCATAAAACGACCGATGTCATTCAGGCTCATCTCACCATTGGAATTTTCGTCAGCAACATCAAGAGCACAACTTACGTTTAGCTCCCACGGATCGATACCGTAAAAATTGTATTTGATATTACCAGTTTCGGTTATGTCTAGATATAGATTGTACTTACAACCTACAAAAGGACAGGGTCTTGCGCTAGGACATTGATTTCTGAACTTAGGTCTTTCGACCCTAATACCATCATCTTCTAGCTCTTCTAACACCATTTCAGTGAAAGGTCTAGCTTCTTTTATCTCAGTGATAGAATGAGCAACACTTTTTCTTCGCGTTCCTCGCTTAGGGTTAAGATAGTGGGCGGCTTTCTTCACGTTTATTATACCTGATAAATGATGTTAATTAAAGCTTTTTCCATCTCAAGACAAAGGGCTTAGTCCAGTAGTCCGCCACCCTAACACTTCGCTCACACACTACACAGACCTTTTTATTGTTAGGGTTTACAAAATAGTAGCCTTGAAACTGATACTCTTCTTCCATAGTCCCACACATAGGACAGCCTAAAAATTTCAACTTTCGAATGCTTCGCTTCTGATAGTTCTCCTTCTTCAGAAAACCATCTATACTCATCTCGTGACACAGTCCTAGTCTTGATTTACTGATATCCCGACCTGCGTAGCTGCCTGGATAAGCGCGTAGTCTGTACATGTGGTTTTTCATAGCTTCATCTGCTTTATCATAACCTCGAAGTTTTCCATGACGGACTTAGAGAAGTCTTCCTTCTTCATAATTGACGCTAGTATCTTATCTTCTATACCACCAGAAGACAAGAAGATTTCATGAACGGAATGCTCTTGGCCGATCCTGTAGTTGCGATCTCTTGACTGCCAGTAGTCCTCCACTCCGTAACCGAACGTGTAGTAAACGGTTGTGTCGGCAACGACCCAGGTGTGCCCGTAGCGAGCCGACTTAGGGTGGGCAATCATTACCCTACACGTATCGTCTTCGAGGAACTTTTCAACCTCACCCTCAACGTACTTCGTCTTGCCATTGACTACAGCAGGATTGTAGTCCGCTAAAGATTCTTCTAAAATGCGGGCATCATGTCGATAAAAAATCCAAATAATTACTTTTCTATCTGTAGATTCGATAATGGATTTAACTTCTTTGATCTTCGGAGGGTTCTTTTCTACAATATGAACTTCAGGCTCACCAGGGTAGGTCCAGAAGCCATTTATGATCTGGTGGAGCCTGAGTATCTCCGTGAATGTATTAAAGGCGATAACCTCCTCACCCTTGTGTCTGGCGTATAGATCTCTGAGGAAGTCATTGTAGACACGCCTGGTCTCTTTGGATGGCTCCACCTGACGTATGGCACGGGTCCGAGGAGGCAGGTCCAGACAGTCCTGTTTCTTGATTCTCAGGACAGAGTCTTGGATGATACTCGTGACCTCTTCTGCAGCACCATCTTTAGGATTCTTGATGTAATGATGCACAGGGTGCTGCCAGTAATACTTTGATCGAAATCTACCAATAGTATCCTGAAAAGACATGTCCACAAATTGCATCTGCGTCCAAATATCTTCCAACTCATTGGTGATCGGCGTGCCCGTCATCGCAAGTCTGTATTTCGCGTCATGACCTAACTCAATGACAGACTTAGCCTGCTTACCAGCAGGATTCTTGATCATCGTAGATTCGTCCAAGATAACGTAATCAAACCCAGCCAGCAGAAAGTCGTTAAGATACAGATGCACAAGATCGATAGATGTTATGTAGACATTGTAGTCAGTGGCGTTCTCTAGTATCTCAGGAGCCTTGTCCCATTGATTCCACAACAACTCCTCATCCGGTTCTCCCTCAACACCGCACTTGAGCATATGCTTCTTGGCTTTATCGTAGTGATACTTACGCGTACCACACTCGGGGCAAAACCACCTCCACTTGTCCCTGTGAACAACGATACCCTTAAGGTCAGTGAATTTTTTTAAGTCTTTGTACCAACCTGACCTCAAGACAGACGCTGGCGATATAACCAACACCTTCTCGCACTTACCCTGCATCAATCGCATCTCTGCAGACACTAGAGCACAGTAAGTCTTACCGGTTCCCGGCTCAGCGAAGAGCGCCTGCGCTGGCGTGTTAAGTATGAATGATATCGCACGCTGCTGGTGCTTATAAGGAGGCAGCTTGAACTGATAATCAAAATCAAAATTTGTAGCAGTTTTAATCCTATTAACTTCACCGCGACGCTCAGACCATCTTTTGAAGTAAGGGTAGTCTAGCTTGTCTTTTAGGTGCGGTAGATCCTCGCACACCTCTGAGACAATATCAGGGTGCAATCGCATTGTGCTTTTACCCCGAACGGTCCTCATTAGAGGATGGTCAAGATAACGATCGAAGTAGGCAATACCCCTTCTCTTCTTTACTCTGACAAGGCTTGTATCCATTCGATGATATCGATCGCTTGGTCGAGGTCGAATGTTGTTCTCTTTTCGACCTGTGTAATCTTCTCTGAGTAGACAAGATTACCAGGAAGTCCCACAATTACAAGGCCCTCACAACCCTTATTATTCACGTCACGCAAAAAGGCTGATTGTTGATGAGTGAGAGGGTGAGCCAAAGCTCCTTCCTTCTGTGTGTACTTAAGCTCTAACCAAAACGATATGCCGTTTTTACATGCATACACATCTGGCACCCCAGCTCGATAGGGCTCATGGGTGGCAAAGCAAAAAAAATCATTACCTTTCAAGAGCTTCATGACCTTTTTTTTAAAGCCCTTTTCGTCCACCCCCCCACCTCCACCCTTTTTCATACCAAGATCTACCGTGTGATGTCTCACACTCCACACAATAAAAAGTTGAATTATTTAGGAATACCTTCCCTTTAGAATTGTTTCCACAAGGACAGCCCCTCCACCCATATACTGTAACGGATGCCAGTTTGGATTCTTTTAGAGCAAAGTAATCTTCGCTTATAAGAGGTTCGCCCTTTTTTGATAAACGCACAAATCTTAGACCAGATTTACTATCATATCTAAAAATGAACTCAGTACTAGACTTAGCCCAACCAGGTCGAGCTTTTTTCATGTTTAGTATGATCATTTTGAACTCTTTCCTCTCCAGTGAATTCGAAACTTCAACTCACCCCACCAACTATCCTCATCTAAAGCGCCGCACCAATCACACGTAAGCCAGTCATATGCACCTAAGACATATTCGGCAAGTTTAGCTTCTTTACAATCAGGACAAAGGTCTCCCTTCTTTACGTTACGTACCTGAATGTCAAAAACAGACCTTGGATAGTTCCAAGGGTTACCTGAGACAGCGTACCATACTCCATTGTTCTGGAAAACCCTCTCACCGAACGTTATTGAGTATTCAGGATATTCTTTTCTTACTTTGATAATGAAGCTTTGCATGAACCTCTCCATCTAAATGTGTACCGAGCGTAAATCCATCTTACCTCATAATCACATGAGCCGCACCCAATGAAGATGCCATACCCCACTTTGTCCATAATAGAACCACAGTCAGGACAAGTCTCACCCTTCTTAAGCGCTTGCGTCTTAACGATAAATTGGTTGTTCGGCATACTAGGGCTGATATAATAAAACCAACCCTCACTTGGGCTGGCTTTAACATTCTCGTGTTCTGCCTCCTCCATCTTAGCCTTGCAAAGCCATTGACTCATTTAGCCACAACCCCCACCATAAACCCAATACCAACACCTAGAACGCCCGCCACACTTGTTATGATTACAACCTCCATAGTTGTATAGCGGGTGCTCAGGTCATTGTTAATCGTAATCAACTCATTGATTCTTTTATCTTTTTGAGCTGAATCACTGATGACTTCAGTGCTGAGTATAAGCGTATCAAATGCAATCTTTTGTGCCTTGATCGCAGACTTTTTATACTCTTCTACAGACTTTTCTAAGTCAATCTCCCGCCGCTCCAGAAATAGGATGTAAGCCCAAATCTCAGCGAAAGCGTCTGGCTTAAAGATATACTCTTTGGTCTCAGGGTCTTGACGAACGTCTACATCAATCTTCAAATCTTGAGCGTATAGACTCAAGCTTGTCAGTGATATCGACAACATCAGGACCATTGTCAACATTGTCCTTAAATACTTGCTCAGCATTTTTTTTTGCCTCCTCGTAATTCTCGTCCAAAGAATCTAGCCGTCCTTTGTTCTTGAGAATCTCTTCTTCTTTGTGCTTAAGTTTTTCCTTTTGCACATCTACACGAGAAGGTGGAGCCGTCGTAACCTTCTCATCTTTACGCAGCAGCATATCTAGAAGAGGACCGATAGTCAATAGGCCCCCAAATATGTAACCTGCAGCAGGAAGGATGTCCATGCTAGATAGAGCAATAAGCCCAGCACCAATAGCTATTGCGATAGAATATATTTTTCCCATGTCTTACCTGTCTGTCTTTTCCAAGTATCTTTTAACTCTTGATCTGTGTGCAGATCAAACTTAGTATCAAGGTAGTTAATATAGGAATCAACATCAGTTGTCAAATTACCTTTACGACGCATAAGCTCGTCACGAATCTCTTTCATCGACATGGGCTCGTCGGGATTCTTGTAGGAGGCTATTTTGATTAACTGTCTCATCTTCCTGGCATGGCTGGCTTAGCTGGCATGGTGGGCTTAGCTGGCATGGTGGGTTTTGTGGGACCTGTCAACTTCTTGGCCGCACCAATAGCTTTTTTACCAGTACCGTATAGAGTACTAGCTGCTCTCGCGCCAGGGATCACATTCTTCGCCATCCGTCCAGCTATCCGTCCAGGGCTTAGATTTTTCTTAACTTTATTCAGAAAGGCTTTTTTCATAATTGTTTGCATTACCCTTCACCTGTATAGGATTCTGCTTTCTTTGCGGCAGCAGCTTTGATAATACTGTACGATGCATTACTCATACCTCCGGCAAGTAAGCCGAGTACAGAGTAAGCTCCTAAAGTTTGCTCTGGTGCAATGGATGGTCCAACTAAAAGACCGGCGACTACACCAAGAATAGGACCGATAAGAGGCAACACATCATTAAAGATCTTGCTACTTCTAGTCCACTTAAGCTTCTTAAAAATCTCGATCACAACCGCAATTGCGCCGGACATGACCAAAAACCAAACGAAGGGTGTCATAATTTAATCTCCTTGTGCTACAACCAGAGTTCTGTCTGCAGCGATCCAAGTGTTTGTTCCATCATTTACTTGAAGTCTTATGTCTAGATTCCTATCTCTCCAGGAATTAACAGTCACTTCATCGATAGTAAGATTTGTAACAGAATTAGTAGTACCGATATCATTATCAGTAAAAGTAAAGCCTGCATCAATCTCACCGGGTACTAATTCATCATATGAATAGGGCATGTATGGCCACTTATGCTCTGAGTAGAAGAGAACAAACGTCCAGCCCGAGACATCTACACCGAAGTCCATGTATATAGTACACGTCTCATTAGGTCTTACCCAAATTTTTTCGGTACTCGCAAGATCGTATGTTAAGGGAGAAGTTCTATGCACTTAAAACCCCCTGGCTGGCAAAGCAAGCCATCTTGACATGGGCTGTCTAAGATTTGAACCTTCATGGTTGTCGGCCTCAAACCATATTCCAGGCCTCCTACCTAAAGAATATACCCATACAGTAGATCCTAACATTACGAATATGTCCTGATGGTCAATGTCAAAACCACCTAATATGGCCTCAGTGATCACCTGAGAAGACGCCGACACATCACCCGTATAGTCCCACAACTCTAGACGACCCGATGTGTCCGCAAGATCGAAGTAGTAGGCAACAACGTACTTATCGGTTATCCTAACAGTCCTAAAACCACCGGTGGAACCCCCATTGTGCGTCAAGGTCTTATAGACATTTTTGGTAGCAACTCCAAAGTCGAACGTATTGGATTTGATGGTATAAATCCAGGTATTTAAACCTACAAAACCATTTCCTTTCATAACTGCAACATAGTCTTCCCACATAGATATTGAGAAAGGAGCTGACGTACTTTCTGTGGATAAGGCAAGACCGTCAGCTTGCAAGTTAATTGCAATGTCTATGAATGTAAGGTGCCCTCCAGAAGCATCGTCGGTAAGTATACCAATGCGATCTCCGTATGCAGCTATGTCGACACCGTCATCAGCCCTTCGCGCAAAGTTAAGATTACCGGCTGTAGAATCAGAAGCAAGAGAGCCATTAAACATGGCAAACTGAGCATAAACCTGATCGGTAGACGTTGAGCTTGTGACAACATGCAATCTAGACTGAATGATTACCATGTTCTCAATATCTCCAGTAATACCTCCAGGAGCTACAGCAGACCAATCGAGCGTACCGTCCTCTATGTCCCACACATCAATCGTGGGTTGAGATGTAGCAGAAGCTTCGTATCCTATAGCGAGCTTATTTCCATTGATTGCAATGGCAGCCCCTGCAAGGTTACTAGCATTTTCATTTGTAGAAATCTGAGTAAAGCCAGTACAATCACGAGAGTTTAGAATTCTCACCGTTAAGGGAGTTCCGTTTATGAAGTCTTCTAGATAGGCAATCCATCTACCATCCGTCTTGATGGGAAAACTAGCACTACTAAAGTAGGTCGACCCCCCACCAATCCTCACATCAATACCAGTTATAGGCCATGCACCGCCCGTTGGAATCCAGGGAAGATTAAGGTAAGCTGCCTCCAAAGCGGGCGTCGAAAAGGAACCTCTAGACAAACGATCATTATCTTCAATGAAATCTTGGATGCGAGTGTAACCATCAAACCTCAATTTAGGCCTTAACGTCTCTCCACCCTTACTTAAAAGCTCTCCCTGAACCTCTATATCTTGAACAATACTCGTTTGACCAATTCGTACATGCTCTTCCCATATCGTCATGGTGGTGTTTATGACACCCGCATAGTTAAAGTCAGTGGAATAAGTTAGATTGATATCTTGAACGCCATCTATCGTCTCAAGGTAAAAGTAGCTTCCGCCGATATCATATTTAAGAAAGTAGGCCTTGTATTGAGCATCGCCTCCATCAAAAGTTGGAAATGTAACAACTCTTCTCTGCCCATAGACATCATTAAATCCATGTAGATCTCGATACTGAGTAACGGTAGGAAGGCTAGGACTTCCCGCATAGTCAGCTACCACTATCTGACCAGCACTAACTGCCAGTGTGATAGGTATGTCCTTCAGAAGCTCAGCACCACCAGAATAGTACAAAGGTCGCCTTAAGCTCATAGCAAGGCGTGTCGAGTCTTGTTCCTCTGAGTAGATATCAAAAGCCCTTTCTTCTGTAGGGGCGTCTGTTGTTGCGGTTGAATCGAGAGCAACTCGCATCGCAGCATTCCACTGATCTCCCGATGTCGCGCTTGGCGTAATATCCACGACACTATCTAATTCAAACGCACCTGCATCAACAGTAGCTTGACGTCCCGATCCAGCAGGAGCGCCTACAAGAAAGCTGTCATATACATCATCTAGTGTCGCATTGTATAATATTGAGGCGTTTGGGAGTATATCGTCTAGGTCGATATTTCCACCTGTCGGAGCTGTCGCGCCCGTTCCCCAAAAGCCCGCGCTAACCGTTGTTACATACTGGGCCGACGTGCCGGAGTCAAAGTTAACATCGACAGGACTTGATACCCCATTCGCATAGTGTACCCAACCATGATCAACGTTAACCACAGCAACAATAAAAGCATTTTTGAGATCAGGCCTGTAAGGATAAGTGCCGGTTCCAGCAAACGCTCCATCATCATCCCCTAGTAGTTCTGCCAAGCTCTCAAGCGTGGCATTTGTATCTGCACTTGAGAATCCTATCGCATTTATAAACTCGGTTGTCTCTGCCGTGACATCATCACTAACCCTTACATAGAATAGTATGTAGTCATCATCGGTTGTCCCAGAGACATCGTAGTTAATCTGATAACCAGCACCGCCATAAAAGGTGTCAGGTGTAGATGATATAACATTGGTTGTAACAAAAGGGAACTGAGTTGGTGATGTTTCCACACCCTTCTGAGGTGTAACTGTGAGCATTTGCAGGTCATCAAAACTAAGTCGGTAGACTCCAGCTCCGATATTCTCTACTACAGATCTCCTGAAAGAGACCATAGACTTCCGCTCCACAAACTCTCTAACAGAATTGAGGTCTGCAACCTCATCTCTATTATTGATCACCGCATCGGTGATATTTGCTGCAGCGCTTGGCATCCAAACATCAGCAATAACAAAACCATTGGCTGCTTCTGTTGGGTCGAGGGTTGCAGGTGCTGCGTAGGTACCCACCTTCACACTGTAAACAGGCTCTACGTCTGTGTCTGGGTTGTAGGTTACATAGATAAGGTGATGCTCATCTGCCCCCGGCGCTCCTAAATCGAATAGGTTTGTATAGTCCTGATCGTCATATATAACAATGCCATTGATACAGAACACACCACCAAATAGAGATATCTGATAGGTGGCTGGAGTACCTTGATAAACCTGCATGCCAGTAAATATACCGGTAGGGATAGCACGCAAGAATTGCTCTTGCTCTCTGTCAAAAGTTAGAGGTGCTCCGCTAGCCGATCGAATAAAAAAAGCCATTCGTTAATCCTGTTCTAAAGTGTTACAAGCCACTCAAAGCGTATGCCGATCTCTACACCGTTGGCCTCATCTGATTGTAACAGAAGCCCGGCATCTTCGTCAGACGGCGCAAACACAACCCTGTTAAACATTGTATCATTGTTGAACAGGAGAGCCGCCTCTTTAATAAGTACGGCAACTCCGTAATTCACCTGCGTAAAGGTGTTGCCAGATATGAGCTTGCTTATGAGGACTTGCGTTCCTGGAGTGTCTACACTATAAGCTAAGCCAGAACCTGCAAATCCATTGGGGTTATGTAGCTCTAGAACTGTAGATGACTGAATGCTCCTGACCCCCAACACGAGAGGGTTCGTAGGGCTACTTGATAAAGTTACTTGATCGGTCAACTGTACACCATCAGTGATAAAGTCAGCAGATCCGTCTGTAAGAGTAGTCACTCCCGTTCCATCGATGGCAATGACAGCATTTGTACCGGTAGTACGCGCAACGGATGCCGGAAAAACAATCTCAGGACCCACATCATTTGGACCAGTTAAGAGAAATGTTCCTGCCGCCGTACCGTCTAATCTCTCAAGCTCCTGAACAAGACCTGTATCAGACAGGTTGGGAAGATTGCCCGTCTTCAAGCCTGTACCTAGAGCTATTCTGTTGATGTATGGCGTTACAAGATCTGGGGTTTGATTCTCCCAGAAGCCGCCCAAAGCTTTTGCCAGAACAGCCCGCCCTGTGTTAACAACAAGGTTGTTCTGAACAATCTCTTTCTTAGGTTTAGACTTGCCTAAAGAGTTGAGGTATTCTCTAGTTTCATCTGACACAGCGTAGCTTAAGGGAACGTGTAGGCCAGACTTTGTCTTGCATACATGCGTCGCCTTACACACACCAGACACATTTATCTTCGTAGAGTTTATCGATTTAGTCATGTTATTCAAAATTATTCTCCAAGGCAAAGGTGTCCGACCAATACCCTCTTATCTTCAAATTTTATCCAATTATCCATCACAACCCTACCTTCAGCATCTCGAACTTCAACAAACACTCGATTGTTCTCTTCGTCCCAATTGAGAGTTTTCTTTGCCTCTCTCATTGAGACTGTAAAACCTACCCGTATTACACCTTCCTGAATATTAACATGCCCGACCTCTCCGGTGGGGTAGAGACTCCAAGGTTTTTTGTGAGCAGCCCAAATGTAATCTATTTTTTTACCCAACATCGGATCTAATTCAATTTTCATTATCTAAGCCTGTAAGCAAAATTTCTGGCAGAGAAGACCAATGGCCATGTTGGCTTGACATCAATGCCTGTTATAGGTACTGTACCCACCGTATCAATTGTCCAGCTACCACCCCGATCAACCGAAGTGAATACCTGACCGTTTGTTGCTGCAACCCCTCCCGCCAACACAAGCCTTGTACCATCGTATGAGATGCTTGCGAAATCTCCAGGAGATTCGCCGGGTAAGGTTATATCTCCAAACGTCGTTCCCCCATCTGTGCTTATTCTAGCAAGTCCAGCAGTACCAACAGCTACAACAGTATTAGCATCTACATTCCACACAGCCAGAAAAGCTCCGGCATCCTTAACAGTACTCCAGGTGGCACCCCCATCTGAAGTTTGATACAAGCCACTTGTGGAAGAAACCCAGCCGTTCGTATCGTCTATAAAGTTTACATCTGAGGCATTCTCTGCAACAGCAACTGTAACTCCAGCACCCCAAGTAAGCCCGCCGTCTGTTGTCTTGTAGATAACCGTGTTGCCAGCTGCTGTAGAAACAACATAACCTATTTGGCCGCTTGGAAAATGGACAGCCGCATGATCTGATCCTACAACAATAGACTGCGCAATGGGAGCGTTAGCTTCAATCTCTTGGACGTATATAAGATCTCCACTGCCCACCATCCAAACTCCAGTATCGGATTTATGGACACCACTAAAGTCCTCAGCAGTCGCAACAGTTCTGTCTGTAAAAGTCTCTCCGTAGTCACTAGATGTAAATATCGCGCCATTACTTCCAACCATCACCGTCCAGTTCGTGTTGGCATGATAAACATCTGTAAGTATTGAGGCAGAAATACCTGCCGTTGAGATATCTTCATATGCCAGGTTTGTAAGACTCGCTAAAGCACCACCCCCATCTCTTGCACTGAATTCTGGAGATGCGCTCGTAAAAGGAAAGAACAGCGAGTATGGCCTGTTGTAGAAAGTTAAACTTTCACCGTTAAACCCGAACAGTGGTGAAACCCTAAGAGTAGACCGTGAGAACGGAGGGTCTTCATCTATAGTGAGAGGTCTATTGAGTTCGATGCCTTGGTTTTTATAGAAATACTCAGCATCAGGACGGTCTGCCCATGAGTCTCCACCCATCGTGACACCGTTGTGATTTATCTGAACATCAAACACCCTTAGACTTTCTGCATCGAGAGCTTCGAATTGATCGAGTTTAATGCCTTGATCCAAAGCGAGATTAGAACTTAACTGACGCTCCTCACCATAGAATGGAGAGCCACCGTAGAAGTCAAGGGGGTTTACAACGACCTCTCCATGATCGTCAAAAACCATGTCTTCCAACGTGTGTGCAATCGTCTCTGGAAATGCAGTCTCTATATCATCGAAGGTATCATTAAAAAGATCTTCGAACTCATCTACATAGTATTCCACAACATAGTCAGTATGAATACCCTTTGTTCTATCTAGATACCTTATGAAATCGCCAGCCTTTTCTGTGCTTAGACCTACGCTTGCAGGAATTTGTACAACAAAGGTACCCCATGTCCGCCACACATCTACTACATCTTGGACAAGCTCTAAGTTACTTTTCCAGTCATACACATTTACTGATTTAGTTAGAGGTGTGAGCTTCTCAAGGAAGGACCCAACAGGCAAAAGTAGTCCAACATTTTCCCAATAAGGGCTAGCTCTAAACACCCTCCCATTCACCGTAACTTCATCATAAAGCGCTGCACCAAACTCATTAGTAACTCTATTTACATCTTCGATGAAACCCTTTTCGGTAGTGTAAGGCAATCCAGCGAGTATGCCCAAACCTCTCGATGTTGCGTCAGGAGTGTGAGGGGAAAGCAAACCGAACTGCATGCCTCTCAGAGTGTCTAGATATTCTTGCGAGTCAGGTCTTTCTGGCATCCTTAACAGTTTGCCATACCTGTTATACATATCCAGCTCTTCAGCCTCTGAGTTCACAAAGTAGCACTGTCTCAAGTCAAAAGGCAGTGGCGTCTCCGTTGTGAATATACCCGGCCCTATGAATTCAAATCTAGCCTCTGTAATATACCAGGGGTGTATGTTGACTTCAGCTGTGAAAGATACACCTGGAGAACTTCTCGATATAATACCGTAGGTAACGATCGATCCTATCTGGTCGATCTTTTCGGCAATGATAAATTCGCCATCGTATTCTAAGCGAGCGTATTCAGGAGCGTACTCATTATATTCCTCATCTAACTCTAGGGTCATTTTAGTTGCACTAGAGGTGATCACATCAGCCGGAGGAGTTAGATCGAATGGCTCCCACTGAATACGAGTCGCATTCACAAGAGGTTCTGGAATCTGGTACACGAATGAGAAAGAATCCCCGATGTCTGTTGAAAAGTCTAAAGATTCACCGGACTCCCAGAGCTTTCCGTCTGTTGCAGCCATGAAGTCAAGAACAACCCGAACGTCTCGAATTTCATTAAATACGTCAAATTTTTGCCTTCTCCTTCCGGGCGCAACGGAGTATGGATTCGCTTGCTCAACAGAACTATCACCAAGGTACACCTCTGAAAAGATCTCAGATGTAGCTGCGTTGTATCGAACTAAGAACTCTACATATACTGGGTTAGAGGGGCTGGCTGCCAGCAGTGTAGTTCTCCAGTTATTAGTATTTCCTACAGCTGGTTCCAAAGACGTTGTAAGAGACACGTCTGAAACCGACTCTGAAAAACTGAAGGTATCTTCTATAGTAATCTGAGTTGTAGTAACACTCGAAATCGTGTAATTACCACTGTTGTATAGACTACCCTGAACATTAAGCGTCATGCCGGGTCGAAAACCGTCACTTAAGAAACTTCCATTGGTTCTAGTAATGAACCCTGAAGAATCAATGTTCAATGTGACATATTTCGTTTTGGCGTACATGCCTGAAGAAACGCTAACCGTTGAACCATCGTCCTGAAGCCTTACTTCAAAGTTAGCACCAACATCACCAAAACTACTTACAGACATTGCCCTGGTATAGCCGTCAGTATTCTCCCACTCGTCTACTCTAAGCCTCCACAGCTGCTCCCAATCTTGATCACCAGAGAAGTAGAACTTGTCAGAAATGATTGCCCAGTTAGACCACTGAGGCCTAAAAAGAATTCCGTCACTCTGGGGCGTTAGAGCTGGACTGCCCTCATCAAGCCACCTTTGTGTTCCGTCTAGTGAAGTATCTGGACCAAATACAAAAGAGGGGTTATCTTCAGCATCCCACTCAACCAGAAGGTTTGAGGGCTGCATTGTTGACACACCCCCAGAAGAAAGAAGGCTAGATGTCGTGCCGTTGAAATATGAAACACTTGAATCAAATAGAGAAAATGATCCAATCTCAGGAATGAAACCTCCATTCTCTGTGAGTGCAATCCAGTCGCTACCCCTTAGACCTAATATAGTCCCATTGACCTGAGATGTAGTGTCGACCTGTTGTGGCGAGCTTGGAAAAATTCCCCAAGGAGCAAAAGGTTCGACTTCAAATAGATTTCTAGACTTCTTATAATAGTCTGTATAACCAAATGCATCACCGGATATCTCAGCAAGACCTTGCCAAAGAAGCTCTACAGGTCTACGAGAATCGTCTTTAAATATATTCTCAAAGACGTCTCCAACCAAGTCCCAGATTATTCGTGCGGGGAATCTCATTGTTTGATAACCACTAGCTGTCTTACATAAGGTCTGTTAATTGAAGGAATGAATATAGCGCCCTCTGTAAACTCTAATTTAGTATCATAATCTCTCACGGTAACAAAGACCGTTTCCCACTTAGCATGTGCAAAATCAAGAGTTTGACTTCCCCTTAATACAAAAGTAAAGGTACCGTCACCATGATCGACAACAGCTTCATACGGAATTAGTTCTTGAGTGTCAGGGTTATTTCCACCCAAGAATAATTTGCCCCTTCCGGGTATATTCGCTGTTGAGTCCAGACGCCTAAGAGTTACTCTATCCTCACCACCCACAGTAGCCACATCAATTGCTAGCGCCTGTTTGGTCGACTCAGAAGGATTGAGATACCTAACCTCGAACTCTCCATCACTAAGAAAATTTGTAACCCTGATCTCAAAATCGACATCAATCGAATCCGTCAACCCCTCTTCGTCTAATGCTGCAATAATGTTTGAAATATCTAGTCGCAACCTTTGACCTGAATCTACCTCAGTGTTTGCCTCCTGAATAAGACCCACGAATCTATTAAACACCTGCTCAGATGTAGAAGAGCCACTGTAAGGAATCGTTGCATCAATGAGGGAGGGTAAAAAAGATCTAGCCAGAGTGTCCTTTGCAAGTAATTGTACATCCCCAGAGTCAAGAGTGTTTTGAAAATCACCGAAGTCTGATTGGGTTGCATATGTCACTCGCACAGGATTGGAGTTGAAGCTGCCAAACTCGCCCACACCATCGACCACAACTAGGGTAGAAACTAAGCCAGAAGCGTTAGAGAATGACAGAATGCCCGTGTCTGCTAATACTTCGATTTGAGTGGACCCGTCTGTTCTAAGTATGACAGTTTCTAGATCGAATCCTCGCACATGAGCTTCTGAATCAACACTCGCTGTAGAGTCGACCCAGTTCGACCCATCAAAATTATAAAATACAGGAGCTTCTGTGGCATCTTCTGGGAAGAACTCGTCCCTCGCAGGAGACCAAGCAATGGCACTGGCGGGCGGCGTAGCTGCAAGCAGCTCTGTGTTTGTGTATTGAAAAGGCAGTATAACGTCTACACTATCTGCCGATGCACTAAAGGAACCAACCTTAAGCTCTAGCGTATTGCCGTACACTTGCACTTGACCAATATCGTACGTGGCAATTAAGCTAGGCCCTGAATCAAAAACTCGAACCCTAACATCATCCCTATAACCCACAAGATTTGAGTAAGTTACATTGAGGCCGTCGATCAGCATCGTAGATGTACCAGCACCACCCGCCACAGTAGCCGCAGTAACTCCAGAAGCTTCATCTTGAAGTGTTGTATTGGGATATGTGACAGTGACCTCTCGACCTTCTGTATTTGACCAGTCGAAAGGCTTGGATATGATATTTGAACCACTGGTAAG
>Ga0307983_1000134_pt1 | contig 39406 bp, 32 predicted proteins | sample OrgLakmetagen991_FD_201845 | JGI IMG/M metagenome (GOLD analysis project Ga0307983, IMG submission 201845) | Saline water microbial communities from Organic Lake, Antarctica - #991 | ecosystem: Environmental > Aquatic > Non-marine Saline and Alkaline > Saline | place: Antarctica: Organic Lake...
CTTGAAACGATCGAATTTGCAAACAATCAACAAAGCCTCGCCGAAAAGTTTGCTCTCCTAGAAAATAATCCAGCAACCAATCTTTACGACATGATCACCTATGACGACGAGTTTGGAGATCACGATCTCCTTGTGCTCAAACCCGCGTCTTCTCGAGATTCGTGGACACGTTATGGTGATCTTCTCGACGCTTATACTTGGGAAGCACAATGCGCTGCCTCAGGCAACGACCTCTGCCAGACGTGCTGGATGCCCATTCCTACGCCACTTTACCCCTATGTGGGTTTGATGCGACCCAATGCAGATGAGCCTCTCGGGATCGAAAAGTATTGGGGGCCCTTCCACTCTGACGAAGAAGAGCAAAAAGAAAAGATTCCATGGGCGCCCTGGCACCTATGGTTTCTCCTGCGCGCCGTCTTCGACCTCACCAACGAACAGACCACCCAGGCTTTTCTGTCATTGCGTCCGGGCGTTTACCGCTATTGGAGCTGATCCATGAACGACTTCATCTCTCTTCCCGGCCGCATTCTTCTGCGGGCATCTGGCGTCTTCAAGCAGGCCGATTTGTTTGGTTACAATGGTCGAATATTCGCCAAATATGGCCAAGGGTATATTGGTATCTCTTCCAACGGTGACACTTCCAAGCGCGGTGTCATGTGGACAGATCTCGAGCTCGATGTCGATTTCCATTTTCACATAGGCAAGCTGGTTCTCGGAAGAGAGCTATTATCGCCAGGCAGTCGCAAAAGCTTAATTCATAGCTAATCCATGCAACTTTCACGTTGCCGTGGCTTCGGCCCCAGCCCTTTATCCCAACGGAGAACACGATGCCTGATTATTCTGACCTTGAGACGCTGGACGTGACGTTTTGTGAACTTCCCAGAAAAACGCAAAAGCGGCTGGTAGTTGCTTGCTATGTGGACAAGAGAACCGTGGAGATTTACGGGGTCGGCGGCTGGCAAGAATTATCAAACCCGCAATTTTTTCTTAGTACAGCCTACCGCCTCACGCCTTTGCCCAATCCCGCATTGACGCCTGACAGCATCAACTGGAGTCACGTCGCGCAGGGTTTAGACTACTGCGCGCGGGATAAGGGTGGTGCGGCATATCTTTCTCAAGATCTCCCAACGATAGCTTCTCACACATGGTGCGCCGCCCCCCACGTACGCGCCGATGCGTTTACTTCTTACCGCCCCGGCACTGTTGATTGGCGCGACAGCCTTATCACCCGACCCGGAAAGGAATGACCAATGACCCTTCCCAGCACCGCTCGTATAACGCTCGACCGACTAGCAGACGCTTGTGACCAACAGCGCGTCATCTTTCAGGAGCTTTTCCCAAATGGATTTGAAGCGACAAGCGAGGCTGAATGCGTCTCTGCTGCCCGCAAACATGCGTCCGACTTTATCTGGGGGTGGGCTGCGTCAAGGCTATTAACTGGCCCGGCGAGGAAAGCCTACAAGGCAGCCGAGCGCTCAGCTTGGGAAGCCTATGAGGCAGCCGATCGCTCGGCGTTGGATGCCTATGAAGATGCCACGTACTCAGCTTGGGAAGCCTACAAAGATTCTATGCACTCGGCTCGGGGAGCCCACGAAGATGCCGTGTACTCGGCTCGGGGAGCCTATGAAGCAGCCGAGCGCGTGGCGCTGAAAATCTACAAATCAGCCTGCGCTGAAGCCTTTGGGCGCGCGTTTTGGACACAGGAGAGTACGCAATGACCGCCCGTATAACGCTCGACCGACTAGAAGGCGTCTGCAAACAACAGCGCCTCAAGTTTCAGGAGATCTTCCCGAACGGCTTTGAAGCGACAAGTCAAGCTGAGTGCATCGCCGTTGCCCGCGAACATGTGCTTGCTTTTGACTGGGATTTGGCTGCGTCGAGGCTATTAACTGGCCCAGAGCGTAAAGACTACATATCAGTAGAGGCCTCAGCGTGGGAGGTCTACGACGCAGCCAAGCGCCAAGCGAGGAAAACCTACAAAGATGCCAAGCGCAAATCGCAGGAAGATTACGAAAATGCCAAGCGCCAAGCGCGGAAAGATTATGAAAATGCCAAGCGCCCGGTGATGAAAGCCTACAAATCAGTTTGCGCTGACGCTTTTGCGAGGGCGTTTTGGGCGCAGGAGACCAAGCTATGATGAAATTATCCGACCTTCTCGATCTATGGGCCACTGACGAGGGCAAGCCCTACAAAGAGTCGCTGATCGACATGGACGCTTGGGAGTCGAACCCTGACGACATTGGCTGCATGTGCGCGCAAGGTCAGGTTCTGCACCTTTTGGGCGGATGGACCCCGGAACAGCTGGACAAAACAATCCAATATGAGGCGGACAGAAAAACCGCCGAGCTGTTGAACATCAGCCGTGCTCATGCCGTCTTGTTGCGTCAAATCAACGATAGCGCCGAAGGCGCCCCGGCCATTGTTTTGACTGACCCCAGTAAGGTTCTTGGTGAAAATTGGTCAACAGTCCTCGATTTCTGGTACGCGCTGGACAAGCCCCAACCTACCACAGGGAAAGACGCACTAGCCGCCGCAAGGGAAGCTGCATGGGAAGTTGTAGGGAAAAATGCATGGGATGAAGCACTGGCCGCCGCAAAAGAAGTTGCAGGAGCCTCCGCAAAGGAAGCTGCAGGAGCCACCGCAGAGGAAGATGCATGGGAAGCTGCATGGGGCGCCGCATGGGGCTATGCAGGGGAAGTTTCACTATATACTGCATGGGCCTCCGCAGGTGGATCCAACGAAATTCAAGCAGCCAAAATCTTCCGCCGCGACGGTAGGGCTTTCTACTTCCTGCCTCTGTTTGGTTTCGCCACCCCAGAAGATATCCCCGCGCGACCTGATGACTACGGGGTGGAATTATACTCACAGAAGAACACGCTATGATCGCCGGCGCATTGGTGATCACCTCTGTGCTTCTTTAACAGAATCAAGGAAAGTTCCAGTAATATGGCAATGACTCAAGACAAAGCCCGTGCGCTGATGGCGCGTGTCGACGCTGCTCTGCTCAAGATGAAAGACGATACTGACTTGGAACCAGTAGCCATTAACTGGGGTGACATATCGTCTCGAGATGTCATCGAAGAGCGTAGCGTCCTAGACGGCATCTCGATCTTTTATGTCCATGTCGAAGAAGCGTCTCCAGAAGCTGCATATAGCATCTGGAACTACATGGGCCGGCCTGACGATCTCAACATCCGAACCGAATGGTGACGTCATGGCTCTCTACCACATGCACTCAGACGTCCTCGGTGGCTTCTACCAGAGCGATGTCTTCGTTTACGCTCACAGCACCCCTGACGCCATCGACCGAGCCAGGAAGGCTTATGAGACCTGGCTCAAAAACGATGGCTTCATGAAGGTCGTAGATCAAGACCACTGGGTCGTTTTACCTGATGAACCCGGCTTCAAGATTGCCCTTGAGACGCAAATTCTGCGCTTTGTCAAAGAGCTTGAAACCAAACTTAAAGTCGTGACCGAGAACGCTATGATTATGTATTCGATCTGATCCACCCCACTTAAAGGCTGGATATGGTTTTCGGATCATGCCTATATCAGGCCACCATCATATCAGAGCAGGTCAAAAAAATGCCCTTGGATCAAGTCGACGAAGCCCAGATTATCCAGGAAACCCACATCAGTGCAGCTCTTTCAAATCGAAACAAGTTGACAATCCCGTTCTCGGGACGCTGCATGTGCTGCGACGAACCAGTCGATCAACGTCGCTTCTGCGACGCCGACTGTCGGATTTCCTATGAAAAGGAACTGATTCGAACTTCTCGTATCTAATCCAGCACTGGATCCAAACTCATCATCCCCACACACCTCAAGGATCCCCAACCCCATGAACCAGACCATTGCAGAAACTACCGATTATCTTTCCGATTTGAACCCTGGACAGCGCCTTGCTGCCGAGAAGATTCGCCGCTTTCTACTCAGCCGAGACAAGGAATTCGTTCTTTCTGGAGCCGGCGGCACCGGCAAGACTTACTTGACCGAGAAAATTATCAAAGATGTTCTTCCCCAAGCCAAGCAGGTTGCCAAGCTAATGGGCAACACGCTGCCTGACTGGGATGTCTGCCTCACCGCCACGACCAACAAGGCAGCTACTGTTCTCGCGTCAGCTACAGGCCGAACCGCGGGCACCATCCATTCCCACATCTCCGTCAAGCCCTACACGGACTACCAGACCGGACAAGTGAAGCTGAGCCCACGCAAGAACGTCTGGCGTGTTCTTTCCAATCAGTTGATATTCTGTGACGAAGCCTCGATGATCGAAACCTCTCTCCTGAGCTGGATCCGCAAGAGCACCGACGACAGCTGTAAGATCATCTTCATGGGCGACCACTGCCAGATGGATCCCATCGGGGAATCTTTCTCGCCTGTCTTCAGCAACCCAAAGAACTTCGCCGTCCTCGACCAGCCCATGCGCAATTCCGGGCAGCCCGCTTTGATCCGCCTCTGCGCCCAGATGCGCCATGCCGTCGAGCATGACGAATTCTTCCCCATTCCCTCCGTTCCAGGCGTGATTGATCACCTAAACGCCTCACAAGCTCAGGCCGAAGTCGAATCCCACTTTGCCACAGAGCGAGAATATTCCCGAATACTGGCCTACACCAATGATCGTGTGAACTACTACAACGACTTCATTCGACCTCTTCGCGGCCGACCTGACCGCTTGGTCAAAGGGGAATGCGTCATCAACAACTCCATGGTTCAATTCAAGAATAGTATTCTTCATCCAGAGATGGAACTCAAAATCATCAATGTTGATGAGCGGCCTTTCGTGATTTATTTCTCACGCTCTAAAAACCCAGTCAAACTCGAATGCTATTCCGTTTCCTTGGAGTCAGAATGCAAAGATCGCTACAACAATGTAAGCGTTCCTGTGAACAGGATAGATTACAAGAATGCTCTCAACGTCCTCAAAGGAAAAAAAGACTGGGCGTCTTATTACTATCTCAAGGAGAGCATTCCCGATCTTCGTCCCCGAGATTCTGCCACTGTCTATAAAGCACAAGGATCTACCTATGATACCGTTTATGTGGATCTCCAAGATCTTAGCAAATCTCAGACACGTCTTCACCTGGCGCGTATGCTCTATGTCGCCGTTTCCAGAGCACGCCAACGCGTTGCTTTCTTCGGTGAGCTCCCGAACCACATCTACTGAGAAAGAGAATTCTATGGTCGATATCTCATCCATGTTTGAAATGGATCGCATCGATGATCCGGAAATGGAAATCGAGCATTATCTGGCTGAATTATCTAACGTGATTATCGACAAGTCGATATCTGAAGACAACGACTTGATTTTTGGTTTTAATATAAGTAACGCAGTTGCCGTTCGCATGGCTGAACTCATTCTGACTGGTCTCGATCTTGAAGCCGACATGCGTCGTGAAAACAAAAAGAAGCTTTGATGACTTCCCATATCACGGTCAAGACGACTCAGGTCTCTCCTTACATCACTCGTCAGGAGCATGTTCTTGCTTCTGCTATTGTGGATGACGAGTGGTATCCCATGACCAAGAAACCTCGCTCATGGTCAGATCTCGTTGTCCGAATTGCTGATGGCACCGAATACTCTCGTCTCTTTTCAGATGGTGAACGTGAGATCCGAGAAGTCTTCAACATGACCCTCATCAAAACCAAACTCAATCTCGAAGGGGCAGTCTGGAGGTATGAAACATGAGCGGCTTCCACAATTCGACAAATGAGGTCCGCATCCAGAAGATAATCGAGATTCTGGCTCTGCTCGAGAAATCAGCCGCGTCTAACAAGGCCACCCAGGAAGAATGGTGGGAGCTCCTGGCGCCCGTTGTGAACGCGATCCAATCCATCCTGGACCCGGAGGCCCGTCCAACCCAAGAGACCTCTCCTGAGCCTACTCCTGTTGCTTCCCAGAGTCGGGAAGATACTCTTCATGCTCTGGGCCCTGAGCTTAACGACATACTTAATGCCTTGAACGATGAAGCTTATGCTGACGCTCACGACGTTCTAATTCGTCTTCTCGGATCCTGACCCAACCTCACTCAGCAGAAAGACTTATCATGACAAGTGAAGAACAAATCGAAATGCAGATTCAAGCCGCCGGTAAAATCGCTCCCAGAGTGACCAGTAATTTGATCAACAATACTATTGTTGATGAAGATTATCACAACTTTCCTGGCACCAGCTTGACAATCTGTGCGCTTACTTTGCGCAATGGCTTTGTCGTCACCGGTGAAAGTGCTTCAGCTTCGATCGATAACTTCGATCCTGAAATCGGACGCCGCATCGCTCGAGACAATGCTCGCCATAAGATCTGGGCACTTGAAAGCTATCTCCTTCGTGAAAGCCTCTTTCAACAATCCCTTCTAGAATAGGACATCCCCATGCGCCCGATTGACATCAAGCCGATGATGAGCTTCACTCCAATCGTTCATCAGCTTATCGAGGAAGAAAGAGTTGGTATTAACAACTCGATTGGGCGCCTGGTCAACGACAACTCTAACAAAGGGGGTCATCCAGACGCCTATCGCTATGACGGCAAAATCTGGAGCGAAAAGGCGCCGCATCATCTTCGTGGAGCCAGGATCCTCCAGATCGATCCTGTCCTAGAGCGACAGGCAGCTGCAATCTCTCACAGAACCGCGCGAATCAAGACCGACGCCGTTCTACTCAAGCATGCTCTTTCTACCGTCTCGGTTCGTTGCACCAATCGTCAGCAGCTCCGTGATGTTCTTCCCGACTGTCTCGTGCGCCGCATCGACGTTCTTGCTAACCTTAATCGGACAAACTCTGTCGGATACATCTTCGAAGGTGATGTCGCTCTTCAGAAGCAATTCTCAGACGCCGTGGTTATCGCTCTGCGGCTGGAAAGCAATCGACTAATCAACGTTTAATTCGGAAACTTTTCGTCATGGCCAAGACCCAGTCTTCCAGCATCAATCCGGCAGATCACCTGTTTTCCATGACCTTCGATGAGAATGTTGGTCAGCTGTTCGATGTCGCCTTTCTAGTTCCAACACTGAACGAAATCGATATGACGCGGCACTACATGACACCCCTGGGTGCCCTGGATCTCAACATCCTTTCTCGCGTCATCGGTATTTCTCTCTACAAAGACAAAAAGACCGCCCGGGTCGACGCCAAGGCTTATCTCGATTATGTTCTGCCTCAGCTCCAGGGGCTGGGTATCAAGTATCTCATGGTCGCAGATGCAGAGTATTTTCGGATCCTGTCCGGAAACCAGAGCGCAGAAGCCAACCTTGGGCACGTTCTCGACAGCCCTGATGCCTGGCCTGGCTTCAAGATCATCTACTGCCCCAACTATCGCTTGGCCTTCACGGCTCCCGATAAGACCACAACCCAAGTCACTCAAGCGTTGCACACATTAATAAGCCACATTCGGGGCAAGTATCACACTCCTGGCAAGAGCATCGTTCACTTTGAAGCCTATCCCAAGACCCTCAAAGAAATCACCAGCTGGCTCCAGAAGCTCTTCGACACAAACTGTGATCTCACCGCGGACATCGAAGGCTTCAGCCTCAAACACTACGACGCAGGGCTGGGCTCCATTAGCTTTGCCTGGAGCCAGCACGAAGGTATTGCCTTTGCCGTGGACCTCACCCCCACCGGAGAGGATCCAGAAGAGCTCCGGGCCATCCTGCGGGCCTTCTTCGAAGCCTGGGCCGAGCGAGCCAAACGCCTCCATGCTCAGGATCGCACAGCTCCCCGGATGATCTGGCACCATGCCGGCTTCGACCTGACCGTGCTGATTTATCAGCTCTTCATGTCCGATATCCTGGATCAAGAAGGGCTTCTGCACGGTCTCGATGTTATGACAGCGTCCTTCGAAGACACCAAGATCATCGCCTATCTCGCCACCAACTCTTGCGCCGGCAACACGCTGGGCCTCAAAGAGCAAAGCCAGGAGTTCACCGGCAAATACGCGATTGACGACATCACCAACATCCGAGCAGTCCCACTGCCCAAGCTCCTCCGCTACAACCTGATGGACACGCTGGGCACCTGGTTCGTCTACAACAAGCACTACCACCGGATGATCGAAGACGAGCAGCTTCATGTCTACAACACGCTGTTCAAGCCTTCTCTGATCGACATCATCCAGATGCAGCTGACCGGTCTTCCTCTCAACATGGATCAGGTCAACCTCATCGAGGTCGTCCTGAAAGCCATTCAAACCTATGCTCTCTCCGAAATGCAGACAGTTCCCATGCTGTCCTTTTTCGAGTTCGAGATGCGAAAGAAAGCGGCCGAGAAATACAACGCAACTCATGTGAAGAAGACCAAGGATCCAGCAGATTACGCAGATCCAGCTTTGAAATCCTATATCGCCTTCAACCCCGGATCGCCCATCCAACTTCAGGAGTTCCTATACGACAAAAACTGGCTTCATCTGCCCGTCCTGGGAACCTCCAACAGTGGAGCTGCTTCTACTAAAGGTGATCTCCTGGATCGCCTTCAGTTCCACACGAACGATCCCATGGCTAAACGCTTCCTAGAGGCGCTCACAAACTACAAGGCCGTGGCCAAGATCCTCCAGGATTTCATCCCTAAGTTTCAGGCCGCTCCCCTGGGTCCGGACGGATGGCACTGGCTCTTTGGTTTCTTTAACATTGGAGGGACCAAGAGCGGTCGCCTTAGTTCTTCAGGTCCCAACCTTCAGAACCTCCCGTCCAACGTCGTCATGGCCATCTCACAGGCCTTCCTTGATCTCCTGGACGACGAGATGCGAGCTTTTGTCCAGCCCTTCATCAAGAAAGGAAACCTGCTTCTCGGCAAGCTCATCAAAAGTGCGTTTGAAGCTCCACCTGGCAAGCTTCTTGTCGGTCTAGATTTCGCGTCCCTAGAGGATCGGATCTCAGCGCTTCAGACCCGGGATCCAGCTAAATTGCGAGTCTATACAGATGGCTACGATTCTCACTGCCTTCGAGCCTATTACTACTTCGAAGAGGAGATGCCTGACATCGACCCCAACAGCGTCGAGTCTATCAACTCGATCGCCAGCCGCTACAAATCCCTGCGCCAGGACAGCAAGACACCTACTTTTCTTCTGACCTATGAAGGCACTCATTTCGGCATCGTCGAACAGGTGGGTTGGGATCTGGAGAAGGCCAAAAAAGTCGAGGCCAAATACAACGAACTCTACGCCGTCTCCAAGCAATGGGTCGAGGATCGCAGGGAAGAGGCCGGACAGCTCGGCTATGCCGTCCTGGCTTTCGGTCTGCGCCTTAGGACTCCGGTTCTCCAGCAGGTCGTCATGGGCAACCGCAAGACGCCCTACGAGGCCAGACAGGAAGGTCGAACCATGGGCAACGCCCTCGGGCAGTCCTGGGGTCTTCTCAACAACCGAGCCAGCGTCGAGTTCATGGGCAAAGTCAGGGCAGATCCGAAGATGCGCCTGATTATTCGTCAGTCTGCGCATATCCACGACGCCCAATACTTCGTGATCGACGAAGACATGGCTGCTATTCTCTTCATGAATGAGCATCTCGTGCGTGCGGTGGAGTGGCAAGAAGATCCGCTGATCTACCACCCCAAGGTCAAGCTTGGAGGGGAAGTCTCAATCTTCTATCCCAACTGGTCCGAAGAACTGACCATCCCAAACGGAGCCACCCAGGCCGAAATCGAAAAGCTTGCGTCCGATCACATCTCGGATCTTGCTACAGCGTAGGTATACCCCTAAGCATGTCAAACATCATTATGATCCGTAGTCCACATGCGGGGCATATTCCCAAAATATGAGGACAATCCATGACCACTCGCAAAGAATTCTTTTTCAACGTGTCTGCTTCACTGACATACCGATCCGAAACCGGCTTCGAATCCTGCTTAAAAAGCGCCCTGGTCTCTGTTCCTACTAAGTCAGTTCCGTCTTCCGCTCTGAACCATGCCACACGTGTGATGATCCAGCAGCTGGTCCAAACCCAGGAAATCGACCCCATCATGATCAGCGATATCGCTATCGTCTCGGTGTCGCCTCTAGGCCTTATGTCACCTTTGGAGTTCTACGACCTCTCCGGCAAACCCACCAATCAAACAGGACATTGATCCATGGAAAATCCCATCGAACGTAAAGTTACTGGCTTTCTACCTAACGGAGAAACAATCTACCTTGGTAAGATCGAAATGACTGATGAACATCTCTCCGTTTATCTTAAAAGAATTGCAGAAGGGTACGACTGCCTTAGTGGTGGATCTTTCCGCGTCAACGGAGGTGTTTTTTCAACTATGTCCTTCATTGGTGTCCACGTATCGCCTCCCCCCAAATCCTAATTATCAGGAGATCCCGTTATGGGTTCAAGTATCACGAACAACAGCGGGATCAGCCTACCTCTTGCCGTCTGGCTTGCCGTGGATCCCTACACCAACGGAGCCGATCGTCCCGAGTATCAGGGCCGCAACCTGATCTCGGTGACGTCCCTTCTAAAGCCCGTGCGACAGACCGTTCTCTCTTCCCGGCTTGATCCAGAAGATGCTCCCGTGGACATCATGAGCCGGGTCAAATCCCGCATCGGCCATGCCATCCACGACAGCATCGAGAAGGCCTGGACCGACGATCCCAAAGCTCGGGAACAGGCTCTCGTCGCTCTTGGTATCCCGTCCAAAGTGGCTCAGAAGCTTGCCATCAATCCCGAGGTGCCGGCAGACCTCTCGCTCTACATGGAGCAGCGGCATTTTCGGGAAGTGGACGTCGACGGCTTCAAGGTTGTCGTCTCCGGACAGTTTGATATGGTTCTCAACGGCCAGAACAACGACATCAAGGTCACGTCGACCTTCACCTATACCAGCGGCAACAAGGACGAAGACTACTCCCTCCAAGGATCCTGCTATCGCTGGTTGGCTCCTGACATCATTACGTCCGACACAATGATGATCCAACACATCTTTACAGACTGGATCGCCTCCCGTGCGCGAGCGACGGAAGAATATCCTTCGAGTCCAGTTCTCGACACTCCTTACGAGCTGATGCCCCTTGACGAAACCGAAGCCTGGATCAAGTCCCGCATTCGTGAGGTCATCAAGAACCAGAACCTGCCCGAGCAGGACGTCGTTCGCTGCACCGACAAAGAGCTGTGGCGAACGCAGCCTTCCTACAAATACTACACTGATCCTGACAAGGCAGCCCAGGGTAGACGGGCAAGCAAGGTCTTTTCTACATCCGCCGCGGCTCACAGACATCGAGCCGAAAAAGGGAAAGGTACGGTTCTGACCATCCCCGGACAGGTCAAGGCCTGTGGATACTGCCCCGCTTTTACCCTCTGTTCCCAGAAAGATATGTACGAGCTTTGACATGAAAGACATCATCCCCCGTCTGACCCCTGCTGACATCGAAGACGCTGTTTCCACACGCCTCTCTCTCGAGGATCTAGATCAGCTGCCGCGTCATGCACTTCTCGAGCGCATCACTGATGCCGCTTGTGCCAACGTGAACTCTGTCGATCGCAACTTCATGCGCACCTTCGTCATTGGCCTTCTCAATCCTTTGCCAGCCATGATGCGTGCCACTATCGACACCGAATATCCGGACAGCACCGTGCCCATCAACGGCTTCGTCGGCTGCCTGGGTGAATCCGGTATTGGTAAGGGCAAGACGCTCAAGCTGATTGAGCAGACCCTGCTTCGTGGCTTCTACGAGCGCTTCACCAAAGAGACTGTTCCAATCGCTTTGGAAAACGCCCTTTGGGAACGCGCCCAACGTGAAGCCGGCTGGTCCGGTAAAACCGACCAGGAAGAGTATGATCGCTTCAAGACCATCTTCCGGCGCCAGGGCACGCTTCGCACATGCTCTCGAACCATCACCGAAGCTGCCATCATCCAGATGCGCAACAAGTCGATCCTCAGCAACTCCTGTGCCGTCAACCTACAGGTCGACGAGATCGGTCAGAACCTCTCCAACGTGAGCGGTCAATATGGCCCTCTCAACATGTTCTTGGAGCTCTATGACGGTGGCTGGATGAAAGAATCCGCCACCAAGTCAGGCAAAGACGGAGAGCGCGAAGAAGAGATCCACGGATGGGTGCCTGCCACCTTCCTGTTCTTCGGATCGCCCTCTGCCCTGCTCGACGGTGGTAAGCGCCAGCAGGACTTCATGAATCTGCTCGAAACCGGATACATGCGACGGACCCTCTTTGCCTATGCGGACAAGAAGACCGTGACCCAAACCTCTGCCAGGGCCCGGCTCGATGCCGTTCGCTCGAAGCAATCAGTCTCAGACATTCGCAAGCTACAGGCCCATTTCGATGGCCTAAGCCACATCGATCGTCTTAACTGGCATGTCACTCTCGATGAAGATGTGCTGGTGACGTATCTTCAGTACCAGATCGATTGTGAGCTTCGTGGATCTAAGCTCACCTCAGAGCACGATATCTTGCGCTACGAGATCCAGAACCGTCACTTCAAGGCGCTCAAACTAGCAGGTGTGCTCGCCTTCATCGACGAGAGCACGGTCTGCACCCATGACCACTTTGCCTGTGCCGTTCGCATTGTAGAAGAAGCCGGCGAGTCAGCCGTGAAGATCCTCTACCAGGAAGAAGCTCACGTCCGATTGGCCAAGTGGCTCGCCACCAAGAAAGACTCCGTCACGCTCGCTGACATCCACGAACAGCCCTACATGAAGCAGCTCACCCAGCAAGTCAGAAAAGACAAGATCGAGCTGGCCACATCTTGGGGATATACCAACAATGTGATCATCAAGCGTTTCATGGCCGAGACCGTAGAAATGTATTCTGCCGACACTCTGGAAGAAACCGATCTTGACAATATGCAGCTCAGCTACTCCAACGACATCGCTCGAGACTACGTTCCGATGTCCAATGTTCCTTGGGACAAGATGAATGAGCTGGTAACAGCACCAGATCTTCACTGGTGCAACCACATGTTCGAGAACGGTCATAGGCTTCGAGACAACATGATCCCTGGCTTCAACATGATCGTTCTCGATTGTGATGGAGAGGTGGCGCTCGAAACCGTGCATGATCTCTTTAATAAAGCCCGCTTCATGACCTACACCACGAAGCGTCACCAGACCGACGGCACCGACCGTTTCCGCTTGATCCTCCCAACTAACTTCAAGCTGCATCTCGATGCAAATGATTACAAGGAGTTCATGTCCGACGTTCTTGACTGGATGCCTTTCTGGTCCAAAGAGACCTCCGATGGTGGACCCAAGCAGCCTGAGAAAAAGTGGCTCACCAACCCAGACGCCCTAGTTCACTTCAATGAAGGCGAGCTCTTTAACGTGCTTCCCTTCATTCCAAAAACCCGGGACAACCGCAGCCACAAAGCTGCGGCCGAACCTCTTCGGGACATGGGCAATCTCGAGCGCTACTTTCTTAGACAGATGAGTGAAGGCAACCGCAATAACAACTTTGCAGCCTACGCTTTCGCTCTCGTCGACACCGGCATGAGCCTTCAGGAGATCGAAGGCCGCGTGCGGGGGTTGAATGCACAACTAATGAGTCCGTTGTCTATCGACGAGCTGACCTTCACTGTCATCAAAAGCGCGTCCATCCGCTGCGCACAGCGAGATTACGCCGCCTGATCCAAGCCACACTCATTCGTCGGCTTTGGGGATGAGGCCGACGAACACAAGAAGGCCCGGTCGTAAGATCGGGCCTTCTATCATTTTCACATGTGAGCAAGATTACCAGAATCTGGTGGCTGTTTCACCTTGATATACAGCTAGAAATCATGTCATCTGACCAGACCCGACAAGCTTTCTTCTTTCTCCACATCCCCCCCCCCCACTTCAATCCATAAAAGGAGCACGCATGTCAGACGATTTAAGCGCACCACAAGATCAGGACATGAACGAGCAGCTCGTTCTGATCACAGGCGACAGCGGGGCCGGTAAATCCGCATCTCTGCGCAATCTTTCAAACCAAGAAAACTGGCTCTACCTAAACTGCGAAGTTGGCAAACGCCTTCCTTTCCGAAATCGTTTTAAGCAGACCAAGATCGAAGATCCCTTCTGGCTCTACTCTGCTTTTGACGCTTGCCAAAATGAGCCCAGTGTCCTCGGCGTCATCATCGATACTATCACGATGAACATGGATGCCTTCGAGGACATGTACATCAAAACTGCCGAGGACACTCGTGCCGCCTGGGGTGAATACGGCACCTACCTTCGCACTCTCATGCGCGAAAAGATCCAGCCTTTTGGCAAGCCTGTCCTTATTCTTGCGCACCGGACCCAGGTCTATGACGAGAAGAAGATGGAGCTGAGTTACCGCTGCGACATCAAGGGCGCCGTTGGCAAGGGCAAGGGCTTCGAGTCCATGTTCTCAACTGTCATCAATGCTCGCAAAGTCGATCTTAAAGAGCTCGAAGAGCATCCTGGCCAGCTGCTCACTATCACTGATGAAGACAAGTATCTCGGCTTCAAGCACGTCTTCCAGGTGCATCCCACCAAGGACACTCGCACCGATCGCATCCGTACTCCGATGGGCCTGTTTCCCCGCAACGAACCGTTCATGGACAACGACGCAGCTCTACTGCTGACCCAGCTGAACGACTATTACGGCAACGACTAAGATCCTGCTGCCGTGACCTGGGTCTGTGATCCTTAGATCCAGGCTCAACTTCTGATGGGGAAATCAATACTCCCCTACCACTCTCCCAATCACTTAAAGAAAGACTTCCCATGAGTAAGATGTTTGGCGCCTTTGACACGGACCAGCTTGACGAGCAGGCTCCCCGTCTCGGAGGCTACGCTCCTGTCGAGACTGACGGCTATGTCGGCACGATCAAGCTGGCATATGCTGGCAAATCCCCCAACTCAGATAGCCGGTTCGTTGAGGTTATCGCTGACATCAACGGCCAGGAATACAAGGAACGATTCTACATCTGTTCCAAGACCGGGCAGCCCTTCTACGAAGACAAAAAGGATCCTTCAAAAAAGCGTCCGCTGCCAGGCCTGGTTCACATCGACCACATGTGCCTTATGACCACTGGCCAAAAGCTCGCCGAGCAAGATGTCGAAGACAAGGTCGTCATGCTTTGGGACACAACCGTAGGCGCTGAAACCCACCAGACCGTCCCAGTCCTTATCGACCTTCTTGGTAAGGAAGTCGGTCTCGCCATCAACAAGGTGACACAGTGGAAGCAGAAGAAGGTCGACGGCCGCTATGTCGACTCCGACGAGACCCAAGACATCAACGAACTCGACTTCGTCTATCACCCGGAAAACAACATGGTCGTCGACGAGATTCGCCGCGAGGTCGAAGAAGCTTCTCACTACCCGGCCTGGATCGACCGCAACAAAGGCAAGACCAAGAACAAAACCAAGTCCAAGCCTGGCAAACAGTTAGTTGGTGGAGCACCACAGTCTGGCCTCGGCGCAGCTTCCAGCAACTCTACCAGTGGCAAATCCAATCCTTTCCTGAAGTGAGGAAAGTGTGTTTTTCATTGGGATAGACCCGGGTCATAAGGGAGCCATCGCGCTCCTGGATCCAGCAACGAATCATCTTCAGATCTGCGACATGCCCCTTCTGCCCAAGCCTAAGGGCACGAAGGGAGTGGAAACGGACTATGCGACACTTGGGGATGCCTTGTGCTTTCCTCCTGGTTTTCAAGTCCAAGCCATCCTGGAGCATGTCTGGTCGATGCCAAGAGAGGGTGTTTCATCTGCCCATGCCTTCGGGCGCAACGTGGGAGCCATTCGCATGGCTCTCGCGCTTAACAAGATCCCTTATCACCTGGTCACAGCCGTCAAGTGGAAGAAGCACTTTGGCCTGTCCAGCGACAAGGACAGAAGCCGTGGTCTCGCCTCTCAGCGCTTCCCGGCCAACGCTTCCAACTTCACCCGCATTAAGGATGACGGGCGAGCTGAAGCTTCCTTGCTCGCTCTCTACGGAGCAGAGCTCCACTCTTCATCTACTCACGCAACCGCAAGAAAGATCTCTTCATGAATATCAAACAGAAAAACCTGATCACGGCCGAATTCTCTTGGGAGGACATGGAAGCTCTGCTTCTTGCCGAGATCGTGACCCAGACCGGACACAAGCTCACCGCGGCCGACGTCGCGTTCACTCGGGACGAAAACGGCATCTCGACCGAGATTGATTTGGAATCTCCTGCCAAGGGCTCCAAGACCAAGCGGAAATACAGCCGCAAGCCCAAGGCCCAGACCACCAAAGCAGAGGCTCCTGTAACCTCGGATACAGCTTCGGAGCCTGAGCCGGAGCCGGAGCTTGAGCCCGAATCTTCAACCACCACTGAAGAATCCGCTCCTGAGCCCGAGCTCGAGAAAACCACCACCGAGGAAAGTTCCCCGGATGTGGAAATCGAAACCGAGGCCACTGACACTGACACTCAAGAAGAGACCAAAAAAGCCGCGCCGGCCAAGCCTAAGTTTGCGTTTCCCAAGCCCACTTCTAACACTCCTACTGAGGCTCCCGCCAAGCCCGTGACCAAAGCAGGTGCAATCTTCAACTTTGGCTCGTGATCCTTAAGCTCAAGCAGACGGCCATGGTCATCTTCATCTTGATGCTCATGATCGCTGCCTCAATAGCCCTTCCCTTGATAGTCCTTATCCTGACATGGGTTGGTGTCATGATCTGCCTGTTTGCTGTTGCAAGGTTTCTCTACCTTGTCGCTGTATTCGACGATGATCAAGACAAACACTAAGCTTTTCAACAAGCTTTTGAACGGCGGATTTTATTCAAGTCCGCCGTTCATTTTTTGTAACGAGTTCAATGTTTTCTATTTGCTTTAGTTCGTGGCGTTGATCCATGGGTTCAGACCCGGACCCGAGAAAAGCATATTCAAGCCTAGGGAGTAGCCTGCCCGACCATCTGCTATCACCGACGCAGCGTTGTCCGTCATAGGAGAGCCCACGTTTATACCGGGTATGTTGGGCCCCCAAGGCATGCCCAAGCTAAGCAACATGGCTCGCACAGGGTTGTCTCGCATCATTCTGTGAGCAACTTTAATCGAGCGCAGCTTGTAGGCCCAGAACCATGCCAGACCCATACTCTCCGCATAGTTGCGGACCCGACCTGGCAGTAGGTTGTAGTTCACAAACTCCTCAGTGATCTCTTCCATAGCTTCGTTTGAGGACTTGTTTTTCTGCTGAGTCAGATGATCGTAGAGCACCGCCTTGGCCAGGAAGTCTCCATACTGCACTGCCCGGCTCATTCCCTGAAACAGGGCTGTGTCCCGTGTCACCATCGCGTAGCGTCCCACGGTGCCCAGCTTGGCCGGTATCCGGTCAGCCAGGTTCGTTAGATACTCTGCAAGATTTCCCTGACTGATCGCTGCATCCGCATCCGTCAGGCCCTCAGAAATCGTAGAAAACTCTCCTGCTTCTACTAGATCCCAGATCGACATCCGGCGATCGGCCTCGTCAAGGCTACGCTCTTCGGCTTCCAGCTGTCTCAATTGGCTCAAGTCGTTCTTGGCCCGAGCATAAGATTTCTTTGCATCCAACTCTGCCCTGCGAGATTGGTGCTTAAGGAACTGATCAATTTCGACCAGCTTGTCTCGAAAGCCTTTCACGACCATGCGCATAGGCACACCTCGCACCGCCAGCTGAATAACATTACTCACCAAGTTTGCGGCCGGTACGATCACAGAGCGGATGACGATCGTCGATTTGACCACACTCACGCCCGCTTGCCAGAAGCGCTCTGTTCTCACCAGCTCTCTGTAGAAACCAGTTCCGAACACTAGCTCGGCTGCGTCCTTGACGCTTTTTACTGTCTTCTCATCCAGATTAGAGGTGCCGTCCCAGATCGCTCCTACCGACATCATCCGATATCCCAGCGTGTTGTCGATCAAATCCCGGCGCACCATAAAACCATCTTCTCCGAACCTGCTCCGGATGTACTGCTTGGTCTCACGAGGGATCATCTTCCAGCTGCTCTCCCAAGCCTTGTCTTCTTGGCGAGCATCCGAGTCCGACAGATCGACATATCCATCTTTTCTGTTTTTCGACTTCGCTTCCTTCCAGAGCTCATAAGACCGATCAATCAGCTTGCGATTGAACCCTTCTGCCATTGCCTCTTCCGACTGCCGACCTTTCCAAGCACCGATCATGTCAGCAAGGTTCCGGTTCTGATCCAGGTACTTCGTGACCTCTGGATCCATAGATCGCTCGTATCCCACAATCAGGCCTGATCCATCGAAGACCGGCAGCAAAGACTGACCTTGATTACCTCGGCCCCTGGAGATGTCGTTCTGGATCCTCAGGAACGCCTCGTCAGAGATCCTGCCACCAGTTCGGACCACACCTGCATCGAGCGTCTGACCGGTCCTGACGTCGACCCCAAACGCCGTCTTCTGGACAGTCTGCATGATTCCCTGGACGTAGGTGCCCGGTGATCCCACTGACGAGTGGTAATAGGCTCTCTGGCCTTTCTCTAGGCCTTTACCGCTGCCTCCGTCATACTCGGCCACTTGGACGAAGCCTCTACGCAGCATGGTCGCGTGAGAGCGCTTGTCAGCCACCTCGATCCGGGCGCCCTCTGGGCTCTCGGCCGGGATGTATCCTTTCCAGCCGTTCAACTTTGCTTCACCCGTGCTGGCTTTGCGCATCTCGTCACTGCGAAGATCCGACAAATAGGCAATCGAATACTCGACCCCCGATCCTTCGGTCTCGTAGAGCTCTTTCAGACGAGTACTCAGCTCGGGCTTTTCCCAGGCCTGAACCTCGATTGCGTAGAGCGAAACCAGTCTGTCTATCCTCTCGACGACTTTCCGCTCTTTATCACTCAGAGGGACGTTGGCGCTGGATTTCTCTTGGCCGGTATTCCTTGGAGAAGCCAATCTCCAGATCGCTTCGGCATTGCGCAGAAGTCTGTGATTGCCCTTGCGCACGTTACCCGTGGCCAGAAGCACAGCCAAATCTTTAGCCGCTGCATCCCATGCGGCAAACTCGCTCGGAGCCATTGCATCTTTCTGAAGCGCCTTCTTGTGGTTATTGATCGACTTTTTCCGCTTTCCGTCATTTCGGAGTATTTCCAGAATCTGGTCAACCCGCATCACAGATCTCAGGGCCGCCACATCTACCTGTGCCAGACCTTCAAACAAGTCTTGCCAGCCCTGCTTCTTGATGTCGGTCTTGAACTGACGTGCCAGCTCTTCGGGCAATCGCTCGCGGTATTCCTGACGCACCGACGACACGGCGTATTTCACGCGGTTCATCAGCTCCAGAACCGAACGCCGGCTATCCGTCATACCCAGCACTTCGTTCATGATTGACCAAGCCGTCTTTGGCACCAATCCACCCATGAACCCGTTCCAGTTACCATCCTCAACTTTCCGGGCCTGGCTTTCGTTGCCATAAGAGACAGCAGCATCCGCCATGGCCCGGCCTTGGTCTTTACTCATAAGAGAGCCAACAAGTGTCATGGATCCAGAGATTAGGATACTCGTTTCTTTCTTAATGCGACCGGTCTCTTCTTGACGTCTGGCATCAGAGATTGTCTGACCCAAGCGAACCAACTTGTCTCCATACTCCGACAGAACACCTGTAGCTTTACCATCAACCCATTCCATGGCGTTCAGGGTTTTCTTCTCAATCTCTGAGCGCGTGTCTCTTTCGATCGAGGACAGAGCACCCGCAATCATATCCAAAGCCTCATCTGCCCGGTTCGCCCGACTGGTGATTCGATCCGACAACGCATCCATGCTCTTCCGGCCAAGGCTTTCCAAACGCCTGTCCAACGAAGAAGAGTCATATTGCGCAGATTTGGGCTTCTCCATCCCGGCCAGCACAGCACGGAATTGAGGGTCAATTTGGCTCAAAGCAACAAATGCCGGGATGATCATCGACCTCCCCAAGTTGTCGGCCACAATACCTGTTCCAGGGTCCGCAGCTGCCGGCGCCTCTTTGCCCAGCAGAAGGTTGTATCGCTCCTGGGCCCGGGTCATGTCAGGGCTTCCGGCCTCGGCATCAGGATCCTCCTGGAAGTCCCGTGCCGAGAGATTCTTGACCACATGATTGTAGAGACGCGTGGCTTGGGTCATCGACCTTGCATCCATCTCCATGGATCCCGCCATCGCAGCCACGATTGTCTGGAACGTTTTACGATCGCTATGCGACCAATCATAAACGTGCCCAAATCCAAACAGCGCTCTTTTAGCTTTTTCGTAAAGCTTATCAGACTGCTCATTTTCCGTGAGCTCTGTATTCGCCCACTGTCTTGCTCTCAAATGACGGCCAATCCTTTGTTCAAATCGTTCCCGGATTGCCTCAACACGGCGACCGTCTTCCTGTGGATAGTTCGACCTGTCAGCCTGATCCAGAACAGCTGTGGCGCTACTTTCGAAAGCTGATCCAGACTGCTCCAGCTGCACTATTGCCGCGGTGTTCCACTGGATGTTTCCAAACAGATCCAGCGAAGCTTTTGCAGGCAGCCCCAGCAGACGACGAAGTCCTTTCAGAGCGCTGTCCACAAGGGTCGCCAGCTTTGACCGCGTGCGCGTCTTCTTCAATACCTGGATCAGGTTCTGGTTGGTCAGGGTCCAGGCGATGAACTCCTGGATCCCCCGGGCCCAACCTGCGCCTTTCGTGCCAGACGCATCTTTTGACAACGCCTGACGGATTTCATCCTGAAGACCTCGAGCAGCTTCTGCCACTGGCCGGGCTTCTCCTTCGAACTGGAGATCCAGGAACTGAGACATCAGAGCATCCAGGTTCTCGACGGCGTTTTTTTGGACGTCCTGAAGCTGGTCCGCATTCGAGGCATATGCGTAGATGGTGGCTGCCGTTGCCGCGTGCAGCATCTCATGCAACAGCGTCTCGCGGGTGAGATTGGAGATGTAGAGGATCCCGTTCTCAAGATCAGTCTGACCCATCTGAATAGGTCTTCCCGGGCTACCGTCCGGCTTCGGATAATGACGATCCCTCCAGCTTTCCAGCTCTTCCTGCGTTCCCATAACGACGTTCCACTTTCCGAACGCTGCACTCAAACGGTTCGAAAGTGCATTGGCCAGATTTCTTTGCTCTGGAGACGTGTTCGATGGATCTCGGCTGTCGATATCAAGAAGAGCCATCAAAACAACAGAGTTGATTTTGCGCACACCTGTTGTGCCATCATCAGTCTCACCTTCCTGAAGGGGCTCAGCTGGTCTTGCGTAAGCCCGAATCTCCCTCGCAAACTCCTCGTTGCTGCCTGTTTCAGGGGTTTCCTGCACCGCGTCGCCAAGCTCTTCCCGAACCCGGCCAAGATCCTTCTCGATCTTCGTCTGGGCTTTCTCAAAGCGCCAGTTCATCTCTGCCACCAGTGCTTCGTCGTCCCCTTGCGGCACGGCGATCAGGTCTGCTTCCGTCCCGTAGTTCGCCGGGCTCTCTGCCGAGGCCATCTGATCCATAGAGAAGCCCATGCTCGCCAGCACATCTCTTCGGGCCTGTGCTCCTCTAGAAGACAGCTCCAGCTCTGCAGACAGATCCGTGACGCCTTCAAGTACACGCGTGCGAAGCTCTTCGTCTGTTTCATTATCTACACGGCCTTCACCCTGTGCCTCCGCGATCTTTTCAATCGTTTCGACACTAAGGCCTTCAAGAACGTCGCCGTCCTTGTTTTGACGGATCCAGTCCGCGAAGCTGTCTGCCGCATCCCGCAAAGGGTTTTGGAAGATCGTTTCGATAACGGCTTCGTTCATCGCCTCGGAGACAGTGTCGATCTCGTCAGCCGCAATTTCTTGGCCGTCATAGACCTGAAGTCCCCTCAGCGAGACTTTCTGGCCGGCATAGTAATTGACCATCATCATCGCGTCTCCGCGCGAAATCGTCAGCATCGGCATCGCCGACACACCGGCCAGACTCGGGGTTCGCTCTGTACCTTTGCCTCCGAAAGTCGAATTCAGCGACCGGGAATAGATCTTGTTTCCGCGGCTGTTTTCGAGATCCGACAGGTTGATGTGATGCAGATCTTCAACCCCACCTTCGACGGTTTCAATCACAGCTCCGAACTTCGCCATCTTTTTAAAGACGGCGTCGTAGTCTCGCTTCGACAGCGTGTCTCCTTCTTTGAGCTCTCCCACAGCCAGCTTCTCAGCAATCATGCGATCGACCTCAGACTTGAACCGAGCCTTGAACACCAATGACTGCGTCTGCGTGGCAACCTGCACCCGCTCCATGACGCGCTGAACGCCCAGCGTCGTTTCAGCGATTGCTTCGGTCATCGGACCCACAAGGCTGTGCAGGATGTTCTCCGTAATCATTGACATGTGACGACCGTCGAGCTCAAACCTTTTTAAGCTCTCAACATCCCTTCTCAGGGTAGGTGCATTGGAGAAGCTTAATCTTTTGTCTGTAGCCGTCAGTTCTCGTCCCAGGCGCTGCTGGTAGGACTTCTCCATAGGGCTGTTCTTCACAACCTTAGTAACGTTGTAGGTTCCCTTTCTCCTGTTGAACGTGATCCTCTGCGTCGACAGGGCAACAATATCTTTCCAGAGACCATCGTAGTAATCCGGGAATATTGCCCGAATGTGGTCATTGGTCATAGGCACTTCTGCCTGTTCAAGCTCCTGCATAGTCTTTGCAAACTCGCTCAGTCTTTGACCCAAGACATCCGCCATAGCCGACGCAATCTTACCTGCAATCCCTGTCTCACCGGATCCATAGATCGTGATTGTCAACGGGTTCTTCAGGACCGATCGGCCGATGATGAGTTTGCCTCCTTCAATTTCTAGATCGCCTAAGGTCGTCAGCACTCTGTAAACTCGATCAAACTGCTCGATCGGCAATGCAGTGTCAGAGTTTTTACGTTCCGTTGTCAGCCTCATAATGGCGGCAACAGCATCTTTCTTTTCTTGGGTCAGGTTTGACGAGGTTTGGTAAAGATCTCCGTCTAAGTCACCCGTCTCCGGTCCCAGTTGTGAGTTCAGTGTTTTACCTAGAACGTTCGGAAAGAAGCCACCTTTGCGCAGCATTTTAAGCTGCTTCTTCGAGAACCTACTGTCGAGAAACATCATCATCGCCATGAACGGGCCGTTGGTTTTGCCATCAGCTTCAAGGCTCAGATCTGTACTGAAGTTTTTGAACTCTTTGCTGTCTCTTCCATAGTTTTCAAGAACATAGTCATATTTGCCCACTGACATTAGCGCGTGCAAAAGCTTGTCGCTCACTACTTCTCCGAGACTAGTTCCCATCTCAGTCTTGATGGCGTCGATTTCTTCAGGGCTCATGGTGTCAATTTTTCCAAACTCAAACACTTCTCCTGCCATGTGAGAAAACATCTCTATAGTGTTTGGGTATTTGGATCTGATTTTTTCAATCGTCTCTTTTACAGCCACGCGCCTGCGCTTTAGCTCAGGCTTAGTTACATCCGCAGACTGACCTACGGTCAGCCAAAAAGCCTGAGATCCTTTCACAGTGCTCAGATCCAAGGTGCCTCGTGTGGCTATCATCGCTTCGCGCATCGCCTTGTCGGCCTGGGGATTGTGGCCTCGCATCATGATCCGGCCATTACGCGCCTGGACGAAGTCAAAATAGGTCGGCACCTCGTTTGGGATTATTTCTGTAACAGCTGAAAAAAGAGCCACCATTTTGTCATGTTCCATAGTCCTGTCATAGGACATCTCAAGCGTACGGTTCTTACCTTCAATCGAAGCCAGGTGGCGCACGTTGGTGATGGCCTTGTCGATTTGTTTCCAGCCACGCAGCTCTAGCCAGGCGTCTCGGCCCAGGGCGTTCATAAGGCCCAACATTAGAGGGTTGCGATAGAATACGGTGTCCCTGTGCTTCTCGATCGCTCGGTCCGTTTTGGATCCAAGCACACCCAGCAGGTTCCCCTTCTGAGTGCGATACTTACGCGGCGGCTTAGATCCGATGCCAACAGGTTCTTCAGGCTCAATCAGCATTGCCCGGCCCAGGAACCGGCGTCCGGCACCCATGCTCTTTACAAGCTCACGCGTGCTCTCATGCCCTAGCTTGACGACAGAACGCTCGCTGGTCCCTGTCTCCGACGATTGATCAGGGATCAATCCGTTGATCTTCGTGATCAGACGACCATCCATCACGTCGAGAAGATCAGCCGCTAGGCTTTCGCTGATGCCTCGAACCATGTTGGACGGGATCTCAGTGTTGCGCTGTGCGCCCCAGAACTGCTCAATGTGGCGCGCAAGGTTCTCTTTGGCGGTGGTTCCGTTGAACCCCTGCATCGACAGCGCCATCACTGACGCGTCCACCAGCTCTGTCGGAATGCCCCAATCCTTACCAATTTTCTCGGCGTCGGTTTCAGTGATCGTCTCAGCTGTCAGCGCCCAGTCGACAGCTGCCAAAACACCGGCTTCCAAAAACCGGGGCAGGTAATCCTTGGTCACGGGATCCACCAGATGCAAAGCAAATGCCGACTGGAACTTATGAAACGGCACACCCTTCCTGCTCTTCGCCGTCAGTGCTTCAATAGGTGTCAGTTTTCTATTTAGATTTTTTGGGTCGCTCCAGATTTTAGTCGGCTTTTTGAGACGGCCTCTCATCTCCTGAAGAAGATCCTGCGTCAGCATCTGAAATCCATTTGCCAGATCATTCGCATGACCCTGATCCAAAAACATTCCGATCTTGGTGTCAGGGAACATTTCTTTCAGGGCGTCGTTCCGCTTGGTCCACTGCCGCAAGAGACCTATCACTGCACTTGCTGGTTTGGCTGCACGGATGGCGATAGAGCGAGACGGATCGAACGAGAAGGCACGACCTAGATATCCCTCGAAGCCCTTGCTGACATCGTTTCCAATCTGCGCCCGTGTCTCTTCCAAAGGGTCGACAGAAGAGATCACATCCGAGACATCTACGTTCTCCTCGACGGCCTCGGCTTGTTGGGCTTCAGGGGCCCCATCCACTCCAACCGTCCCAGAGCGATTTCCCGACACGCCTCTGTTTTCGGTGTCTGTGGGTCCAGCTTCTTGAGGATCTCGTACTTCGCCCTCTTCCAAACGGCTCTCGTTGATTTCCACGGCAGACGCCGTTCCGATAAACGATTCAGCATCCTGTTCCGCGCTCGTCTCAACAGTTGCCGTTTCCGCTTCTGTTCCGATTTGGTCTTCATAGTCGATCAACGAGTCCTTGGTCTTGGCTACAGCGTCTTTACGAATACGCCGTTCAGGAGGGGTCGGCCGCTCCCCTGAATAGCTGGCCAGGCCCTCATCGAGCCCCAATTCCTTTGCTTCCTTTTCGCTCAATTCAGTATCTTGAATCCTTTCTTCGGTCGGGTTCGCTTCCTGGGATTCCCGCAGCTGCTGCTCTGCGCTTTGAGTAGTTTCCTCAACTCGGTCATTGGCATTTCGGGTAGAGGCCCGCTCCAGCACCGGCTTGATGTCCTCAAAGGTCATCGCCTGCATCTCAGGCAAGCTTGCAGCCAGCTTGCGATAGAGCCCCTGCATTGTCCGGGCGTCGATCTCGACTTCCCGCGCAAACAAACGTCCGTTCTCTGAGTTTGGGTTTACGAAAGCCTTGCCCGCATTCTTGTGACTTGCCGGTATCATCGAACGACCAGTCCAGGTTGCAAACGACACTTGGTTGTTGTCGCCACGACCCATGGCCGCGGATTCCCGGGCAGCTTCCACCTTGTTGGTAAAGTGCTGCACGAAATTCCCAAGCACGTCCATTCGCTGCTGCGCCAGCAGCGTGTCACCTTGATCCAAGGCCTGAAGGATGCCTGCAACGTGCTGGCTCGCTCCCATCTGGCCTTTCAGATCTGCATGCTCGTTCCGGCCTGTTTCCAGGATCTGATTCCGAATAATGTCTATGCGCTTGCGGACAGCCTTCTTGCTAGGCCCCTCGCTGAATTCCTTGGCCAGTGCCTCGTTAGCAACGTCTGCTTCAGCCACGGTGTCTGTCACGGCTTTCGCCGATCTCAGGGCAGCCTTTGCCTTTGGACTCGCATTGACCCGATCCATTTGATCCAAGGCTTCACCTAGAAACTTCGGGTCGATGCCAGCCGGATTCGAGACAGCCACAAGACCAGCCTTCTCGACAGCCTGGCTCACTTCGGGAGAGGCTGCGTTCTCGGCTGTTATCCGGGGCAGTGGAGCCTCTCCCATCACCGTTTCCATCGTGGCTCCCTTGGCTTCATCCAAGGCCGCCACAACACGAGGATCAGCTTCCAGCGCCGTCAGGGCCTCGAGGGCAGACTGCACTTTCTCGACCAGCGCAGGAGCCTCTGCGCTCATCGCCTCGAGATCCAGATCGCGCAGAGATTCCATCTGCCGCATCTGACCCGCCAGCCAGACCGCAGACTGCGACCGTTGGCCTTTACTGAACCGGGTTTCCCCAAGCTCGCCCAGCACCGTCTGAATAATCACCGACCGGTCAGCCTGGAAATCTGCGGGAATAGCTTCCCCGTCCTCGTTGACCATGCTCATGACACCGTCAGGGACCCCATTGAGCTCGTTGCCCGTGATCAGAGCAAGATCGGCAACCTTCTGCAGCGGATTTTCCTGTTCCACAGTTTCGGCAGATTCCCCGAATGTGATCTCGTCTTCAGCAACAGGGTCCGCGGGCAGAACAGTTGCCCGAGCTTCCGCCACGGCGTCTTGGATACTCGACAGCGCAGCTGTTGTAGCTTCTCCTCCGACACCACTCTGGGCCTCCAACTCTGCATCCAGTCGTGCCATAGCTTCGGACATCGCGTTACTTGCAATCCGAGAACCGTCTCGCAGAGCGGCTGTGGGAACACCCGGGGCTCGCATGACACCAGCCATACCCACACCCGCCACAAGACCTTCGACCGCAGCTGTTCCGACACCTTCCATCGGATCTCGGTTCTCGTCTGCGTATCTTTGCACCATGGTTCCAGCAACCATCTCGCCGCTGATCCCCTGAAGGGATTCTTCCGAACCTTCTCTCAGCACCGCCGATCCAAGACTTCTCAAGGACGTCACAAGCTGCGAGTTGCCTGGGGCTCCAGACCCTATGGCCGCACGGAACGGGTTAGCTTCCAGACGGCTCACAAGCGTACCGGTTGCCGCACCAACGGCACCCTGGATCGCACCACCTTGAAGGGCCGCACTGTTGGCAATCTCGTCGCGTGCTTCTTCGTGGCTCAGATTTTCCGCACGCAGACGACGATAATCCTCCGAGCTCTCCATCAGCTCGAATTCATCCATTCTTTGGATTTCATTTTGGATCTGGGAGTAAGCTCCGCCACCTTCCAGTAGACCAATTGCAGCCGGCATCGTGCCCGCATTGATGCGACTCACTAACTCTCGGCCGGCTGGGCTTGCCATGAACGCTCTTGCTACTTCGTCACTGGCTCCTCTCCGTTTTAGGAGAAGCTTCGCAACACCCTTAGAAGCAACACCACCAATACCCGCTGACACAACCAGAGAACCAATGCCCTCGCTGACTAATGTTCCCGTGGCAGACGGATCATTAGCTAAATCTTGAGCAGCCAGCACAACTTCTTGACCGAACCGCTTTAGTCCAGCTTTTTCGTCACCTTCTCTGACATTTTGGCTGTAGGTCGAGGCAACGTCTTCCCTATCCAATTGACGACGAACGTCTCTTGCGTCCCTTTGCTCGTTACGCCAATCGCTTCGATTGTCACTGAGCCAGGTTCTTGCTTCGTCCGTCCATTCAGCAACTTCTGCGCCTGCTCGATCGTTGATCATACCGGCCCCAAGGCCAGCAATTCCACCCACACCTCCAACTATTCCGGCGCCGATGTCTCGAGCTGTGTCCCCGATCAGTTGATCTGTTGTTCTGCTAACTAACTTTCCGCGGCGAATGCGATCCATTTCGCTACGGACAGCTGTCGCCATTGAAGCAGCATCCGGACCATAAGTCCTTTCCACGTCGACTAGGTTGTCTTCCGAGAACGACCTCAGGATCTCGCTGTTGGCCAGGTTGTTCCCTTCCAGAACAGCCGTTGCCATCCTGGTCGCGTCACCGCTGTTCTGTTGCCACAGCTGATCGGCTTCCGACGCTCGTACTTGTCGTCCTGCAGCCGCTTCTCGAATGCCCAGAGGATCAGCAGAGGCGGGAGCAGGCTTAGGCTCTTGATAGGTTCCGCTCAAGCGCGACAGGAAAGTGGATGTGGGGAGATCGAACTCTGACATGGTGCGCTTTCGCTTTCAGCTACATGAGATAACACCGTCTCAAGATCATGCGCATCAAGGGCTAGGATCATGATGATGAGTGTGTTCTATCATCTGATTTCACAAAAAGAGAAGCGGGTCCACTGTCATGTGAACCCGCTACATATTTTAGGAATATGCCTAGATTACTGACTACTGAGATCTACACCAAAAGTCTGCTCAATCTGCATCAAGCGCTCCTCAGCTTGCTCTGGTGTTATCATGGACAACCGGATCATGTTATCGATCTGATCCAGCATAGCTTCCACCTGCCTTTGATTTGCTGGTGACAGCTGTTCCATACCTGGAATATTTGAACTCCGTGTTTGTTCTCCTGGCTCTGCCTCTTGTCTCAAAATCTCCTCTGCCCTAAGTTCTACCGCCGTTGGACTGTTACCCACCACATCACGCACGGTCCTTGGACCTGAGTTAAAGAAGTCTCGACCGTCCCTTTCCGTGAATCTATTTCTGACATCAGAAGTCTGGAACTGCGTGTCCCTTTCGATTTGCTGTTGTATGGCTAGATCTGCCGGAGCCGCTTCAGAACCTAAGGAAGCCGACAGTTCATTCATTGCCCTCTCTCGTGCTTCAGCTGCGTTCTGATCCCGCGTGTTTATATCAGCCGACCTCGCCGCCTGATTGGTCAGATCATCTATCTGCTGTTCCAGAGCCCTTTGCTCATTTTCCAGTCCTTTACTTTCCAGACCCCTTTCGGCAGCGTAAGCCAGCTCTCGATTAACCTGCTGATACTGACTTTCCAGCGACGTGAGGTTTTCTCCTCGCGCTCTGCCCTGAAAACCCTGCTCTCTCAAAGAGAGAAGCTGATCTTCATTCCCTTTCATGTAAGGGCTTAGAAGATTGTCTAGCATTTCCTGATCAATAAATTGATCAGAAACACCAGGCAAATTTCCAAAAGTACTAGGACGCTGTGCGTACTGAATTGCAATTTGAGCTACAATGTCTTCAGGAATACCTGTCTTTTGAGCAGACTGCCTGATTGTATCGTAAAATTCGCCGTAGCTCTGTAAACCTCCGTCGTTTCCAATCGATCCTCGGTCAACACTTTCGTTGTAGCTGTCCCAAATCTGACGAACAGTCTGACGCTGATTTCCTCCGCCAGATGCTCCATCACCTCCTTCGGATCCAGCAACACCAGCGTTTCCGTCAATGGGAATTGTCCCTGTCTGATTAGGACGTGTCGCAGCGTCGATCTGCTGAATAACCCTCATCTGAGGATCAGCCATCCCGATGTCGTTCTGGCCCTGAGCCTGTCTAAAGATTGCGTCAACGTCACCAGTGCTTGGCACAGATGTTGGCGCCAGTGTCCCATCACCAATTGCCTCTCTCTGGGCAGCGTAACTCGCCGCGTATGCCTCCCTCTGAAAGCTCGGGATAATGTCTTCCCTGCCAGGAGCTATGCCATCCATAAGGATTGATCGACGCACTTCTTCAGCAGGCTGAATACCACCTGCCAGAACAGAACGTCTGATCTCGTCCGATGACGGCGCAATAGAGCCTTCCAGTCGTGCGTCCAAAGCTGCCGTGTAGGCTCTCTGATCTGCTTGAGACATACCCAGCTGACCGATCATACCAACACCAGATTCCCGACGATTGGCTGGATCCAGGCTTGCCATGATCCCTGCCGTGAACTCATCGGCCTGGTTGGTCACAGCCGTGTTCCGGTTTGTCGTCGCCCTGTCGTTGATCGAGTCTCCTTTCCCAATCAAATCCAGAAGCTGATCGGGAGATATGTCGAGCTCACCGTTTGCGATGGCTGCCAGAAGATCATTCACGCCCGCGTTGACAGTGCCCCTTTCAGGTGTTCCTACACCCTGAGACCTGCGGTTCTGAGGCATACCAGAGGCTTGGATTGCAGCAGCTTCCCGAGTAGGACCCACAGTAGACGGTATGTCGCCACTACGCGCACCAGCTTCTTCCACCTGCCAAGGTTCCCACGACATCGGAACTGCCAGCCCGAACCTCTTAGCGTTTTCACGAACCCAGTTCTGCACTTCGGGAGAAGCCTGATCCAAGCGCACCCCGTTGAACTTCAAATCTGCGGCCTGTCCACTGTTGTGACGAGACAGGCCCGGAGGAGCGACCCATTTCCTGGCAGCGGATGTACTCCCATACTTTTTCAGCGCATCCTGAAACAGTTGATTCTGAAGCTCTTCCGAACGATAACCCGAGTAAACCTGTAGCTTACCTCCTAGTTCTGCCTCTGCTGCCTCGAGCATCTCGTAAAGGCCGTCTTGCATTCCCGGTGTCATAGCATTGAAGCTGTCGGGTCTCTTGGCACCTCCAATTGCAAACCGCGACCAGTTCCTGTTGGCGCGTCCTTCACCGGTGTTCACGCCAGGAATAGTAGCCGGCGACAAAGCCGCGTTAGCCAGCATACCAGATGCAGTGAATCTGTCGTCTTCCTGGTTTATACCACGGCGATGGATTTCATTGACCCGCGAGTTGTCGTCTCGAGCATTGACGGTTCTCTGACCCACCAGCCCAGTGTTCGCATTCGTCAAGCCGACATTGGCATAAGCCAGATCAGTGTTGGCTCCCGTCAGTCCGGTTTGTGCGTTCTTGAACCGGACATCTGCCCTTCCCTGATCGTGCCCAATCACCTTGTCACGACCGCCCTGGATCGCTTCCATGAGCCGTGCGTCGATATCTTGCGGATTGATCTGACCCGACATACCAGACAGCATTTCGCTGAACTCGGCTTCGTTCGAAGCACCAGCTAGTTTCATAAGCTGGGCCGTCGATCGGTCACGCCTTTGAACGTCCTTGAACCCAGAGATGCTACTTCCGAGCCCTTTAAGACTGTTGCTGAGATTGGCCCCCGACTGGGCCAGAAGCTGACCTGCCTGACCCATGCCGGGCGCCTCGACGTTGCGCCATTCAAGTCTGCTCATGTGCGTTTATCTCCAGCCTTATAGGCGGTTCTTGTTGATGTATTCCTGGGTTTTCTGAAGACTATCGCCCTGCGTGAACCCGCGGGCTGTCGCTCGATCTCCCAGAGCCGTGTTGTAGGACTTGGTCTGGTTTCCGAGATTGGTCTCATAGGACTCCCTCTGGAACGCTAGCTGGTCCTTGGCTAGACCCAGGCCTTTCAGTGAGGTGTAAATCCCTGCCAGATCTCCAATACCACCCATAATCTGACCGAACCCGTCGGCCCCACCAATCTTGTTCCACATACCTCCTATGCCCAGACCGTTTGCTCCCAGCTGGCCGGGTTGCCCCGTAGGGTTCATCCCAGGAATCGTAGGACCAACATTCGTGCCCATGGGACCACTCCCAGATACCCCTGTAGACTGACCCAGCTGTGCCAGCTGTAAGGCGTTTAGTTGCGTTCCGTTCACGGGAGACTGACCCGGAAGAAGGTTGTTTTTCAGAAAATTGAACATTTTAGCCTCGTTGGATTTCTCATTCGATCGCTTCGGGAAGAGCACGGCTCATTTCTGGAAAGTGCTCGATCATCCCCAGACTTAGGGACGCGATATCTGATCCAGTCAGAAGGGTGCGCTTGAGAAAAGTGGCCTGGGATTCGATGCCGCGATTGTCCGGCTCTCTTTCCCCCACTGATGTGAACATTAACGGATCAATGACGACTCCGCTAGTGAGCTCTTTCATTAGATTTTCAATTCTATCCAGTTCACTTTCGTAGCCTTCGACATCTTTTTCGAAGTTATCCATCATATCCGTCATGCGGACCTGGGAATACTGCTGTATCCCACTCGACAGGGAAGAAGTCATGGCCAGAAGGTTGTCCGCCTTCATCATGTTGCCCCAGTTGATGGAGATGCTTCCGGCCCCGGTCAGATCAAAGGTCATCTGTCCGACCACAAATCCGGCAAGTGCCGAAATTATGGCCCCCCACTCTTCTCCAAAAACAGCCACGAACACGGGCTGGAAGGCCAGTCCTAGCACAATCCCCACGAAGGCATTAAGGGCAGCTCCAGCTACCAGAGCCGCTGTTCCTGTGAACCCTGCGGCCGTGCCCACGGCAAAGTTGGATCCAAGAAAACCACCCGCGGTTGGGAAAATTACAGAAACCACAACAGCCGCGACGATCGAGATTATGATCTTCCAAAAGCCCCTTTGCCACCATTTTGTTTTCACCACCTCATAGCTGTTGAAAATGATGTAGCGGTTCCAGCAAGCCATCTCGTTTTGCCAGACCAGCGGAAGCTTCTTCAGCGTCGTGTAATGCAACGGGACAATGAATCCCGTCTCTTCATTGATATCGTCAATTCCCTGGGGTTTGGTTAGAGCCGGATCTGTCACAACGCCTTGGTCGAGGGCCGTGATAAGCGTGGTGATCGCCTTGCCCTTGTAGACATGGTTGATGTGCTCGGCCCCGTAGATCGTCAGCCGGCGCCATGTGTTCTCTCCGCTCTGCCAGTTCAGCTGCACACAACTGACCTGTTGCGGCCCTCGCCATACCGCCCAGTTCCACCCACTGCTATCCCTGTCTGGGGGAACCCATGTCGGATCCCTCAAAGCCGGTAGCTTTGTCCACCAAAATTCGTTTTTCTTTGCCCCTGACCTTCCTAGACCGCTGAAGACTTCTTCCTCGATTGCCCTCCAAGTGATCTCGGTCTCGTATCCTAGTTCAAGAGGATCTCCCGACCCATCCAGACTCTCAAGATCGTTCACGGCCTTGATCACCAATGTGGTTTGGTCGGGTAGGCTTTCAGGCGCTGGAGCCACGGGTTTGGGCGTCAAGTATCTTACGTTGATCGGGTCATATACCCCATCCATCCATTCCAGCAGATCTACCTGATACTGTGTCCATGCTGTCTGCTGTGACCATGCCACGACATCAGCGGCAGTACCGGTCTGGCTTGCCATCAACGTCCTGAAGAACTCATAGATGTAGCGCTGGCCTTCTCGTTCCTGAGTGTTCACCTCGACGCCCAGAACCATGTAGGTATGGTCAATGTCATCGACCGCATCGAGTTCTTCGATGGATTCCAGCACATCGTCCATCTTTTTCCCAAAGAGCTTCCGGAACGCTTTTTGGAAACTCTCAAAATCCGGTGCGTAGAGAGGATCATCCACAGGAAGGTTCTCTCGCCTCAGCATGATGACTGGGTAGAATTCCGGGAACGCAGTTGTTTGGCTCAGCAAGGCATCAAGGCTCGCCGATCCAGATCCAATCTCATAGATGTGGATCCCCCGGGTCGAGAAATCCGCGGCCACGTCCCTGCGGAACTCCCTCACCATATCGAGCCTGGATTGAACCGTCTGGGTGACAGTCGTCGTCCGCCTCGTTGTCCCGGCCACAGGCGTGTCCGGCTCCGTCAGGACAACGGTATCCTCAACGATCACCTGGTTGTCCGTCAGAGTGATTTTCTCTTCATCCTGAGCCACCAGACCGCTTTCGGTAGGCAGGACCACCGTTCTTTCCAGAACTCGTGTGATGATGTCTTCGGACACATTCTGAGAAGATGTCGTGTTGCTGGTTTCCACCCATCCCGAGCCACTGTCCTCTTCGACAACCTCTGTCGTATCCAGCGAGAAGGCTGTCGACACTGTCGTGTTGGACGTCTCAACCCATGCGGGTGTGTCTCCAGACAGATCTGGATCGGACGGGAGACCTGTTTCGCTCGACACCTGGGTCCAGGGGCCTAGGCCGGTCGGAGCCTCAATATTGTAGTAGATCATGATGTATCGGGCTGACGGATCAAAATCAGGAACCGGTAGAAGGACACTCGTCGTGTCCTCAAACAAGATCTGCATCTCACCTGTCGCCGGCACATAATCCGAGACCCAGTCTGTCTCCATCAGCTCAGGGTAGGTCTCGATCATGTATCGCTCTGCGAAGTAGGCGATGTCTGCACGTGACTGGAACGCGAGATCCACCGAGACTGTATGACCCGGTGGTTTAGTAATAATGTTTGCGGCCTGAGCAACTTGAGTCGCATTCAGAGCCTGGAACCCTGATATGCTGCCTGTGACCTCTCCTTGTGGATAGTTGTTGCGAGCCCATCTGAACCAGGATCTCTGGTCCATAGTCGGACCATCAAACTGGCCTTTTACTATGCTGTCAGCGATTGATGGTTCGTTCGCCAGCACGCTCCTAGCTACGGTCGACTTTAGATACTCTACAAACTCACTTGCTTCCCCGGCCATGTTGTAGGCCGAGGAAGAGACATATGTCTGCTTCTTGGATGAGAACAGTCCCATAACGGGCCCGCCTTTCTGGTCAACTTGAGATCAGGTGGGCAGGCCCACTTCCGCACGCATCGCTGCCAGCACTTGGTCGATCTCTACGTTGGTATATTCCGAGGGAGCCAATAGACCTTCGTCGAGAGTCTTCTGAGCAATCCAGCTGTCAGAGTAGAGCTTAGTTACTTTGTAGCTCATGTCCTGTTTATAGGACGTGATTTGCTGCGTGTAGAGGTCTTTCTGTTTTCCGACCATACCAGAGACAGCAGTGTTCCCATCCAGACGAGTATCCGAAGTCTCTGCATGCTTGGCTTCAGTCTGCTCTTCAACCAGCTTCAGCTGTGCAGGCAGCTGGTACTCCAACTGGTATTCCTTGATCCCAGTGTCTGCGATCGCTGATTTTACTTGCTGAGGAAGAATTTCTAGAGTCGTCACTGACGCCTGCTTAGCCTGTTCTTCGACCAGATTCGTTTGAGCTCGCGCACCTTCTATCTGCACTGGCAAGTACTGTCTTAGATTGTAATCAGCCGTGTTTGTTTGAACTTCCAAAAGGCGATTTTGCTCCAGCTGCTGATCCAATTGTGCTGGAAGCAACTGGATCGTCGTAAACACAGCCTGCTTCAAGCTTTCCTCTTTGATCAAGCTGTCTGCAATTACACCTTGCAGCTGCTCGTCAGTCAGCAATTTCTGAGATTCAGCCAAGCTGGTTTGGGCTTTCGTCAGTTTGGTTTGTGTTTGCATCCCGCTCAGCTCTGCCGGCAGCATGAACTCACCGCGGTATTCCAGCTGCGACAGCTCTTCCCGGCCAACATCAAAACGAACTTCTTCGTTGGCCAGCTGCATCTTTGCCAGGGCTACCTGCGCGCTGGCTCCCAGAGCCTGGTACTGGGAGATAATAAGTTGAGCCTTGGCCATCTGGATGCTCACAGCTGCCTGGATGGCTTGGTATTCCATCATCTGGGCCTGAGCCTGGATCAGCCTGTTCTGCCACAAGGCCTGCTCTTTAGAGACAATCAGCTGCACGCCAGAAGCCAGAGCCGACGTTGTCAGCTCGACATAGGCCTTGGCATACTGATCTCCGGAGATCCTTCCTTCGTCGAATTCTTCCCGGAGATGCGTCCGGTTCGACTTCATTATCTTGTCGAAATACCCTTCACCCCCAGGCGACCCTTCTGTCAGCTCTGAGATGTTGAAGGATTTAACTTTTTCATACAGCGGGTTACTGTCTTTTGAAGGAACGTCAAACGCAAGACCATCAACATTTATGTTCTCTAGCTTGTCCTCGAAGTCTTCCTTCAAGGCCTCATAAAGCTCTTCAGCCCGATTTTTGGCAGTGATTTCAGACATTCCACATTCCTCAAGTATTATGCTTATATGCCCGGGGCTTTCTCACCCCGGGCACTGTCCATCGGTTCTGATCAAACGCCTACGCGTTCCGAGGCTTCCTGAGCAAGTCGCAGCTCGGCCAGCTCTTCTTTGGTCAGCGGAGGCATGTCGACGATGTTGTATTCGTGGACCCAGGTGCTCTTTGGGGTGGTCGCCCCGTTGTCCCTGTTCCGAACAAGACGTATCTGCTGAAACTTCTTGTTCTTCAGATAGTCGTAGATCACCTGCTCGACATGCGTTCCGTTCTCGGTCAGTTCACCAAACGGAACCATCCGACGAACCGTTCCGATGAAGCGGTTGCCCACCGTGATAATCTCACCGGTCAGGTCAGCCTTGCGCGGGTTCAGGTTGTGGATCTGCACACGCTTCAAGGCCATACCTTTGCGCTTGGCTTCATCCATCATATTCTGACGCATCTCTGCCTTGGTCATAGGTGCCTCGTCGGCCTCGTCTTCATCTTCATCGGTGTCTTTTTCTTCTGGTTCACCGGCCATCTTGGCTGCGATCTTATTGCGCAGGGTCTCGACTCCCGGGTTACCGCGGAAGGCAATGCCCATTTCCCGGGCCCGTTCCTTGAGCATCTCGAGCTCGTCGATTGGCTTGGGGGTTTCCTGGCTGAAGACGGGGCCTTTGATGTTCTCGGGGGTCTTGTTTTCTTCGGTCATTGTGATCTCCGGTCTCTTGGATCTTGGGGCAATCTCTCGGACCTGCTTTTCGGGTCAAGATCCAGATTGCGGGAATGTTAGGGGAATGTGTCTCAGTGGTAGAAGAGGCCCCGCAGGGCCCCTTCCATTGTCAGGCTCGATTACTGGCGAGCGACCGTCTTGATCACGCCCATGCGCTCCGGACGCATGTCCATGAAGCCGTACCAGAACTGAAGGGAGCTGAAGCCCTTCTTCCCGTAGGGATCGTCCCGGTCGGCGGTCTTCTCGCCCGGCATCTTGGTGATCATCTTGAACTTCACCGTCTTGCCGTCGGTCTGGAAACCGATCGTGGTGAAGCTCTCGTCGCCGACACAGAGCATCGGGTAGATGTCGTAGTTGCCCGAAGATTCCCGGTAGCCTGGGTTGGTGCCGACAGCAGCGCCCGCGCCGGCCCAATTCAGCATCTCCGGAACCACGACAATCCGGAACTTGTGGACCTTGCCGATCTCGCCGTTCATCACGGTGCCAGCGGCAGCGTAATGCTCGATCGAGACGAAAGCCGGGTTGCCGAACGGATCCAGGATCCGGTTGACGGTCGATTCCATCTCGGTGCCGATGTAGAGCACCCGACCACCGTCCACGACCTTCGTGTCGATCATCCGCGAACCCGTGATGACCTTGGTCTGCTTGGGCGTGCGGTTGTCGTTCAGGATGGTGTGGAGACGCTCCAGATCCTCGTACTCGACAATGGAGGCCCCGGCACCCTCAGCCGTGATCTCGCTGTCCTGGGTCGCAGCACCGGCGTAGACGACGACGCCAGCAGCGGCCAGAAGGTCCTTCTGGAGCATCGCTTCGGACATTTGGGTCGCACCCGTGACCAGCTCGCGCGACAGGTGGCCGTAGAGCTCGCTGTCGGAGTCGAACTGGAAGCTGTCCTCGGTGAACTCCATGAACAGGCCGAGGTTGTAGATCGACCCTTCCCGCTCGAGACGGGTGAAGCCAACGCGGTTCACGCGGCCACCGTTCTCCTGGAGCAGGGGCAGGCGGCTGTCGATCCGACCCACGTCGCGCGAGGAACCATAGAGGTTGCCCCAGGCCGTGGTCGCACCAGCAGCGTCGATGCCCTGGTCGTTCACGTTGCGGTCGTCCAGCAGCGGCACGTACTGATACACCTTGATCTTCTTGCCCATATGCTTGGGCATGTTGATCACGGAAGCCAGTGGCGTGAAGAACATTTCTTTCTTCGCGTCGAGGATGGCTTTCCGGTGCCAGTAGAATTCGTTGAACTGAGTGGCACCGACAGTGGACTGCGTCCCACCTGCCGGGTCGTTATACTGCATCATCGCGTCGGGCATTGGATCTCTTCCTTAACTGCCTGATTGTCTGTTCAAGCCGCTTGCCACAATCTCGGAATATTCAGAGATTACGACCAAAGTCGGCCTTCTCGAAATCCTCATCCGACATTTCCAGAAAGTTGATTTGCTTCCTGGGAGCCGGCTTCGGTTTGCTTCTCGTGGATGCTGCCGCTCGTGCCCGATCGTTCTCTGAGACAGCAGAACGCGTTTGACCGGTTCGTGTCTCGAGGTGACGTTTGACTGTCTGCGGCTGCTGGGCTGTCTCAGAGACTTCACCCGATGTCCCAGGAGCTGGAGTTTGAACTAGAGCACCTTGGGATTTGAGAAACTCGCCCACTTGATGGTAGGCGGCCAAGAACGGAACATTGACCAGGTTGCCCAGGGTTTGCTGTCGTTCGATCTCGGAAGTGATCTTGTCGTAGATCCCTTCCGACTTGTGTTCTGCCATCACACTCATGATGTTTGGGTCGGCCCACAAAGCTTGTTTGCTTTGCTCGTCCCAATTCCGGTGAATGGATCCAATGACTTCTTGCCCACCTGGAGTAGAACGAACGTCTGCCAGGGTTTGGGTGAAGGTCATTTCAGCGTCACTGACACTGTAATTGCCTTGCTTGTACCCAGAATCTTTTGACGTGTCCATATCCATTGGATCCAGACCCGCATCTTTCACGAGTTTCTGGATTGCCTCGGGATTCTTTTTGTCGATGTCGATCAGATAACTGAGACGATTTTCGTCCAGGAGATTGTTGTTCTCCAGCATTCGAATCATCTTTAGATGGGGTTTCATCGACCGCATCTTCTGATGGTAATTCGCACCCATTTGCATAAGTCGCACGACTTCGTCGGGATCTTTCATCTGGATCTCGCGCCCGTTCGCTTTGAACGGAGCCATGATCTTCTTGTAAACTTCCTCGTAGTTCACGGGGGCTTCCGACGACTCTGTCGACGTGGTCTTTTCTGTGTCCTGATCCACGCTCTTGGAGGCTGTCTCCAGAGCCTTCGAGGCATCACCAGCCTTGGCAGGGTTGTCTTGTGGCTTCTGGTCCCCTTCGGAGCCCTCAGCAGGCGTCTTCGAAGCTTCCTGTTGCTCCCCTGACTTTTCGAATTCTTCGTCGGTCTGATTCACGTCGGAGGACGTAGCATCCCCTTCCTGGTCTTCTTCGGAGCCTTCTTGCTCTTCTTCTTCTGTGTTTTCTTTTACCGTGTCATTCTCGGCCGCGGCATCGGAAACACCTTCGTGTGTTTCTTCTTTGGACGTCTCTACAACCTGCTCCTGGGAAGTTTCTTTCGAAGCGGAGCCAAGAAATGCCTCAGGACCGATCAGATTCCCGATTTCTTCGTCGCTCATTTCCAGGAACGAGCTTTCGCTCTTCTCATCGTTCTGGGACATTTCTTGTTTCCTTGCTTATCTATGTGGGGGTCTAATTAGTCTTCGTAGTTTTCCGAGCCGGTCACGAACGTGTCCTGAGATGCTTGCACCTCAGCCAGTTCTTCTTCGTGCTCTTCGATAGATTGGCGGGCGTTGTAACCGGCCATTGAGGTATGGCGCAGGAACCGTTGAAAGCTACCGATTGCCTCCAGATCCCGTTGCACGCAGCTACGCTGGTGATCGGTGAGATTGGGCTCGGAGACCAGCATACCCAGACGCACGACTTCGTTTTCGAAGTAATGCTTCATGATGAGATCTTCGAAATCCTTGTTTTTAATCAGACGCTCGACGCGATCACCCGTGTCGACGAGCTTCTGCATTTCCTTGATGGTGACTTCGATTTCTTCGATCTCGCTGCTGACAGCATCGATTATGCTCTGGGAGGCTTCTTGCAT
>Ga0307983_1000135_pt1 | contig 39289 bp, 32 predicted proteins | sample OrgLakmetagen991_FD_201845 | JGI IMG/M metagenome (GOLD analysis project Ga0307983, IMG submission 201845) | Saline water microbial communities from Organic Lake, Antarctica - #991 | ecosystem: Environmental > Aquatic > Non-marine Saline and Alkaline > Saline | place: Antarctica: Organic Lake...
AATTAAAAGCTCTGCAATCATTGCTTTGAACTCATTCTCAAAATGTCTTTTCATAATTCAAATTTATAGGTGCGGACTATATAAATTCGTCACATCAAATGTAGACACTCCACTTTAATTGATTAGCAATTTGAAGCAAATTACTAAACACAGAATGATCTTTATAGATGTATAGCTCAAGTTTACTATTCAAATAGTATTCTATAAAGAGATTATAATACAGTAATTGATTTTCGTTGTTCAAATAATCAAATGACTGAAAAAATATTTTTTGCAATTGAAACACTTCATATTGGCGAATATTGCTTTTGAATTTATCAGAAAATAGGTCAAGAATCTTTGCATTATTCAGTAACTGTCTGGTAATTTCAAATTGATTTGAAACAGATAGTTTTACTATTAACTCCGTAATATTTAGTTCCGATTCAGTTCTGTAATTATCAATGTAATTGTTGAGCAATTGTATTAAATGGTCTGTACCTAATCCTTTTTCCTTAATCAAGGTTTGGTGTATTAGGTAAGCATAATCTTTGTGAGGGAAATAATAGTAATCACTAGTTGAGTAGTTTAATACAATTCCTTTTTCCTTTAGTTTTCCGAATTCTTCATTTTTAGATTTCATTCTTAAGAATGAAATGTCGTAGCTAAAAAGATAGGAGTACAGGAATAACAGTTCTTCGTTAAACTGTTTTAAGCCGTGATGTTTATAGAAATGCTCATAAATTCTGTCATTATTAACTTGGTCAAATTTTAATGAGCTACCTTTTTTAGTTGATGAAATCCAAGTTTCAAGAGCGATATTTAGTTTTAATAAATTACTATCCGTGTTTTTTAAGATTGTTTCAAAGTCTCCTTTGTACCAATTGAAAGCAGGCAAGTCTTTTTTCAAGTGATAAACTCTATTATCTATTATACCAGAAACTTTTTCTTTAAAATCAAGACTTGGGTTATATCTAAATTGTTTGATGTCCTTAAAAACATTTAGAATTGAGTCTTTGTCCTCTTCTCTAAATGAGTTGTAATACCTTGATAAATATATTGCTTTAACCCATTCAAATGGCATGATTCTTTCCCGAATTCTATTAAATAAGTTCACGTTTTCGTGAATATTATCAATTATTAGGGTAGAGCGATAAAAGGATAGTTTACCAATCTCATCAAGTACGCTATTGCCGTTTATATCAGGATTTGAAAGGTCTAAATAAAATGTTCTATTTCTAAAGTGTGGAATAAAATTATTGTAAATGGCTTCTGCTAAGGTTGTTTTCCCACTACAAGGATTTCCAAGTATTGCAAACTCTTTTGTTTTGTTTTTATTAAATAAGGAAGCAATATCTTTTACCTTCTTTTTCTCAAAGGCTGAAAAATATAAGGATTTAGGCGGAGTTAAGTACTCTTGTGTTGTAATTCTTTCATTGAACTTCTTGAAATAATAAACTGAGCTTAATCCGCCAAATTGAGGTGAGAGTTCTTGTCTTACAATCTCTTCAATTCTCAGTCTTTTATCTGGGGAAGTTATTTTTTGAAATTCACCAATGATTTGTTTGGTAGTCCCGATTGTGATTTTAAATCCGTATTCTTTCGATAGTTCTTCTTCTTTGATATTTTTCAACCCATCATTATCTCTAATGAAGAAACAAATAATTTGGTTAATTGCTTTTGACTTATGGTGTTCGATTGTCTTTTTAATCGTGTCTACGATTTTGTCCTTTTCTTTACTTTGAAGAGCTGTAATTTGAATTGCAATTCCTTTTCTAGTCTCAAACAAGTCAATACCTGCGGAATTTGTTTCACTATAGTTTAGGTTGATTAAATTCTTCCAATTGTAAATCAACTCAAATAGACGCATAAAGAAGTCTTCTGCGTTTAGCTTTTCATCCTGCTTATTGAATACTCCTTCGTCATCAATTTTTCTGATGTATTCACGAAGATTATGTTCAATTGAGGTGTTTATCATTTTATGATACTGTTGGTTTTTTCAGCTTGCAGGTAACGCCCAGATAAACGCACCTTGGTATTCCGAACCTCCAATATACAAAATATAGTATTCTTTCAGGCAAACTCTCTTCGCCCGCAGTTAGTCATTGAAGTGCTTCTACAACAAATTGAAAACAAAACTTTAATCAGGTACTTTTCGATGAATTCATTTTGCTTACAATCGAGCTTGACACAAAAATAGACGGCAGATTCCCTGCGGGCATCCGTGGTTGTTAAATAGTGCTTTCCGCCTTCACTGCGTTGCGGACGGACAAGCAAGCAATTGAAAACACCGCTTGCAGCGGTTACTTTTTTGTTGGATTCATTTTGCTTACAAGTAAATTGGACGCAAACCGGAGCAGATTCCCTGCGGGCATCCTTGGTTGTTAAATGGTGAATCAATAAGTTGAAAACCCGAACGCTATTCGGTTTTTTTATGCCTTTCCGTCACTTACAAATAAATTTGACGCTCCATCATGGCATAAAAAAACCCATCCTTTCAGATGGGTTTTCAACTTATTGAGGTCTCGAGCGGATTCGAACCGCTGTAGATGGTTTTGCAGACCACTGCCTAGCCACTCGGCCACGAGACCCTTTTTGTAAGGGATGTCAAAATTAAACAATTTGAATTGCTTAATTCTACTTTTAACCTTATTCCTCTATCACTATACTCACCTTTTCAATAGTGGCCTTAATTGGCGGGTTTAGCTTGCTGATTTTTAATCGAATGAATTGTATGCTACTAAAGTTGTCGTACAAGGTATTCACAATTCGCTGCCCAACATGCTCAATCAACTTCGAAGGAATCTTCATTTCTTGTTCTACCAACCGATACGCTGCCGAATAGTCAATCGTTCCATCTAGCTCATCCGTTTTAGCACTCTTGCTAAAGTCAGTTTCCATTTCAATGCTTACTTCAAATTTTCCACCAACTATGGTTTCTTCTTCAAAAACTCCGTGGTGAGCATGAAAAACTGCGTTCTCAATTAAAACTTTATGCATTAGCCCAAGGTTTTAATTCCTGCTTCCATTCGCGCCAACGTTTCTTCTTTGCCCAACAGTTCGGCAATAGAAAACATCGAAGGTCCCATTCCTTTTCCAGTAACCAACAACCTAAACAACGGCAATACTGCTCCAATGCCCATTCCTTTCTCCTCCAAGAAATTTTTGAATGTTTGTTCTATATTTTCTGCTGTGTAGCTTTCTATACTCGAAAACTCAGTACTCCATTCGTTCATCAAGTCGGCGCTTCCGTCTTTCCACTTTTTACGGGTCGTTTTTTCGTCAAACTCGGTTGGGGCTGTAAAAAAGTAAGCTCCTTCCACCGGAATATCTGCCAAGAAAGTTGCTCTTTCCTTCATCATTCCACAAACGCCTGCTAAGAATTTTTCGTCAGCAATTTTTACCACATCCAAATCGCTGTAACCGTCCTTTAACAACCTAGCCAACTCTGCATCATCTTTCCCACGCAGGTATTGTTGTTGAAACCAACTCGCCTTGTCTGGGTCAAATTTCGATCCCGCTTTACCAACTCTTTCTAAAGAAAATGCTTCTGCCAATTCTTCTAAAGTAAACAACTCCTGACTCGTTCCAGGGTTCCAACCCAGAAAGGCCAAAATATTCAAGAATGCCTCGGGGAAATAACCCTTCTCCCGGTAACCTGAAGAAATCTCTCCTGACGTAGGATCCTTCCACTCGAGTGGAAAAACAGGAAATCCTAAACGATCTCCGTCTCTTTTACTCAACTTTCCATTACCATCCGGCTTCAGTAATAATGGCAAATGTGCAAAGTCTGGTCTGCTATCTGCCCAACCAAAAGCCTCGTACAAATAAATGTGCAATGGAGCGGATGGTAACCACTCTTCCCCACGAATAACGTGTGTAATGTTCATCAAATGATCGTCAACAATGTTTGCCAAATGGTAGGTTGGCATTCCATCAGATTTGTACAACACTTTATCGTCTAAGTGCGAAGTTTGAACAGATACCCAACCTCGAATTAAGTCTTTAAACTTTATCTCTTCATTTCGTGGAATCTTTATTCTAATTACATAAGGATCTCCATTTGCCATTCTTTTCTCCACTTCTTCCGCAGAAAGAGAAATAGAATTTTTCATGCGCATTCTTGAAATAGCATTGTATTGCGGTGCTGCAACTCCTGCCTTTTTCAAATCTTCTCGCATTTGGTCTAGCTCTTCTGGTGTATCAAAAGCATAGTAGGCCTTGTCTGCATCCAATAATTGCTGTGCATATTTTTTATATAAGCCAGCTTCCTTTCGTTCCGATTGTTTGTACGGTCCAACATCTCCACCAACTCCATGGCCTTCATTTGGCAAAAAGCCACACCATTTTAGCGACTCTTGAATGTACTCCTCTGCTCCGGGTACATACCTAGTTTGATCTGTATCCTCAATCCTCAACAAAAAATCTCCGTTGTGCTTCTTCGCAAAAAGGTAGTTGTATAAGGCTGTTCGAACACCGCCCATGTGCAGTGGTCCTGTCGGGCTTGGGGCAAAACGAACTCTTACTTTTCTCTCCATTTCTATGCTTTTATTTAAAGGCGCAAAGGTAAAAAAGTAAGCGGGCATATTGGTTAAGTTTGCACGGAAATGCGCCCACCTCAAAAAACACCCAAAAAGAAGGAAGAAACCAAGATACTTCCACTCTCTTCAGCTATTGACTATGAGTTGATTGACAGCGGAGGAAGACGAAAGTTAGAGCGGTTCGGAAAGTTGATCGTAGACCGTCCAGAGTCTGAAGCAGAGTGGCCAATTCGCATTGCCAAAAGAGAATGGGAGAAGGCGGACTGGCACTTTTACGAAGAAAAAGGCAAAAAGGGAACTTGGACCAACAAAACAAATGCCCCTGATAGTTGGGAAATAGAATACGAATATCGCGATGTAAAACTGGTATTCGACTTGAAAATTACGGCCTTCAAGCATCTAGGAATATTTCAAGAACAAGCAGAGAACTGGAAGTACATGCAGCGCGAGCTAATAAAGCTCAAGGGCGATGTTAACGTGTTGAATTTATTCGCTTACACAGGAGCTGCTAGTATCGTTGCTGCCGCTGCCGGAGCGCAAGTAACCAACGTAGATTCTGTGAAGCAGGTATTAAACTGGGGAAGAGAAAACGCAGAAAAAAATCAGGTAGAAAACATTCGTTGGATTTTGGAGGATGCCAGAAAGTTTGTAAAAAAAGCCATTCGACGCGGAGATAAATACCAAGGCGTTATCATGGATCCTCCCGCTTTTGGCCTAGGAAGCAAAAACGAAAGATGGAAAATTGAGAACGACTTGCAAGGTCTGCTACAAGACGTGGTTCAACTTCTGCATCCTAAAAGGCATTTCTTTATTCTCAACACCTATTCTCCAAAACTTCCGATGCAAAAATTGGAAAACATGCTTCAAAAAGTAGAAGGTTTTCCAACCAAATTCGATAGTACTGTTTTAGGGCTTAAATCTGCCTCCGGACAGCAAATAGGGTTGGGCAATTTGATTCGTTTTTCGAAATAAACTTTTGCTTAACTTCATGAGTTCAATTTGACCTGAAATGAAACCTTCATTTTTAAACAGATTTGAACAACAATATGGCTGAAAACAACTTCAATTCTTTACTCCAGAAGCTGGATGAATTTATTCGTAAATTCTATGTTAATCAAATTATTAGGGGTGTTATCCTTTTTTTAAGTCTAGGCTTTATTCTATTCTTAAGCATTGTTTTTTTAGAATACTTTGGGGAGTTCAGCTCCGCCATTCGAACTGGTTTGTTTTTTGGGTTTTCGCTATTACTGCTTGGAGTATTCAGTTTTTTAATTGCCATTCCTCTTTTAAAGATAATTTCTATTGGTAGGCGCATTAGCAACGAACAAGCTTCTGCAATTATTGGTTCTCACTTTTCGGATGTAAGCGATAAACTGAGCAACGTGTTGCAACTTCAGCAACTCGCCGAAAGTAATTCCTCCGACTTGTTACTAGCGAGCATTCATCAAAAAATTGCACAATTGAATCCTGTTCCCTTCGCTGCTGCGGTGAATTTTCAAGAAAACAAAAAGTACCTCAAGTTTTTACTTGTTCCCTTATTTATCATTATTGGACTAGCCGCATTTGAACCTAAAGTAATCAAGGACAGCACACAGCGAATTATTTCTTATAACGAAGAGTTTATTAAACAAGCGCCTTACACGATCACTCTTGAAAACAAAAACTTAAAAGCATTCAAAAACGAAGACTTTCAGCTGAAAGTTCGATTAACGGGTGAGGAGATTCCGAATCAACTGAATGTGATTTACCAAGGCAAAAGGTTTTTATTGAGTAAAAAGGGCAAAAATAACTTTGAGTACGAATTCAAGAATCTTCAAAGCGATTTGGATTTCAGCCTTTTTGACGGAGAGTTTGAGTCAAAAGTATACAGCATAAATACCTTAGCAAAACCGCAGCTCATTGACTTCAGTGTTGCTTTTGAGTTCCCAAAATACTTGAACAAACAAAATAAGGAGCTCGCCAACACTGGAGATTTTACCGTTCCACAAGGAACAAGGGTTAAATGGCATTTCAACACAGAGGACACAGAAGAGGTCGTTTTTGTCGGCTCTGATTCATCTAATAAATTGGTAAGAAGCGCACAAAACGAGTTTGTTTTTGAAAATAGATATTTAAAAAGTAGCAACTACGGGTTGAGCATCGCCAACGAAAACTTGCCTTTTTTAGATACGCTGTTTTATACGGTAAATGTCATTCCAGATGCCCGACCAAGTATTGAGGTAGACACCAAAGTAGATTCCGTTAACCAACAAGTAAGGTATTTTAAAGGATTAGTAAAAGACGATTATGGCTTTAGTAAGCTGGTTTTTTACCGCCGGTTTGTTGGCAAAAATGACTCTATAGGTGAATTTGAGAAGCAAAACATTCCCATCAACTTGGCGCTTCCTGCGACAGACTTTTACCACTCTTTAAATCTCGAAGCCTTTCCGCTTTCAGCAGGAGACGAGGTAGAATATTACTTTGAAGTATGGGATAACGATGGCGTAAATGGAAGCAAGTCTACTAGAACACAAACATTTAAGTATAAAGCTCCAACTAAGGAAGAACTTTCTAAAAAGAATAAGGATACGGACGAGTTGGTGAAAAAGCAGCTGCAAGAAAACATTGAATTGACCAAAGAAATTAAAAAAGATCTGGATGCTTTAAAGGAAAAAATCCTCAATAAAAAAGAACTAGGGTTTCAAGAAAAAAAGCAGGTTCAGGCTCTTTTAGAAAAGCAACGAAAAGTGCAGCGATCGATGGAAAAGCTGCAAAAGAAGAACAAAGACAACACCCAAGCACAAGAGAAATTCTCCAAGCAAGACGAAGTTTTGTTGGAAAAACAAAAGCAACTTCAAGAAATGTTCGAGAAAGTCATGACCGAGGAAATGAAGGAAATGATGCGCCAAATGGAGGAGATGATGGAGAAAATGAAGAAGGACGACCTTCAGAAATCTCTTGAACAAATGGAACTAAATAACGAGGAGTTGGAAAAAGAACTAGATCGAAACCTCGAGCTTTTCAAACAATTAGAAGTAGAAAAACAACTAGCTGAAGCAAAAGAAAAGCTGGATGAATTGCGAAAAAAACAAGCGGAATTAAAGAAGGAAACGGAAGATAAAAAAACGGATTCTGAAGAGAACAAGAAAAAGCAAGATGAGCTCAATAAAAAAATGGAGGAGATTTCCAAAGATTTGGAAGACGTGAAAAAGAAAAATCAAGAGCTGGAAAAACCAAACGACTTCAAAGACACTAAAAAGTTGGAAGATGACATCAAGAAAGACATGAACGAAAGCTCAGACGAGTTGAGCAAGAAAAACAAGAAAAAAGCCGGTAATGAACAGCAAGAGGCTGGTGAAAAAATGGACGAATTGTCCGACCAGCTTAGTGAAATGCAAGAGCAAATGTCTTCGGAAAATAATGCTGAGAACTTGGAAGATTTAAGAGCCCTTTTGGAGAATATTATTCAACTTTCTTTCGATCAAGAAGAGGTGATGGAAAACATTAAAACAACCAATAGCAGTGATCCTAGATATGTAAGTTTGGCGCAGGTGCAAAAAAAGCTTAAAGACGATTCTAAAATTGTGGAAGACTCATTATTCGCTTTAAGTAAGCGCATCCAAAAACTAGAAGCCGCTCGCACCATTAATCAAGAGATGACCGCGGTTAACTTTAACATGCAAAAAGCCATTGAAGAGTTGCAAGAAAGAAGAACTCCGCAAGCCGGAAATCGTCAGCAACTTGCCATGACTTCCCTAAATAATTTAGCCTTATTGTTGGACAATTCGGTGCAAAACATGCAGCAATCCATGATGCAAAGCCAAGGTAAATGTAAAAAACCAGGGAAGGGTAAACCAAAGCCTGGTGCTGGTGCTTCTAGTATGAAATCGCTCCAACAACAGCTCAACAAACAAATGGAAGCCCTTAAAAAATCGATGGAAGAGGGAAACAAAAAAGGAGAAGGGAAAAAAGGGCAAAAGCCTGGTCAGGGAAAACCAGGACAAGGTAACGGGGGCATGAGTAAACAGCTAGCTCAAATGGCAGCAAAACAAGCTGCCATTAGAAAGGCTGTGGAAAAACTGCAAGAAGAAATTGGTGAGAGTAACGGCCAAGGTGGTGGAAACATGAAGAAGATTGGAGACCTCATGGAGCAAACGGAAACTGACTTGGTAAACAAACAAATTACGAATGAAACGCTGCTGCGCCAGCAAGAAATTGTTACAAGACTTTTAGAATCGGAAAAGGCGGAAAGAGAAAGAGAGAAAGACGAAAAAAGGGAGGCAACAGAAGCAACGGAACAGCTCAACCGAAACCCTAATGAGTTTTTTGAGTATAATAAACAAAAAAACCAAGAAATGGAGTTAATGCGAACGCTACCTCCGGCGTTCAACTCTTACTACAAATTAAAGGTTTCAGAGTATTTTAACCAGATTGAAAAATGACGACAAGTTCTACCCTCAAACGCTATCAATTAAAATCGGACATAGATTCATTAATGAAAGTGGAGCAACTTATTGATGATCTTAAAGAGGAGTTCAGCATCCCTGAAGAAGTATATGGCAATATTCTAGTTTCTATCTCAGAAGGGGTCAATAATGCCATTAAACATGGTAACAAGTTTGACACCTCCAAGTCTGTAAAATTCTCTTTTGAAGTTAAAAAACTAGGATATCAATTTACTATTTCAGATCAAGGTTCGGGTTTTGACTACGAAAATGTGCCGGATCCAACCCATCCAGACAACTTAGAAAAAATTGACGGTAGAGGTATTTTTATCATGGAAAGTTTGGCCGATGAAGTAGCATATGAGGAGAACGGTTCAACCGTTATTTTAACCTTTAACAAGGTATAATTTATGCCCAAAGGTTCTATTGTTTTTCATTTTGAAAAGACCGAGAAATTAGCTCTCAGTAAAAAAAAATATACGGAGTGGCTTCAAAAGGTTATTATCTCTGAAGGTAGAGGATTGGGAACAATTAACTGTATTTTTTGTACGGATGAGTACTTGCTCAACATGAACCAAACCTATTTAAATCACGATACACTTACCGACATTGTGACGTTTAATTATGTGGAGCAAGATATTATTTCCGGCGATTTATTTATTAGTGTAGATCGAGTAAAAGAGAACGCAGAAACGTTTGAAGTTTCCTTTTTAGGAGAATTGAAGCGAGTAATGGTTCATGGAGTTTTACACTTGATTGGGTACAACGACAAAACTCCCGAAGAAGCCAAGGAAATAAGAGCAAAAGAGGATTTTTATCTAACTTTGTTCGCTGATTAATATCCTTTTTCACCAAATGTTTCACGTGAAACTAAATTGACAACTATGTTAAAAGAATACGATGTTATCGTTGTAGGAGGAGGCCATGCAGGTTGTGAAGCCACAGCTGCAGCAGCTAATCTAGGTTCTTCGGTCCTGTTGATTACAATGAACATGTCTACCATCGCGCAAATGTCGTGCAACCCCGCTATGGGTGGAGTTGCAAAGGGCCAAATCGTGCGCGAGATTGATGCCATGGGTGGTTATTCCGGTATTATATCAGACCGAACAGCTGTTCAGTTTCGCATGTTGAACTTATCTAAAGGTCCTGCGATGTGGAGTCCCAGAGTTCAAAGCGATCGTTGGCTTTTTGCGCAAGAGTGGAGACTTATGCTAGAGCAAACTCCTAACGTAGACTTTTGGCAGGATACAGTTACAAGCATAACAACAGAAGGAGACAGGGTAACTGGTGTTGAAACCTCTCTAGGAATGACCATAAAGGCCAAATCCGTCGTTTTAACGAACGGAACGTTTTTAAACGGCTTAATTCATGTAGGGCAGAAAAACTTTGGAGGAGGGCGCGCCTCTGAGAGAAATTCCACCGGAATAACAGAACAAATGAAAACCCTAGGCTTTGATCATGGTCGAATGAAAACAGGAACACCTCCACGGGTAGATGGACGCTCATTAGACTATTCAAAAATGGAAGAGCAAAAGGGTGACCAATTTCCCTCTAAATTTTCATTCACCGATACTACTCCGTTACAAAAACAAAGAAGTTGTCACATTACCTATACCAATCAAAAAGTACACGATATTTTAGCAAGTGGTCTTGATCGATCGCCAATGTTTAGTGGAGCAATTGAAGGCACAGGACCTCGATATTGTCCATCTATTGAAGATAAAATTGTGCGATTTGCAGAACGCGAACGGCATCAAATTTTTGTAGAACCTGAAGGCTGGAATACGGTTGAGATTTATGTGAACGGATTCAGTACCTCCTTACCAATGGATGTGCAATTTGAGGCGATTCGACATATTGAAGGTTTTAAGAACGCTCGTTTATTTCGACCTGGTTACGCTATAGAATACGACTACTTCCCTCCTACCCAGTTAAAGCACACATTAGAAACAAAGTTAATTGACAACTTATATTTTGCAGGACAAATTAATGGGACTACTGGTTACGAAGAAGCTGGAGGGCAAGGGTTGATGGCTGGAATTAATGCAAGTCAGAAAGTACAGCAGAAGGAACCACTGATTCTTCGGCGAGATCAGGCATATATTGGCGTTTTAATTGACGACCTAATAACAAAAGGAACGGAAGAACCATATCGCATGTTTACTTCCAGAGCGGAATATAGGATTCTTCTTCGCCAAGACAATGCCGACTCTAGATTGACTAAGCTTTCTCATGAAATCGGATTGGCTTCGGATCAAAGATTACACGCTTTGGAACATAAGGAGAAAACCACAGAAGATATACTCAAGCACCTAAATAAGAAAAGTATTGATCCAAAAGATGTCAATGCCTTTCTTAGAGAATCAGGGACGAGTGAAATCAAGCAAAAAATGAAACTCTCCTCCATCATATCTAGGCCACAAGTCACTTTAGATTCTGTAATTAAAGGTCTGCCATCAGAAGCGAAAGCTTTAATGGAGTTTCCACAAGATTGCATAGAACAAGCAGAGATTAAAATCAAATATAACGGCTATATTGAAAGAGAACGAGAAATGGCCGACAAACTTAACCGTTTAGAAGACGTGGTCATAAAAGACAATTTCGACTACCATAAACTTAACTCCATCTCTTCCGAAGCTCGAGAAAAACTTACTAGTATACAACCAAAAACTATCGGCCAAGCGTCTCGCATAAGCGGAGTATCTCCATCAGACATCTCGGTTTTGCTAATCCACTTTGGAAGATAGTACAAACGTTCCACGTGAAACACACAACATGAAAACCTATACCAATTGCCCAATTTGTGATGGCACATCTTTCGAAAATTTCTTAAAGTGCAACGATAACACAGGAAGCGACGAAGCTTTCCAGATAGTCGAATGCGTGGAGTGTGCCTTTCATTTCACTAACCCAATACCTTTGGAATCGGAAATTGGTAAATACTATGAATCCGATGAATATATCTCACACAGTAATACGAGTAAAGGCATTGTAAATTTCTTATATCAAAAAGTCCGGAATTACACCTTGGACAAAAAGGTTGCTCTTTTAGGTAAACTGAATGAAGGAAAAACACTTTTAGATATTGGTTCGGGAACGGGAGAGTTTCTAAACAGAGCTGTTCAACACGGGTACAAGGTAGATGGAATAGAACCATCCAAAGATGCCAGAAAACAGGCAATTCAGAACTTTCAGGTCCCGGTGTTTGAAGAATCACATCTTTCCACACTGCAATCAAACAGCTATGACTTTATTACTATGTGGCACGTTTTAGAACACGTTTACCATTTGAACGACCGAGTAGCTGAACTCAAAAGATTAATTAAAAAGGGAGGACATATTCTTATTGCTGTTCCAAATCTCAAATCATACGACGCACAAAAATACAAGGAACATTGGGCAGCTTACGATGTACCGAGACACCTTTACCACTTTTCTGAAACTGACATCAAATCGTTAGCCTTGAAACATGACTTAGAGGTTGTGCAAACTCTTCCTATGAAATTTGATTCTTATTACGTTAGTTTATTAAGCGAGAAATACAAAAATGGCCAACAAAATTTAGTTAGTGCCTTTCTTGCCGGGCTGAAATCAAACAGCGTTGCCCAGTCAGGTGGAGGTTATTCTTCACAGATTTATGTGATAAAGTCGAAATAAGGGCCTTTGAACGAGCAAATCACACTTTCTCATGTGGTTGGTGCAGAAAAATTAGAAACTAACCCTAAACCAACGTACAGCCGTCTTTTTCATTCCCCCTTTTATCATTCCAACAAAAAAGACCACTCTAGTTTCCTAGAATGGTCTTACCTACTATGTGACCCCGACAGGATTCAAACCTGTAACCGTCAGAGCCGAAATCTGATATTCTATTCAGTTGAACTACGGGGCCAAAATCGATTGCAAATATAGTGCTATTTACATGCAATATTTTACGCATATCTTTGTTTTATTTGTCATGATCATGAAAAAATATTTATTATCCATCTTAGCATCGCTCTTTGTTTTTACTGCCACAGCACAATTAAAACCAATCGGCGCTTGGACAGATCACCTACCACTTAAAAAAGGAACCTCCATTGCAAGCGACGGAAATTTAATATACGCTGGAACTCAAACCGGAGTATACACTTTTAACACGAGTGACAATTCCATTGAAAAATTTACTAAGGTTAATATCCTTAACGACGTTTCTGTGGCAAACCTTGCCTATTCCGCCAGCAGTCAAACCTTGATTTTAGTTTATGACAACGCCAACATCGACCTTATTCGAGGTCAGAGCGTCACCAACATACCCTTCATAAAATTAAGCAACGAAGATAAAGTCATTAATGAGATTAAAATAATTGGAAATCTAGCATATCTTTCAATGACCTATGGAATAACTGTAGTCAATCTCGACCGGCAAGAGATTGTAGATACCTATAAGTTTGGACCAAACGGAACGCCAATTAACGTCACCTCTGTAGATATCTTTCAGAACATCATTTACGCGGCAACTAGTAACGGTATATTCCGTGCAAACACAGCTAACAACTTACTAGATTTTAACTCATGGTCTCGTTTACCAATAAAACAGAATTCCTTAATTCAAGCAATATGGGAAAACAACAATTCAATTAACTTTATATTTCGCGAAGGTTCGGCTAAGGACAGCATACTAACTTACGATGGTGTTACTTTTTCTACAAACCAAGTAATTGCCAATTTTGAATTTGTCAGCTTTTCTGAAAACTTTGGAGAGCAATTTATACTAACAACAACGACCAACACCACATTAATAGATGCCAGCGGCCAAACCATCTTTTCCCATAGCCGAGGAGGAAATAACTCAAAAGGCGCTGCCATTGCAAATGACCGATTATTTGAAATAAATGGTTTTTCTCCACTCATTGAACTGAGTTATGTTGACGGCACAACCGTTCAAGCCATAAAACCAAATGGCCCTTTAACCGCTGAGATCTTCGACATGGATGCCGGAGGTGGAAACCTTTGGGTTACTAACGGTGCAATTAATGGTACTTACAACAATCAGTTTGATCTAGCTAAGGTATCGCATTACGATGGCACGACTTGGAAAGCTTACGAACATGGAGCTGACCAAGGACTCAATGATATATTCGATATTATCTCAGTTACTATCAATCCAGCTAATTCAGACCAAGTTTATTTTGGCTCTTGGGGCAGAGGACTCGCAGAATACAACGGACAGCTACCATTTCGAATATATCAAGACACTAATACGTTATATACTGACCGCTTTGGCCAATCAGTACCAGCAATCCAGCGTCGTGAAGCCTGGAAACCTTCCTTATGGATTGGCACAGGAGAGAGTGTCTTTGACGAAAATGGAAATTTATGGATCACCAATACTTATCAAAAAAACGGTTTACTGGTTCGTTTAGCGGATGGGTCTTGGTTTAGCTACGACCTTGGTGTTCTATATTCCTCAGAAGAGACAGCCATGTATGATATTGAAGTTGACGATAACGGTTATAAGTGGATTGCCATGGCCAAAGACAACGACATTATTGTATATGATGATCGTGGAACCATTAAAGACATAACAGACGACAGATATGCTAGATTAACTAGAACAGAAGGTTTAGGAAGTATCCCTGGAGCAAGAGGGATCAAAATAGAAAAGGACAAGGATGGACTTATTTGGATCGGCACTTCAGATGGAATTGCCGTTCACTTTAACCCCTCGGGTATTTTTGATGGTGACTTAGATTTTGACCGTGTCATCTTTTTTGATGGAGAAAACAATGAAATTGTTTTACAGAATTCAACCGTAACTGAAATTGCTATTGATGGTTTTAATCGTAAGTGGATTGGTACTGAAAACTCAGGAGTAATTTTATTATCGGAAGATGGTAAGGAGACCATACTTGAATTTAACATTGATAACAGTCCTTTGCTATCTAACTCCATCAGTGCCATTAGCATAGATGACGAAACTGGAGAGGTATACATCGCGACTTCCAAGGGTCTAGTATCTTACAGAAGTGACGCTGTTAAAGGTTCTGATAACTTAAACAATGTCAACATTTATCCAAACCCAGTAAGGCCTGAATACTCCGGAAACATCTCCATAAATGGCTTGCTTGATAACTCTACTGTAAAGATAACTGACATTAACGGAAATATAATTAACGAAATCAAATCGAAGGGCGGACAGGTACTTTGGGACGGTAACAATTTTGAAGGAAGTAGAGCCTCTACTGGGGTTTACTTAGTCTTCGTAAGTGGTGAAGATAGCAACCAAACACTAAGGACAGAGGTCGGTAAAATCTTGTTTGTCAAATAAAATGTTACTACATAGTAAAGGGGTTGTTCTTCAATCGTTTAAATTCGGGGAAAACTCGCTAATTAGCAGAGTTATATCTGAAGAGAGAGGCCTCATATCATTGCTATCTAACAAAACGAAAGGAAAGAAAAATAAACAAGGAAACTTTTTTCAGCCGTTATCAGCAATCCAGTTTGTTTGCTACCTCTCTTCTAAATCCAATCTACATCGTGTTAAAGAGATTACCTACAATAACGCGGTTACGCTGTCACCCGAAAGCGTTCCGGTTAACGCCATTCGCTTTTTTTTAGCAGAATTTCTTTCTAAAGTGATAAAAGAAGAGGAACAGAACGTTAACCTTTACCAATTTGTTGAACAAAAGCTTCAGAAACTCAATAGTAATCCAACTACCTCTACATTTCATATCGCCTTCCTCATTGAGTTAATGGATATTTTAGGTATCCAACCTTTAATAACCCCAACAGACAAGTATTATGACTTGGAAGAGGGAGAACCAAGTGTCCAAAAACCCAACCACCCTAATTTTTTCAACTCCTCAGAATTACAACTTTACAGAAAGGGAACCGAGACACCTGAGGGATTAACTAAACTAGAAAGAAGTAACCTCCTCAACATGCTTATTACTTATTATAACGTGCAAATAGGGGGCATTACAAACATTAAATCGAAGGCCGTGTTAGAGGTGGTATTTGGGTAATATTGCCCCCTCAATATCGGTTATGTCAAAGGAAAAAATTCTGCTTTTAACCTTATCAGTTATACAGTTCTCCCACATTACGGACTTTATGATTTTAATGCCACTTGGCCCACAATTGATGGAAGCTTTTCAAATCCTTCCTAGTCAGTTCGCCCTATTGGTTTCCACATATACTTTTTCCGCCGGAACTTCTGGATTTGTTGGTGCATTCTTCATCGACCGTTTCGATCGAAGAAAAGCAATATTAACCATGGCAACTGGTTTTGCTCTAGGAACCTTGGCCTGCGGCTTTGCGCAAACTTATTATTGGCTTTTACTTACAAGATCTGTAACAGGCCTATTTGGGGGCGTGATGGGAGCGCTAATTTTATCCATCATTGGAGATGCTATTCCGAACGAACGAAGAGCAACTGCTATGGGAATGGTAATGGCCGCCTTCTCTGTTGCTTCTGTTATTGGGGTGCCGGCTGGACTTTTCTTAGCCGATTTATCAGACTGGCACATGCCATTCATTGTTTTAGGGGTGCTTGCTTTCTTAACTCTTATACCGATGGCAGTTTACATTCCCAGCATGACAGGACACATCAGCAGTCACGAAGATAAACCCTCTCCTTTGCAGATTATTCGAAATGTAACCAGCAATAAAAACCAATTACTTGCCCTTGCCTTTGGCAGCGTAATTATGTTTAGTCATTTTACCATCGTCCCTTTTATTAGCCCTTATTTAACCACCAATGTTGGCTTTAGTGACTCACAAATCAAATATGTTTATTTAGTCGGTGGAGCATTAACCGTATTTACTTCCCCATTTCTTGGCCGATTGGCAGATAAATACGGAAGGTCTACCATTTTTACGTTTACCGTTTTAGCGGCTTCTGTTCCTATCTTTTTCCTCACCCAAATCGGCGAGACACCTATTGAACTTGTTCTGGTTATTACGGCTTTATTTTTTGTGTTTGGTGCCGGGCGAATGGTTCCTTCTACAGCGATGGTAACCTCTTCGGTAAAACCTCAAAATAGAGGTAGTTTTATGAGTTTCAACGCCTCTTTTCGTCAACTAACTAATGGAGTTGCCGCCTTTTTTGCTGGCTTAATTATTACTATTGGCGAAGATGGACTTTACCACAACTATGACCTAGTCGGCTATTTCGCAATCGCCATGGGGATTGTTTCCATTTTTATAAGCAGAAAAATAAAAATAGCAGACGACGAAAGTTTTACTAATTAATTTGAGTTGTTTTAAGAATAGCTTCCAACTCTCTCAGATACTCTCGCTTGTTAAACTTAGGAGCAAAGACAAAAGCATCTAGCTCAACAACTTTATTGTTTTCTTCATCTACCATGGTATAGTGTAAAAATGGTCCGCCCATAAAATCATTTACCATGTTCCAAAGACCTCTATATTCTAACGCGTACACGCCATTTAAATTAATTTCCTTAGTAACTGCTCGGTATTCTTCATAAACGGCCATGTATGCGCTGTCACGCGTTCCTTGAATCATTTCCTTGGTGAATGTATTACGATTACGAATCATCTGTTCATGAGAAAACACTGAATCCGCAATGTAAGGTCTTATGGAAACAGAAACACCTTGCATAATTTGATGTTGGCCAATTGACTTTTCCTTTTTCAACCAAAATCCATTTTCATCTTTTGCCATTTGCACAAAACCCGGAGGAATCACCATTTTTAAATTGTACCGCTCCGCAATCGTCTTCATAATTTCTTTCTCCGGCTTTCCCCTGAACTGTTTCTGCAAGCGTTCTAATTCTTTTTCATTGTAATGATCTCTTATCGTTTGAATGTTTTTCGTTAGAATACGAGCCGCATCCGTATCGCTTGCTGCGGTTATTTGAATCATAAATTGGTCCTTTGCCCAGACGTTCTCCTCCATGTTTATTGCGGTACTTTTTCCTTTGCCGATACTTAGCTTAAGTACATTCCTGCTTCGTTTTAAAATGGATTGAAAAGCTTTTGGAGGAACCGTAGAAGCTCTAAAGTACCCTTCAGCCTGCGGCATACCATCAATCGCATCAGAAAATATTTTATTTAGAACCTCTCCCGTTTGTCGATTTTCATAAAAAGTATCTACCACTATTAGCACTTCCCCATATTTACCAGAGCTGCTTGGCAGGTAACTTTGGTCTCCTTCCCCAGAAGGTCCACTACCGCACGACAGCAATAAAAGAAGAGAAATGATTCCTAATGTTGACTTTACCATGTTATCCAATATTTTTCACTTTTACCTTCATTCCGGGCTTTAATCGTTTGAAATTAAGATTACTATTGAGTATCTTTAAATCATTAACGGAAGTGCCTTCGTATTTTTTTGCGATGTCCCACAAGGTATCTCCTGACTTTACAATGTGTACTTGATAGTTACCACTTTTCACCTGGGCAGGCGCACTTTGCACTTGTGTTTGCACAGTAGCAGCTTTTCCATTCGAATAAATTTTTAATCGATCTCCAGGATTTAACCTAGAAGATCTCAAATTATTCCACGCCATTAACTGTCGAACAGTAACGCCGTTCTTTTCTGCAATGTATCCTAAAAATTCACCACTCCTTACTCGATGAACATACATCTCAGGTTCTTCCACCCGTTTGGTTTCCTTTCCTGCAATGCTATCTGCTATCTCCTTTCTTCGAATATCTGCATAAATCGTTCTTTCGTTTGTTAAGTACATTCCTATTTTTTCGGCAGGCAAACACAACGTGTGCGTTTTGTTGTCCGATTTTGGAATATAGCTTAACTTGTACATGGGATTATAAAAAGCGATTTCCTCTTCGGACATTTGCAAATAATCTGCTAATTGCTTGAAAGAGTAAGCTCTGCTAATCTCAATGGTATCTGCTCCTAATTCAAACAAAAGTGAATTGCTAGCAAATAGTTGGTGATCGGAACTGTAGCTCATCATGTAATTTACGGCAATAAAAGCAGGCACATATCCTCTCGTTTCTCTTGGTAAAAACGGTCTAATCTTCCAATAATCTTTATGTCCGCCTGACCTTCTAATCGCTTTATTCACATTTCCCGGACCACTATTATATGCCGCTAAAACCAAATTCCAATCTCCATACATTTTGTACAAATCTTTCATGTATCTAGCTGCAGCAACTGTCGCTTTGTATGGATTCATGCGGTCATCGGTATAGGAAGTTACTTGCAAACCGTACATTTTTCCAGTTGGATACATGAACTGCCACAACCCTTGTGCACCAACTCTTGATCGCGCTGAAGGGCTTAGCGCAGACTCTACCACAGCAAGATATTTAAGCTCTAAAGGAATTTCATATCGATCAAAAACTTGCTCAATCATGGGAAAGTACAAGGGAGCTAGTTCAAGAACAGAACGGCTTAAACTCTTTCTTTTGTTAACGTATAGGTTTATAAATGCCTTCGTGTATTGGTTGTATGCTAAGTCGAAAGGAGTGGCATCGTTCAAAATTTGTAGCCTTTCGGAAAGTAGCGAATCAGGTAAATCTTGAATTTCATTTACCAAAGAAGTATCGTCCGTCCCATTGCAGTATCGAAAACAATTGTAGAATTTATCCATCATTAAACTATCAATCATTGAAAGGACAGCATCATCTGGGGCAATATGATATTCTATGGAGTCTGTTTCTTTTACTTCGTTAGTGGAAGCATAACTAGAAACACTAAAAAGAAGGACACTGAAAAGAAAGATTTTATTCATGGATTAATTTCATTGAAAACGCAAAAAATTAAGTTTTCTTGCACTTTTACGAAATTCCCCAATTAGCCTGTGTATTCCCTATTTTTTTTAGGCTTTTATTAACGCAAATTTGTTAAAGAGCTCTTTCGAAAAAGCAAGTAGCTTTTCTTCGTTAAACTCACTTGCCATCAGCTGGATACCGAATGGCATTTGCTCAGAATTTTGTCCTAAAGGCAAAGAAATCGCAGGAATTCCAGCGAGGTTGGCTTGAACGGTAAAAATGTCTTCTAAATACATTTTAATTTGATCGTCCTTTTGTGCATTTATATCAAATGCTGTGTGCGGTGAAGTAGGTGAAATAATGAAGTCGTATTGCTCGAAAACTTTCTTGGTGCTTTCTTTCACCAAACGTCTTACTTTCTGTGCTTTTGTGTAATAAGCGTCGTAATAACCAGCACTAAGCACATAGGTGCCAAGCATAATTCTTCTTTTTACTTCCTTACCAAAACCTTCACTTCTAGACTTTACATAAGTTGACTCTAAATCTGTTGCATTTAGACTTCTGTAACCAAAATGAATGCCATCGTAACGCGCTAAATTAGAAGATGCTTCTGCAGTTGTTAGCACATAGTAGGTTGGAACAATTTGATCTAAATAATCGAATGAAACTTCCTCTACTTGGTGTCCGTCTAATTTTAGTTTATCTATGATTTCAATGGTTCTTTTTTTCACTTCTGGATCAATTCCTTCGTGATTTACATAACAATCGAAATATGCTATTTTTAGCTTTTTTTCTTGAAGTTGATCAAGCGAATTAAAATAAGATGGAACTTTAGTTCTACTTGCAGTGCTATCAAATTCATCTGTTCCCGCAATAATTTCAGAAATTAATGCTGCATCTTCCACATTCGTTGTAAACGTTCCAATTTGATCAAACGAAGACCCAAAAGCAATTAATCCGTGACGGGAAACTCTACCATAGGTTGGTTTAAAACCAACAGTTCCGGTGAATGATGCCGGTTGACGAATGGACCCTCCTGTATCAGAACCTAAAGCAGCCATGCACAAACCTGCTGCTACTGAAGCTGCTGCACCACCACTTGAACCTCCTGCAACTTTGCTTTTATCTAATGGGTTTTTTACCACACCGAAATAAGAGGTTTCATTAGAAGACCCCATGGCAAATTCATCGCAATTTGTTCGTCCAATTATGATTGCATCTTCTTCTAACAAACGTTCAACAACGGTTGCTGAATATAAAGATTCGAAACCTTCTAACATTTTAGATGAGGCAGAAAGTCGATGACCTTGGTAGCAAATATTATCCTTGATGGAAATAATTAGCCCAGCCAATTTTCCGGCCTTACCTTGTTTTAGCTTAGCATCAATTTGCACCGCTTGTTCCTTTGCAGAGGTATCAAAAGTTTCTAAAAAAGCATTTAAATCTTTCTTACTTTCAATTTCTTTCAAATAATAATCTACCAATTCAACACAGCTCAATTTAGCTTCAGCTAACTCTTGCTGTACTTTTTTCAGTGAAGTAAAACCTTTCAATGGGTGCGAAGTTTTTTATTTATTTTGTTGGAGTATTGTCTTTATCCTCGTCGTTAGTTGCGTCTTTAAATTCTTTAATGCCTTTGCCAACTCCTTTCATTAATTCAGGAATTTTTTTTGCACCAAATAATAAAATTACAGCAACAACAATAAGAACAATCTGTGTTGGACCAAACATTCCTGCTTCAAATATGTGAGTTTCCATGCTTAAAATTTTAAGTCAAAGTTAGTCAAATAAAAAGAGCTTCTTTCGTCCTACTAACTCTCATTTAAATACTTTTGAAAGGTGAATAAAAAAGTAGATTACCTTATTGTTGGACAGGGCTTAGCAGGCACTTTTTTAGCCTTTCAGCTCATGCAAAAAGGGAAGAAAGTTCTGGTAGTAGATAAAGGTCTAAAATATTCTTCCTCTAGAGTTGCTGCAGGTGTTATTAACCCAATAGTGCTAAGAAGGTTTACGGTGACCTGGAGGGCAAAAGAATTCTTACATTATAATCCCAAATTTTACGAATCTCTGGATCAATACCTTGGTAAACAATACCACTTTAACCTTCCTTTGAAAAAATTAATCTCTTCGCAAGAAGAAATAGATTTTTGGGAACATCGCTACCACAAAGAAGATGTGAGCGACTTCATCTATAGAGAATTAAAAGAGGTTTCTCCAGATATTTCCCCCGCTCAAAACTTCAAAGTTGGTTTAGTGAAACAAGCTTCTTGGTTAAATATTAGTGATTTATTAAAAGACTTTAGAGCAAAATTAAATACTAAAAATGCCTTATTAGAAGAAGAATTTTCCTTCGATGAACTAGAAACAAATCAATACAAAAACATTGAATTTGAGCGTATTATTTTTTGTGAAGGTGCTCGTGGTAAGTACAATCCAATTTTTAAAGATTTGCCTTTTAGTTTAAATAAGGGACAACTTCTTACGATTGAAAACAAAGAATTGCCTCGCGATAGTTTATTGAAAAAGAAGGTTTTTATTTTGCCTACAGTTGACAATCAATTTAATATAGGTGCTACATACTCTTGGAAATGGGACACTAGTTCTGAAGAAGCCGCTCATGAGATAGAAGAGGATAAAACGCAACTATTAACATCTCAATTGGAAGAAATGACAACTTCGGCTTATAAAATTCTAAAAGTTGAAACCGGAATTAGACCTTCTATAAAGGATAGAAGACCTTTAATTGGCCAACATCCAACCCACAAGGAAATGTATTTATTTAATGGAATGGGAACAAGAGGTTGTTTTATGGCTCCTTTGTTAATTGAGGAATTTATAGGTTTTATGGAAAATAAAAACGGTCTAAACCCTGAGGTAGATGTAAATCGTTTTCAGACTTAGGCCAAATTTAATCGCTTAAACAAACTATCTCGGTAAGATCCTCCTATTGGAATTTTCTTATCGAAATTCTCAATGTTTACAATAGAACTGTCTATAGAGCTAATTTTATTCAAGTTTAAAATATAGGACCGGTGAACTCTCATAAACATTTCATCTGGTAATTTTTTCTCAATATCTTTCATCGTGGAATGAATAGTAAAACGTTCTTTTTCAGTATGAATTATTACGTAATCCTTTAGTGCTTCGACAAAGAAAATATTCGAATTTTCAACTTTAACTAATTTAGAATTTGATTTTACATAAATGTATTCGGTTGATATCGGGAATTGTTTAGTTTCGGTAGATTGTACTCCTGCCAGTTTCTCTTTTTCTTTTTTAAACTTATACAAGGCCATTTCAATGGAAGTGCGAAGATCTATTTCTTTAAATGGTTTAATAACATAACCATATGGCTCTGTAATCTTTGCTCTTTCAATTGTTTTTTCATCTGCATAAGCGGTTAAAAATACAACTGGTATATCGTAATTTTTTTTAATTTTTGCAGAAGCGTCAATACCGGAAATATCACCTGCAAGCATAATATCCATCAATACCAAATCGGGTTTATTGTTTTCAATAAATGCAAGTGCCTTTTCTCCCTTAGAGAAAGCACCTATAACTTTATAGCCAATTTTTTCAAGACAAACTGAAATGTCTTTCGCAACAATGGCTTCATCTTCTACAATTAAAATCTTAGTTTTCATACCAGTGATTTTGCATCCATTTTTATTGATAATTTCTAGTTCTAATTACCAATAAAATGCATTTTTTCTTTTCTATTCAACGATGGCTGTGTTAAAAATAAATCTAACGTATCTATTCTAAAATACTTATTTCAATAAAATCTTTCTAACTGACTTTTTCAAAGGAAGTAATTTTTTTTTCTATTTACTAATTAAAGCAAACCCATTTCTTTTACTCTTTTAAGCTATCATGCCAACTGCAAATAATCTTCATAAACTTATGAAGACCATTCAAATATAGTTATAATTCGTCTAAAGAAAAAACGACTTCAACGAAAAAAATAGATCATTCATAGTTAAACAAAGGTATTTTACTTTGTTTTAAATAATATCATTCATTTCGCGTGAATTTATTCCATACTCAACTGTCATTTGTAGCGAGTAGTAAAATGTCTTATTATTTAATTTTCTGTCCGTCTATTCGAACTTCTTGGTCTTCATCGTAAGTGATAGTAGTAGTTTCATTACCAAAGGCATCGTACCACTTCCATTTTCCATCTTTTTGACCAAAACTGTAATTCTCTTCCTTTATTAAATAACCGTCTTCACTGTAGTATTTGTGTTTTCCTTGAGGTGCTCCGTCCACGTAACTTCCTTCAAAAGATACTTTTCCCTCTGGAAAACGATGTTCCCAATATCCGTTTCTTTCGCCGTATCTGTATTTTCCTTTTTCTTGATGATCGTTTAATTCATAAAACCATTCCCCTTCTTTCTCTCCATCAAAATATTCTCCTTTTGTTATCAATTTTCCTTCTAACGTGTATTCCGCTAATTCTCCATCTTCAATTCCTTTTCGAAACTCTTCTTTTCGAAGTAAATTTCCATTTTCATAATACCAATTCCACTCTCCTGTAAACCTTCCATTTGCATCGTAAGATCCCTTTTGCTCGACTTTACCAGTAGTGAAGTAATATTCCCATTTTCCGTACTTTTTACCGTCCTTATAGGCTCCTTTTGACTTTAATTTTCCATTTAAATAATATTCTTCCCAGTTTCCTTGATAAAAACCATTAGCATCTATTATTCCCTTTCTTAGTAAATATCCATTCTTATATATTTCCGTATTTGATATACTTCCATCTTTATCATAATAGGTGGAAACTCCATCTCGTTTTCCTGCTTTGTTATATACAGAAGTTGATTTTGGTGTTCCATCAGGATAGTAAATAGTATTGACATCAAAATCTGCAATGTTATTTTCCCCACTCTGTTCTTCTCCGTTTATATAAAGTGTAGCACTTTCTAATTTTCCTTGGCTATTATACTGTTTTACATAACCATTCAACTTATCATCTTTATACCTTTTCTCCGTTTTCAAACGTTCATTTGAAAAATACTCCTTCCAAACTCCTTGTTTCAAACCATTTTTGTCTGTTCCATTAATCTGTTCATTGCTAATAATAAAATTTTTATCATAGGTAACAATTGCTGTTATTCTGCCATCCTTGGCGTATTCATATCCTACACCTTCTCTACGTCCATCTTCGTAAGGCACACTTTTTTTCACCAAGATTTGAGCACTATCAGGATAAAAGGTTTTACTTACTCCATTGATTACATCCTGTTTAAAAAACTCTTCTTTCACTAATAAACAGTTTTCATCAAAATGTTGATAAACACCATGCTTTTTATTCTCTAAATAATTGATTTTGTATTGTATATTTCCATTTTCCTTATAAAATAGCCAGGTGCTATCTAATAAAAAGTTCTTTCTATTTCCCTCTGATTTGCGCAAGCCATTTGGAAAATAAGTGATCCAATAATTGTCTGGTTTTCCATTTCGCAAAGTTCCTTCACTGGAAATATTCCCTTCTTCATAATAATACGCTTTATAGTTTTCTTTGGTAGAATCTACAAATTGCGCCGCGATCATAAGCGGAATTCCAAAAAGAAGGAAAAAGAGACTTTTCAACATGATATAAATTAATAATAGATTTTATTTAAAATTTAAAAAAGAATATGTTACTACTATTATGGCGTTAGTGCTGTTCAAACAAATTTCGTTATTTGATTGCTTTAATGACTTATTAATACAAAATAACACTCTATTAACATATTTCGTTGTTTCAAGTTACTGAGCTAATGCATAATTTAACTGCTATTAACAATTTGGTGATAACTGTTAATACTCATAAGTATTTTCGTTGAAGCCTCAAAAAAGGGTGCAGATGATGTTCATAAATCGCTGGTAAACTCAGGCTAACTATAATTGTGGAACCAATATTATATACAGCTGGATTTTTTTATGGATTACACAACTTTAGATATGAGAAGTTGTAAGTTTTGTTTGAAAGTAATTAACAATACATGTGAACACTTTACTAACATTGAATAAACTTGCAATATAATTATAGATTAAATAGGATGAAAATAGCTATTGGTGGCGACCACGCAGGGTTTGAGTATAAAAATTCAATAAAACTTCACTTAGAAAAATTTGGACACATTGTAGAGGATTTTGGTCCTTTTACAGAGGAGAGTTGTGATTATCCAGACATTGCACATCCACTTGCAATTTCTATTGAAAATGGGAGTAATGAAATTGGTGTAGCAATTTGTGGCAGTGGAAATGGCATTAACATGACACTAAACAAACATCAAGATATCCGATCTGCTTTATGTTGGGAAACAGAATTAGCGCAACTTGCAAGACAGCATAACAATGCTAACGTTTTGGCTCTGCCTTCTCGTTTTATCTCCATAGAGCTAGCTAAAGAATGTGCAATAGCATTTGTAAATGAAAAATTTGAAGGAGGAAGACACGAGAGAAGAGTAAATAAAATAAAACTTTAATATGGAGACCATGAAAAGAACAATTACAATTCTTTTTCTTAGTGCAGTTAGCTTTGTAAGTGCAGCTCAAGACTATGATGAGAACGCGTATAAATATGCAAAGAGCATTACAGCAGGAGAATTAAAAGAGCATTTATACATTATCGCTTCAGATGAGTTTGAAGGAAGGGAGACAGGTAAGAAGGGCCAAAAAGTGGCTATGGAATACCTTATAAAAAACTTTAAATCATTTGGAATAAAACCTCCAGAGGGTCAAGAGTATGTGCAAACCTTCGAATTAACAGAGCAAACAACTAAAAATATAAAGCTTACAGTTGGCGAAAAATCATTCAACGTTTTAGAAGACTTCGCTATTTCTCCGAGTATTATTTTTAAACAAGAAATTGCAAATGACTTGGTTTTTGTTGGCTATGGAGTAGAAGAAGAGAGATATAACAGTTATAAAAACCTGGAGGTTAAAGGAAAAGCTGTTTTTATAATGGACGGAAAACCAAAGAAAGGGAAAATTGTAGGGGAATGGTCTATGAAGGAACGCATTGCTCTTGCCAAAGAAAAAGGTGCAGCTTTAGTGGTTTACCATAGCCCAAATCTCCAAGAAAACTTAGTAAAGTATGAGCATTACTTTAGTAAGCCTAAGTTGGTGTTGAATGATGATATAAAGAAAGAGGAAATGATTACAATTTCTGCAACTACTGAACTAGTAAAACAGTTGGTTGCGCAAGCTGGAGTTAAGTGGAAAAAAATTGAAAAAAAGGGGTGGAAAGAGGAAAATGGGCAATCGGTTAAATTTATTCTGAAGATTGATAAGCCAACTGAATATTTAACAAGTGAAAACGTGTTAGCTTTTATTCCTGGAACAGAAAATCCAGAAGAAGTGATCATACTAACAGCACATTACGATCACATTGGGAAAGAAGGCGACGTTGTTTTCAATGGCGCAGACGATGATGGAACTGGAACGGTTACCATGTTAGAAATAGCACAAGCCTTTCAACAGGCTGTAGTAGACGGTAAAGGCCCCAAAAGGAGTATTTTAATTATGCCAGTGTCCGGAGAGGAAAAAGGTTTGTTAGGTTCTAAATACTACAGCAATCATCCAATCTTTCCTTTGGAAAATACCGTAGCCAATTTAAATGTAGACATGATTGGGCGGTACGATGAAAATCACTCCGAGGAGGAGAACTACATTTACTTGATAGGCTCCGATAAGTTAAGTTCTGAATTGCACGAAGTGAGTGAAAACGTTAATGAATTGTACACAAAAATAGACTTAGACTACACGTTCAATGACGAAAATGATCCGAATCGATTTTATTATAGATCAGACCACTATAACTTTGCAAAGAATGATGTTCCTGTAATTTTTTACTTCAGCGGTGTACACGAAGACTACCACAAAGAGACCGATACGGTAGAAAAAATTGATTACGAGAAAACAGCTAGAGTAGCTAGGCTTGTGTTTTTAACGGCTTGGGAACTTGCTAACCGACCGGAGCGCATTCAGTTAGATAAAAAATAAAAAAAGGGGCTTAATGCCCCTTTTTTTATTCGTAAACGTCAGGAGTAATGGTAAAATCGAACATCCAGTTACCGTCACTATCGTTGTAATAGAAAGAGATATCTACTCCATTTTCTCTAAAAATAGCCAACTCATCGTCCTCTTTTACACTTTGCAAGCGAGACTCTCTAGTTGTTTCTTTCATGCTTTCCACATCCCCTTGTATTTCTGCGAGTCGAAGGTTAATCATGGTATGGCTAAGTTGAAGAACCTGATCCGGAGTGTAAGAGACATTCTCTAACCTTGTATCATCACCCATCATTACTGGGCACCTATCGTTCATTTCGTTTGCTGCGTTCATTAATGCTTCTTCCGTTGAGACAACAACCTCTTCTGTAGCTTCACCTGAAGGAGAGGAAAGGAAATGACGGGTTGCAAAAAAGGCGAGTACAAAAACAACTACACCCAAAGCAATGGGCATTATTTTTTTAACGTTAAAAGAGTTTTCCATTTTGTTTTAGGGTTTTGTTTGGTTATTAAGATTTGTAGTAGAAATAGAATTTGAAAGCTATAAAATTAAAATTAATATGAGCGTATTTGTTTTTTATTGATGTAAGCCGAATAAGTAAATTCAAGTTATTCATTATACATTACTTAATACATGTTTGGCTTTGCTTTTGCCTTTTTATTTTAGTGAAAAAGAAACACTAAAGTCTAAAACTGTGATAAAAAAGGTAAAGTGGAGATGGAATTAATAAATACGAAATACTCCGTCATTGATTTTTTCTTCTCACTTGCCAATACTCGAAAAACCCCATAGAACCACCAAAGAAAAGAAGGTAAAAAAGAAACTTCCACACACTAAATGGAAGGTTGTCATGATAATCCCATCCGGCCATAAGACCGGCGTAGACAAAGCCACCAATCAAGCTCCTTATAATTAATTGCTTCTTATTATTCATTCAACATTTCTTCAACTAGAGCTTCAGTTTCTTGTACAAAATCATCGTAAAACTTACCAGTGCTTGGTCCATAAAAACCTGTATGTATTCTTCGAACTTTTTTATTTTTATCGATAAATATTGCTGTTGGATAACTCATGATGTGATTCAACATCGGAAGCTTCTCTTCTGCCTTGTCCTCTCGTGTGGCTCCGCCCAACAAAAAAGTGTAGTTTGCTCCGGTTCTCTCTTGCAAGCGAGCAAGGTTTTCTAAGGCTTTTTCCTCCGTTTTAGTTCGCTCGAAAGCTACAGCTATTATCTCTAGTCCTTGCTGGTTGTATTTATCGTACAACGAGGAAAGGTACTTTGTTTCGTCCAAGCAGTTAGGGCACCAAGATCCCATAATTTGAACGATAACAGCTTTGTTTTCAAATTGCTTATCGTGAAGAGAGACACTATCTCCTTGCGCATTGGGGAAGCTAAAATTCAACCCGTCGTATCCTTCTTTTATAAAGGTCAATTCATTTGGGTTTCGAAGCGTTACAGAGTCGCTTTTAAATGCAATCCAACTTTCTTTCCAGTGAGTTCCAGAGTAGAAAGTTCCTACTAAGCCAGAGTCAGTTGGAGTTGCTTCAAATAGAAATGCGTGTGAACCGTCAAAAGTAGAAAGTAGGAGGGTGTCTCCGCTTGCATTTCCTGCTAAATGTCTATAGTCGCCGGTTTCGGTTGCAAATGTTCCGGTAATTTTATTTCCTTCTTGTTCAAAAAGGCCAATAGCATTTGTAGGACTTTCCGATTCTGGACTAAAAATAACCTTGTATTTACCTGCAAAATCTGTTGTGAAGTCATTGTTTAAGGGAGAAAAGCGAGTGTCTTTTTCGTGCTTTGCAACAACGGAGATTTTGTAGTTGTCGTTTTGATAGTAATTGATCCAATGACCGGTTAAGGTAGAATCGTTGACAATGTTTAATTCAAAAATAGATTCAAAAACGGGCAACTGAATAAAAAGCGAGTCATTCCGTTGTTCCACTTCATCTACCTCAATGGTTTCATCGGCATTAAATATCCTTAAGATCAGCTCTTCGTTGCTTCCTTGTAAATCGAAGGTAAAAGGAAGAACTTTTCCCTTTTCTAATTCCATTTCCATTTTCCACATTCCTGGCTTAACAGAATTGGTTACTACAACCTCTTTCGCTTCTTGATTATTTTGACATGCAGCGAAAAGAATGATAATTAATAGACTACTTGAAAAGTTCCATTTCATCGTTTGCTGCTTTTACAACTTGAGTTTGAGATTCCATTTTACTCGCTAATTCGGCAAGGGTTTTTTTGCTATCGGCAATAAATTTGGTTTTTTCTTTAATGGTCGCTTCCGCTTCTTTTATTGCATTTTTAGCATCTTCAATAGCTTCTTTCGCTTTTATTTTTTCTTTTTCAGCTTTTTCGTTGTCTTTTTTAGTATTCTCTAATTCCTTTTCTAATTTTTCGAATGCTTTTGTTACTTCTTTTTGATAATTAGCAGTAGCGTCTTTGGACAGTTCATTGGCAAAATTTTTAACGATGGTTTTCGCTGCAGTGAAGGCCATTAAGTCAGACTCAGAGGATATACTTACGCTGTTTTTAATAAACATTGCCATGAATACATGCTCCTGTTCTGTGGATTTTTTTACCGTAGCGATTACTTCTATTGGGTTAGAGTCTATGGATTCAATTTTAACTTCTGTGGACTTAGCACTTGAACCTTTAATTTTCACGTCGCCGTCAAAATCCTTCATCTTAGATTTCCATTCTTTTAAAATGTCTTTTTCTGTGGCTCTGTTAATTTTTACACTGAGAACAGTTCCACTTTCTGAATCAATATTTTCTGTTTTTTCAACAACCGCAGTTGCCTCTTGTGCAAAGGTGTTTATGCTTAGCGCTAAAAATGCGGTTAATACGAGGTGTTTAGTTTTCATAATTATGTTGTTTTATCGTTATTATCTATAATCGGTTCTACATTCGTTACGCCACCCGAAACAATGAACTTCATTACATCAGAAGAGGAAGCGTGAATTACTGTAATATTTCTTTTTGGAACAATCATTACTTGTCCGTTAATTCCGTACGAAAAGGGAAAATATACTGCCGCTTTATCGATGCTGATTCCCATCTCCGCTAAATCTTCTTTCGTAATAAAACCCATTCGTTCTATTTCTAAGCCTTCTCCCATTTTTACCAAAACAGGTGTTTTAAACTGCTTTTTCTTCCCTACAAAAGCACTCATCATGTCTTTCATGGAAGTGTACACCAATTTAATCAGTGGTGTTTTTTCCATCGCTCTGTCTAATGGTCGCAGGTAAGAAACAAAAAAATGAGAGCCTAAAAAGCCGATGACCGTTATGCCAACCAAAATGGCAATTAAACCGAGGCCAGGAAAGTCTAAATTGATGATTCCGTCAATTTTAACTACCAACCAAACAATCAAGTAAATTGTAACCCCTATTGGGACAACATAAAATAATCCTTGTAGAAAATACTTAATAAGGGACTTAATAAAACGCCTGTCTTTGAATGGTTTTTCCATTGGTTTTGCTGTTCCACCAAATTAAAGAAATATGTTAGACTAAGGCTTTTATAGGTTTGCCAATGTTTCTTTTTCTTTCTTCGTTAGCTTGCTTGCAATCAAGTCGTAGCTGTCGTCAATAAGTTGCATTAAGTGCGAATGCTTCACATCCGACTCTAATAAAATGGTATTCCAGTGCTTTTTGCTCATGTGATAGCCTTCTAAAACACCTTGGTAACTTTCTCGGAGCTCTATTGCTTTTTCTGGGTCACACTTTAAGTTTACACTTTCACAACTCTCTACATTGGTCAGCGCAAACATTTTGTTCATTACTTTAAAAACGAGGATCTTCTCGTCAAAAGGAAAGCTTTCTGTTACGCCTTTTTTACCAATACAGTAGTCTCTTAATTCTTCAATATTCATACTTAAAAGTTAGCTATAATAGACCCTGTAAGATTTCGACCTGCTCCGCTAATGCCTGAGCTATACGGCCGATAACGTTGATCTGTGATGTTTTCTACTCCAAGGTTCATCATAATATTTTTATTGATTTGATATTGAGCATTAACGTTTACAGTGCACCAAGAAGGAGAATAAGGTAAACCATCGTTATTGCTAGCATACAAATAGGCTTTCTCTTGTTCCCCAACGTTTAGGTCTTCGTAATTTATTTTATGGTTGTAAATGAATGAAGCGTGCAATTGAAGTTTGTCTCTTTTATAGTTTAACCTAGTAATGGTAAAAAGCGGAGCAACGTGTCTTGAAGGGCTCGTACTTCCATCTTCCATCTCTTCCGTTCCCCTTTGAAGGTTTAACTTGTTTTCTAGTTTTAATTTTTTGGTAAGGCGAATTTCTACTCCGGTTTGAATGCCATAAACCTCTGCAAAAGCAGCATTTTGAATCGATTGTATTCGCTTTAACCCTCCATCAAAAAATAAACTATCACTTCCATTTAAGCTGGAGTTTCTTCGCACCAACGCGTTGTTGAGGTAGGTGTAAAAACCGGTAACGTCAAACTCCCACATACTTCCAAATGTTTTGGAGACAGAAAGTTCAGCGTTGTACGCATATTCAGCCGTTAGGTTGTCGTTTGGAACCACCACTGCGAAGTCTTCCGAATCAAAGACTTTTCCCATATCGTCCACGTTGGGAGCTCTAAAACCGGTAGATAAGTTGGCGCTTAAAACCCAGGTATTTGTTGGTCTGTAAAGGATTCCTAAACTACCATTCAGTGCAGACTTGTTTAGATTTATTTCTTGAAATGGCAATTGAATAAACGTTTGATCAAACTCCGCATTTATAGCAAATTGACTTAATCGAATACCAGCATCTAAACTTAATTTTTCGCTGATTTGAATATGGTCGGTGAGGTAAATTGCATTGGAAATCCACAACGCGTCAGGGTATCTTGTTTGAATATTCTGTTCTTGCAAGGTTAAAATATCGGTTGAAAAGCCCTCCGAACTAACTTGATTTACTACGCTTTCAATACCGTAAAACAACTCATGAACTGCACCAAGCTTTTTAGTAAAATCTAGGTTTGCCGAATACGCATTCACTTTTTCTGTCCGTGTTCTTCTTTCGATGCTATTTCTATTTCGATCAATTCTACTTTCTTCAAATTGCTGAAAAGCAACGTTTAACTTGGCTCGGTCAAACAAGCTTGTTTTATTATTTAGTTCCGCCTCAAGATGGTGCATCTGCCATTTTTGAGGACCGTAGTTCCATTCTGCATACCGCAAGGTTCCATTTCTTTTTTGTGTTAATCGGTCGTATCTGCCATATTCTGAAGTTTCAGAAAAGTGAAAACCGTACTTAAACAACCATTTTTCATTGGGCTTAAAAAGCACTTTTTGCATCAAGTTAACTTGACTAAAAGCGCTTGGTCTTTGTACCAAATTATCGCCGTTTTCTGCAATAAAGTCCTGACCGTTTTGAGTTACAATTAAAGAATCTCTTAAATAGTCATCCGGACCATTTCTGCCCATTCGTAAATCATTGTATTCGCTTCGACTAAAGCTGCTCAATAAACCCCATTTCTTTCCACCTATGGAAAGGTCTACATGAAAACTCTGCTCTTCATTTGCAGTAGCTCCGCGAAGAACTGCCGAACCTTGAAATAAAATTGAACTATCGGTACTTAAAGTAGGAGTTTTTGTGTTAAAACTCATTACCCCACCAATCGCATCACTTCCATAAATAATGGCTCCAGGACCGAAAAGTACTTCTACATTTTCCATGGCAAAAGCATCTAAGGAGATAACATTTTGCAGGTTTCCACTTCTGAAAATTGCGTTGTTCATGCGCACACCATCCACGGCATATAATAATCGGTTCGTTGAAAAGCCTCTAATCATGGGACTTCCACCACCTTGCTGGCTTTTTTGAATGTACACATCGCCCGAAGTAGAAAGCAGGTCTGCGGCTGTTTGTGGGTTTAACAATTGAAAATCTTTTGGGGAAATACTTGAAATTTTCTGTGGAACATCTCTTCTTTGTTGTTTCCACCTTGTTGCCGAAACAACCACTTCTCCAATATCAAAGTAAGATTTTTTGAGAAAAACGTTTCCCATGCTATCTCTTAAAACATTCGCTTCCACTTTCAGTTGCTGATACCCCATCATTTGAAAAAGCAAATAATTGTCCTTTTTCAATGCGCTAACATCTGCAACTCCCTTCGCGTTTGTAACCGCGGACTGCTGACTAGGATAACCAACAACGCTAACAAACTGCAACGGTTTTTTAGAGTCGTAATCTTGGACTTTGATTTTTTGAGAAAAAGTAGGCAAGAGAAAAAGAGCGCAACCTAAGAAAAGAAAAAACCGCAACAGCATGAATAACTTGTTTAATGGACTGCGGCTTCTATCAAAAATTGTTCCACTTGAAAAGAAATTAAACGGGTAACACCTAACATAAATCAAGTCAAAAATTTAAGGTTAACTCAGTTCTTTCATCCGCTCCACTATTTCGAAGTATTCCAATAAATCGCTAGGAATAATGGCATTTCTAGTTGGGTCTCGTTGTTTGCCCAATCGGACAAAAACCAAACTCCACTGGGGAACAGAAACAATATATTGTCCTAAAATACCTCTAGCATAATGGAATGAAACACCCTTGTAGTTGCCCAACCACCACTGGTAGCCGTAATGGTTTACATCCTTTCCAAATTCATCTGGCAAAGCAACAGGAGAAACGGAGGAAACAAAATAATCCAAGTCGATTAACTGCTTGTTCCCAACCCTGCCGCTATCGAGCATCAGTTGACCAATCCTGGCATAGTCTTTTGCATTGCTGTAAAAGCAACAATAAGAACGCTCGCGTCCACCTTCCTTATCAATGGTCCAAAGGGCATCTTTAGTTGCACCTACAGGCTGCCAAAACTTTTCGGCAAAATAGTCAGATAGCGTTTTGCCTGTAGCTTTTTGTAGAATAAAAGAGAGCAGCAAAGTGTTTCCTCCTTGGTATTTCCACTCAATACCTGCAGGTTTCGAGCTTTTTTTAGAAAGAGTCAAGTCGTACACGTTTGTTCCGTAATAGGCTTTCGCCATAAAACCAAAAGGGTCTCCATAGCTTTCGCCGAAGTCCATTCCGCTACTCATTTGCAGCAAGTGTTTTATGCGAATATCACTTCCTTCGTATTCTGGTAAAAAGTCACTAATAAGTTGATTCGTAGATTTGATTTTACCTTCCCTAATCGCAGCGCCAACACACAAACTGGTAAAACTTTTTGCCATCGAAAAACTGTTGGTTAGACTTTCGTCGGAATATTCATCCCAATACTTTTCAAAGAGAACTTTTCCACCTTTTAAAACAACAAAAGCACTTGTTTCCCACTTAGCAAACACCTTTTCTTCTGCCAGTGTAAGGTTCGGTGAGTTGGTCTCAGAAAGATTTAAAAGAGCAATGTTGCTGCTGGCTTTTACAGTTCTGTTCACAAACTTTGGATAATCATCAATGGTTGGGCCTGTTTTACCAACCAAATAAGTGCTTTTTACCGCCTTCAATAAATGCATGTTTCCACTGAAGTAGAGGCTTAAAACTGCAACGACGAGAAGCAGAAGTATAGAGAAGAGTGTTTTGCGAAATATATTCATGCAATTAAAGTTAAACAAAGCATTGCAATGTCTTACGGTTTGTGGAGTATTCAATAGTTCACACGCCCTAAATTGTCCATTTAAAGATGTAAATTTGTTCTCGAACTCATCAAAAAATGGATACTGTAATTCTTTTATGGCAAAGTTAACCTTAGAGGTAGAAGAAAATTATGATTTTGAACTAGTAGGCATATGCAGTCATGCTAAAGATTACCGTTTAAGTTGGGAGATGAATAAGGCGTTGGCGTTGGATTTGGAGAAGGACGAAAACTATGAAATAAACATTAAAGGGGACAGTCAAAGCTATTCCTTTTTTAGTTTCATTGATGAGGAAAATCACGTAGAGTATTACTTGATTAATAACCGTTGTTCCAAAGGAATTTTAATTCCGGAAGAGAAAAAATCAGATTATTTTTTATTGATTCGAGGAGTATTGAGAGGGGGCCAAAAAGAAGAGTTGCTAAGCAACATAGGAAAAATTAAAAACGTATTAACGACTTACGAAATTGAAGTAGATCAATTAAAGTCAAAAAGCAATTTATTGTTTTAAAAAGAAAAAATGAAAACAACCAAAAAAACCAAAATTGTTGCTACCGTTGGACCGGCAACTTCTTCCAAAAAAATGTTGGAAGCCATTATTGCAGAAGGTGTTAATGTTATTCGAATAAACTTTTCTCATGGAGAGCATAGCGATCATGTAGATGTGATTAAACGAGTGCGACAAATTAATAAAGAGCAGCAAATTCACACCGCACTATTGGGTGATTTGCAGGGACCAAAAATTAGAGTTGGAAAAATAAAGGAAGGCACTGAGGTTAAAGCCGGCGATGTAATTGAGTTTACCAACGAAGAAATTGAAGGAGACGGAACAAGAGCTTACATCAGCTACAAAACGTTTCCAAAAGACGTTCAAAAAGGAGAGAGAATCCTAATTAACGACGGAAAGCTAGCGCTAGAAATTATCGATACGGATAGAAAAACTACTGTAAAGGCAAAGTTTTTAAATGGCGGAAAGTTTTCTTCCAATAAAGGGGTAAACCTTCCGAACACAAAAATTTCGATGCCAAGTTTAACGGTTAAAGACAAGGAAGATTTGGCTTTTGCCTTGGAGCATAACATGGAGTGGATCGGCCTTTCCTTTGTTCGGTCTGCACGAGATATTATTGAGCTAAAGCACTTAATTAAAAAAGAAGGGAACCTTGCTCGAGTAATTGCAAAAATTGAAAAACCAGAAGCCTTAGATGACATTGATGATATCATTGAAAAGTCAGATGCAATTATGGTAGCCAGAGGAGATTTGGGTGTTGAGGTACCCATGGAGCAAGTTCCGTTAATTCAAAAGGACTTGGTAAAAAAGTGTTTAAGAGCAGCAAAGCCCGTTATTATTGCTACGCAGATGATGGAGAGCATGATCGAGAGCATTTCACCAACTAGAGCAGAGGTGAACGATGTTGCCAACGCCGTTTTAGACGGAGCAGATGCAGTAATGTTAAGCGCAGAAACATCTGTTGGGGCCTATCCCATTGAGGTTATAAAAGCAATGACAAAAATCATTGAGCAAATTGAATTGTCGGATACAATTTATCACTTAGAGTATCCACCAGCAGAAATAAATGAAGATCGTTTTATTTCAGATTCGGTTTGCTACAATGCTTGCCGATTATCTCAACGAGTAGATTCTAAGGCAATTGTAACGATGACTCACTCTGGTTACACCGCAGCTAAAATTTCAAGTTTCCGACCAAAAGCGGGAATCTTTGCTTTTACAGGAAACCACAGTTTGCTCAATAAGCTAAGTTTAGTTTGGGGAGTTCAAGGGTTTTATTACGATAAGTTTGTGAGTACAGACCACACGATTGCAGACATTAAGTATTTGTTGAAGAAAGCAGATTACGTGCAAGAAAAAGATTTGATTATTAACATTGCCAGCATGCCAATTAACGAAAAAGGGCAGTCAAACATGGTTAAGTTGAGTTATGTGGATTAAGAAATTAGATATTAGACCGCTTCGCTGTTAGAGGTTAGACCTTTCCGTTTTGTGATCTTAGTGCCTTTGTGGTCTATTCGTTTGATAACTAACCTTTGTTACGACTAAAATAAAAATATAGAACAATTAGAAAACACAAAAACATGACAATTAACATTCCCCTACTAAAGCAAATTTGTGAAATAGCTGGAGCACCAGGTTACGAGCAACGAATTCGAGAGTTTGTTATAAACGAAGTAACTCCATTGGTAGATGAAGTGAAGGTAAACAACATGGGAAACGTTTATGCCATTAAAAAGGGCAAGGAAAACAAGAAGGTCATGGTTGGAGCGCACATGGACGAAATCGGCTTTATTGTTACCCACATTGACGAAAATGGCTTTGTTCGCTTTCACACCTTAGGCGGCTTCGATCCAAAAACATTGACTTCTCAGCGGGTCATCATTCACGGAAAGGAAGACGTAATGGGTGTTATGGGTGCAAAACCAATACATGTAATGAGTGCGGAAGAACGCAACAAACCAGCCCAAACCAAAGAGTATTTTATCGATTTGGGAATGAAAAAAGAAGCAGTGGAAAAGCTGGTAGAAATAGGCAACCCAATTACACGATACAGCGAATTAATGGAAATGGGCGATTGCATTAATTGCAAGTCTATTGACAATAGAATTTCTGTGTATATTTTAATTGAAACCTTGCGCTTGCTAAAAGACAAGGAAGTACCCTACGATATTTATGGCGTTTTTACCGTGCAAGAAGAGGTGGGAATAAGAGGAGCAAACGTTTCCGCGATGGACATTCAACCAGATTTCGGTTTCGGTTTAGATACGACTATTGCATATGATTTACCGGGAGCTTCGGCGCATGAAAAAATAACCTCTTTGGGCGAAGGAACTGCGATTAAAATAATGGACTCTCAAACCATTTGCGATTACCGCATGGTAGCATATATGAAAGAGGTAGCCAATGAAAATAGCATTAAATGGCAACCAGAAATTTTACCGGCAGGTGGCACAGACACAGCAGGAATTCAACGCATGAACGACGGTGGTTCTATTTCTGGAGCAGTTTCAATACCAACCCGGCACCTGCACCAAACCATTGAAATGGCGCACAAAGAAGATATTATCGCTTCTATTGACTTACTTGAAAAGTGCTTGCTGAATTTAGATCAGTACGATTGGTCATTTAAGTAGGAAGTACTTATAGTTGTGATGTTTAGAGTACTTAAAGTTGGAAAGTTTTGCGTGCCTAGAGTTTTGTACGATATTTAAAATGACTGTCATTGCGATCGATGATAGGAGAGAAGCAATCTGCTAAATGAGAAATCGATTGCCACATTCCGCTGCACTCCATTCGCAATGACGAAACAATTCACCCATTAGTAGTTATTACAGTGCCTAAAGGTTTGTCTCCACAATTAGAACTTCTTTCCCGTTGTCACATTGAGTGCCGACGATAGGAGGTGTATCGAAATGTAGACAAACTGCTTAGGTTGACAAAAGGTTGGTGTTTAGTGACTGTCATTGCGATCGACGATAGGAGAGAAGCAATCTGCTACATGAGAAACCGATTGCCACATTCCGTTTCACTCCATTCGCAATGACGAAACAATTCACCCATTAGTAGTTATTACAGTGCCTAAAGGTTTGTCTCCACAATTAGAACTTCTTTCCCTTTGTCACATTGAGTGCCGATTATAGGAGGTGTATCGAAATGTAGACAAACTGCTTAGGTTGACAAAAGGTTGGTGTTTAGTGCCCGTCATTGCGATCGACGATAGGAAAGAAGCAATCTGCTACATGAGAAACCGATTGCCACATTCCGTTGCACTCCATTCGCAATGACGAAACAATTCAACCATTAGTAGTTATTACAGTGCCTAAAGGTTTGTCTCCACCATTAGAGTTTATTTCCTTTTGTCACGCTGAGTGCCGACGATAGGAGGTGTATCGAAATGCAGACAAACTTAAAACCATTAATTTAGTAGCTTTAATTATTTAATATGAAAAAATTACTACTCGCTACAACACTTCTCTTTCTTTCTGTTACCGGTTTTACCCAAAAGGACTCTACTCAACTTGTAACCACTTGGCGGACTTTTAATACGGACCCTAATGTTAC
>Ga0307983_1000139_pt1 | contig 38527 bp, 39 predicted proteins | sample OrgLakmetagen991_FD_201845 | JGI IMG/M metagenome (GOLD analysis project Ga0307983, IMG submission 201845) | Saline water microbial communities from Organic Lake, Antarctica - #991 | ecosystem: Environmental > Aquatic > Non-marine Saline and Alkaline > Saline | place: Antarctica: Organic Lake...
AACAGCTAATAAAATGACATCATCATACAGAATAGAAGATAGTGAATGACGTGATTTAAAAGTTGATGATGTTATTGTTATGCGAGATGAAGAAACATTGATTGAGTTGTGATTTGTGAAAGAGGAGAGTAGACACGATAATTTTGCTAAAACCTTATCTAGGTACGTTACTATGAAAAACTTATTTACTAAACAACTAACAGAACAAGAGAAGCTAAAGTGGATATTGGATAAGTGGATAGAAAAATGAGCAATATACAAAAGAAGAAAACAGACTCACATAACTAGGATATCCTACTTAAATAATCTTATAGTAATGTATGGTTGATGAACATGAACCGATAATTGAAGTATAAATGATATATTGTATGGTGGTTATTCAAATTTCTTTGAGATTTTGTTTCCTAATAAAGTAATTACGTGTAAAGTCACATGAGAAATATATAACGACATAGATACTGAGCATAGTAAAATTATGTGTGTTATTTCCAAAAACCCAATAGACTGGCTATACAATGAGTTGAATTAGTTTTTATTATTTACTATTATATTTAATGATAGAAACACTTTGATATTTTTTTCTAGCATATCTCTTTGTATGAATATGTGTTAGTATTTATTGAGTATATGAACGGAACAAACAAAACAAAAAGCAATGATTCAGATTAGAAACATATAAAGAAATTATAATAGTATCTATTATTTGAATACTTATACGACCATTTATTTTGTTTACTGAATACTAGTATGAACAAAAAAATATTGAGAATATATTTGTGACACAACGAAGACGAAAACGAATGTTTAGCCATATTTGCCTATTCCTATAGGGAATGATTAGAGATGTTTAGACGCTCTGATATGATCGACTGATCTGATTATATATGATTCAAAAAATTCATAAATAAAGAACATATATCTTTTAGATCATTGAGAAAGATAGCTCCAGAATGAGCAGTTCCATGATTAGCAAAACATGAACGAAATGAATGGTGTCTACGTCAATGAATATATTATTGCTTAGATGAGGGTATAATATGCGAAATATGTTGAGAAAAATCAATTAGAACATATCACAATGAAATAGAAGATAAATTATGTTGCAGTATATGTGACGATTAACCCCTTTATATCCCCTTACAACACCATGGAAAATAAACAAAGAATTGATAATAAATATAAATCAATTTTAATAAAAAACGGATTCGTTCGAGATAATGAACTACAATGATGGATTCGTGATGACTGAGTTATGGTTCAAAAATATAAAGTATCTTATTGAGATTGAGAAACATTTAAAACGGATTCAATCTATACCACTATAGGTTGGTTAGCTATTCAATGAGATATAATAATTTATTGTTAATTTTACTTACCATTATACACTATGAATAAACAACAGATGATAGATGAGATAAATTTAGCTATGAGTGATAAGACATTATCTTTCTGATGTAGAATTAAATTTGATGAAAATGAAGTTTGATTTACGGAATGAATAGAGTGAAGAAGATATAGAATACCAATCACTAGAATGTATTACCTTTACTCACTCACTTATTAAATAGACTTGCAATAACTCAACTCCTTATATACAAGATAGATATTTAATTTCTAAAACAAACCCATGGCAAGACCTATTAAAGAATGATTATCTTATTTTTCTATGGATGTAGAGAAAGATAAGAAACTGAAAATGCTGAAAGTGAAGCATGGTGTTTTTGGATTTTGATTGTATATTGAGTTGCTACAATTTATATACAAGGAATCTTATTACATAGAACGAGATGATGATACACAACTATTATTTCTCTCTGAAACGAATGTTGATCCAGAAAAATTAGAAGAAATTATGGATTTTATGTTCCTAAAAAATCTCTTTAATAAAGAAATTTTTGAGAAATATAATGTACTAACGAGTACATGAATCCAAAAAAGATACGCAGAATGAACCAAAAAAAGGAACAAATTTCACGTAAATTACAATTATTGGATAGGTTGAAACTTTGAACATATCGAGTTATCGGAACTTAAAGGAGAGAAAACCCTAGTTAAAGGAGAATTAACTACAGCTGACGAGGAGTTAAAGGAACTTAAAGGAGAGAAAACCCTAGTTAAAGGAGAATTAAGTACACAAAGGAAAGGAAAGGAAAGTAAAGAAAAGCAAACCAAAGGAAATAATCCAATTTCAGAAAAATCTGAAACCTCACTTCGTTCGGACGAGGATCACAATTCTTTCAATCCTCAAAAAAATGAAAACCCTCCAGAAGAAAAAAAATATTGAAACGAGAATATTAATTTTGTGATCAGATGTATTTCAGAAAATTGACCATGAGTAATTTCAGATACGTTGAACGAACAGAGAATTTATGCAAAGCATATTGCAGATAAATTGTTCAAAGCATATTGAATCTCCTGGAAAGAAATATTTGAGAATGCAGTTCAAAAAATTTCCGGCGATAAATATGTTTGACATTATCTTTGATCTATTCAAGATACTTACAGAAATATAGGTAAAATACTATCTAAAGCAGTTTCACAAAGAGAAATAACATATCCTATAGAAATGGATATACAATCACTTACATTGCTAGATAAACAGGACAAAGACGTATGTTTAGAGGTTGTTTCAGCTTTACACGCAAAGAAATCTAAAGGTGTTAGTTTTATAAAATATGTAGATATAAAGTATATTATAGATACTATATTAGAAAATGGTAAAAATATGAAAAAATGAACTTGACACACACAATCTGAACCATATAATTGAAGCAATCTACAGAAAGCAAAAGAGGATCTTATAAAAAAGTCTTCTATGTAGATTATATTTATTCTTAATTTATTCACATGAGTTATTTTGGAGAAACAGAGAGTTCAAACCCAGTTGAACAGTATTTATCTTGGAAAGGGCATGAGGAAGATTGATTCTTTGTGTTTTGGGATAAAGATAAAGAAGAAAACGTAAAAATTGATCTTAATGAATTTATTATTTTGAAGTTATGATTCTCTATTTGAGGTTATGACAAACCAAACAAAAAACGAATGTTCTCAAATGAAGTGCAAAAATTGAATAAAGAACAATTCCTTGTTAAGTATAGAGATGAATCAAAAACTCCAATTTGAGAGTGATATTATGAATACATAAAAGATTCACTAAAAGCTAAAGGAGGGAAACTACAACGTGTTATAACAGCTTATGATGTTGTTACAGGTAAAATAATGAAATTCAGCCTTTCTGGTACAGCATTTTATGAGTTTGGACAGTTCCTAAAGACTGGTAAAAGAAATTCTAGTAGAATTTCATACAAAGGAAGTGTTGCATATACTGTAAATGAATGAACAAGAGATGAAAAAATATATAAAAAACCTAGTTTTGAATGGGCAGGAGATATTACAGAGAATGAGTTAGAAAAATGTAAACAACTTTGCGAATTAGTAAGGAACTATGATGAATCTTTCAAATGAAACTATAATGCTACTGATCCTAGTCCGATTTCAGACGTTGAGGAAATAGACAAATGAGATCCAGATGATGATCTACCTTTCTAACTACTATACGGTTTCCCCAAGCCGGGAAACCTTTTTTTACTCTTTATACAAACCCTTATGGAAAAACATTGCACAAATTGTTGATGATTAAAAATTACAAAATTTTTCCATAAATCTAAAAAAAATAAATCTTGATACAATTCATGGTGCAAAAATTGTCATTCAATATATAACAAGTTTAATTATTGGAAAGATAAAATTGATAGTTTTAATAACATTGAAAACCTTGAAAAGAAATTAAGTGTTATGTTAGTTTTGCGAATAATTACTACTATTATATCTTTATGATTACTTGTTACACACTTGTTTATATAAATACTACACAAACCCATGAAAACATACTTATTTATTGATATTGAAACAGTTCCATGTGTTTCTCATATATCTAACCTAGATCCAATACTACGTCAGTTTTGGAATGAGAAGTATACTAAGTTCAAAGAAGAAACAGAATCTGAAAACGATTATTTTATGCGTTCAGCATGACTGATTCCAGAGTTTGGTAAAATTATATGTTTGTCAGCTTGATATGAAGAGAAATGAAAATTCAAATCTACTTCATATCTGAATCACAACCACAAATGAGAAGAGAAACAAATGTTGGAATTGTTCCTAAAAATGTATTGGTCTACTGATCGTGTTCTTGTATGACATAACTTAAAATACTTTGATCTACCATTCATAAATCGTAGATGCTTGTTTCATTGATTGAATATTCCAAAATCAATGGAAATACTAGACAAAGCACCACGAAAGATAAATCATATTGATACTATGGATATGTATAAAAACGGTTGATCCAGATGCTCGTTGTGAGTTATATCATATCTATTGACAGGAGACCACCCAAAAACCGATATAAGTGGTGCAGATGTCTGTAGAGTGTTTTATGAATGAATAGAAAAAGGTACTGTAGAAGAAACAATACAACGTATCTCCGAATACTGTGAAAGAGATGTATTGTATACCTGGAAGATATTTAAGATAATGAAGAACCAAGCAAAAAAAGCAGATCCATACTTCATTGAACCGCAACAACCATTGCTTGAATGAGTACCAAAATCTAGCGAAAACGTACCTTATCACGATACTGCAAACAAAGTAAGGCAAGATATGATAAAACGTGAACAAAAAAAAGAAAAGTCTATGGACGATATAGTAAATAGTGTTATTTAATTTTTTTCAAACAAACCCATGAATCTATATAAAATGTCAGATTGACTATCAAAACTTATGAATAAGATAGAACAAGAAGATCTTACTGATGAACAGATTGAAGAAATACAAAAAGAGTTTGTAGAACTCCAGGAGTGAGTAGAATCTAAACTAGATTCAATGTGTCACATAATGAGAAAGTTTGAAGCAAATGTAGAACAAATAAAGAACGAGAAAATACGTCTTACAAAACTACAAAAAAGTTATGAAAATAAGGTAAATTCCATGAAAAAGTTTATACAATTCATACTTGAACGACAAAAAATTGAGAAGTTAGATACAGGGAAAAATCAATTCTCTTTTAGAAAAACTACTAACTGATCTGTGATTGATTGAGATAGACTACCGGCAAATCTATTTAATAGATCACTAATTGTTGAATGATCCTTACTTGATAATATAGTTAATGCTTTTCCAGATATAGAAGATCTTGTTCAAAAAAACATAGTAAGTAATACAGATATAAAAAACTTTATAAAAGGTATAAAGGAAGATATTCCTTATGAATTGGACGGAGAACACTATGTTAGAATATGAGAAAAGTTATTACATATGGAAGAAGAATGAAATGTATTGTTATGTGAAATTGAAGAGAAAAAGAGTTTGCAGATCAAATAATTACACTAGGCAATATTGTATTATATTGCCTATTTTACTTGTTATATACTATCTATGGAAATTATGTTATATTTTGCTATCATGTTGGTAATGTTTATTCAATTATCTCAAAACCCATGTGAACCAAAAAAGAAAATACGCAAAAACCTCCTATGCTTGTCAAGAAAATAAACACCAAAACCTCTAATAAAAAGTTAGAGGATTTTGATAAAGTAATGCAAAAAATACAGAATAAAGACAATAAAACCTCCAAAAAGAAACAAGAATCTATACAAAAAGATTGTAAAATAATAGAAGTAGGTAATTTACAAAGTGTTTTTGATAAACAGTTTCCTGTAATGGGAATTAAAGAATATCTAAAAAAGACAGCAAAATGAGATAAACTGATAAGTGGTAAATGATGAAGACCTACAAAATACTATGATAAAGTAGTACAAGATATGCGAGATTTTTTCAATGTATCAAACCCAGAAAGAATACTAACAGAGCAGTCAGCTACTAGTGCTTGAGTAATGACATTCCAAAAAAGAGTAATGTGATACATACCAACTTTTGATAGATTTTGATTATATATTGGAGTTCATAGAGAAACCTTATTTAACCGATCACTAGCAAAGAATGATGATTGAACAAGGAAATATCCAGAGTTTTTCGACACGTATAAAGCATGTAAGCAAATTGAGAAAAATTTTATACAACAAGCTAGTGCTTTGTGACTAATGAATTGAAAGTTTGCAGAGTTTTTATTGAATGTGAATCATGATATGGTTGAGAAAACGGAAGATTCAGAGAAAGCACAAAAGAATATAGATGAGATGAAACAAAACATAAAAGATTTACCATACGATCAATTACAACAGAGAATGCAGGAGATGTTGTTAGATTGACAAAAAAAGTCATAAAAAATTTGACAAATAGGAAAGGTATCAATATAATTATGTTACCTTTAACCTTTAATAAAACAAACCCATGCAAAACACAATCGAAACTTATCACATTAAACAACGGTGTTTCCAGAATGGTTATAAACCAGGAACACTTTTTGGTGTAGACCTGGAGACTACAAATGACTTGAAATCTCTTGTGAATGAGAAGTTGAATAGATACTTAAAAAATTGTTTTTATTCTTTCATGACCTACTAATGAAAAGGAAACTTTGACGATCATTACTTGTTATTTGTATCTTTATCATAAGTTATATGTGAGTGCAAATGAAAATACAAGCGAGAGAAATAGAAAATACTAAGAAACAAATACAATCTGTCAGCTATATTCAAGATCTTGTATATAATATAGAATCAACTGATGTAGCAATACTTGAACATAAACAAATGATTGATATGCTAAGAGAAAACAAAGTAATAGATTGCAAGGAATTATGAGAAAATATGCCAGTATCTCTTATTGAAACATGTTGAATGCCGGAATCACAGTAACAAAAAACATAACAAAAAGAACGTAAAACCCTTTTATAGCTAGTCGTTCCTAGTGATATACCCCTTACAGATGAAAAAATACGTTATACATTGACTACGAATTGCATTGATTATCTGGACTGTATTGAATGCTATTTATATCTTTTGACCAGAAAGAGTTAAAGCAAACGAATTTGACTATGATAATGCAAGAAATTACTTGTATTCTATGAAATTTACTGAATCACAAGTAGATTTAGTATTAGAGCAAGAAGTATATAGCATGGATCACTTTGTTATGTGGTTTGGTGCAATCAATAGACATGAAGTTTGATGAACATTTATTGATTGAGAAACAAACTATTTAGCATGAAGACTAAAGAAATCTATGTATTGAAAGAACTTTGATACACAGTTGAAGTGACGAGTTGGAGCATATAACAAATATTGGTATAGGCACAACACAGTTAATTGACGAATAGATAAAAGTAAATATTGTGTTTCAGATACTCATGGTTGATGACATGGTTGCCCTAATTGGAAGTCTAGTGTTCCCAGGCTTATGTCTAGCTATTGAAAAGTATCATATACAGCACCAGTTGAAACCGTAGAAACATTACAAAAAAATGATGTAGACTACTACAAAATAGCAAAAGAGAAACAAGATAAATTGAATGAATTGATAGCAGAAACACCGAATGCACGAAGAAAATGTATTGATGAATGATTTTGTAATCAATAACTAATGTATGAAAAAACTCAATAAGTTCGATTATCCTGGACTACAACGTATTATGGAGATACCAGAGTTAGTACCTACCGAAGAGATGATGAATTTTGACGGTATGACACAGGATCAAATGTTAGATAGAATGCAAGAAAATGTCTTGTATTCTTTATCTAATAGAGCGAAACATATAAGAGACATACAAAGACAGAATATAGAGAAAAGGTTTAATTTGATAGAGCAAGCAGAAAATAACAAAGAAATACAAGAACTTGCTATACATATGTGTACTATAGATCCATTGTATCGAATAAATATGTTTGCATGGACTTATAACCCTAGATTACAACACCCATACAATCATTTACCATTCATAACATACCCTTTTCAAGATGAATTTATTTTATGGATCATTAAATCTATAGAAGAATGAAAAGATTGCCGAGTTGAGAAAAGTCGTGATATGTGATTTTCATGGTTGATCCTTGCTATTTATGCACGAGGATTCCAATTTAGAAACCGGACTACATTGATTGGATCATATAAAGAATGATATGTTCATACCGTTTGAGATATGGATAGTTCTTTTGAAAGAATAATATATATACTGGAGAGAACACCACACCGAATGAAACCAGAAGATATTGTTACAAAGTTTATGAGTATAAGCAGTAAAGAGTGATGACAAAAAGAGATAGGTTGAGATGCAGGACAAGCCTTTGGTACGTGAGGACGTAGAAAAAGTTGATTCCTGGACGAATTTGCAGAATGGCAATTTGCAGAAAAAGCATTGAGAAAAACTAAAGATGTTACAAACTGTAGAATATTTGGTTGAACTCCAGAATGAACGAGTAACGTATATTGAAAGGTTATGACAGACCACAAAAAATACAAACATATGTCAGCCAGGAAATATAGACTATTATGGAATCTCCACCCATTGAAAACAAATATGCGATACAAATTACAACAAATTACTAGAACTAAAGAAGATTTAGCTAGAGAGATTGATATATCTTATGAAGATTCAGTTACAGGTGCAGTATACCCAAACTTCAAAACACTTGCTACATTCAAGAAATGCCCTTACAACTCTAAGCGACCACTATATAGATCATGGGACTTTTGATTGGATAGTAATTCAATTATTTGGCGACAAAAAGACCATAAGAACAATGAAATATACATAGTCAATGCAATACAGAGAATTGATCGAGATATTAGAAAGATGTGTTGATTGGTAATATGAAATAGAAACCCTGTATTGAAATTAAATTGAGAATATACACCATTGTTTACATACGATTTAGAAGATGATGAGTTTATAGATGAGATATGCAAACGAGGTAAGAGTTCATGAGATTATGGAGATCCATACAATTCAGACAATAGAACAACCATTGATAAGAAAAATACAATAAGAAGTGTCTTAAAAGAATATGGAATAGAATTACAAACAAGTAGATCAAATACAGTTGAATGACGTATAAAAACAGCTACATTGGCAATGAATAGACTATATGTTGATGAAGATTTACATGAGTTTATACAAGCAATTATACAATCAAAATACCCTAAGATAAAAGAAACGTCTCAAACAACAGCAGATAATAGAAAACCAGTACATGATTGAAACTCACATTACCGTACAGCCTTTGAATACTTCCTTGATTTAGAACCAAAAAGTGATATACATAATTTAGAACCAGGGGAATCTCAAGGTAGTGAAGTTGATTACACTTCTTTATATTAGATTACACTATGTGAATATTCATATTTATTATACTATGCTTACTTATTGCAAATTTCTACATATAATAGTAAAACAAACCCATAATCACTTTACTATTTATAAAATGTAAATGGCTACAAACAAATCACAGAATGTTTTCAGTAGCGAACAGAAAACAGAGATCTACGATAAAGCATTGTCTCAATTTAGATTGAGCCACAATACTTATTCAGCAAAAAAAGATCTATTCAGAGAAAGAAAACCACTAATTGCAAATATAGAGAAATGAGATGATAAATTGAACGTAAACACTCTTGATTGAATTATACGCACATTGTTAGCATTGTATTATATGGATGAACTTACAGTAGAGTTTAAGTGACAAAACCCTTACGTTTGGGAAGCATGAGAGGAATGGAATAATGTTGCAAAGAATGATTACACAGAAATGGATATGGAATACCATGATTTCAAAGTACAGTTAGATAGATTCTCAAAATGAGTAGGTATAAGACATGTATATGACCGAGATGCAAAAAACAATTTAATATTGTTTGATGTAGTTGATCCAGAAACACGACGACCAAGCCCTGGAGGACGAGGACACCCAAATGAATTTAACTTTATGTGATTCGATAGAACTGTATATATTGATGAACTCCAGAACCAAACACAACTAGAATTATCGCCAAGTGAGATCACAGAATATATTTCAGACGAGGAACAACAACGTATGTATTCAGATACATACGGTAGAATGATAAGTGACCAGGCAAAGAACCCTAACCAAGTAACATTATACTACCATTACATGTATTATGACAGTAAATGTGTTCAAGTTCTTATGTTGTGAAGTAAATGATTGCAGATAAAAACTGTTGATCCATTACTTGCTATGATGAATGATGAAAAGAATAAATATAACTTGAAACGACCAGTTTCTCTTAATTATTGGAGACCATTGAAGTGAGATGCTTTTGGTTTATGTGTGTTTGATGTAGCAGAAGACAAGCAAAAATTCAAAACATTACTTATGAATCTTATGAAGATAAAAGCTATTAAACAAGCATTGTGATGAACATTGTTTGTAGATAGTGAGATATATAGAGGTAACAAATCACTACTTACCAACCCTACAAAGACTACAAAAATTATACCGGTAACTAATATGGTTGATAAGTCAGTACAAAACTCTGTATTCGCTCTTCCAGAAGACCAGGTATGACAAGATTCATATAACTTATTAAATCTCATAAATACAACTATTGAAGAGGACACTTCAATATCTAACCAAGTCAGATGACTTACTCCAGAAAAAGAAATGACAAGAGCAGAAGTGCAAGATAATAGACATAGTTCAGATGTAAACTTGTTACTAGCTAACAAAGTTAATGCACGAGGAGAGAAACAGTTTTATGAACTCATGTATATATACTACAAACATTACTTTGATTCAAGTTCAAAGAAGTATGTAGAGATAAATAGAGGGTATACAAGCACATGAATATATTATTCTAGGAAAGAATTGTTTGATATTGTTGATCCAAGAATAACTATATTGAATAAGTCAGTAGTAGACGGTATGAATGTAAAAATGGTACAAGCATTCCAGATAACTTACTTGCAAGATATTCAAGATCCTACAATACCAGAAATTTCAAAAAGATACCTTAAAAGAAAATACAAGAGGTTACTTGCGTGAATGAATAGGCATGAATTGGATATTATACACCCACCGTCTCCAGAAGAGTTGAAAGCTAAGAGAGATTTATTGTTATTGAATAGGAATTTACCGGTTAAAGTACGTAATATGCAGGAAAGTCATATTGATTACATAATTATATATAGTTTGTGACTACCTACACCAGCAAACAAAGCTAGTACAGAAATGAGAATAAAAGCATACATAGCTTCTTGACAAGCACAACAGTTACAGCAAGCATGAATGCAACAATGATGAGGTCAATGAGGTATGGTAAATTCTATGTGAAACCAACTAGTAGCAAATAGTTTGCAAAACCAACCTCAATAATTACAATAATGATTACATGTTTTATATTATATAATAAACCCATATGTGATACACATTTCCAATTTTAGAGAAAAATGTAGTTATACCACAAGAAATTGCAGAAGAAAGATTAGAATCATTGTATTCAGAAGTGATAACAAAACTAATTACTTACTTTGATATGCCTTATTCTATTGAAAAACTAAAAGAATGGTTTGATAAGTATGAATTACCAACAGATGATTCAGCTACACATACACAACTACAAGATGCTTCCGGTTTGTGAGATGATCCAGTAGAAGTAGAAAAGTTTATACAAGCATATAAAAACTATGTGTTTCATTACAATAAATACATAAATGAACAGAAAAAACCAAAAGAACTATTATTGATACAAGAACAAATAAATTATATTGTAAAAAATGCTAACCAAACTAAAGATATAGAAAACTACTGTCATGTATGAATCTCATGAACTGATATTTCTTTGATTGTTTCAAAAAAAGCAGTAAAAGCAGAATTGAAGAACCAACAAGAAGAGTTGCTACAACAAATGATTTCAGATAAAGTTATTCCTAGTGTTATTAAGCAGTTTGAAGAGTTCTTTGAAAGTAAATGATATATATATGATAGACCTATGACACAGCAAGAATTTATTGATACTTGCCCAGATAAAGATGATCCAATTAAAGTTGAGAACTGGAAAACTGCGTATACTAAAGAATACCTAGAGTATAAACCAATGAAAGAAAGACATGAAGATAAAGAACACATTAAATTCAAAATTGAGATTATAGATTGGTTAGAATGAGTTTTGAACAGCTAGTCATGTAGTTACCCTTTTATACTTTATATATACTTATGGCAGATACTAAAAAAGAAATTTTACCTACTGAAAACATTGATGAAAACAATACTGATCCAGTTAAAGGAGAAGATATGGTTTCCGATACTGAAGCGAATCTGGTTGAACCTACTACCGAAGAGTTGGACACAGAGGGAGATGACAAAGAATGAGAAGAAGCAAGCAATGAGAATAATGAAGATTCAGAAGAAGAGAAACCTAAAAAGAAAGAAAAGAAAGAAAAGTTAGGAGTTCCAGATGTTAATGTAGATGAAACTGATGATACAGAATACACTATGTGAATAGCTACTCGTACTCTTTTAGAGGGTAAAGATCTTACAGAACAAGAAAAAACAGATTTCTCTCAATTAAGAGAAAATATGTGAGTAACTCCTGGAAGATTGAAAGATATTATTGGAAGCAAAAAACTATTGAAAGAATACAAACTTTCTAAAGCAGATTTAGAACTATGTAACAAAGCATTACTTGCTATTGAGGAAAAAGCTATGCAACACCTTGATATTACACAAGTAACCGACCAAATTAGAGGTATTATGCAAATGTTTGGTATACACCTATCATTATTGAAAGATCCTGTAGGTTTGGCTAAACTAATAAATGAATCTTTACCAGATGATAAAGATAAAGCAGAAAGTATTATTGAAGAACTTGAAGAGTTTTATAGTGATATAGTATACAAATAGTCTTTTATATTTAATATGACAAACCCATGTGAAACGATTCAATGCAAGTATGATACACAGATAAAGCAAAAACACATTTTGAAAGCAATGCTTACAAGAATGCAATTCATGCTTTATTGTTGGAACATAACTCAAATAGAGATTGTGATTACTATATGAGATGTGAAAGGAAACTTACTATTTCAAATACTACAATAGAAGACTATCACAAGCTAGTTTCTCCAATGTTACTTCAAGATGCAACAAAACGTAAAGCATTTATGAGTGCTTTATGACTAGTATTGATTGAATGTTATTGATTAAAACCGTATGAGTTAGATAATGATGAAACAAAAGATAGGTACGGTGTTTCAGAACAGAATCGAGCAATCATACAAAAGTATGTAAATAAGAGATTATATACTCCAAACTACAATAATGATGATCCAGACAATCCGTCAGCAACAATAGAAGAACTAAAATCACAAAACATTGTTGATATACCAGATCATGTAGTAAAAAATGAGTTAGATGCTATATTACAACATGGTGCTAAAATAATGAAAGATGTAGAAGATTGAGGTAAGAAAGCATTACAATCAAATATAGAAAACCCACATACAGAAGTATCACAGTATAAAATTGAAGCAGATGAAATAGAAAAAGAAAAAGAAAAAGATATAGAAAATGAACGGAAAAAGCTCGTTTAATTGATAAACAAACCCATGTTGAGAAATGAATTTGATGCAATACACAGGCTATCTAAGTCAGAAGACTGGATAGTCTTTTCTAAATTGATAAAAGAATCTTGAGATAAGTATGTTGCTAAAATATTTGAATTGAATCCAAAACATAGCCAAATAAACCTTTCTATGAAAGATCTATTCATATTTTATGTAAAGTTTTGTGAAAACTGTATAAATTTACCACAAAACATAGTACAAGATTATGTAGAATGATGATTAGAAAATATGGAGAATAGCGATATTGATGAATATGTTGATAATATAGTAGATTCAGTAATGAAAGAAGCACAAGAGTTTATGAATAAGTAGTATTGCAATATAGTTATAAAAGGTTATTTTATTATTGTCTACTCCTTATATGGAGACGTGTGAAACTCTAGCATAACTTTGATATTTTTTTTACAAATGGGTTTGTATATTAAATTAGTTTGATTGTTTCTCCAAGCACGTCTCCATATAAGTAGTTGGTATCTACTATAAATGCTTACCACTAGCCCCCATAACAGGGTATTTACTTACTAAATGTTATATCAATGTTAATTGAAGAAGAAAACTTTGAACCCTCTGAAGAGGAATTGACCAACTCATTTAATGAGATCGTTAATGGAGAATCTCCTCAACCTGTAAAGGAAGAGCAAGATGAAGTTCAATGAGAGGAAGAAGAAAACCAGGAAGAAGAAAACCAGGAACTCCAATCTGAAAAAGCTAAAACTGCACGTGTAACACAAAAAAAGAACAAATGGAAAGATAAATACAACCAAACAAAGCAAGAATTAGATGCTTTGAAATCGTGAGAACGTGATATAGACTTTGAGGACGAGAGGGAAAGGGATCTTGCTATACTGGAAGCACAAAATGAAGTAACCTATGCAAAGAATAGAAGTGAAGAAATTTCTGAACAAGAAATTGAAGACTTCTATATGGTTAATACTGATGCAAAGGAAATTAAGGAAGACATTGACAAGATTATGGATCAATATTGAATGGATATAAATGATGCTTACAAATTTCATTTATCTAAGACAGATCCACAAAAACTATACGATCAACAAAAAGCTAACCAAGCTAAAGGTTGAAACGGTATGATGTGATCTCAATGAGGTGTTGGTAGTTCTCAAAATAAAGAGAAATCTGCAAATGACTTAGAAGCCGAATTGATTAGTTCATTCAATAAATGAAATAGAATCTTGTAAAACACAAACCCATGATGATTATTTTAATTTATTTATTTTTTACTCATGGTTGTTGTTCAACAAAGTAATATTGATAGTTCTGGTAGTGTACTACAAACCTACCTAAAAAAGAGAGTTTTAGAAAATTTTGAGCCTATGCTCCGTTTCTATGAAATGGGTAAAAAGCCAGTATGGCAAGACGGTTTCAAGACTTTAGCTTGGACTAAGGTTGATAAATTGACTAGAACTTCAGCACAAACACTTCTTACTGAAGCTGTAACTCCGTCTGAAACTGCATTGACAATGACGACTATTACGTTAAATGCGAATCAATACGGTTTATATGTTACTCTTTCAGATATTTTACTTGATGTTGCTCCTGTTCCATTGGTAAGAGAAGCAAGTTGAGTAGTTGGAGAAAATATGGCAAGAGTTGTTGATTCAGTAATTCAATCGAATCTTGAATTGAATGGATCAAATGTTATATATTCTGGAGGTGTAGCAAATCGTGTAGGTATTGGTGCAAGTAATGTTTGTACTGCTTTAGATTTAGCAAAAGCTAATGCTTTTCTATCGACAAAAGCTGTTCCTACATATGATGATGCTTATGTTGGTGTAATGCACCCTAATGTTATTTATGATCTTCAATCTGCTACTGCTACAGGTAGTTATATTGATCTGAATAAGTATACTAGAAACGTAGACAAAGTATTTAGAGGGGAAATTGGTAAATTGTTTAATGTTAGAATTGTTAAGAGTGCATACGTGCAAACTTTCAGTTCTACTGTTACTGTTTACCCAACTTATGTTATGTGAAAAGGTGCTTATGGTGTTGCAAACTTGCAATCTATGAAAACTTACATAACTCCTAGATCTGCTACAGACAGCGATCCATTGGCTCAAAGAGTTAAGGTTGGTTGTAAAATAGCATTTAACTCAATCATCTTACAACAAGATGCTTTGATTAGGATTGAAAGTGCTTCTGCTCTATCGTATGCTTGGTAATACATAGATCATAGGGGAGAGGGGGGAAACCTCCTCATCTTCTATGAATATATAGATATTTATTTATGTTTTCATAAAAGATGCCAACTCCACAACAAACTATAAATGATGCAAGGTTTGAAACGTCTGTTGATAGCACACAATATACTGATGCTAATGCTATTATAGCATACAACAAAATAATGCATGATCTGGAGAATACTATTTGTATGTATTTGAAAGATGAATGATTCTATAAAGAAACAGATAAAACAATAGATATTGTTGCGTGACAAAAATCATACTCTTTTCCTAGTTGATCTTCTACTATACATGATTCTCTTCCACAAATGAAAAATTTGTTAAGAGTAGAAATAAAGTATATGACAGAAAGTAGATACCAGAAAGCAACTCCTTTCACATATGATTGAACATGAAGAATACTAGAAGATGAAAAAACTCTAAATAGTGCTATAACACCTAAGTTTTTACTTACAGAAGACGGTTTTGATATATACCCTACACCAATAGAGAATGTTACAGACTGAATCATTATAGATTATCAAAGAAGCGATATAGATGTTGTTATTTGAGCAACAGAAACAAGTATATCTATACCTTGGCAGTTCCATGAAGTTATACAGCAATGAGTTGAATCAAAAATACACAAAGCTAGAAGAAAGTATGATGAAGCTAGAATCTCCAGGGAATTATATAAAGAAATGAAGTGAGATATGATACAAAAATTGAGTGAAAAGTATTTACAACCTGTGCTTGTAAATGAGTTTTATCCTAGAGATTTAATGTAATGTCCGATCAAAGACAAGGTATTTTTCTTGAGAACTCTTGGAGATGATGACAATCATTCGATAATTTTATTGGCGAACCATGAACTTTTGATTATTCAAAAGATATAGATATATTTAATACATTGAAAGGTATAACATTATGACCTAAAGAAGAAGTAAATATTTCTCCTAGTGCAGCTATTAGATGTTATTGCACGTATAGTGAAGATATTTTATATAAAGTATGATATACAAGTTGATCTGATATATTTATGTATACAAGCGATTGAACTGACTTTGCAACTTTTTGAACATTAGAACATACTATAGACCAATGAACATTATGAATATGATCTTGAAATTATGGGAAACCATACAATGCAGTAATATTCCTATGAGATATATTTATTCTATGTGATAAACAAGTTATACAATATAACCCTGCCACAACTACAGCAACAATAGTAACACCTACTGGACGATATGATTCAGCATGTGATGTTATACCGTCTTTCAATTACCATGAAACATTATTGATAGTTGCTAAAAATGATAAATTATACACATATGATCCAATACTTTGAAGCCCTTTATGACGGAGTACTGTCAGAGATTTTTCACAAGGTATTATTGTTTCATTATTGCAATATGATGAAATGGTTTGAGTGTGTATGAATCATAACTGAATAGATAGTACAATATACCTTTTATGAGGTAATTTTGATGTAGATGATATTTGAGTGCTTGATGTTATACCTTTAGAGGGTATATCTTTACTTAATACAGTGCAAAAAGGTAGTAAAGTATTTTTAATGTCAAATAAATGAGATGGATCTGGAACATGACAGTTTTATGAATTGTATGGGAAAACACCTGTTCTTATAAAAGAATGAAGAAAAGGAACAAAAGTATCTTCAAATGATAACCCTTGATGAGTAAGTGATTCTTGAATAGATTTTATTGTAAAAGCAAACAGCTTTGTTACATGATATTTTTCACAATGATACCCTAAGAACTGAAACACAATATATATACCAAATGATGATTGAATATTCTTATATTGATCTTCTAACCAAAAATTGCCAGAAGTTATATCATATTTTAGATCATATGAAGAACCGTCTAACCCTCCTTTAGCTACAGTAATATTCAAAGACTACATATATGTATATTCAGCATGAGATGAAGTAAGATACTATTTATGAAAAATGAGTTCAAAAAGATATGCACCATACTGATATATAAAATGAAGATCATATTGATGAGATATGATGCTTCTTGAGAAAGAAACACTATGAATTGCAGTTGCTTATGATCTTACAGATGAAGATTGTAGTATTGAAGTATGGATAAGAAGAAATGGTTGAGGTAATGGATATGATGATTTCAAGGTAGTACATACTATCACAGATCATACAAAAAACTTTGTTGTTATAGATCCTACATGAGAAGTATGAGTTAGTGATATAAGAGGAGATCGAAACTATATAGATTATGCTTTGAAGTTAATAACAACAAGAGATCAAAAATCTCCTATTGTATATGAACATGCTATTCTTTTTGATTATGTAAGAAATAAAATATAATGGATATACCTAAAAATATAAAACAATTTAATAAAAACTATAAAATAGTTGAATCTTCAAACATTCAACCCCCAAAAATGGAAGAAATAAACCCTGCAAGTATTGCTACACAATCTTTAGCACAATATAAAAAGGTACAAACACAGTATAGAAGAAACAAAATATTCCACAAACTCATTAGAAACAGTAATGTTACGTATGTAGTTAGTGTATGAACTACATGGACTTGACCATTAGTTATGAACTGATCCGAATGAAATGAAAATAAACTGGAAGAAATATACGATAATGGCTGGAAAATAAGAAAGAATACCCTATATTGAATATATATAACTATACCTTTTGAGATTGATGATATAGCATATCTACAATTTGAGTTAGAAAAGACAAAAATAGATTGAACAACAGAAACTTTGGCATATTGGAATCTGGAATCTCACTCACTATGAACTGCAATTTCAGATACTATAGAAGAATCTACTTTAGTGATGAATTTTGTATGATACTTAGAGAAATGAGACGAGATAAAATTATTACCGTTTGCTACTCCAATAACATCATATAATTGAGAAATATTGTTTGGTCGTAATATATGAACAATGTCTTTAGTATCATTATCTTATTAAATGGCTCTACATAAAAAAGAAATGACAAGAGTTAGAACTCCGGCAAACTCTTCACAAGAGATTATGTCACAAGATAATGCAAACTCTTCACAAGAGTTGCCTAGTGTATTGAATAAACCAATACAAAACTCTTCACAAGAGATTATGTCACAGGAAAGAGTAAATATTCCAAACTCTTCGCAAGAAGTTATGACACAAGATATACCACAGCAGAATATGTCATATGATAAACCAAAGCAGAATATGTCATATGAAAGAAATATGAGTTATGATAGACCTAGTACAAGTAAATGAACAATTGGAAATAGTTTATTAGATACTATACGTAACAGAAATGCTTGAATTCAACAACCTACACAACAGCCTAAACAACCTACAACACAACAAACTAAAACTACACAACAGCCTAAACAACCTACAACACAACAAACTAAAACTACACAACCAAGCAATCCAATAACAGATGCTATAGGTAAACGTAACCGAGATAATGCAGATGCAGACCAGGTATTCAATAACCTTATGTTATGATTAGATGTTTGAGAACAGTTTGGAGTTGAAACACCTGCGTATTGAGTAGCAAAAAATAGAAAAACTAAGTTAGATAGTATAGCTTGATTACCAGTAGATCAATTAGTAAGTTCAGTAGCAAACAACAACATCATGCTATGATCGAACACTATGAAAGATTTACAAACATTCTATCCAGAAAAGTATGAACAAGTATTAGCTTGAATAGAAAATGAAAGGAAACTTAAAAATATAAACGGTTTTGGAGATAGTATGTATGAGAATCTAAACAAACAAACTGTAAGAACTAATGATAACGAAAACCTATATGATGACACTTTCAAAAAAGAAGAGAAAGTAGAAGAACCTACATATATATCTAAATTAGCATGAACAGTATTCGATTCAGTTCAATGACAGTTTGGTAGTGATGCAGAAGAATACATAAGTTTTGTCCAGGAACAGTTAAACAACCCAAACATACAGACACAAACAAAGAAAGTAATAGAGATGCAATGAGAAAGGAAAAAACTTTTGAACCAGATAAATGAAATAGAAGAAGATATAAGAGATAAAGCAAATTCAGCTACTCCAGAATGATTTTTGAGTGCATATATTGGAGAAGCTACAGAAGATCTTAGAGATAAGTTAGAAACTATGGATATGACATTACAAACAGAACAATCAATACTTACATCATATACAGACCAAGCAACACAGAATATAGAGGTATATGCTAAAGCAAAAGAGATGCAACAAGCAGAAGACAAAATGATTGCAGAAGCACAGCAAGCAGAACTAGAATATATGCAACAGGAACAACAAAACCAATTCGAGAATGCTTTGAAGTTGGAGAACCTATCAATGGATCAACAAAAAGCAGAATTTGAAAGACAAAAATATTATTCAGATATGGAAATAGACCAATGGAAAGATGCACAAGAATTATCTAAACAAGAAACAGATAGACTGTATGACATGTTATGAGATGAAAACACTCCACAACAGGTAAAAGCAGACTTGTATGACTACTTATTCAATGGTATGTGAATGTGAAGTGGTGCTATGTTAAGTGTTGGTTGAACGTGACTTTCTACTGATTTTTCTTGAAACCAAGAAATGATAGATAAATACGCATGAGAAGCACGAGTTAAAAACAATAACCCCTCTGGAATGACACGAGGAGTAAGTCAATGATTGAAAGATGCACGAGAAGAAGCATGAATTGATATAAACAAAGGATCAAATAGACCTGCAAATGAATGAAACTCATATATTAAATTTGATACTATTTGAGACGGTATAAAAGCTATGGAGATTGCATTGTCCAGATGAGATTTTAATGTTAATTCAAGATTGCAAAAACGAGTATGAACGCATGAATGACCTAATTATGCTAAACAAGTTATGGCAATGGCAGGTATTGAAGATCAAAACCAGTCTTTCAGCGAACTTACACCACAACAATCACGTGATCTTACTATGGCAGTTATAAAAAAAGAATCTCCATGACTATATAAAGAACTAGAATGAATGCAGTCAGAAGTCGCATACCAACCAGACCAACCATATAACCCATATAGATGACCTGGTGCAGAATGATGATGACTTAGTAATACACAACAAAAATTGATTGCAGTTCTTGGGAAACCATTATTTGGTGGGAATCCGTCAGATAAAGATACTGAAAGACTAGAAGAACTAATAAGATGAATGTGAGAAAACCCAGATCCTACAGAAGTTATGAGAGAGTTTACATTTTTTGATCCAGGAAATGAAAAAGAATTAGGAGAATGATTACGAAATGCTATTCAATCGAATATGGTAGTAAATGATTATGATTTTATTGGTTTGTCAGATCAAATACAAAGATGAAATATTACTGGTGCAGTAAATAAAGTAGAAAGAAATATAGAATCTCAAATGAAAACAAACGAGTGAGATAACTATATATCTAAATCAAAAGTAGAAAATATTGTATGACAATCTACTGATGTTGCTAATTTTCTACAAAAAAATTGATGAGTATGACGAGCAAGAAAATATACTGATATGACTTTCTCAAATATGTTATGAGATAAATTTTTTAATAATTACTTTACTACAGATTCTAAAACACTTTCAACAAAGGTTACAAACCTTGTAGCAAAAATGAGGAGTGAAATGGTTGGTACAAATGTAACAGAAGCAGAAGAGAAAATGATTGAACCATTGATACCAAGTGTAGACGATACAGTCTCCGTATTTATGATGAAATTACAAAACCTCCAGGAAGAACCATTGAGACAATTAAATAATGTTAGAGAGAATTATTCTTTACCTACACTTGATTATAACTCATTATTCGATACAAGGTATTTAGCAGATCAATACCGTTGAACGTATCAAAATGAACAGGTATGATACCAGTCAGATCCATTGTATTGAGATACATACCAACAAAACAATAGTAATCAATGAGATCCTATGTGATTATGATATGAACAGAATATGAGTTATGACCGTTAGTATTTATATTTAATATTTTGTTATGGCTAAAATAAGTGTTCAACAGTTTGCTAGCGATATTAGAAATAAATACAACGCATATCATGACGTTGATGATCTTGAACTAGCAGAAAAAGTTATTGCAAAATACCCACAATATCAATGACAGGTAGATATTCCTACTAGTTTTGATAAGTCAGCAAAACAATACAAAGATTCTACTAGTGTTATGAAGCAGTTACAATCAAATTGACCGAACAAAGCATATGAAGCTACAAGAATGAAAGTTCCAGAATGGAATAAAGAGAAAAGAGATCTACCATGACTATGAAACCAAAAAGATCTTAATTGGAAAAGTAAAAATTACTTTTGAAAATCTTTGCTATGAATGGCAGGTAATGCAGCCCAAAACACAGTAGAAGCATGAGTTCATCTATGAAACATATTTACATGACTTGCTACAGATCCTAGAGAAACCATAAAAACTGGTATAGACCAGGCAAAAGCAATACCTGGAGCAATAAAAGAATGAGTTGAGAACTATGTTCCACAGTTTGAATGAATGAGTACACAAGAATCTCTTCAAAAAGTTATAAATGATTCATTGAATGTTTGATATAAAAACCCAGTAGATGTTGCATTTGCATGACAATGAATAAAACAAGCAGGTAGAACATTATGAAAATGAGCAAAGATAACTAAACAAATATACGATAACAAACCATATACAACACCGTCAGGACAATTTAAGACACCTAGAAATGTAATAAAAGATTGATTAAAAGATGCTTTCTATGATCCAAACGCAGTAAAGAAAACACAAGCATGAGTAAGTGAATTCACAGGAAAACCACCACAACAAACACAATTCAATACAAAAACATGAACACAGCCTAAACAATCTACAACAACACCAGATCCAAGATCTTGAATGAGTTGAAAGTTCAATACAGCAAAAGACTATGTTGCACAGAAATGATGACAAGTAACAGACTATGTTGCACAGAAAATGACAGGTACAAAGTCTTCTATGGATAAATTATTCAAAGCAATAAACCCTAAAGTAAATTCAATGAAATGAAGTAAAGCAAAAGGTATGATGAACTTTAAGTCAAGTATTGAAAGAGTTACTACAGAAATGTTATCTATGGGTATTATACCTAAAAAGGTTAAGGTAGAATGAAAACCTTGATATATTTCAGCAGGTAGATCATTTTTAGATTGAGCATGACAAGTTCTTGCTAAGTTTTGAGATGAATACAAAACAAAAATGTGAGATTGAATCAAATGAGATATGAATTTTATTGCAGATGATCTTCTTGAATTCATAGAAGAACAAAAGAAAGGTTGAGTTGTTTCAGATGATCCAGGTATAAAGACATTATTGAAACAAGTAGAGAGATTTAGAGAAATGTGATTGATAGATGTTCAAGACATGAACCGATCAAAACAGATATTGAATAAGAGATCGTTTGATAAATCTAATAGCACAGATATATCACAAGTAGTACAAGAGTGATTCAAAAGAGCTTCCATAGCTATTGGAGATCTTATAGATACAAGAATATCTAAGATTAAATGAAGTTGAGAGATACGTTTAATTAAAGAAAGAATGTGAGATGCAATAAAAGTTATAAAAGAGTTAGAACATAGTTTGATAGTGTATGAAAGATGAAGATGAAACGGTGGTTTTGGTACAGAGATATGAAGAGTATGATGAATATGAGATATAGCAGGTTGAATAGCAGGTTGAAGATGATCGCAAATAGCAAGATGAGTTGGTAAAGTTGTTGTTGGAGAATCATTATGAAAAGCAAGAGATATGGACTGGTTAATACAACAAGCATTCGAGGAATTGTCAGAAAAAACATTTTGAAAACAATGACCTACAGACGTACACATTGCAAAAAGCAAGAAATGAGCAAACAAAGTAGATGATCGAGAAGCTAGAAAAACTAAAGCACAAGTAAAAGCAGATTATGAAAAGATTATGAGAAACAAGAAAACATGACTACCGTCTCCAGAAACTACAGTTGCTAGTGGTAGCCCAATAAACCCAGTTGTAGTAGATCCAAAGACATGACCACAAGTAAAAAACCCTAACCAAATATGACTTAGTAAAAAATCTAAAGATATAAAAGAAACGTCAGCACCTGGAGCGATAAAACAACCTACTTCTACTAACAGTAGAAAACATTTACAAGTTGCAAAGAAAAAGACACCAGAGCAAGTCTCAAGAGAAAATTTTGAGGTTGCATTAAAATCTAACGATTACTACTTAGTGAACACAAAAAATATGTGAGTTAAAATAGTTAAGTGAGATGTAACAGAACATAAGTGAATAGCTATGTGAGATTCTTACTTTGATAGGAGATTCCATAAAGTAAAGACCGACCAACACCCAAATGGGGTACATATATCTGAATTGGGTAGAGTTTTAAGAGAAAAACCTCCAAAAAACAACGATAATGGTGGAAATACGTGACCAAAAGACGGTATAGAGCCAAAGAATGATTGAGGTGGACAAAGTGTCGCTAGTGATAGAGATATAAAGAGGAGCAATATAATAGATAAAGATATTGTCAATGATTTTGATAATATGGTAGAAAATTCAGTTTCTAAACCACAAACTAAGTTAGATGAGATGCAATTATGACAAACTAAAAAAAGAGAGATAAATGATGCTAGTGAAATTCTATGAGTTGATGTAAATAGTTTACCTATCGAGTGAATAAATTTGTTTGTTGATTATCTGAACGCAAGATTCGATAAAAAACCACAACTCATGGAGGAGTTAATGAATAAGTATTGAAAAAAGAATGTTGATCCAGAAATAACAAAGATAAATTCTAATATGACACCATGATTGAAAGAAGAACTTACTAAGATGCAGGAGTTTGTGTCTGGAGATAAAGCACCAATAAAAGTATATGACAATGTTCCAGACTTCATAAAAGACTATGAGGGTAAGATATTGTTAGATTGATGAAACCCTAAAGAATACAAGGTTATATGACCGTACAAAGATAATAATGTGTTGTTAAGCAATGTTGAAGAATCTAAAAATACTACATTCCCTACAAATACAATCTACTCGTTAGATGAAGTGAATGCTATGATCCAGAAACAAGATAAACATAAAGAAACATTGAGAAAGATGAAAGATGAAAAAGAAATAAGACAGCAAAAAGAAAAAGCTATAGCAGATAAAGAAAGTAAATACAAAGAAGAACTAAGTGGACACACAAAAGATATGACACCTATGCAGAAATGAAGAGTAGAAAGTACACTAGCAACAAAACTAAGATATAATTGAGAAGTTTTGACAAAAAAAGAATATATAGAAAAAAGAATTGAGCAATGATACACTACAAAAGTATATTCAGAAGACAAAATAAAACCTATGTCTCGTAGAGCATTTTTTAGAGCAGATCAAAGAACACAAGATGCACATGAGCAGAGAGTAATAGAATGAGGTAAGAAAAATGTGTATTCTATACATAAAGATAATATGTCTAGCAATATAACAAAAATAGAGTATGATTATGCAGAACATTTATTATCTAATAAACCCAATGACTGAACAAACAAACAAGTACCCATTGCTTGAAAAGCGAATGAAAGTAAGACCGAAATTAAGAGAGAGATTCCAGGAAATGACTGAACAAAAGAAAGAAGCACTTGAGATCTCGTTTGAGGATATTGAAAGAAAGAAGAAATAGAACTACTTTCCAGAACAAAGAAGTGAGCAGTAGCAAAAGAAACAAAAGAAATTTTGGAGAAAAAGAACTATTCTATTCATCATAAAAGTTATACTCCAGAAGAGATTATAACGTTACGTAATTTTGCAGGTTTATGATGACAATGAGGTGAGGGTACACTTACACAATTTTTTACACCTCCAAAAGTTATAGAGAAAATGTATGATCTCCTGGAAGATTCACTTTGACCTATAAAATGAATGAAAGGTTTAGAACCGTCAGCAGGTAACGGAAGAATGATAAATCTATGAGCAAGTAGAGGTGCTAACTTTGATTGATATGAGTTAGATAAAGTACCTGGTACTATTGCTAAGATATTGAATCCAGAAGCAAGCATAAAGATACAAGATTTCCAGGACAATTTTATGCTTGGAAGAAAACCTAAACCATATACTTGACCTAAGTATAAGTTTGCTATTAGTAACCCACCATACGGACAAAGACAATCACAGGCACTTATATTTGAACGTAATAGTTGAAACATATGATGAGTAATGAACAGACGAGAAGATTACTTCACATATAGATCATTGGAGATGTTAGAAGAATGATGAATACTTTTATCAATAGTACCTAGTTGATTTTTGAGGAAATGAGGTTGAAAGAGTAAAGATGCTATTGCAAGTATAGGAACTCTTGTAGATGCATACAGGTTACCAAACAGTATATTCCCAGACACTCCAGTAGCAACAGACATACTTATATTCAAGAAAATGAAGTCGTGACCATGAGATGCTAGAAACTTGTCAGATAATAGATTTATGGAGAAATACCCAGAAAAAATACTATGAGAGGTTGGAGAGTTAGACTGGAGAGGAAACCCAATAATTATATGAGACATAAGCAATTTAGATGCTATAAAAACAAGTAAACCAGTAGTAAATGATATAAAAGCTACAAACAAAAAATTCGATAAAAATGATAAATTTTCTACAGGTTTATGAGTTAAAGATAAAAAATTGCCAGATTGATTTGAAATTCAAAAGAAACACTATGATGTTTTGTGAGAAGAAAATATAATGGCTTTATTAGTTACAGATGAAAATTGAATTTTAATTTGAAAACTAGATTATTGAATGATATGAGATGAAATAAATATAAAAATGATAGAAGTTTCAGAAAAATATCGCAGAAAATGAATAGCAACCGTAATGGTTGATAAATTAAAAGAATTTTATGAGTGAAGTAAATTTGAGTTATGAATGATTACTTGAGATTGAAAAAAGTTTTTTGATAAATATGATTTTTATAAAGAAAAGAAAGAACCAGTAAAAAAACAATGATGATTGTTTGGAGGAGAAAACAAGACACAATCAAAATGATTATTCAACAATAAGACTGAAACACCAAAAGAGAAAAAGAAACCTATTATATCAAAAAACAAAAAAATAGTAGATCCAAACACTATAGAAACAAAAACTATAGCACCAGAATGAATGACAGTAGATTCAAAAGTTATGGAATACCAGACAAACACAAATGTTCTTTGATTCCTGGAAGATTTTGTTTCTCCAGAAAAAGATATAAAAAACTTGAATCTCTACCAAGATAAAGCAATGACTAATTATCATTACTTTCAATGAAACATATACGAAAAATTAGACGAACTTGCAGGTGCTTCAAACAAGATGAGTAAAGAACTATATGACAAGCAAAAACAATGATTGTTAGATATTCTACCGGAAGAAAAAACAGCATTCGATATATCTTTCAGCCCTTTAGATAACGAGTTGATGAAAAGATGAACTGGTGTTATGGTAGAAAAACAACAATATAACAATGAGACAAGGAGAAGAGACTTTGTAAATATAGAAAAAACTATACAAGAAGATTTCTTAGATTATGTAAAGAATTATGCTCCTAGAAATTCTACTGGAAGATATGAAATGAGCAATTATATAAATGGTTGAAGAATAAAAAAAGAACATAAAAATAGAATTATTGAAGATACTGAATACTTTTTCAATAAATATATGAGAGAACATTTAGATAGTGAGGTACAATGAAACATTGTATCAAAATACAATAAAACATATAATTCATACGTGAAAGCAGATAATAAGAATCAACCTATAGTTATTGAAGATGTGAGTAAAACATTTAGAGGTAGACCATTTAGTTTACGTGATGCTCAAATAGAATGAGTGAATCACTTAGTGAATAAAGGTGCATGACTATTAGCATACGGTGTGTGAGTTGGTAAAACAATTACATGATTGACAGCAGTTATATTGAGTATGCAGAAATGACATACAAAAAGACCTTTGTTTATCGTTCCTAAAGCTACATTGAACGATACTTGGATCTCTACAATAAAAGATCTATACCCTACATATAATGTAGTAAACCTATGAGGTTTGAAGAAGTCAGATATTAAGAGATTGACTGCAAAACATTGACCAGATCCAAAAAACTGGATAAAAGATAATGATATAGCTATTGTAACAGATTCTTGATTCTCAAGACAGATAACATTCAAAGAAGAAACAGAATGAGAACTTACTTCAGCTTTGAATGATGTAATGGTTTCCAGGAAAGAAAAGACCGTGACAAAAGCACAACAAGAAGCAGATAAGATTCAAAGTGAAATGGCTAAATGATTAGTAACAAAATGAGATACAGAAATATTTATAGAAGATCTATGAGTAGATCATTTATTGATTGATGAAGCACATAACTATAAAAATATATTCGGTAAAGCAGAAATTGAAGAATGAGCATGAGTAAACCCATACGGAGCAGTACAATGATCCATGAGTAATAGATGAAAGAAAATGTATCTTGCTACTCAATATGTTATGAATAGGAATAATGATAGAAATGTATATCTACTAACAGCAACACCATTTAACAACCAGGCTATAGAAGTATACAATATACTATCTCTTATGTGAAAGAAACGTATGGAGACGTTATGAATCAAAAACATAAACGATTTCTACAACCTATATGCTAAATTCAAAGAAGAATTTGTTGTTAAATGAGATAATAAAACTGTAAGAACAGAGATGAAAATGAAAGAATTTGACAATGTGCAAGAACTACAAAGGCTAGTAACAGAGTTTATAGATTATAAATCTTGAGAAGATGCAAACGTAATACGTCCAGATAAACTAACAAAATACCCTACATTCTCTATGTCAGAAATACAAAAAGAAAACCAACTAAATATATTGAAACATATGGAATCTAAAGAAGACGGTGCTATTATTGTAGCTATGTGACAAAGTAGACTAAACGCAGTTAGTCCATACCTTACAAAATTTTATACATGACCAGAGCCAACTGCAAAACAATTTGTTGATAACAGTCCTAAGTTAAAATATACTACAGAAATCATAAAGAAAACTATGAATAAATGAGACGGTACGTTTGTATATATGCCATTATGAGTATGACATCATTGATTATTCAAACAATATATGCTAGAAAATATGTGATTGAAAGACAAAGAAGTAGGTATAATATCTTGAACAATGACACAAGAAAAGAAAGATAACATTGCAAAATGATTCAGAAACGGAGATGTAAAAGTTCTTATTTGAGGATCAACAACAAAAGAATGAATAGATCTACAAGATAATTGAGCAGTAACAGTAAATCTATCACTTGGTTGGAATCCAACAGAAATGATACAAGTATGAGGTAGAGTTTGGAGACAATGAAACCCTAGAGATAAAGTATTTGAAATATACCCATTGTTAGAGAATAGTTGAGATATAACAATGTATCAAAAATTTGAAGAAAAGTCTAGTAGGATAAATAGTATCTTTTCATACCAATGAGACGTATTCAAACTAGATGATATAGATCCAAAAGAACAGAAACTAGCATTATTGACTGATCCAAAAGCAAAAGCAGAGTTAGCGATTATGATAGACAAAAAGACACTAGATGCAGAGTTAAACACTATTGATACTGATATAGAGTTCTTCGAAAAAACTTACACAGAGATAAAACAACTCACAGAAAGAGAGAAAGAGATATGATATGCAATAAAAGATTATTCATGAAATACATACTATACCGAATGAAATTGAAAATGAACACTAGACAGTTTGAAAAAGAAATTAGTATCTACTAGGAATAAGTTGAAAAATAGACAAGAAAAGATAGAAAGAAGAGGTATAGTATCATATGATAATAAAATGTCTGAACTTAATATAGAAAGACAAAAAATAACAACAGAGATAGCAAAACTAGAAGCTAGTAAAGATGATAAAATAAAGCAGTATTCAGACGAGTTAGAGCAATATGAGAAAAATAGAAAGAGTATGGAACAATATGTTGAAGAGTATGGAAACGATTTAGATACAGTACAGCAATAATTTATTATTTATACACACATGTTTCCAACTATCTTAGAAAAGAAAATACTATTCATTATTCCCTCCAGATGAGGGGATAATGTTGTAGAAGCTAAAATAGAAAAGATACAAAAATGAAAATATATTGCAAAAGGTGTGTATAAACATGAAGAAAAAGATATACTACAGATACACAATATAGAGGTACATACCCAAAAAAATGGTTATTTTGATATAATACCTATCTTAGTAAACATGGAATATAAAGATGATTTACTTATTGAATATACAATAGATGTGGAAGAAGTTTAGAAAATACTTTGAAATATGATATTGAGTATGATCGAATACTTATTTTGCTAGATGATGAAAAAAATTTATATTCAAAAGTAAATGAACTCTTTATAAAAATAACAAGAAACTATCATGACGAAAGTAAATTTTCCTAACGAGGTTGTTATCATACCTTTACCGGAAGAAAATGCACACGATCATATAGATCAACATAAAGTAATAAATGTTTTGCTAGTTAAAATACAATCTTTTTTGTTACAACAATTAAAACATATAAATAAACAATTTTCAGATTTTTCCGAGTATATAAAAGAGAACAACCAAGATAGAAAAAGGTTGATAGAAGAAAATAGTAAATTGAATAAAAAAATAAATGAAATAGAAAAATCTATCTCAAATTTTTCAGTAAAAAAAGAGGTTAAAACATGTGATATACATACTACTATAACGTCTGTAATGAAAGAATGAGGAGAGAGTACATATTCTACTCTAGTGATTGCAGATACGCATAAGAAGTTAGATGCTACACGTAAATACATACTTATGATGAGTATTGATATGCAAGATTCAAAAAACATACGCAAACATGAAAATGCACAGATGTTATGGAATAATGGTATTGAAAAATTGAGTATATCATTTAATAAACAAGATCCAACAAAGGAAGCATACGTTAATGCTAAAATAGCTATTATATGATATAGTATAGACTAATGTTTGTCTATATAAAAGACTGAAACATACTATATAAATGAGAAGAAGAATACCAAAATTGAGTTGTTTTCTTTTATGATACGGTTATAAAGACTATATATACTGTAGATGATTCTATCATATATACAGATTGAGTAATTAAATTGTTTGATCCAGAAGAATATAAAGAAAAAGAAGTGTATATACCTCCTACTTTTGAGGAGATAAAGAATATAGATACTATAGAATGAGATAATACATACTTTGAATCTATACGTAACGAGAATGTATCTTTATTTATAAAAAGTAACTATGCTTAAAACATTTACTATGACAGGATCACAAGTAAAAGTTTATTGACTATACACAGGTATAGATGATACAACTGATCCAGATTTCTCACATGATAATGTGAATAGTAAGTCTACATTTTGAGCGATTGCTCCAGAGATAACACTTTGGGCAGATGCAAACAATGTTGCAGAGATATACTTGCAAGAACATGCAAGTGTTGATGCAGATGAAAAAGTATTTTTGAGACCTGGATCATACTTGACTGTTTCATATAGTTATATAGAAGCTATGAATATATTTTATGCTACAGGTACTAGTGATGACAAACTCTTTATCATTGTAAGATAATATGGTAAACAAGGTATGACAACAGATAAATACTTCATGAAGTACTGGTGATATGATGAAGTCAGTATATGATACTGATAATAATGGTACAGTAGATAGTGCTGAAAGTATCACTGATTGAACTATAACTATAGTACCTAGTAATGTAGTAACAATAGCTGGAGGCCAAACTATTACTTGAGCAAAGACTTTTTCAGGTTTAGTAACTATGAATTGAAACTTAAATATAGATTGATGAGAGATTATAAATCCACAAAAAATAGACATCACTGATACATACGCACAATTAGTATTTACTTGAAATACTTGAGATGCTAGGTTTGTATTTAGAGATGGATTTTGAGCAAAAGATATATTTTGTGTAAGACAAAATGGGAGGGTAGGTATTTGAACAATAAGTCCAGCATCAATTTTTCATACTTATCAAAATGACTCGTCTACTGACGGTGGTATAACTATAGAGCAAGATTGATCTTGAGACGCGATCATTCAATACTTGTTAACTTGAACTGAAAGAGTAGCTGTAGGTTTAGATAATAGTGATCTTGATAAGTATAAAGTTAGCTTTACAGGAACTTTAGATTGAGCTTGTTTTGAGTTAGATCAAACAGGTAGAATGAGAAATACAGGTTGATTGTTTTGGAGTACTAAAAGTGCTGATTATACACTAGAAACAGACAAGGCAGGTAAAATAATTCAAATGACTAATTCTACTCCAGCTGTGTTTACTGTTCCACCTAACGCTTCTGCCGCATTCAATGTGTGAGCAATGATTAATATAGAACAGCATTGAGCTTGAGATATAACATTTGCTTGATGAGCAGGAGTAACAATAAACAGTAAAGATTGAAATCTTAAGTTATGATGACAATGGTCATGAGCATACTTAAGAAAAATGGATACGGATGAATGGATTTTAGTTGGTGATCTCACATCATAATGCAGCAATCAATAATGTGAATAGTAGCTCAAGCTAAAGCTGTGTGAATAGAGTTTCTTTGATTCGTTACACAGAAATCTTGAGCCACAAGTTACACTGTAGATGTTAGTTGAATGTGACTTTCTGAGTGAGATGTTGTTGTTGTGGCGCATTGAAATTCAAGGTATTTTAATACCTGACTAAGTGTTACTTGATATACTTCTGAGTTTAATTTGTATGTAAATGATTCATACGATACGAATTTCCAAGTAGCATGGAAAGTCATGACAGCAACTCCTGATACTTCTATATCAATAACAACAGGCTCTGATTCTGCGTATGGTTCAGTTGCTATGGTGTATGCATTTAGATGAGTAGACACAGTTACACCAATGGATGTGTCTTCAGTTTCTGCAACATGAACCAATAACTGAAACCCAAACCCACCAAGTATAACACCTACTACAGCTTGAGCGTTGATATTAGCAACTGGTGCCAGTTGATCAATTTCTTCTGCAATGACAACACCCTCATGATATGAAAACGCTAATGTAGTCAGAAATGACACTTCACCGTATTTCCTATATATAGGAATGGCAACGAAAATACGATCTTCATGAGCAGAAGACCCATGAACTTTCAATGCTAATTGAAGTTGAACATCATCTTCATGGGCTGCGTGAACTTTAGCGTTAAGACCTTTATAACATGATAACACTAATCTGATTCTTCGTATGAATTTTTATTTGAAACATGATTTCTCTATGAATAAACAGGCTCTAAAAAACTGAATAAGCATAGTTTGTGTAATTTTTTTAATGGCTTTAATATGAGTCGATTTTTGGTTACTTGATGACGATATAGTGTATCGTGAGGTACAAATAAACCTGCTTGAGCAAGTTGATCTTGGTGTTATGTAGAAGTAATATCACATAGTGCAGTATATGTAATGCAAAAAGCAACAGAACTTACAGAAACAGCACCTAAATCTTGGTATAGAACAAATGTAAATTGAGTTTGGAATACTTGGAAAGAATATGCTATAGTATAATTTTATATTTATAATTATTTACACATGGCAACTAAAAAAATCACATTTACAGTAGAATGAGTTGAGGAACAACTATTTTTGGGAGTAGTATATGAGCTTTGATATACAGCAAAAATACAGGAGATCAGTGAGGATCTATGCAAAACATCTGATAGATGAGAAAGTAATATCATACGTTACGCAACAAAAAAAGTTTTAGACGAAGAGTGAAACGAAACAGAGGAAATAATCGAAGATCTTGAAAATTGTTATATAGAAAAAATAACTGAAATAGATAACCCACAAACACCTCAAGAATTTATCAGAGAGGATTTCAGAGTAAATTACTTACAGAATAGAATTATGCCTATAGTAACTGACATAAACACGTCAGAAGCTATTTCTGAAAAACAATTAGAAATAGATGCTATAAAAGAGTGAGTTCAAAAACAAGTTGATGCTACGATTGTAGTATGAGCAGAAATAGAATAGTTTTTATATTTTGTACATTATATATTTATGAAAATAAACTTTAAAGATCTAACATTATTAGATATAGAGTGAAAAGAAGTCAAACAAACAAAAGAAGAATTGCCTGTATATAAGATGATTGCGAATGCGATTTTTATGCACTCTATGGATATAGAATTATCTGATATATCAAAAAGAATATATGCTTGAGAGGAAGTAGAATTGAGAGAAAAAGAGATAGAAGAAATAATAGGAATTATAAAAAGTGATAAGTTTCCAGTAATACCAATGGTAAAAAGATGTGTTATAGATTTTTTATCTAAAAAATAGAATGTCACATTTCACAAGAAATGCAGTTATCCAACCAGTACCTAAAACATCACTACGAAAGCTAGTGAATGATGTTACTTGGTATGCTTGATCGTATGATGATGAGACAGATACAGGAACGTTACCTATTACACCTCCTATATGATATGTGTTTGATTGAGCAAGTACTCCTACTAATCTCTTTGCTGTATTGTGTTTATTTTCTGTGTTTATAAGTCCTTGGTTTTCTCCTCTGGCAGTATTATGATATTATATGCAAAGGACTGAATCCAGTACAATACTATGATCTGTAATACATGATTATCTATATACAGACAAGGAGAAATTTACTCGAATAACTAGATGAATAGCTGATAGAATCGCTTTAGATATACGAATAGCTTGCTGAACAAACAAATATAAAGCATTACTGATGTATTTATGAATAAGATTGTGATGACGATTCTACTGGTACGGAATTTATAATAAACTTAAAGATTTATTTAATATTGGAAAATAACATGCAAGACTTTGTTAGTAATTTGTTTGTAGTGTTATGATTGTTAATTATGGCGATCATTTTTTTCATAGACAGAAAATATCCATGAGAAACTCCGATCCCACCAGTATCTTACTACGCTATTATCATATACATGATAATCATAAAAGTATGACCAGAGGGAGTGAAGTGACTGACTGAACAATGACTTAACATGCGAGATAAGTTATCTGATTTTAGTATTTCAATATGAAAAAAATGACAAAAGGACAGCACGAAGAAAGACTAGAGAAAGTCAATAATATTGTTTATTGATTCTTTATTTATCGATGATTTATAGCAATATGTGCTATAGTTTTCTTCAATTTTATGTCATTCAAATCAACACAAAAGAATTTAGCTATTAATGAGGGACAAGACAGAATAGAGAGAGAATATAAGGAGTATTTAGAAGCATTAAGAGAAGAACCTAGAGAAATATATTTCACATATAACGCAACAACTTCCAGAAAATTGTTATATAATTATTGAGAGCCAATAACTATGTATAGTGATAGAGAAATATTAAAAAACCACATACCAATAAAATGAAAAGATACTTTGTTCTGTGACATATTTGATTGAAGTTTATTTTGATTGATTTCTTCTAAGACACGAGATAATCCACAGCCAAACATAGTAAATTGATTATGACCACGATTATATGAATGAACCTTACCACAGAACCCAAAATTAACTTATGTAGATGCAGATTGTAGAATAAGATCGTTTGTGCAAATGTGTATAGATACTAGAGATGAAACAATATGTAAGAAGCAAACGATACGAAGTAATGATTTTAAAATACGTAGTCTTTAATTTCATACATAACCCATGGAAACAGGATTAATATTACTTACAGGTGGAGCAACCATAACGAAACTTATGGATTTAATAGGTAACCAGATACCAGAAAAGTACAGAAAACTAATACCACGAATAGCTATGTTGTTATGAGTGATCCGAATGTTTTTATCTCCAGAGCAAGAATTGCACGAAATTATATCACAATGAATATCAATGTGATTATGAGCAGTAGGTATTCATGTGATTACAAAAAAAGAGAAACCAACAATAATAGAAGCTATAAAAGAAAATAACTCTTTATCTACTAACGATAAAGATGAACCATACACAATTTAGAGAAAAACGATTATGAAACAAATACGAGGAAGTAAAATGATATGGTTTTGAATGTGTTGCAATATGTAAATTATATATAAAAGATGTTCATGAACTAGAAGTAAGGCAATTTTGAGGATCTGCAATTTCTTGACGAAACAATACGAGCAACACTTTCCTGGAGAAAGATCGAAAGAGAGTAGAGAACATATATTGAGATCCTACAAACTATCCTAAACAATGAGACATTGTTTTTTGGGCATCTACAAAAACAAACAAATATGGGCATGTTGCTATTGTTGATAATACAGATTGAATAACATTAGATGTTATAGAACAAAATGGAGAAATGTGAAGTTCTACAGGTAATTGATGAGATGCAATACGTATACATACATATTCATATAGAGATGTGCTAGGTCGATACACTCCTGTATGATTTACTGTTACCCCATTAGAAAATTTATGAGAATGATATACTCTTTTAGAGAAGAAGATACGAAACGGAGAAAATGGAGAAAAATTTGCTACTAGGGAGGAAGTTGCGATAATGATCGAAAGAAACAATATTGTAAGAGACGTTAGAGTTTTAGAATGAACATGAACACCACTAGACCGAACCAACGTGCCAGATTGAGCGATTGACAATGGAAAAACAATGGAAGTAGTGAAAAATATGTCGTTTGTGCGTATGAGAGAGTTGTTTTGAGTAAATAAATACTCATATATTGATATTGTAAGAGAAAATAAGAGTTTACAACTATCACAAGATGAATTTAAGAAGAAGTCAAGTTGGTGTACTATGTATGCACATTTTGCAAATTACTTGAATCAAACAGGAAAAAACATATCTAAGAAAGATAGAAAAAGATGTATTGACCGAATGATAGAAAATTGACCATTGTGAGAAAACAACGGTGCAAATACTATGGAGGTTGCAGAACTATGGTTTGATTGTTTGAATGCACTTTGATTACATACATGAGGATCAACATATTTCTTTGAAGCAGGATCTATTGAAATGAATTATGTCATAAAAGCATTATGACATGGTTTTGTATGATCCTTTGTTATCTCAAAAAACTTTTCAGAAGATAGGATAAATGATTTCATCATAAATGAAGATATACATTGAGGTAAAACCTATTGATGACATGCTATTGCATATAGTGATATGTATGGAAAAGCTATTTTTGTAGCTAATAGTTATATTGGTAACACTCCAAACCATTGGGTAGTACCTAGAGAATCATACAATGAGCGATTCAATAAGAAAAGAGATGCATACAATACATATTCTAGAGAACTTGTTGCATTACACATTTACTAACGGCAAATTTTTGCAAATCATAAAAAACAAAAATCATGAGACGTAAGAAACAGAAATCAAAAACAGGAACACAACTAGAACTATTCAGCCGAGAGAAAAGGAGAAAAAGAAAAAACCTTTTCAAATGGATATGTAAGTTCTTCAACAGAAACAAAAAAATTCCAAAAGAGGTTGAGGAATCTCCACACCTCTTTATATAAGAATCGCCTTAGGACGATCGAGAGGTCGCCGTTTTCCGGGAAGTGTGACAGGCTACCCACAGTTATGTATGAATCATACATGACAGCCCATAGAGTAGTGAACTATGGGCTTTTTTTTATATGTAAAGAAAGTCGAACTTTCTCTTGCAATGCAGTTTTTTTTAGTTATAGTTTCTTTACCACCTTTTAATTTAATATACAAACCCATATGAAAAAAGAACGAACTTATACTGAAATTCTATTAATTGCTATATTGTATTTACTCATTTTTTTATCTATATTTACTATAAATATATGAAAAAAAATGAAAGTAGTATTAGAAAACCAAGTTACTCCTCTACATTTCATCACATATAGTGTTAGATGTAATTGAGAAACAAAAAAATTCATTTTTCAATGAACTGTAAATCACATTGATTCAAAGATAAATGAAATTGAATCAAATGGTTGTGATTATGATATTTATTAGATACGAAAAATAATTTTATATGTATTAGAAGAAATTAAATGAAACCAAACAACGACCGATCACACTTAAAATACAAAGAATTGATAGAATGATACGTATTTCAATACCATTGAGCCTGGAACTCTACTAAAAGGAACGTAGAAGATTATGTTGTAAAAGTTGAATTTTATAAACATGATACATGAGTTACTTGTTATACTTGACGAACTTGAAGAGAAAAAAAGTATTTACCCAATAAAGAATGCTACGTGTTCAAAGACAGAGAATCTTGTATAGATTTTTGGAGAGATTACTTCCAGGAAAAGTATGATAAACATATACTAAAATCTATCTGAAACAAGATCAAAGACTTAAATGAATCTATTAGTAGACGTGTAGAAAAGAAAGAAGATTTAGAAAAAGAACTAATATTATTTTTAGATAATTTATGATAAGATGTTAAAACCAACAAAAGAGAAATTAGAAAAAGATGCACAAGATGTTGCAGACGGTATGGAATCGTTTGCAAGTCTATGAAGAAAGTATTGATATACAGCGAATGCAGTACGTAAACGAATGAGGAAACATTGAATAACACGACCTAAAAAGAATGTTAAATGATTGTATGATTATGAATGTTTTAATTGTGAGAAAAGATATAAAAAATACTACTCCAATAGAAGCAAAACCAAACATTGAAAAAGTTTTTGTTGCAATAAATGTAAGTTTGCACGAATGGGAAGATGATGACATTTATCTTTAGATAATTA
>Ga0307983_1000140_pt1 | contig 38527 bp, 45 predicted proteins | sample OrgLakmetagen991_FD_201845 | JGI IMG/M metagenome (GOLD analysis project Ga0307983, IMG submission 201845) | Saline water microbial communities from Organic Lake, Antarctica - #991 | ecosystem: Environmental > Aquatic > Non-marine Saline and Alkaline > Saline | place: Antarctica: Organic Lake...
GCTTAAATGCCCCGCTATGCCCTAGCTTGCGCAGTCCTAGCTTCTCGTATGCGACGTTCCAGTAAACGGCCTTCTGGATTCCATTGTGTCCAAGCCTGCCCATACTACCCCACTTATGGAACGGCAACCATGAAGCGGCGCGAACGATCCAGTCGGACTTGGTATGGAACACGAGGACTCCCGATACGATTGGCGACTGGCTTGCGTCTCGATCGAGTGCGGGATTCAGAAACATGCAGCGAACTTTGAAGGTCGGATCCATCTGTGCCAAAAGCCAGCAAGCCATCGTAATAACCGCACACCCGTTGCTATGACCTACGATCACGTCATCGGGACGTATAGCGCTGGCTAGGCGATCTGCTCGATTGCCGTTGCCAAAGCGCACACTAAGCAGGTCACGGAAGATTCCACGGCTCCAGCGGCTATCATGCTCAAGCACAGAAAAGCCCCGATCCTCAAATGAAGAACGGAGCTTGTCGAGTGTTGAAGCGCCACCGTCGCTGACGTTGAAGCCGTGGACTAGGTGAGCTGTCGGCATTACTCAGTTGCCCTTAGTAGCGGTAAGCCAGCACGAGCACGGTCGAAGTCACTAGATGGACTCGGGCTAGGTTGACCCTCAAGCACTGACGTAGCGTTATTGCCAAGAGCCTGCACTGCTACGCTAAGAGCTTGCGCTTGCGCTAACGATGCTTGAGCTGTTACGGACTCACGCTCAGCCTGCGCCCGTGCTGCACTGGATGCTTCAGCTCGGAACTCGACTTGCTCAAGGATGCCAGTTTCGGGATGAGTGGAGGTTCGCTTGTAGAGAACGTCCTTTTCCGAGCTGTAGTCGAGCTGTGGAATGCCACTGGCATTAGCGGTGATACCAAGCTCGGTCTTGATTGGTCGCGGCGTTCCCACGCAGCCAGAGGCCAGCGCTAAGGCTAGCAGGGATAGGAGGAGTGTTATTAGTTTCATGGTTTTATTTATGGTTTACTGGAGAGGGAATCCCGCCAGTCTGGAGAGGTCGTCGTAAATAGGCCACGGGTCGCCGCGCCCAACTGATTTTCTCAATGCCTCATAATGAGACTTCTTGAACGGAGATGTATCGGCTTGTAGCGCTTGGAGAATCACGAAAATCTCGTCTACTTTGTCCTGCAACGGTTGCCTCTCCCGCGCTACCGAAGCAAGAAGATTGGCTTCGGATTCTAACTGCCAAGCTCGGATGTTTCCACTAACTCCCCAGACCGCGAACGCAGAGAGTCCAGCTAAGCAAGCAATAGTAAAACTTACAACCAGAACGGTTGGTATATGCGATTTTGATAGATCAGTATTTTGGGTCATTTTAGTGTCTCCAGTATTCGGTGCCTGTGAATTGTTTGACAAGCTCGGCTCCGAGCACCTGTAAGGAGTCGTTTTGAATTGGTTTCACTTCCTTGCGGATTGAGTGCAGCGGTAGGCCGTTACTATTTCACGCACTATCTTTTGATGCTCTTGATCCTTCCGCTCTAAGTGCGCAATCAGCATAGGAAAGAACTTGAGCAGCAGCAGGACAACCACCCCAGCCATGCCAGCTTGAATTGCCAAGCTATGCCAGCTACCAGCAGCAGGCTGAACTTGACCGATGAACGAGGAGAAGGCAAAGAACCCGCTTGCGATGTAAGGTAGTGAGTTTGTCATTGTGTTTGTTTACAATTTAGCAGGGTCAATCAGTGCCGCTGCAATGAACAACTCATCAAGTTCTGTGGGGGAAAAACCCGCAAGTCCCCCAAGTGTGTTGACCATACTTGCAGACCGAACAAAGAAATCAGAATCACTCACAAGGATATTTGCAACTTCCTTTGACTCATCTGGTAACTGGTCTAGGATTGCTGAAAGGTCCACACCTTTCAAAACTAAGGCAATTTTTAGCTGTGCTTTTGTGACACGTTCTGGGACAACAACAGGCGGAACAAAACCCAAAGCCGCGTTCAACTGTGCATCCGAAAGAGTCAAAGTGTGCTCAGTGTCAACGACTGGGTTGCCCTCGGCGTCCGGTTCATTGGCCATGCTGAATGTCAGCGTGTTGGTCTCGGCGTCCCATAGCAAGTCAATCGCCTCCATTGGGATCTCGACACCATCCGGCAAAGGTGACAAACGCTCATTGCCTCGGGCGCTTATCAAAACAAAGCCCTGTGGTGTAACTGTTTTAATGCTTAAATTTTTCATTATGAGTTAAGTTTTTTAAAGTTCGCCCGCACATCGATGTTTGTGGCCCCTGAAGATGTTGCTGTGCGGAGGCGTTGATCATTGGCAATCTGCGCGGCAGTGGTCGCGGCTGAGATCGAGCCGTCAGCTGCTAATGCAACGCCTGAGTGTAGGCCATTGTGATTGGATCCGTCGCTCCGCTGGATGATCGTGCCAGAGGAAGTCTCACCCCCCTGATCGATGATCTGGAGGGAATCGATCACACAGTCCGCCGGGATTAAATCCACCGATGCGGACCCTACAAAATCGTTTGAGCTGGCATCGAGGCCGAATCCCCGAATGTGGCCTGCATCTTTTGGTATTAGGTGTTGTGTGCCTGTCGCCGATAAAATCGCGTCGTTGTGATTTGTGGATGCGTCGTGAAGTTGTAGGCCTATACCTTCGTCCATTGGGAGGTGGAGAGATGCGCCGATGCGTGTTATTGTCATGCTGTCAATATACATCGTGCCGTTGTTGATTCTTACCAGTGGATTTCCTGGGTTCCCAACTCCCGTCTTCCATTTAAAACTTACTTTTGTCCAAGCGTCCTTAGCAGTGACATCCCCTGAAAAATTAGTTTGGGGTTTGATTTCCATCGCGAAAGAGTTTGTCACATTGAAATTAGGATCCCCAGTTTTTATGTAAAACCACAACTCGCAAACAAAGGTGTAAGCCGCATTAGCCCCAGCTGATGAAATTTGAAACCCGTGGTTCCCTGTCGTGACAATCTTTGCACAAAAATCTCCTGCTTGAGCTCCGCCAATACTATCAGCATCACCAGCACCATCGTAGTTAGTGTGAGTCCCATTAAAGGCGGACGTATTAAGTAACGCTTGCGCTGTGCTCGCTGTTTCCCCATTTTCAAAATCCTCAATTCCTGTGGCTCCCCACTTGTAATCAGGGTTAGAAGCAAGCCAACCGCTGACCCCTTGCGCGTAAATCTCCGCCGCTTGGGTTGCTGTCAATGCGGTGTTGAAAGCGGACACGCCGCCAAGTTCCCCGGAGATGTAACCTGTCCAAAAAAACAATCCTAAGTCAGATGGGGGAAACGAGAATGTGTACGAAACTGTTTTCTCCTCGGCTAATACACCATTTTCAAACATGAAAATTTTAGAAGAGGCCGCGTCATAACCGACGATAATTGTTATACCGGCAGCTGGGTCTTTCGTACCTACCAGAGTCACATCGCCCTCGCTAGAACCAAATCGGAATTGTGTTGTGCCTGAAATCCGAGCGAGCCTTAGATATGGCACGCTCAGGCTGTTCCTGAAAAAATTATTTGCATTGAAACTAACAGATTCAAAAACCATAGAAAAACTTTTGTCATTGGCACAGCCGGGAAACCTAACACTAACTTTTCCTGAAGTTCCGTCGAAAGCCACACCGCCCGCAAATGCTTTGTGGTTCAGTTGTCGTGCTGGAATTGCTACTGCTGCTGCTGCACTCGCTGCTGATGCTGCTGCATCGATCCCGGTCAGCACCACGTCAGCATTAGTAGCAACCACGTCAGCATTAGTAGCAACCACATCAGCATTAGTCAGCACCACGTCAGCATTAGTAGCAACCACGTCAGCATTAGTAGCAACCACGTCCAGCCCTGTCAGCACCACATCAGCATTAGTCAGCACCACGTCAGCCGCTGCTTTAGCCGCATGATGGAGCGCTGAGAACTCAGTGGAACCATCTCCACCCGCAGCGACACTCACAGGCGAATCCTCCGCTTTATTCGCCCACTCCTCAGCATAGCCAGCTGCACCCAGTATAGCACTACCATCGATGATAATCGCTATATCCCCAGATGCCAGATCAGCCACGATACTATCAGAAGTGTGAGCAGTCAGAGCACGAAAAACAGAAGCAGTCGATGAGACTCTGAAAATGTCGTATTTGCTATAATTAGCAGCTGTTACCCATTCACCACGCCAGTTGCCTAGCTCCATAGTAAGTGTTAATGCGCCGTTCTCATCGAAGCGAATCAGCTTTCCAATCCTAGCTGCTGCATCTGGTAACACAAGTGCCGTGCCATCGCTCAAGCTAGACTTCAAGCAGCGAGCAAGCTCTTCGTCTGTCTCCTGCAAGATACGAGTGATCTTGTCCAGCGCCTCGCCAATATCTGCAACGAAGAATTTACCATTCGTGCGCAAGGTAAGAAGCTGGCTTTTCGCTGTATTGCGGACGATTGAAATGCGCTCGCCTGCGGTTGCTCCAACCATTGTGACTGTGCCACCAGAAGCATCACCTGCGCCTGCAACCGTGTAATGATTCGTGAGCGCAAGCACGCCACGAGCATCGCTCACGACGAGCAATTCGCCGTCAATAGAAAACGGGTAAGCAAAGGGTATGCTGTCCGTTGAAGTGGATAATGTTGCGTCCACTCGTGGTGTTTGTTCGGGAAGGCTCATGCTTTTTAATTAGGTTGGAATGTGGCTATAGTCCACGGTTAAGGGTTAGGGCATTTGCACGCCCATCTCTCTCATACGCCTACGGGTTTCCTTGCGCTCCTCTTCGCGTTGACGCTGTTCACCGCCGCCTGCGTGCCAGTAATACATGGAACCAACGAACGGAACAGAACGCCATACTTCAGCGTTGCCTATCGACCAATCCGAATCACCAGTGACGATTGAACTGGAATCTCGGTATATTTGCTGAAACCACGGAACAGGGAAAGACGTAAGCATTGCAAGCGACAACACTGGATTCTTGTGCCGCTGAAAATCGTAGTAAAGGAATCGGTTGACTCCTAATATCTTGATGGCAGATGCCGCCAAGGTGTCATCTACTTTCGGCTCTTTGCCAGACAGCGTATCGCGAATGAAATCCACGGTTGCCCCGCCGACAAACCAAAGCATATAGAGCCACATCAGCTTGCGCATTCCGTCGCGGAATAATTTGTAGTCTCGCTTTTCAACTCCAAGTTTCATTTCGCGAATCCCTTCACGCCGCATAATGTCGAATCTCTTCAACATGAATGTCTTTAGCATGTAGAAGATTCGGAGGTTCGGGTGCTTTGCATAGCCCTCTGGCATCTCGCTGTAATCTAGCGGCTGGAAGTCCAGAAGGATATTCCAACCAAGCAGAACCACGTCTTCAGATTTTACGTTGTCGATCAAGTCTTGCTTGAGCTGTGCGATCCGCGCTGCGTCACCTCCGAAGTATTCCGTAAGCCTGCGCTCCTGTGTGTCCGTAAGGCGACCACGTTGCGCTGAGTCGCGATATGCACGTATGCCAGAGTTCACTTGAGTGTTCGCCCCTCCTCGACCAAAGAAGGCAACTCCCGACTTCTTCATGCCCCAGTCCATAAAGCGAGCCATACCTTTTTTCGCGTCGTCGTAATCTTGGCTGAACGACTCTTGCCCAAAGTCTCGAACCATTGACATTTCATCCTTATCGAAAAGGCTCGCGAAGTAACGAAGGTTTCCAAATCCACGACCCGTAAATACCGCTGTCGATATGTCCTCGATCTGAATCATTGCCACCTCGAACTTCATCATCGTTGCGATGTAGCCAAGCGAGCGTAACACTTGCAGTCCTTTTTGCATTGCCCCGTTCGTGTGCATTGCTTCCAAGATCGTTTGAACTTCGGCCTGCTCTGCGCCAACGAGTTCACCCTTCGCCACCAAGTCAGCGACCACGGATGCGGCTGACTTCTCGACGTTAACCTTCTTTGTTCCGTTCACGTCTTCGACGATAGCGGACTGTCCGAAAAACTTCTTCTTCTCAACGTCATCAACTACTCGGTTTATGTATCTGTCAACAGCCTCGAATGGCGTAGAATAGAACTCGTCGAACTGGCTTTGCTCAAGTGTTTCAATTGATCGAGCCTTGAAGTTTGGTGGAATGCCAGAACCTTTGTAAGTGCCAGCTAGAATTTGACCGATTATCTTTTCCTTGTCAGCGTCCGTAAGCGTGTGTCCACGAGCAGATGCTTCTAGCTTTGCGGATTCAATCGCCGTGTCGAAGATACCTTTAACTTCCATGCCGAACTCAGCAAGTAAGCCGTCGCGATCTTGCAACCAGCGAGGCCAGTAATTATCGCGCTTTGGTATCTCGTATCCAGATGCAATTGCGTATCTACGGATTTCATCCAGCACGATTCGGGTCTGACGGATCGCCTCCGCTAGTCCATCGACCTTATCCATGATGAGCATTGCCTGCTCTTGGTCTCCGTTCGCTAGGTGCAAGCCCAGCGCTTTACGGTCAGCTTTGTCGAGTTGACGGTATAGGTCACGAGCTGGCTGAACTCGATCACTGTAACGCATCTTGCGCTGACTTACGTTCAATCTGTATTCGCGCATTCGGCTGAAGATGCGAACATGCACATTGCGGAGCCGTGAACCCATCGACAAGCCGTTGCGTGCGTAAAGCCATCCTAAGAGTCCTCTCTCGCTGAAATCGCCTTTAAGCTGTTCTTGGTTTTTCCGCTGGCGTGCCTGCTCTTCTGCGAAGTATGGCATATCCAGTTTTTCGCGTTGCTCATTTGACTCGCGCTCTGCGGCTTCCATTCGGACGACTTCAGCGCTGCCACCGTGGTGAGCGTTGAACACTTCATCGGAGACTGTAATCTGCAATGTCGGCTCTTGCGGAAGTGATTGTGACATGACAACACCAGCGCCTCCAACAGCTCGTGGCAATACCCCTGCTTCAAGTGACTCTGCAATCTCTCGATACTGCTCAAAAGTAAATGACATCGGAGACTCGCCAGACTCACCAGTTTTTACATTCTCAGGGGTGTCCAAATCGAATAGCGACTCTTGGCCTGCCAGCTTACCGAACTCAAGCGCTACAGCTCTATTCGCAGCGGGAACCACCACATTCAAGTCAATTAAAATGTCTGCCGAGTCGGGAAACTTGTATAGCCCGATCTTGGATGCGTTGCTAAAGATGACCTCACGGTTAGACTCCAAGAACGATTGAACCATTGCTGGGGTGATTGTCCACGAGTTTGTGTTCACGGAGTTGACGGTTATTACAAGGCCACCACCTTCGTAGTTTGTTCCGTCAACATTGAGCGTTGCGCCGTCCTCGTCTTTTCGTGGAACCACTTTCAATCGGTCTAGTTGCTCTTGCACACGAGACGTAAAGCTCGCGGCCTTTCCTTCGCGGTAAGCCTTAATATCACTCCACCATTCAGAGGTAAGACTTTCGCCTGTAGGTATGCGGTGAAAGATTGCAGCCGCCTCACGACCCTTTACCACGTAACCCAGATACCCTGCGTCAATGATTTTGCGTTCAGCTATCAATCCAGCAGCACGGCTGTCGAATGGAGCATACTTAGTTTTGCGTTGGCGAACGTCCAAGGCCGCTTTTGATCGGAACTCTTCTGGGTCATTCTCGAAGTCGTAAAGCAATCCCTCTTCGATCTTCATTGCGTAAAAGTTGTCTGGAAGATTCGGCTCTTTTTCATAGTCGTCAGTTCCAATGTAAATGCGATCCATGAACAGGTCTGGATACTCCTGCTTTAGCCGCTTCTCCGTCCCGTTGATACCGCTTCCGTGGAAGTTAGGATCAAGGTAATCAAGGCCAGCGACTCGGCTGAAATGAACCATTGGAACAACTTGAAATGTCGGTTGCCCCTGCTGCACGGAATCGCGCATTGCGTCGGTGATGGTGACGCGATGGATGGGGGCGGTTACTGCGCCTTGATTGGCCGCTCGATAACCTTCTGACCATTTCATGCCACGCTGTCTCATTACAACCATTGCGTCAGACTCAGAATTATAAACATCGTCAACGACTTGATTGCCTTTACTGTCAACAACAGACCAGCCGCCTACTTGTTCTTCAATAACACCAGCCTCGACCTTCGGCTTGTTCTTTGAATCAAGCTTCTTGAGGTATCCATTTACATCGTTGACCATCATACGGTCGTAGAACCCCTTCATGCCTTCGCCGCCGACTTTGAGTCCGTTTCCTTCTATCTTTTTGGTTTCCCCTTCAACTGCTGTATCGACGATCTTCTGCGCAAGCTCCTTGCCTATAGTGTCCGACAGTTCGGATACTGTAGCCTTATGGTTGTAATAGATCGATTGGCGACTCTGACCATTCACCCCAACAGTGTAATTTTCTCCGTTCTTCTTATATTCGATAGACTCAACCTGCTTACTCAAGTCATACCGACCCGCTTGCGTCTCGCCCGTAGTCCAGCCGATCCATGACTTGCCAGATGCTACGGCATCACGCAGAGCACGCTTGAACATTTGGATATGCCAGTCTTTGCGAAATGGCGCATCAGCGATGAGGTCTTGCACGGAAGTTTTTGGTTTCCATGCCTCCATTCGGCGAATGAATTCTTCGCGGCTTATTTCCCCCGCGTCGTGCGCCCTGTAAATCTCATCGCGTGTTGCTAAGGCTTCTTCAGCGGAAATTTCCGGTGTGTCGCCACGATAACCGCTCTTCCTTGCCGTCTGATGGCGATCCGATTGCAGCTCCTCGATGAACAGACCGCCATCGCGCTCATTTAATCGCATATGTGCGACGTAGTTCGGAATGTCAGCGAAGTGCGAGGATGTGTATTCGCTTGAACGCTTCTGCCTTGATTCCGCAAGCCGCTCATTGTGAGCGATTACATCATCCAAAGTAGCAAACTCAGTATATTCGTCCAATGTGGATCTTGCTGTCCCTGCTTCTGGATTGAAATCAACCCGTTGGACTCCGATACCATCCTTGACTCCAGCAACCTTGACCCCACTGGACAGGAGGGTTTTAGCTTTCTCAGCATCGAACGTCACAAGACCCTTAGTAACCACTGGCATGGTCAGCACGACCTCGCGGTAGTTCTCGCCGTTCGGCAGCACGTATCTGCTGTATCGGGTATCCGTCGCGTTGCCAGTTCCGTAGAACACATTCATCGCAACCGTCTCTGCCCAGTCTTCACGTTGCACGATTTGAGGGTCGAGTGCCTTTAGTTGGTCAAATGCCTCGCGGTCGTTCTCGATTCGTAGCGCTAGCGCATCGTCGGCTTCGCCTTGCCACTCTTTGCCTAGCTCAATAACACGAGGGACAGCGAATGGGCTATCGTAGTCGATCTTCAAGTTGCCGTTGCCACGAGTCACCTCCTCGAACTTCACACGTCCTACATCACGCAGATACGCCATCAAGTCATCCTTAGCGACTTTGCCTTTCGAGTCCTTGTTGTCGTCGAGCCACTGCTCAATCCCGCTCCACTTCACCTCGTCGGCTTTGATGCCGTGCTTCGGGTCTAGTAGTCCCTTGATTTGCTGTGCGGTTGCGGCCTTGCCTTGAATCTTTGCGTCCAGCGTGCGTTCAAGCTGGCTGTAGAATGCAGACTCTTCGGCGTTGCGTGTGACTTGGAATGTTGCGTCAGACATTGGCGCTGCCCTTCCCTCTTCCCATGTCCACGAAGGCATCAGCCCTGTCTTCTGATCTGCAAAGATAGTGTCTTCGACCTTAGCGGTCTGATTGTGATCTCCGTGCTTGCCAAAGTTTAGCCACGAGTTCTGTCCACGAGTTTCGCTTGTCATCGCTCCTACGGCTGAACCTTGGAATAAGCGGATGTGTGCCTGCCATGCGTTCTCCTCGCCTCGTGCGCGGAACCCAGAGCCCTCTAAGCCATGACCGAAAGCATCATGCACTGCGCGGAATAGATCGTTTGCCAAGACCCTACGCTTCTTGCCCTCACTCGATCCGTAAGCCCATTCAATGCCCGTATCTAGCATTAGCGGATTGTCGGATACGTCCAACTCTGAATCACCAGAACCGAAGCCTGCTTCAGTAGGATAGACTCCCATCGACTTGTTCGCTCGCAAGTCACGCATCGCGTTGTATGGCGAGTCTCCGTAACCTTTGTCGTTGGATGGATCAATGAACCAGAAGTCAAAGCCAGCGGCTTCTAGTGCTCGGTATTGATCCATTGTCTGCTGGATCAAATCGTCATACGCTTCACGGACTATTGGATCGCTTGGCGCGTGCTCCATTTCCTCGTATGCCTGCGCAATCCGTACTGCTCTATCAACGTCAACTTTGACGTATTCAGCCTGCCGCTTTACGTCAATTCCTATACTTCTTGCGTAGTCTTCTGCGACTTTGACGAGGGCTTCGTTTGGCCCTGTTGCGCCTTCGATTTTTGGAGTGCCTTGAAGCGCCGTAAGCTGCCCACTCGTAGGCCGTCCGCTTCCGTCTCCTCTCGATTGTGATCTATTTGATTGGTCTGTTTCATAAATATCGTATCCAGCAGCTCGAAGCGCTGCTTCATCTTTCATAGTGAAGTCACTCGGCATTCCAAGCAATTTCCGCATAGCACCTTCCATGTCTTGCGGAAGGTTTCCGTTTCGACGCATCTTCACCATTAGCTCTGCTTTGTCCCAGATGACCTTGGCGAAGCGACGAACTAGAGCCATGAAGCCTTTTAGCTCGTCTGGGAATAGAGCACGCTCTGCGGCCTTGTCATTCATCGCGTAGGTCGATGTGACGTAATCAATCGTGCGACTAGAAAACCATTCGATTAGTCCGCTGTCAGACTTGTTGTAGCCTTCGCCGCCATCGTTACCTGTCTCGGCTTCCCATTGCTCGCGCCAGCTCATCACCATGCTGCGGACTGCTGGGGATAGCGTGCCAGCTTCAGCGCCGTCTGCGATAGACAGAAGCTTCAGATACGACTCGGAAACTTCCTCGATAGGAGCCAGCGGTGAAGCTTTATTTGAAATGCGATTCACCGCTTTGCCGATCTTTGTGAAGACAGCCTGCGGACTCTTACCAAGCACTGCAATTCGCGCTACGTGATCCGCTGCACTTACCTCGCCACGACTACTCGAAGTCAACCCAGAGAGCCATGCGATCAGCTCAACGCCTTCTAGGGATGCTGTAGAGGTTCCCGCTACGCTCATGTTGTCGAGAACTTGATCGTCAGTCATGCCTTGCGTGATCTTTGGAGCTGAAGATCGCGCAGTAGAGACGGCTTGATCTCGTGTCATTTCACCAATGTCAACCATCGCTCGAAGGCTTTGATTCTTTACGACATCAGCAGATTGTCCACCGTGCAGGCCGATTAAATAATCAAGTGTGGACTTGGTAGCACCCGCTAGTTCATCAAGCTTAGTTTGTTGCCACTCCCATGCGGCATTATTCGCGGCATCTTTCGTGTCAAATTCACCGATAGGCTCACTCGTGATAGGGTCAATTAAAAGGTGTTTGCCACCCTTCTCGGATTGAGCAGGCGCTTCGACTCGACCTGCTGGGATTCTTCCACCATCAGAGGAAGCTGGAAGGTCAACCATGACTGGAACAACGTATGTTCCTTTTGGCGCTTTAGCTTCGACTGCTTCATTGTGTTCGCGAACTGCTGCAAGCATAGGAGTTGCTTGCTGAAGGGCTTTAACCTGCTCTGCTGTCGTCGCATTCTCAAGGTCGATAGCAGTGCTACCAGAGAACTCGTCAAACACGTAGGTCGAACCTTTGTGCGTGAATACAACTTGATCCGTATCGTGTCGGTTGCCTGCTACAATCTCTGTGTCGGGGATTGCTTCGAGCATACTGTCCTTGTAGGTGTCGTATGCTGCCTTGTCGCCGTTTGCCGCCTTTAGAATGGTGTCGCCTATGCCAGCGCTTTCACCCATTTGTCGAAGCTCTTTATCGCTACGAACTCTGCGCAACGATCCGCTCATTTCCTTAAAGCCGAAAGGAGTTCCGTCTTTAGCCATGAAATCGTGTTGAAGCTCAGCTTTGACATCTTGGTTGCCCTTGAATGTCACGGCTCCACCCATAACAAATCCCGCGATACCTCCGTAGAAGGCATCTACCCCACGAGCTTTAACAAACTCTTCAAGGGTCATGTCAAAGTCATCGTCAATAAACATATTCCGAAACTCCTCAGCCGCTCCCTGTAGAGGTTCTTCAACGGCTTCTTCTAAGCCAGACATTCCAGCGGCCTTTAATACTGCCTTTAAATTCTCAACTTTCCCCATGTAAGCAACAGTCTCGCGAACACTCTTGTTTTTAAACATAGAGAAAACTTTATCTGCCGCTCGATTCACACCTAGCATACGTTCAATCGCAATTTGAACTGCCGTAAGAAATGCTCGGGAACCGTAGTTCTTTTTCGGATCGAAGACTTCGCCCTTTGCCTCTACCATTTCTTTTTCAGCTTGCCTTACATACTCATACATTGTTGCCGCTCCGAGCGGAGACGTAGCTGGATTCATCAATGAAATAATCATTGGCAATGACTCGGAAATCACAGTAGTTGCTTTGCCTACGATAGACCTTCTGACGTTTTCACCGATGTATTCTAAGTCGCCATATTCTTTATCTATTTCGACTATCCAATCGCCAATCTTGCTGGCCTCTTCCCCATACTCTTTAACCCAATTCCCCGTTCGTGCAGTGAAATCAAGCGACCCTCCTACAATGCCTTCCTTACTTCGCGCTACGATCTCCTCAACCTTAGCAGTAAGCTTGCCTCGAAACTCTTCCTCGACGGCGTTCTGGGACGCTGACACATCTTCAAAAGTAGATACAGACATGTCTCCACCGAGCAAAGATTTTACGATGCCAGTTGTTGCCTCTTCGCTTGTAGCATTCCGTAATTTCTCACGGTAATCCATGAGTTCGATCCGATCTTCGTCGGTCATTTCTAGGCTGTAGGCAAGTGACTCTGCGCCCCTTTCAATGAAGTCTCCAACAACTTGGCTAGTGTCACCAATGGCGTGTTCTGTTCCAGCGGCAAGTTGACGGGTTCCCCTGCCTAAACCTTCGGCAGCTAGCGAAGGGACATCCCATGCGTATCGCGCTTTGTCTAAGACGGGAGTTTTGCTTTTAATAGGCCGCTTCCCTTGCATCTCAGCATACCTCTTCCCGATCTCTGCATAAACTTTGCTTAGATCAGAACTATCGAAGTTTTGCCTTGCGAAGCCGTCAAAGTTGTCCATCACGAATTGGTAACGATTAACATTTCCGAACGCACGCTTAGCAAGCCACATAGAGGCGTGCCGCTTGTCCATCTCGGAATCGCGTGTCTCTGGGTCTTGAAGATCATAAAACTCCCTACCCTTCTGAGAGAGTGTATTGAATCGGTTATCACCAGAGGTGAAGTAGTCTTGAAGTTGGTCAGCCATAATTACTTATACATGATAGTGTCGAGGGCTTCTTGCGTAGCCTTTGACATGTGGTCATTCCATAAAGCAGGAACGTCCGTCTTGATGAATTTCTCGGCATCTTTTTCGTCTAGCCCTTTGAGCGATTGCTCAAGCTCATCCATCGCTTCGACGAAACCTAAAAACGGCTCACTGCTTCGGCCTTCGCCTAGACCCTCAATAATCAGATCAGCCTCACGAATGTATCGGGATACTAGCGACTCTTGAATCTTCTGCTTGAAAGCTGGAATGTCTGGATCGACAAAGAACCCCTTCATTCCGTTTCCGCGAATCTCGTCTCTGCCAGCTCGCAGTTCTTCAACTGACAACATGCGGCGAACTAGAGCCATTTGCGCCGACTCAGAAAGCCCAGCCGACTCAATGCTTTTCCATAGCTTTTTGCGAGCTGACTCTTTCATACCTAAATGATTTTCATCTTCGAGATATAGTGATTGCTCTTCGACTATTTGAAACTGCAACTGCATGAACTCTGCGCTAGACATTCCAAGCTTTCCCACGTCTCCGATCCTAATGTCTTCTAGCGACTCGCGAACATCAATTGGAAGGTTCGGGTCTAGCTGCATAATGTCTTCTTTGTAGTAAGTCTTGATAGCCTTGCGCTGGCCTCTGACGCTTGAAACTTCAAGACGTGAAATCTTTGAATCAATCTCCTCAATCGACTGGCGACGTGCTCCAATACTTAAACCTCCAGCAGCAACGTCCTGCCCATTGTGATTGATCGTGTATTCGTAAGCCGAATGGCGACCATCATCACCTTTAGCCTCAAGCTCTTCCTTGAGCATTTCGAGCTGCTCAATGTCCGTAGAATTGTAAGCTGACTGAATCCGGCTTCCCACCTCAAATGATACTCCCTCAGAGAAGATAGTTTCCATCTTGTCGTGAAGCTCGGCATCGCTTACAGACATCTTCTTGAGCGCGTCAAATGCTGCCTGCGGATTGCCTGCACGTCGCATTGCTTCGGCCTGATTGAAGAACACAGCATTCGCGTTCTGGACTTCCATTTGCGTAACCTTGCCGTTGACCCCAATCTTGGTTCGCTCAGCTTGGTGTGCGTATTTTTGATTCAGCAATTGGTATGCTTCGCCGTCAACCTTCTTTCGATCTACGCCATCCCAGACTCGGCCTAATCGTTCGTCGGCAAACGTGCGAATACTGTCTGGGTCTTGCTGGTTTTTTAAGGCGTATTCGTCGATCTCACCATTCGCTCGCATCATCTCTAAGTCGAGCTGTGACTCTGCGGCATCGTTGAGTAGCTTCTGGCGCTTCTCAGCAAACATATGAAACGTCTTTCCAGTCTCAGCAATAGCCCCGCCTGCCCCGACCAGTGCGCGGTAAGGCGCGGTTCCCGTCGATGGATCAACCTGCTGGTATCCAGTGGCGCTCTTAACGTCAGAAGTTTTAGGTAATGGGATATTTGCCATGCTAGAGTTTCATTCTTGCTAATTGATTGGCTCCACCGAGAAGCGTAGTTCCCACTGCAAGCGGTGCAGCGCGACGAATTGATTTCGATTGGTAACGATTCACTGCGCCCTGCTGCATGAGCGCCTGCGCTCTGGACTCCCCAGCATAGGCGGTATCCAGTGCGGCCAGTTCAAGGTCGGCTGCTGTCTGACTCATTACGGATAGCGGTGTGCCAGTCGATGTGATCCCAGATTTAGCGTATACTGCCCTCTGGCGCTTCTTGAAGCGGTCGTTCTCCTTGCGCTGGCGGCTTACCCTCTCAGAAGTTTCTAGGCGCGTCTGCTCGGCCTGAGACTCTGCAACTTGAGCGTTATATTTGGACATATCGCTCTGCTGCTGCATAGATTGATACGTCCCGTAAGCCGAAACTGCTGTTCCGACTACGGTAAGGATTGGAGCTAAAACTGCTGCGAATGCCATACGATTAACCTTTTAAAAGAATTTCCACGCCTTTAGACGCAATTTCAAAACCATGCAGCTTCATTAGTTTAGAGATAGATGGAATTGCGGACATCGAAACCATTACGCCGTAACCAAGGTTTTCGCCGTGGTCAGTAAGGTATCGAATACAATGGTTCAGTCCGTCGAACTTTTCCATAGAGCGAGCAGCGGGATTTACAATCATCCACGACATAAATGAAACTGGAACGCTATTGTCGAGATACAGCCAAGCTGCTGCACAGAGAACGCCATCCTCGTTAACTGCAATGCAACCTGTCTTTGGTAGCGCTGCATGTGGAATCGACATTGCTTCGTGAGCTATCCACCACGCTTCAATGGTTGCATGGTTGCATTCTTCGTATGGTTTAAGTTGCATCATATTATTCGCCCGTAACATCGTAGTGAATTATCAATCCAGCAAGAGTGAATGGCAGTGGCGCGTCGTGCTTTAAGATAAGAATCGGGTCACGCTCGTGTCCTGTGTTCATTATCAACTCGACCTCACCATTGAATAGCTGAGGTGGTAATGACTGGTCTTGATTGCCCCCTCGAAACGTCACGTCTCGATACTTTATAGCCCCATCAGCGCTCTTCGATCCGTCGCTATACTTCAGTCCTATCGTGTCGATCAAGTCAGCATAGACGGAACTCATAACCTTCGTGTAGCCAGTTGACGAACCGACTACGCTATCAGCATTAATCTGAAGCGGTTGAACGAATACTTCATATTTCAAGCCGACAAAGACGGTCGAGAATAAACTATCGAAAACGATTGCCCCATTCGTCACGGTTAAACCTTGAACGTGATAGCCATCAGCCAGCACTTCTACGGCCTCTCCCTCAAGATGCCATAGCCCTCGAATCGTCAAGTCAGAGTTTTGATCGTAGTATTTAGAGCAATCAACGAAGCGCTTTTTAGAATCCGATTCGGGAACTGTCGTAGAAGTTTTAAGTTTTGATAGGAAGTCTTCTAAGCTATTGAAATTAAAGCCTCCCGTTTGATCCGACAAGAACTGGTATCCAGCGTTACTGACGGTTCCAAAATGGAATACAGCGTCAATCGAGTTAAGTGCGCTCAATGCTTGAGATTGCGTAGCTCCCCTTTCGTGGCTCGATTCGTCAGTAAACATAAGCACTTCGTGTGCGTATCGTTCGTTCCATGAGTATGAATTACAAGCCTGCACGATTGATCCGTAGCCATTCTCTGGGCCATCTCCACCACCACTTGTGCTAATTCCCTCTAAAGCAATCTTAAATGAGGTATAACTCGTGAAGTCGAGGTTCGGCTCGAACACTGGACTGTCATCTTCATCTTTAAATCCGATCAAAGCAAATTGAACGTCTCGATAAGCTGAACCGTAAACAGATGCTATCTGGTCAGCTAACTCAAGAATGTCGTCAATAATCCCCCTCATGCTTAAAGTCGTATCAACGCAGAATGCTATTTGAGCGTCCTGCTTAATGCTGCGGTCATCGAGCGATAACGAAGGATTGTAGTCTCCAGACATTCGTTCGAGGAAGCGGCGCGTGACTCCAGATATAGTGCGATTGGTTGCAACCCATACCTCGTCATCTTGCGATCCGTAGATAACTTCTACGCCCTCAAAGTCTCCGTCTGTATCATGCGGATTCCATGCGTAGACATTTTGATCTCGCTCGTATGTAAACGACAAAAGCTTACCGTCTCCAGTGCAGCACCATACTATGGGGTCTGGCGTTGGCTGATAAGCGATAGACCGCAATCCACCTGCTGTTAAATGATCGCTGAACTCTTGCATGTCGAGCGCGTGAAACTTGTCTCTCTCAATACTGAAAGACAGCGCACGGAGGCTCTGAGAGCTTCCACGCTGCACATACATCACAACATCATCAACCGTCTCTGGACGGATTGCTTGAGAGCCTTTGTTCTCCTGTCTACGGGCGACGATGTTTGTAGGAGAGATTACAGAGTTCAAATCAGTTCCCGCTAGCGTCCACTCACTCCCAGAAGTGCCGATCATGAGCTTATCTTGGTCAACCATCCAGAGAATGTCATTTCGCTCTTTAGAATCCAGTTCAATGAATAGTGCGCTTGTGTCGTCAGTTCCAAGTTGAAAGCTGTCGAAGAGGTCTGTTTCCGATTTCCAGATGCCTTGAGGGTATGCGCTCGTGTTGGCAAACCAAATGGCTTTCTCAAATAAACACATTGCTCGTGGGTATCCTTGTAATCTGCTCCATGCGCCTTCAGACCAGTCTTCGGTTATGTCAGTAGATTCAAGCTCCCTTACGATGTCCACCGTAACCTCTGTAGCGCTAGTGAATCCCGTAATCTTGACGGCTCCTTCGATCAATACTGCTTCAGACCGTAGGGTTGCCTTAGCGTCTCCCACGCTACCGCCCATGTGATAGTATCGAGATTCATCATCTTGCGTAAATCTTACGTTGAAATTCTTACCGTCGCCATCTGTAGAATTATTAGAAGTATATGAACCCACCTCAGTCCACTCGGAAGCCGTATAAGTCGCAAGGTTCGGAGACTGAACTTGAGCCTTATAGACGATGACGGTTCCGCTCCATTTGCCAGATGTCTCTAGTGTCAGATTGCCTATTGCCTTAATAGCGTTTGTCACTCCAGAAGCGGTGACTTCAGAAGACTTGCGAAAGTGGCGAAGAACCCAATACGATCCTACATGAGCAGAGCTAAATGGAGTATGCCCACCCGCAGTCATGGTTGCCCCTGTGCCAGTCTTTGCGTCAACTTCAAGCAGTTGCCCCGCTTCGACATTCGGATCAAGCGCAGGAGGAAAGGCGAACTCGTATTCGCTGATCGTCCAGCTTGTGAGCCCAAATCGTATCATTTGCTGGACTGGATGCGCCCCATCGCAGAACCACATCACGTCATTCTTCTGTGCATAGTCTAAATTGTATAAGTCGGCTTCAGTGTAGATCGAAGCAATCTCGTAAACCTTTTCAGCCGTCCCTCCAGTTGCCTCGGCTGTCCACGCGCTACCATCAATGTCATTTCCATCGCGGTCTTGAATCTCGAATGTATCGGACGTAGAACTGGCAACCTTTACCCAGCGTTCGTTCATCTCTGGCATCTCGACAAATCCCTGCAAGTAAATCTCGTTTCCGTCACTGTAACCGTGACCCGTTGCAGTAGCTACGATTGGATTTGCAGCGCTCATACTGCCGATGCCAGTAGGAGCTTCACGGACTTGTTGACCGTTCACATGGAAGCGGACATACTCATGCCCCATCTCAAGCAACATCGTGTCAGATTTGCTGAAGCGGAAGCGAACAGGACGACAAATCTTATCGTCATATTTCGTTGGTGCTACGAGTTCAAACCCTTTGCGCTTGCTTACAGCTCCGTGAGGCCAGCTTATCACATTCCTTGCCTGCCTGCACGCGCTTGAATGCTTTTCGTGATCGACTCGACCGTAAACCTTGCGTGACCATTCACCAGCGTTTAGGTGATAAATATCTTTCCGTGATTTAGGCATCGTAGCTTACTCCAGTATTTCCGTTCGTTGTTTCGTTCGTGCTCTTGCGTCTTGTCGAACCTGTCCACCTTGAAGAGCGCTGAACCTTGTCGCGTGAGTTGTATCTACGGCTACTCTGAGCGGCCTTAGTGCTGGACTCTGAGGCTTTACGCTCGGACTGCACTAGAAGAGACTCAGCGCGTTCCTTATCGCCCCTGCGAGCATTCACGATCTTTGATGCCAGTAGTAATGCGAAGGCTTCGATAAACTCGGCTTCGTAGAGTGAGGTGTCAGTCTCGTATCGAATATAAACGATCTTCGCCTGCCCCTCGTCGGTAAGCAGGTTGCGACCTTCGATCTCATAAAAGTCGTCGTTGACCATGACTTCATCACCGTTGAAGCGAACCATCTCAACGTAGTCAGTTGGCAGGATAAACGAATGAGCGTATTCAAAGTCTGGAGACGCTGCATTCATTGCAAGACCTTTGCGGCCTTGAGCAAAGCGGGGGCGAACTCGGCCTAGCATCTCGCGGAGGGCTTGTTCGTAATGCAGCAGGACGGTTTCAGCCATCAGCTCGTCGGTTGTGTCCACATTGCCATTGAGAGACTGCTCTCGTGCGTGGCTAAGTGCTAGGTTGGCTATCTCGGTCTTGTTCATGTGATTCTGTTGTAAAAGTAAAAAGGCCGCAACCGTTTCCAGTTGCGGCCTAAACTAACCCATTATGAAAGCGAACTTAGTTCGCAGAGTTGATCGCCGTGTAGAAGTCAATCTTCTGGCCAGTGTAAGTGTTGCCTGTGACGGCTTTCACCTCGGCAACGATCCAGTATTCGTTCTGGACGGTTGGGACTGCTAAAGGACGTGCAGCGTAAACGCCGCCCCCCGCGAAGTCCACGCCATCAGCGAGGTTGTCACCGTCCACTTCTGCGCCGATACCACGGTCAGCAGCTACTTCGTAGATACCAACGTCAAGCCTCAGCTCGGAAGCAAAGGTTGCTTCAACGATGTCGGACAGGACAGGAAGGATTTCAGAGCCTCCCTGCACGATACGAACGCGAATCTTGTCGCCTGCTGCAAGTGCTCCTGCGCAAGTGAAGGTGTCAACTACGACGCGATGATCTGGCGTTCCACGAACCGTGGAAAGCTTGTTCTTCGCGGTGGGCGCATTCTGCACTGCGGCAGTTGCGGTTGTGAGTGTTAAGTCTGGCATAATATGTTTCTCCTATGTTTCTAGGCCTAAGATTTAGGCGGTTACGAGAGAGTTGATAGCCACGACAGCCTTCTCTTCGTTACGGTAAGCGCCCATTCGAGCGGTTGTGCGGATTTGTAATGCGTGACTGCGCTCTGGAAGCACATCAGCGTATGCGCGACGTTCGCCGTCTGCAAAGCGGATGTGATCCTTAGCCCATGCCAAGTTGCGAACGATGTCGCCACCTTGACCACCACCACCAGCCACTTGAGTCAAGCCTGTGTGGGAGACCCACTGGAAGCCCATCCAAGTCATGCCTTCCATGCTGCCTGCTGTGATTGCGCCAGCGATGACGTAATCAGAGCTTTTCACTTCTTCAGCGGTCAGCAGGAGGTTGTCTTCTGCTTCTGGATCGAAGGCAAAGCAGCGAGCTGCACGCTTTAGATCGTTGTCCTTGAAGAAGCGGTTAGCGCGGATGACTTGCTTGAGCGACAAGCCTGCATCAGTTGCTCCATCAGCGTAGTCGGAATCGACAACCTGAGTGAGCGCTTGAGTGCTCGTGCCTTCAGCACCAACGGTTGCGAGTCCTTCGACCGCTTCCTTGATCGTGCGGTCAACCTCGCGATTGTAGGCATCGACCTGTTGAGTCATGATGTCGGAATCTGGAAGAGCAATGTCTCCAAGGTTCTTTGCGTCCCACTCGTCAAGGACTTCAGCGAGGTCAACCTCGTGAGCCAAGAGCCAGCGGAAGAAGGTTTGACGCTCCGAGATGCGAGTCTTCTGAGCACGGCCTGTCTTGCGCTGCATATCCAGAATCTCGGACTGGTTGTAGCGCTTCTTGTAGCCATTTAGATCGACCTTCTTGACGAGTCCGTAGAAGTCAGAAACGCGACGTGCGATTCGTGCCTCCCATGTGGTCGAGAAATCTTCTCGGAAGTGTGCGGGTAAAGCTTTGTAAGCCATAGTATGTGTTCTCCTGTATTATTGATTAACGATTGTTGGATCGTCATCGGGTATCAGTCATTCGACTGGCCTACGACATACTGGAATCTCCCCCAGCAGGACGAAAGGCTTCAAGGCTGTAAACAGGTATCTTTCCGCTTCTCTCTGAAATCAACGTGCAACCTCGAAATGTTTCGGTCAAGGGATAAGGCCACAAAAAAGCCCCACCGATAAAGGTGAGGCTGTGTATGCAATGTTGCGTCGAGCTATACCGCTTCTGGGATAAGCGCTCTTTGTTGCGACATGTGTTGCTCGATCTCTCGAAGCGTAGGGCGGTTCGGCAAGCACTGGCTGTAGTTACGGGTTTCGTAGTCAACAGCCTTCTTCGACTCAAGTATAGGGTGTCCGTCTGCGTCCTTATCGAACTCCCATTCACAAGCGCACTTGATGCTGTATTCCAGCGTCCACTTGTGATTGCTCGTCTGCTTAGTCTTCGGCTCGTAGAGTTTCACGCCTTTAGGCAATTCGTCGTCAGTCGCGGAGTCTTCCTTGCGGGATACGCCGTGAGCACGAGGAGCGATTGTGCGAGTCACTTTGTAGCCGATACGCTGAGCTGCATCCTTGACGGCTTTAATCGTCTCGATGTCGCCAGTGTAAGTGCCAGACAGTATCTTGCTCACAGTGTTGCGGTGAACGCCTCCACACGCTTCTGAAACGTCCGCTAGGGTTGCTTTCTTAGTGGTATCCATTATCGACCACCTCCAAGCGCATCAGACAGATTCATCAAGCGGTTGAACTCAGCTTGCGCCTTCTTCTGGCGTGCTGGGTCTTCGCTGTTGAAGTCCGCATTGAACGGATTGGCTGGATCGGCCTTGATCGCCTTCGCCTGTTCCTTGTAGGAGCCAGCATTGTTGCCAGCCTTATCGCGATTAGCCTCACGGCTCACAGTGTCCTCAGAGATGAGTTGCGTCATGCGCTGCCCTGCCTTGAGGATTTCTGGATAGCCGATCTTCAAGTCGGAGATGTTGCCCGACTCTGGAACCTGTATTCCGAGCGCTGCAAGCCCCTTCAAGCCCTCTTGACTGATTGCGGGTAGATCGTTACCGAACGCCTCGGCAAGCTGCTTGTTCACATCGTCGATGCGAGCCTGCTCTTGTTGTGGAGCCTTGGCAATCTCAGCCTCGAAGCCTGCCACTTGATGCGCGGCTAATGCCTTCACGAGTTCGGGCGATGCGTTGTGCTTGTGCAATATGCCCAGCAGCGCGTCTGTGCCTTCTTGATCCCAGACTTCATCGGGAATGTTTTCTGGCTTTTGAACACCGTAGCCATCGACCGCATCTGGAACACCGAAGTATTCTTTAACCATCGTGTTGTGACGGTGAACCTCGGTGTCATCCGCATCAGCGGATAAGCGTTCAAGCCCTTTGCTGGATGCCGTAGCACGTAGATGCTGGATGCCCTTGTAAAGCTCGGCCTCACTTGGATACTTCTCGATCAGCGAGCGAATAGACTTAGCATCTTCGGGAAGAGCTTCGACTGCCTCACGGTTGACCCCAGATTCGTTGTAGAACGATCCGAACGGTGTAGAAGTGGTAGAGGGCTCAACGGGAGCGACTGGCTCCACTGGTGTTATTTCTTCAACCATTATTTCGCACTCCCTTCTGCTTTAGCTGAATCATCTGGCTCTTTAGCTTTCAGTGCTTCGGCGCGTTGGGCTTTTTCCGCTTGGCGTGCTGGGTTGCCTGTTCTGCGGTCGGATATTCTTTTATTCAATCTACTCATGGGTTGTTTCCTCTTACTTTGTTACTGTTGGTTTCGCTACTTGGACTACAGGCTCGCGCTTGATGTCCGTTAGAAATGCTCTTGCTAGAGCGCGTTCGCCTTCACGCATAGCTGCATGAGTGGCATCGTATTCAAACGTGCGCGGATTCTGCTGAAAGGTCTGCTGGTCGATAATCTTCTCCAGCATCTCTACAACGTGCTTCTGCGACGTGTTGCGGTCAGCATCATCACGCCCGAACACCCTGTGAAGGTGCTGAGTGTGGATGTCTGCCTGTTTCTCAGCCTCGGTGGGCTGGCGTTCGTTTTCTTTGGGTTGTTTCTCTGACATAAGTTCTTACACGTCGATAGCATCTGCGAACTCTTTACGTGCTCCCGCTGGGACTTGCCCTAGATTGCGAGCTGCTTCTGATCCCTGCTTAGCCATCTCCATTGCCTGCTGTTGCTCGGCCTGCTGTTGACGTGCTGCTCTGATCTCATTGCGCTGCTTCTCTGGTCGCTTGTATTCTGTAGGCAGTGAATTGTTGTCGCCGAACCCGCGCATCATTGCATCAAGGTTGTAGTTATCATAAAGCAACATTGGATCAACCTCAAGCAAGAATGCAACCTGCTGCAAGAAGTCCAGAGTGCTCTTATTTTCGAGTGCTCGCATTGCTCGTGCGATCTTGGAAACGTAAGTCGGCCTCGGTTCTGGAATGGATAGCTCACCATTCGATTCGACGATCACCTCTGGTGGAACAGGAGGGAAGCGACCATCACGAAACGCCATCTTGAACATGCGCTGTAATAGCGTGTCTAGCGTCTCGCTCGTAAAGCGTGCAAAGGTAGGACGGAAGTTCACGAGCTTTTCCTGCACAAGCTCAAGAACTTCGGTTGCAGTCATGGTCTTCGTGCGCTCTGCTAGCGCTTTGAATAGATCGACGTGGTATGCGTCCTTAATCATTTCACGGAAGTCAGTCACGAGGTCTTTGCCTTCAGCATAACCACGAGGTTCGCCCCATACCTGCGGAGCATTAGCAGAGGAGTCTGGATAGACTGTAACGCCTCCAGCTTCCCACTGGATCACGTCCTTGAGCGTGTCAGGAACCATCGTGCGAGGCCATACCGAAATCTCACCAATAGTCACCAGTGATTTCATGATGTCCTGCAACGTGCGCACTGAAGGCATAATGAGAATCGCTGGACTCCAACCGAACTCTTCATCTCCCCATTGTGCGAATCGTGAACCAACGAACGGTTGCTCATCGTATCCAGACTCGTAGAGAACATGCTTTGCCTTCTCTTCGACCCAGACCGATTCAAACTCCTTGTTCAGTGCGTCAATCTTACCTGCTTCACGAGCTTTGAGCGGACGTGGGGCAACCTTACGCCAGAGCTTGAACTTCTCTTTGGCTTTGCGGCTATCGTCCTTGTAAGCGTCCATAACGTCCGAGCTGACGTTATCCTCTCCGAACTTGTCCACGATCTTCTTAGCTGTCCAATCGTAGCAGTAGAACATCGTGTCGATGTATCCGTCGTCATTAGACTGCGGAAAGAACTTGCCGACTTGAGTAGTGGCGAAGCTGTAGAGCGTTCCGTTCTTGCCCTGCTCCAAGTCGATGTTCGCAGTGCCGAACGTGTTGCGGTCTTGAAGGTGTTCTTGAATCTTCAGCGCCCAATTGGACTCGTTGATGAGCTCAAGGACGATTTCAGCGCATTTGTGATACCAGTCTTTAGCAATAGGATTCGATACGCCATCCTTCTTTGGAGCCTCGAAGTCGAAGAACTCGCCACTCAGCATGTAGTCATAGCAACCTGCTGTGAACGTCTGCGCTGCATGGACTGCGGTCGTGTCGAAGATACCCTCCGTCCACCCTGCGGTGTCTGGAGTCTTGAGCGTGTTGATAGCGCTATTCTGCGGAATGTAGTAATCCCCGATAGCGCGGTGCAGCGTTGCCCACATTCCATCATAGTGAGACTTCGCGGCCTTCGCTTCGTCGATCACCACGGACGCATTTGCTTTGGTAGAGTTGCGCATATTATCCAAGGACGTTTTCAGAACCGAAGTCATTGCCTCCAGAGAACACCGTTTGCTGGCGCTTCTTACGCTTGATCTCGTCTTGCTGGCTTGATCGTGCTGCTTGCGCTGTGTCGGCCTCGGTTGGCGTTGCAATTGGCGCTGCTTTAGGTGGTGGTTTTGGTTTTGATCCTTTGCCCATGTGATAATCTCCTAATTCGTTCGTTACTGAAGACTCGAAGACAGTAGCTATCGAGCCTGTAATAGATTACCCACGGTAAATCTAAAGGTTGCACTGTCCATAGTGAAGCGAGTGCATTACCAGCCGCCATGTAAACGAACCACGCATTGCAATGTTGCAACGGGAACTCGAAGTTCGGGTCAATCAACTCGCACTCTGGCGCGTCCTTGACGACTGGACGGGCGCAAATGAAATACTCTGTAGTGCTCACGCAGTAACCTTGCCCGAGGTGAGCGTTAATCATCTCGTCCCACGGATACGGAGGCTCACACGCCTCGTATGCGGCTTTAGCTTTCCAGATTGGGGCTATCATCTCCTGCGCCTACCCATGCTCACCTGTGGCTTTGTAGGCAGTCCTTGGAGGCTTGTGATTGCAGTCCTGTCAACGAGCAAGCCTAAGTGCATTGCTTGATGAGCATAACCAAAACATGTGCAGTAGTGTGATGCCCAATTATGAACAGGAACCTCCTTGACTGATTGATTATCTCGTTCCATTGCGCAGTGCCAAGCTTCAGCGGAACCAATCAAGCCCACATCGTCCTCTCCGTTCTTTTCGATAAGACCATCAATCGAGAACTCGCATCGCCCGAACTGCATCTGTGCGATCTTAACGTTATCCCATACATCCATTGGCTTCGGAAGCGGCGGGGCAACAGACTGCATCCCCATTTGCTGGAAGATCGGATACCACAGTGTCTTTCCGTCATGCGGAAGGAAAATCCCGCCATACCTGTAAGGCTTTTCCGATAACCACTTGCCCCAGTCTTTAGGAGTTTGAATTTCACTTCCTCCAGACTTCCCCTCTAGGAATAGTATTCTATCTCCAACAGGCTGAAAGATTAAGCATTTAGTATTTTCAGCGGCTCCTAAGTCGAATACTGCGTAAGTTGGAACCTGCTCATGCCAGCGTATATTATTACTGATACGGCCTTCAGCCCTAGCCTTATCAATCATAGGTGCATAAATCTGACCATCATCACGAACAGACCACATCTCTTCGAGTGTAGACGGATATTCGCGCTTCATAAGTGCTCCCTGTCTAGTGGTCTTCTCGACGTAATACCAAAGCTTTTGACCTGCCGTTAATTCAATACCATCTGCCGCTAATAAATCAAAATACTCATTATGCTCCTTGTCGATACGATCAGGCGAGCCTTCTAGCGTGTAGTTAGGTTCCAGCCACCAAGCAAAGAACAACACTGTCCAATCCCGTTTAGTCCTAAGCTCTTCACTAACCTCCAACCCGCTGCGGATAATACCATACCAGTCGCCCGCCTTACCGCCCTTGTAAGTGCTTTCAACGAAGCATACGGCATTACTGCCTGATGCGGACGGAATAGCACCAGACATTATCTCTTCAGACCTTCTAGGGTCTTCGTATGCTATCGGGCCAAGCTCTGAAATGTGGACAAGCTGATTCGTTCCACCGCGAGCATTCTTCCCAGCGGAAACGCTTGAATCGTTCGACCACGCCATTTCGCTGTTACGATTCGTAATAAGCCCTGCACCTATCTTCAACTCATGATCGAGGTTATTAAACGCAAACTTGACCTTAGCTAACTTTTCCTCCGCATCGTCTCTGGACTGGTCAACGATAGAACATTGCTGACCTTCATCCCAGTAGGATTTGTCGAACGCAATTAAAGCAATAAGAGTGCTAAATCCAAGCTGCCTTGCTTTTGGAATAGCAAGCCACTGCCTACCGAGAATGAAAACGTAATAAAGAACGACTCGCTGAGGCCAATTAGGGATAAATGGTTCGGCAGAACCGCCTTCCTTTATCTGAATGCTGTAAAGGTTGCAGATACGAAAAAGAGCGTCACTCACGCAACGCTCCTCGAACTGCTCGTCAGTCATGCCGTCAGTCACGGCATAGTCTGCGAGGTCAATAGATGGGTAGTCAGTCTTCATTACGCATCGTCTTATGCCACAATTGATAGTCATGGCGAGGCGAATCTAACTCATCGCTTCAGATTGAACCTTTGATCCATCGCCCTTAATAGGCTACAAAATGCTACTGAGTTAGGAGCGCCAAAAGACTCCTTCCCTTTATGCAAAACCGTATCCGTGTCACCAAAATGAACAATAACCCCAGATGCAGCATATAAGCTGAGGCCGATTGCGAGTCTCTGCGAACGGTCTAAATCCTCTATTTTAGTCGTCATTAGATCGACGTAAACAGACTGTAATTCTTTGGGGCAAATTCTGTCCCACGCTTTTTTTTCTGATGCTTTCATAATTTTGATTTCGTTGATGTTGTTGATGTTGCGGGATTCCCGCATAGATTGCGCTTGACGGATTCGTTTCGCTGTTTATTGCGAGGAGGCACGAGCGAGCATGTTAGGGCTGCTTCAGCCAGCGCGATGTAGCGGCATGCGATAAGCCACTCTCGATAGTATTCGTCCTGCGTCATTTGCTACGTCCTTTTTTCCTGATGCGGTCAACAAGCGATCCTGAGACCTCCTGCTTTTCGGGCTCGTAGAAACCGCTTATCTTGCTGACTTCCCGAAGCGCTCCTGTTGCCTCTGACCCGCTAGACTGAGAGAAGCGCCCTCCACCACTGGCAATCTGTGCGAGCGTCTTCAACACGTCCTCTCGGGTCATCACTGCGTTACTGGACTGCTTCTTCCTGCAAAGACTGATGTATTGACTTACTTTTACATTATTCAGCGCGTGGCTCGTAGCGGACTCGGAAGCATACTCAGCAATCTTTCCAGCCTCCCACGGCCTCTCGCCGTCGAGGATCGCCTCACACAGCTTGAACTGCTTCGTGGTCATGGAATCGCGTAGCTCGGCTATGCGGGAGTCGTCGGTAATATTACTCATTGGTTAAATCCTCCCAGAATGTTGACTCATCGGTTGGCGTTGTCGAGCGTGTAACTAGCCGCTATCCGCAACTGCGTTCCTTGTGCGGAAGCTCTATATTCTCGAAATAAAAATGAGTCTCGCAATTATTACACCAGTCATTCCAAGCGCCCTCGATCTCCTCGGTGTCATCACAGCCGCAACCGGGGCATACGTGTCGAGAGCCAGTCGAGCGGATCAATTCCGAAGCCGCTGGTGAATTTGTGGCATCAGGTGCCGATTGTTGATTTTGATTATCCATAATTTTATCTCCGATCCTATTCGGAATTATCCCTCTCTACGTTCTGGCAATTAAACCTACGGGCTTTCCCTTTGTGCGAAGCAAGCAAACCATCTTGCCCACATCGTAGTTGACCTAGTGCGTTACCAATGGCCATTTCAGCGTCTTCCACGGTGAACAAGATTTGCCCATCCAGTAGCCAGCCGCAGACATATTCCGCTATCTCAAATTGAGAGAATCGCGGTTGATTTCGGCGAGGCTCAGAACCAATCGGTTGTATCAATTCCTTTCGTTCATTCTTCACTTCAGTCATTATACACCCCCACGTTCGCAGAAGAAACTTCGCGTAGGTGATACCACTGGTCTTCCATCCGTTTCGTTCGCCCTCCTCCGTCTAGGATATGGCTACAAAGCTCGCAGGAATCTTCTTCTTCTCTGTCGATCATCGTTTGCCTTAGTTCGTCGGGACTAGGTTTCTTGTGGAACCACGCGATGAAGTATTCCCCCATCTGGTCATAGTGATTGTATTCGGTAGTTAGTATATATGCTTTCATGGTATCAAAAAAAATGCGAACAACGGGATGCACGTCAATTCCGCTATCGCTCATGAGTGATCCTTTCCGTTATCCAAAAGAATTAATGATCGCTCGCGCCTGATCGAACTTCTCTTTTTCGAGCAGTCCAGCGGCAAGTATGATCTCTTCAATCTTCCAACAATCTCGGAGTTGCTTCGTTAGTTTGGCGATGCGCTCGTCCTTGGCATCAAGGTCGGCGTATGCTTTTTGTAGTTCTTCGGCTTTGGTCATAATCGTAAATGGATAACAAGTCGCGGATGTCCAATCCTCATTCTTCGGATTGCATCGCTTCGACGTTCTCCCGCATTGCCAGAATCCCAGCGAGCGCCTTACGTCGAGTGTTCGCCTTACGCTTCGAGTCGGCCTTAACGTGCTTAACAAAGCTCTGGTAGTCCTTGTCCTCAAACCTGTCCGACTCTGGGACTTCGGCTCGATAGCTAGCGCCTAATCCAAGTTCATTTCTGTGCTTTGGCTGTGTCATTATTTCCGACCTCCCTTTTCGTAGAAATTGACTAAATGTAGCAAAGCGCCACCCATTGCCGAAGCAATAAAGATGACGCTTGCGCATAAGATTGTTGAGGCGGCGATCCCCACTATACAAGAGCCTCCAAAGCTTCAGTTAACTCGTCTTGATCGTCGTCAAGCTGCTCGATCTCTTCGATGACCAACTGGAGCTCTGTGTAGAGTTCTTGAGATACCTCGTTATATGTGATCCAGTATGCGAGCTGCACGAAGCGATTAGCCATCGTCTTTACTTCGCCAAATCCTCCGGAATCTTCGACCGACTGTTCGGCTTGATCGCGTTGCTCGCTTGATGTGCGGCTGTATAGCGATTCCGCTTTGGCATAGTAGATTACGTCCGCGCTGCTGTCAGCATATTCGTGTGCATAATCACTTACGCAATCTGCACCTGAGTCCAAGAAGTCCTGAAACTCACTGCTTATGTTGATGTTTAATTCTTCGATTTTTTCGATGATGTTCATGATTTTGATGTGTTTGATGTGGTTTATTTTCAGACGCGACGTGCGCCGATATGATGAAATTACCATTACTCTGTTTCCACCTTGTTCCAGCCAATGTCCGATACTTCTCTGGTTCCAACGTGCGCAACCCATTGCTTATTATATACGCCTGCATCAACGATGCCATTTATACGCTCACGAGTAGTAACAGTGTTCCATCCTGCTAGCGTCCATTCGATGCTACCATCCTCGGTAGTGCGGATGATCTTGTTTCCGTGGAGCCAAACGGATTCACCGTCCGTGCGAGTGTTGCCCACTGAGAGGCTACGACCTGCGTGAAATGCTGCTGCGATTTGTGATGTTATTTTTTTCATGTGATGTATTGTTCGATGTTGATGTGATGTCGTGTTGACGACCCCAACATGCAGATACTTTAGTAGGTGTCAAGCAAAACCTACTAAAGTATCAATAATTCTTTTTCTTTGGACTACCATGCTCACTCATGCAATCGAACCCAGTGCTTTTTGCTATAAAGCTGGCTATGCCCATACACTCAATTCGATCCTCCATCGGCATAATGCGGACGGCTCCATCTGGCAGCTTCTGCGGTTGATGGTCTGGTAGTTCGAGAATTTCAAACGTCACCTTGCCGTTGGCAATACGCTTGACCTCCACCTTGTTGTCTTGGCTGTCGTGCCAGATTCCCCCTACCCTCAGTTTTTTTCTGCGTTCTGATAATGTGCTCATATTTTCGCTGGCTCTGGCTTGAAGTTTAATGCTTCTATAGCGTATCCGTTAGACAAGGCATAGGCATAATAGAGGTCTTCAAAAAGATTCAAGTTGGTATTTCGTGCTCATTCCGTAGCACAAGATATGCACAGCGTCAGCAGCGTTGTCATCGACGACATCCAAGCCCTTGAATTTCTGCTTCAATGCGTGCTCCATATCTTCTTTCTGCGCCCTTCCGCTACCAGTCGCATACTTCTTTATGGTCGTAGCTGCGTAACCCTCCAGAGGGATACTGAGGCGTGCGCAACAAGCCTGCATCAATGCTCTGTATCCGTAGGCGGCGGCTGCTGCATCTCGGCTCTGGTATTTACCAGCGGGAGCCTCGTAAAAAACAATGTCTGGTTGCTGTTCCTTGAGCAGCTTCCAAAACCATATTTCCATACGGCTGAATCTGATCCCAGAATGTTCGTCCTCTTTGGTTTTACGGCCTTTCCTTCGCTGGAAATGCTCTGTTCCAGCTTCAAGGATTCCATTGTCTAGGGTTGCCCATCCGAACCTTTCCGCTGGATCGCAAGCGAGGATACGGTGATGCTTCGGAAATGATGTCGATATTTTGTTCATGTGATGTTTGATGTTTGATGTTACGGTCTTTTAGTGATGCCTTTTTTCATTGCGGCTCGGACTGACTTGTAGTTTGAAAAGCTGATTCCCACGATGTCGCAAGCATCGACTATCGTGATGCCTCTATCTTTTGCTGTAGAGCGGACTAAGTCGGACTGTCTGACTCGCTCGGCAAATGGTAGAGGCGACGTAGACTTCTTCGCTTGCGGCAACTGTGAGTCATGCAGGTTTGTTTCGTCCTCCGTCATCGGCCTGCATGTGATCCCCAACTCGGTAAGCCTCTGCATTGACCGCTTAATTGATTCTTGAAATTCTGGTGTCATTCTTGCCCTCTCGCTTTGGTGTGTTTTGCTACGTCCTCGTCAGCCTCGCTAAACGAATGATAAATCTGGCCGTGATTTCCTAGCATTTTAATCTTAATCCTAGCGCCTGTCCTACCCTCTACTTCGATGTCAAAGTCTGGCAGGTTGTGTCGATTATCTCTCCCTAGTGGAGTCATACTGCGAATCTTGCCAGCAGCACGAATCAAGGTCGGATGGTCGAACGCAATCGGCATATCAACATCAACGCCCTTTTCGCATAGCATCACAGCTTTGTCGTATGCCCATATTCTAGGCTCTGCTGGGATCGGTGGTATCTCTACCTCAATTTTAGGTTTGCGAGCCATTAGCGGTCATCTGGTTGCGGTAGCGCAATTCCCTGCTCGGACACGTCGCGCTCTATGCAGTTCATATATTCACTAAACTGCTTTGTCGTCAATACTGAGGTGCTGGTCAGAAACATAATCTGTGAGCGCATAGCTTCTGCTATCTCATGGGCTCCATCGGCTCTGACCTTTTTAACCTGCATCGACATTTCGGAATACTTCGGATCGTCGCGAACTAGGATGCGAGCAAGGAATTTCCCCTTGTAGTGCTCGTGCAAGCTTTCTCGGTCTTGTCCAGTCTCCATTTCGATGACTGTGAGCCATTTCCAATAGAGCGAGTTCTGCTCTCGTGAGCGGTTTCGCTTGTATAGGCGAATAATGATTTCGAGCTGATTCTTTTCATCGACTCCAATCATGTTTGTGAGGATTCTGATCGCTTGATTTACGCGCTCTTGATTGTAAGCGACGATGCGGAAGTCTTTTCGTGATGTGGTCATATTAAAACTTTCCGTCGAAATTACCTGCATCGAAATCAACTGTCTTATACTCGCCACGGATGCGACGAATAATGGCTTGAACACGTTGCTGATCGGCCTTGGTAGCGTTTCCAAACTTTTCCGAGTCAGCTTCTATATCACGAGCTAATAGGTTAGTCGTTAATATCGTCGTCTTGCCCTCGCGTAGCCTCGCATCAATCAATCCCTTTAGGAACTTCGTGCAACCCTCTAGCGAGCTTCCAGACGTGAGGAAATCGTCAATTCCAACAATGTCTGGTGTTTCAAACCTGTCTCTCAATTTAGACACGTTCAATTCACGGTAGTCACGATCCAATGCCTTATCGAGATGGTCTGCCCACAGGACATCAATCGACTTGCCATTCAAAAAAGCCAACTTGAGGCGGTGCATCATTGCTCGCGTCTTGCACGATCCAGATGCTCCGCAAAAAACTAGGTTCTGAGTGTATTCTTTGTAACCAGCCACGACCGTCCAGATACGCGAAAAGTCTTCATGCTTCAAATCGGTGTCGCGATATAGCTTAGGGCAGAACTTATTCCAGAACTTCTTCATGGATTCTATCTTTCGATCATATTCGGCCTTCTCAACACACTTATCACAGCACAAGGAATGCGCATACGCTTTCACCACACTGCCTATCGGAGTTTCGCAAATCCTGCAATTCGATTCAACCTCAGTATCTAGGTCTAAACCATGATTTCCAATGGCAACTCCGATACTAACTGGAGAATTTGAGTCGATGTAAGTTTCTTTGTTTTGATGTTCCATTGATGACTGATGTTTAAAATTTTGAGCGTTATTTTGCTAGCTATTTGTTGGTATGCGCTCCCCACCAACGAGCCATTATCTAGGCTGATTATTTTGCCGCTGGCTTTTTCTTGCGGCTGGCACGAGTTGGCTTCTTCGGTTGAGTGGACTCATCCTTATTCGATTCCTCGGCAGGATCGCTCAGATTAAGTTCATCGCCCTCTTTAGGGTCTGCTCCCGTATTGGACTTCTCTACGCCCTCAAGGGTCATTTGCAGGCGATCCCCGTTGATGTATGCTTCGACAGCCTCGATAGCCAGAACGCACTGTGACGCTTGCTCTAGGCTTACTGCACGAGGGACATCGTCCTCTCCGTTTTCTGGAGGGTCGATGCGAAACGCTGGAGTCGAGTATTCTTTCGTGACCTCTGGTTGCTTGAATCCCTTTCGGAACTTGACGACCATTGAGCGAACACCCGCCTCGGTTCGCTTCACGGAAAAGTCGATGACCTTGACGGTTTCCATCCACTTGCTTGTCACGCCCATGATGATCTGCACGCATTCATTCAAATCTTGAATGCAGGTGTCAAACACTGGCAGAGGCGCTTCTTTGAACTTGTGTGACTGCTCTTCGTAGTCGCCTTGAGAATTTCTAGTTTCCCAAGTTGGCTCGATGAAAGTCGGTTTGATTGTTACTGATTTTAGACGCATAATTTTACTGGTTGATGTTGTGCTTTCTGTCTTTGACGACAGGAGAGTATTTGCTACGAGACGGACGTGGAAACTTTTTTCGACCTCGGGAATGAATTGAGTTCGGTATGCCCGAACTTGGAAAACGAAGGAAGTAAGGAAGTGGATTCATAATATAATTAGTTTGATTGATTCGGAGATAATGTATGCCCACGCCCAGAGCGTAAGCGGGATGGCGATTGCCAGTATAAAAACAAGAGCCGTCTTTGTGCGACGAACGGCTGGCTTGGAGTTCTCACGTAGCACTGTGATTTGACGGAGGATCGAGCGGTAGCGCTTACTGTCCATCGGGTCATGCTTGAAAGTAATGCAGAGCTGTCGCTCTTCTTCCGCTTGGTATAACAGTCGTTCGATACTCATAACCCGACGACCTTATTTATTTCTACGAGCGCCATCACGTCTTGACGCAAGTAATCGTGAAAAAGTTGATACTCAGAATCGAAGATGTCATAAGGAAGCTTGCCATCGAGATCGACCTTCAATGGCATTCCTAGGTGCGCCAGTGCTCCGTTAAGCGAAGCATAGCGCTCGTCAGAGCCTATACACCAGTGCTGCATCAAATCCTTGTATCGAGCATTTAAGAAGCTGCGACCACGGTAGTTCTCAAGAGCGGTAGGTGGAATCTTAACGCGATTCGCCCAGCTTCGCTTTATCAAAAATGGCAGGTCGAAGTTGTTAAGGTTCCATCCTATCACATCCGTAGTCATTGCGCCGTGGGCTGCGATTCTAGCCCAGAGTTCTTGAATCATGAATTTCTCAGATACGCATAAGCATTCATCGCCAGCGTTATACTCCTCAGTTTCTTCGTCGTAAAAACCGTATGCCTGTATGGTTCCAGTAAACGGACTCAGCGCTGCTTTCTCGATGAATGCGGCCTGTTTTTTAGCGATGTCCGCTGCGATCTTAGCAGGGTCTTTGATGTTCTTTGCGGCCTCGAACTTTGGCATAATTGCTTCAAGTTCTGCTAGCGGTTTTGGTTTCGTTTCTAGGTCGATATATTTACTCATAATGATGTGTCTTTGATGTTATTTTAGTTAATGCAGTGTAAGGTGCTGCGCCCTGTAGATATCATCTTAGAACGGAACCTCCTCGTCGAGCACAACATCGTCAGCATCAAAATCCTGCTGTCGATCATCCTTCGGTTGCTGCTTTCTAGCCTCGCCTAGACGTTCCAGCTTCCAGACGTTGTTCGAGCCGAACCAGCGATCTTTCCAAGCACGACCGCGCAGGTCGAACGTGACAGTTACCTTGTCGCCCTTGCGGATGCCTTTGCTGTCTAGCAGGTCACACGCTTTGTTTGCGCACTCAAACGGTATCTGCTGTGGATACTTGTCGGCCTCGTCGTCAAGCACGAGGAGGCGCTTGTAGAACTTGTCCGTGATGTCTTCGCGTGGTGTCACTTCGACGACTTTTCCTGTAAATTCGTAGCTCATATTATGATCCTTGTGTTTGTTTGGTGTCGAAGTTTTCCTTCGATGAAAGCGGCTCGTCTTTACGTTCCGCAAAATTCTGCGACTCTACGATAGCTGATTCGAGACGCTTCTTAGCAAGCTCGTGATCCAAGATGCACGAATCAATGAACTTCAAGACAGCTTGAAGCGCCTTAGTATCGCCTTCACCAGCGACATCGCCTAAGCTCTTGCCCTTGTGCGGTTCTTTGGATGACGGAAACGGGACTTCAAACCACTTAGCTTCTGGATCAGTTTCGAGTGCTTCAGCGATCTTCTGCTGTGCTGACTTCTTTGGCGCTGGCTTGCCCTCGTTGGTGTTATCACGAGTATCAGCATCCTTTGTGTCGTCGATGGCAAATAGGCCGTTTAAGGCGTATTTACGTGCATAGGATGATGCGGCTCCTGTCACCTGCGCTTCGTCCATCCCTTTTTTAGACAGAGCTTCACGAGCAAATGCGTTTACTTCCCAACTCTTGTCACCCTCGCAGTCGGACAATTTAGCCGTGGCCTTGACGTAGACCCGATCCCCAACACAAACAATGTCGTCGGAGATGACCAGCGAGCACGAGTGCTTCTGTAATAATGGCTTCAGAGCTTCAAGGATGCTTTCGCAGCTTCGGTATTTGTAGCCTCCAAAAGAATTATTTAAGTCCTTCGGTGCTTTAAGTTCATTTTGTATTAATATGAGTTTCATGATGATTTCGATGGTTAGATTGTCGTATTAAATCGACGGTTGACGTGATTCTTGTAGTGCTCGATTGCGCTGTCCATGACAACGCCCTCGGAGCGAGATTCAGTGATGCCCTTGATAGCCTTGATAGCCTCCAAGTTTTCGGGCTTCACCATACAGCCTAAACGGACTCGCTTTGATGGCTCAGTTTTAACTTCAGTTTTATTGCTCATTATTCGTGGTGATTATTCGTGGTGATTAACGCGACGTGGCGTGTTGTGAAATCGGCCTTCCGCTTCCTTTTCGGCAGTGGACTGGCTCGATGGTGATTGCTCGATAAACGCAGGCTTGCCATGTAGCCATTGAGCTACGTTTGCAGACTTGTAGCCTAGCACTATTTCGCCTTCCGCTTGGTCGGCCTTTAGAGAGTATGCTAGATGCTCGGAAGCGATACTGTAAGCGGTGTGAACACCAAACTGTAACGCCTCGCGATAAGAGTCGCCGCTTTCCTTGTGCTTGTTCGCTTCGATCAAAGCTTCGTTTGACCATTTTTGAAATGCTTCGATAGCATGGATTACTTTTTTCATGATGATGATGTGATGGTTGATGTGATGGTTGATGTGATTAAGTGGAGTGGGTTTCGTGACATCCGTTACGCCAGCGTGTCAGTGCTGACTTCCAAAAGTGGCGATTCACAAATAAGATCACAGACCTTAGTAGGTGTCAAGCAACTTACTAAAGTTTCTGAAAATAATTATTCAGACCACCCTTAACCATTGAAACCCTGCATCTAAATGCCATCTATCAGCAGTGCAGCTTGGTGATGCTTGCTGTGATTCATAATGATGATGTTTGATGGAAGCCCTACCGATTTCGATTGGTAGGGCTTTTTTCATTTAGGGCTTGACCTGCGTGCTGAACGGGTAATTGATGCTCTTAATTCACTTGGTCGCACTTGTGTAGAATCTTAACTTTTGCGCTGGAATGATAACTTCCCCAGCAAATTTAAGCCCTTACGAATGCGACCTCGTAAGGGCTTTTTTTTGGCCCTGACCGAAGGGACAGGCAACGACTTGAGGGAGTTTTCAGCGTGACAACTGACTAGCCCTCGCCACTGGTGCAGTCAGCTATGCAAAATGATGGCTGCTTAATATGGATCGCTCGATTTACTGAGCGTGTGAACTCTCCTGCCACCATGCCTATTCATCGGAAACTGAAGCCAGCATCGGGGAGAGTAGCGAAAGGTCATCCCCTGTTATTTCAAGGATACTCTACGTGCATTGTTTTCCTCTATCAGTTCTATGGGGTAGGGGGAAACTGTGCCGTAGCCACCACAGCAGTCATTTCAATTAAGGATAAACGATAACCTAAGACACCATGAAATTATATATCATACAGGCAAACGAGTATTTCAAAGTAGGCATCAGTGTTAATTAGCAAAAGGAATTTGAGATATATAATGACTGCGGGGATCGGTATAACTAAAAATGGCGTAAGGCTACTAGGAATGAGTTATCCACTTAAAAGTGAATGGATGAAAAATGTCTCAAGTATGGAGGTGGACAAGAATAAGTTCCTAGCCTTAGCGGAAGTAGCACGAACCAAGTAGACTTTAGTAAGTCCAAGCTTGACACCTACTAAAGTCTACGCAATCTGAATCACGGCAATCACGCCACATCAACCAACATCATCATTATGAAAACATACACACCATCCGAACTCACAGAAATCATCCGCAAGCATCACTTATACTTAGAACACGAAAAAGGCGGTGAACGTGCTAACCTCCGCTATGCTGACCTCCGCTTTGCTGACCTCCGCTATGCTAACCTCCGCTCTGCTGACCTCAGCTATGCTAACCTCAGCTCTGCTAACCTCAGCTTTGCTAACCTCAGCTATGCTAACCTCAGCTCTGCTGACCTCAGCTATGCTAACCTCAGCTTTGCTGACCTCAGCTCTGCTGACCTCAGCTCTGCTGACCTCAGCTATGCTTCGGCTGGAAATAACATTGAAGTTAAAACGCTACAACTCGGAAAATACTACACTGTCATCAGCGCGTATAAGGTGCGTGTCGGTTGCCAGTCACACACGCTCGAAGAATGGAAAGGTTTCGATGATCGCGCCATACTAGAAATGGACGGTAAAGACGGACTGATCTGGTGGAAACAATGGCGTGACGTTATTTTTCAAGTCGCTGCAACTATCCCTACGCCCGAAGTTAAATAATCAACACATCATATCCCATAACTATGAAAGACCGATACACAAGACAATGGATCACCGACAACAGCATCGAAATCGTATCCCAATACGAGGACGGCGAACTAACTATTCGTGCGCTACACTATCAGCTCGTGGCTATCGGGATGACTAACACCCTCCAGCACTATAAGCGAGTAGTCGGAGCAATGATCGCCTCAAGACGCGACGGAATCATTGGCTACTCTAAGTTTTCTGACCACCGACCGCGAGGCCATTGGCGAAACAGAATGGGAGCCAGTCAAACTCGAAGCAGAGATAAGCAAAGGGAAGCGTCAGATTGCCCTCTGGATGGAGAGCTATAATCGAAACCGATGGGAAAACCAAGAAAACTACGTCGAAGTATGGATCGAGAAGAAAGCCCTGCAAGGTGTGTTCGCTCCGATCTGCGCTGCCAATGACGTTGCCCTCTGCCCATGCAAAGGCCGTTAATGAAACCCTGTCTAAAAGGCAGAAGAGCTTCATCCTTAGATCAGTAGTGACCTATACTGATGAGTAAACCCTAAAGCTCCAGCTCTTCCGTCCAATCATCGAAGCCCTGCATAATCAAGTGCAGGGCTTCTTTGTGCTTAAATGCCCCGCTATGCCCTAGCTTGCGCAGTCCTAGCTTCTCGTATGCGACGTTCCAGTAAACGGCCTTCTGGATTCCATTGTGTCCAAGCCTGCCCATACTACCCCACTTATGGAACGGCAA
>Ga0307983_1000142_pt1 | contig 38385 bp, 28 predicted proteins | sample OrgLakmetagen991_FD_201845 | JGI IMG/M metagenome (GOLD analysis project Ga0307983, IMG submission 201845) | Saline water microbial communities from Organic Lake, Antarctica - #991 | ecosystem: Environmental > Aquatic > Non-marine Saline and Alkaline > Saline | place: Antarctica: Organic Lake...
AACCCGCTCTTTATAGGTTATGTAGCAGTTTTAAAAATTTTTCTGATAAATTTTGAACTTTAATTTCCCCTGATAACAATTTTACATTTCAATACAATACATGTTTCAAATAGCTGATTTAAAATCTAAAAAACTTCCTGAATTACAGGATATCGCAAAAGGACTAAATGTTCCTAAATTTAAACAATTGCGAAAACTAGATCTAGTTTACAAAATTCTTGACTTACAAGCTTCCAATCCAGAAGTAGTAAAAAACTTAGATCCTGAAGTCATCACTGCAGCGGCAACTACTGCTCCCGCAACTTCAGATAATAAAACCAACACTCCTTCCACTAGCGATGCTCCCCAAAAAGCACTTCAGAAAAGAGAGCCAAAACCTCGTAACGATAAAAACCCTAAAGGGGAAACTATCGCTACAGAGGAGACCGATAAGGATAAAAAGGAAAGAAAACCTCGCGAACCTAGACCGAGGAAAGAAACAAACAAGCCGAATCCGCGTAGACCTCGCAACGAGAAAAACGATTCTACTGACAACAAGAGCGATACTAACGAGTCAGAGGATAGTAAAAACGGTAACCGTAAGGATAACCGCAACGATAACAGCGATAAAAATGACAGTCGTAACAGCAACAGCCGTCAAAAAAATCCGCGAAGTAATAGTAATACCAACCAAACTAACGTACCAAAAGGAAATAAAGACACACGTAATCGTTACCGCGATCCAGATTTTGAATTTGATGGTATTATAGAAAGTGAAGGTGTTCTAGACATGATGCCAGATGGTTATGGTTTCTTACGCAGTAGTGACTATAATTACCTCGCTAGTCCAGATGATATTTATGTATCCCAGTCACAAATCAGACTTTTTGGTTTAAAAACTGGAGATACCGTTTTAGGAATGGTACGCCCACCTAAAGAAGGAGAAAAATACTTTCCTTTAATTAAAATTTCTCAAATCAACGGGCTTGACCCTAAAGTGGTAAGAGACCGTGTCGCATTTGAACACTTGACACCTCTTTTCCCAGATGAGAAGTTTAACCTTGCCGACAGACGCGCTAGTATTTCTACTCGTGTGATGGATCTTTTTGCTCCTATAGGTAAAGGGCAACGAGGGATGATTGTCGCACAACCTAAAACAGGTAAAACGATGTTGCTCAAGGATATTGCAAATGCTATCGCTGCAAATAACCCTGAGGTGTACCAATTGATCCTTTTGATCGATGAGCGTCCTGAAGAAGTTACTGACATGCAACGTAATGTTGATGGAGAAGTAATTGCTTCTACATTTGATAAAGAAGCACATGACCATGTAAAAGTGGCTAACATTGTTCTTGAAAAAGCAAAACGTATGGTAGAGTGTGGTCACGATGTAGTGATCTTGCTAGATTCTATCACAAGACTTGCGCGTGCCTATAACACGGTACAACCTGCAAGTGGTAAAGTTCTTTCTGGTGGTGTAGATGCAAATGCATTACACAAACCTAAGCGTTTCTTCGGAGCGGCTCGTAACATTGAAGGTGGTGGATCACTATCTATCATTGCAACAGCACTTACTGAAACAGGGTCTAAAATGGACGAAGTTATCTTTGAAGAATTTAAAGGAACCGGTAACATGGAATTACAATTGGATAGAAACATCTCTAACCGTCGCGTATTCCCTGCCATCGACCTTACCTCATCTTCCACACGTCGCGATGACTTGTTGCTCGATGAACAGACCATGAAACACATGTGGATTTTACGTAAATATCTCGCAGATATGAACCCAGTAGAAGCCATGGAGTTTATCTCTCAAAAAATGAAGAAAACTCGTAACAACGAGGAGTTCCTTGCTACTATGAATGAATAGTGTCATGATATAATTGATAATGCCCTACTTTTTAGTGGGGCATTTTTTGTTCTCGCTTTCGCGAAAGCGGAATTACTATAAACTACATAGAAAACAGTAACTTTACGCTGTGTTATAAATTAAATGTAAATTCTGTCGAGCACTGCTCACAAATATTTGAGTTAAATAAAATTACACATCACACAATGAGCCATGTTTCTTATCGTTCCTTTAATATATCTTTTCAAATGAAGACTCTTTTTTTATCACTGACTATTGTTTCTTGTTTTTTTGCACAAGCTCAAAATCCCGAACCTACACCTAATACTATAGATGTACAGTTTAAAAACCTTATTGAAGAATCTAATAACTTCCAAGATTACAAGGTCATAAAGCAGGCACAAATCAATGAACTGCGCAAGAATACCAACGAGCATATTCAAAAATTAAACGAGAACATCTCTTCATTAGAGACTTCTATCACCGCAAAAGACAGTAGAATTCTATCTTTAGAAAAAGAGCTTACTGGCGCAAATACCGCCCTTTCCAATGTGAAAGCTGAGAGGAATTCTATGAATTTTCTTGGAATCCAAACCAACAAAGCCGTTTACAATACGATCGTTTGGGCTATAGTTGCTGTTTTAGGATTTTTATTTGTCTTGATGACCATGCGATTTAAAAGTAGTAATTCTACTACTAAAGCAGCCAAACAAGAACTTAAATCAATAGAGGAGGAGTTAGAGGATTTACGTCACAAATCTATCGAAAAAGTACAAAAATTAGGAAGAGAGCTTCAAGATGAGCGCAATAAACTCTCCAAACTAAAAGGAGATAAATAACTTAATTACAAAATATTTGGAAAGCGACTCTATTTTAAAACAGAGTCGCTTTTTTTTATGGAATAAATTCTAGCTGCTTTTTTTTTGTGATGAGTTAAGCAACACCTACTTATTCAAACCTCCTTTTACAAACCTATTAACTGCCCCCAACATAAGAAAGTATAGGAATTTGACCAACTTCTCCTCATAAGGAAAGGACTGTTGATGTGCTAAGGCCTCCAAATTAAAAGTTTTATAGCAAACTCATTGTTCACGATATATTTAAAAAAGCAAATCTTATCTACAGGGTTCTCCACGATATTATAACTATATGTTAAACCTATATCAACTCACAGTTATTTAAGAAAGTCAAAAAAGCAAATTCTTAGTTTTTAAGGAAAATAAGAAATATGACTATTGTGAAAACTGAAAAATACCTCAACGACTTATTAGAAAAAACTTACGATGCACAGCGTGGCTACGCAAATGCTGCTGAAGTAACCAAGAATGTACAGTTAAAAAGATGGCTGGCACAACAAGGGGTCAGACGTACTGAATTTGCCGCCGTACTAGCTGGAGAAATGAAAAGAATGAACAATACACCAGAGTTGGATGGTTCTTTTACCGGAGATATGCACAGAGGATGGATGAATATCAAAGTTGCTTTAAGTTTGCATAAAGATGAGGCTGTTTTAGAAGAGTGCATCACAGGAGAAAAAAATGCCATTCAAGAATATGATAAGGTTTTAGGACACAAAGATCAATTAGCTCCTAGTATTGTTTCCATACTCCAATCGCAAAAAGATGAAATACAATCCACGGTAAATGAAATCACTTCTTTAGAAGATGTGGCGCATGAGCAGCATCTGTAAAATTTAGCATCAATAAAAACTGCTGTATAGCAGTTTTTTTTATGCCTTCATCTACGCTTTTAACAGATTTTAACATTTACTGATTTGATACAATAAGTAACTTGTCTTTTGAAATCAAATCCTAGTATTCATGAAATTAGTTAAGCTTCTAGCCTCGGCGATTGTAATAACCGCTTTTATCTCTTGTAACAACAATTCACCAGAAACGCAAACAGAGAAAAATGGCGCTACCACTGAAATATCTATCCCGTTTGAAAAACACACCTTAGATAATGGTTTAACAGTTCTTTTTCACGAAGACAAATCAGATCCTGTTGTTGCTGTTGCACTAACCGCTCATGTTGGGAGTGCGAGGGAAAAAGAAGGGAAAACTGGTTTTGCACATCTTTTTGAACACTTATTATTTTTAGAGTCAGAAAATTTAGGAAAAGGTGGACTAGACGCTATGAGCGCAAGAATAGGCGGCGCTGGAGCAAATGGATCTACCAGTCGCGATGTGACTAATTATTACCAAACCGTTCCTAAAGATGCTTTAGAAAAAATGATATGGGCCGAAGCAGATAAATTAGGTTACTTTATAAACACCGTGACCGAACCCGTTCTTGCAAAAGAAAAACAAGTCGTAAAAAATGAAAAAAGACAAAGCGTAGACAACAACGCTTACGGTCATGAATCTTATGTGGTAGGTAAAAACCTTTATCCAGAAGGACATCCATACAATTGGCAAGTAATAGGTTCTTTAGAAGATTTACAAAATGCATCTCTTCAAGATGTAAAGGATTTTTATAATGAATGGTACACCCCGAACAATGCTGTTCTTACAATCGCAGGAGATTTTGATAAAGACCAAGCTTTAAAATGGGTAGAAAAGTATTTTGGCGAAATTAAAAGGGGTAAAGAAGTTGAGAAAACTAAAGTTGCTCCGGTACAGCTCCTTAGCAACAAGAATCTTTACTACGAAGATAATTTTGCACAAACGCCTCGTCTAGGAATGACCTGGCCTACAGTTCCTAATTACCACAAAGACTCTTATGCCCTTAAAGTCTTAGGAACTTACTTATCTAACGGTAAAAAAGCACCTTTGAATGAAGTAGTTGTTGAAGGGGACCAAGTGGCAGACCAAGCTTATGCCTATAATTATACCTCAGAGCTTGCTGGCCAATTTAGTGTTGTTGCAAGAGCATATGATGGCGTTGATCTCGACAGTGTTTTAACCAGCATAACAAAAGCAATGCTGCTATTTGAAAAAAATGGCATCTCACAAAATGATTTGGATCGTATTAAAACTGGAGAAGAAACTGATTTTTACCAAGGCCTCTCCAGTGTGTTAGGGAAAGGCTTTCAATTGACTCAATACCAAATTCTCGCTGGTGACGCTGGTTTTTTAACTGAAGACGTGAAAAATATGCAGGCAGTTACTGTAGAAGATGTACAAAATGTCTATGAAAAATACATCAAAGGACAGCACTATGTGATGACTAGCTTTGTACCTAAAGGCAGTACTGCTCTCGCAGTAACAGATGCTCAAATGGCTCAAGTAATAGAAGAACAAATCGTAGAAGGTGCAGAAGAATCTTTTGATGCAAGCATCGCAGCAGAATATGAACCTACGCCGTCCAGTTTTGACAGAACAATAGAACCAGAATACGGCTCTACACCTACTCTAGCCATTCCTAACGTATATCGAGAAAAATTAAGCTCTGGTATTACCGTATTGGGAATAGAAGACAATGAAGTGCCTTTAGTACAATTGGAATTGGAGATCAAAGGTGGTATGCTCTTAGAAAACATAGACAAAATAGGTGTATCTGGAATGCTAGCTGATTTAATGAATAAGGGAACAGCAACAAAAACAGCTGCTGAATTAGAAGATGCAATCGACCAGTTAGGAGCCTCTATTAATGTAAGGTCAAGTAATCAAAGTATTTCTGTTAGCGCAAGTTCTTTATCTCGTAATTATGAGGAAGTGATGAAACTTGTAAATGAAATATTGTTAGAACCTCGTTGGGATGAAGTTGAATTTGATTTGATCAAACAACAAACTTTGAGTCAGATCCAACAACAAAAGGCAAGTCCTAGAGCTATAGCTGGCAACCAATTTGACAAACTTGTTTATGGAAAAGACCACATATTAGCTCAAAATAATTTAGGGACCGCAGAAAGCCTTGAAAAGATTACTATCGAGGACCTCAAATCCTATTATAGCAATTATATCGCGCCACAGCTATCAAGTTTCAAAGTAGTGGGAGACATCACAAAAGAAGATGTGACTTTATCTCTTCAAACATTAAATAAAAAATGGACTAAAAAGGAAGTTGTAATTCCTGAAATAGCTCCCATACAAGCACCTGTTTCCTCTAAAGTTTATTTCTATGATGTTCCTAATGCAAAGCAATCCATATTGAGTTTTGGACATCCAAGTATTCCATCGACCCATCAAGACTTTTATAAAGTAGAGGTATTGAATTATCGTTTAGGCGGTGGTGGATTTGCTTCTCAATTGACCCAAGAGTTGCGTGAGGGGAAAGGATATACGTATGGAATAAGATCCGGGTATAGCGGCTCTCCTATTGCTGGTGTATTTAATATAGGTAGTGGCGTACGCTCTAACGTAACCTATGAATCTACTGCTTTAGTGAAAGAAATTCTGACTAATTATGGCGCCAACTTTACACAAGAAGATCTAGAAATTACTAAAAGCTATATGATCAAATCTAGTGCAAGAGCCTTTGAATCTCAAGGAGCTAAACTAAGAATGCTTTCTAACATCGAAGAAAATCAACTACCGGTAGATTATGCATTAAGAAGACAGGAAGTCGTTAAAAACCTGAGCTTGGAAGACATCAAAAATTTAGCTCAAAAGTACATACATCCAGAACAAATGATTTATTTGATTGTGGGAGATAAAGCAACACAATTTGATAAACTAGAAAAATTAGGTTTTGGAAAACCTATTTTACTGAATTAAAAAATAATATGTAGCACAAAAAAAATGGCTTTCCTTTAAAAGGAAAGCCATTTTTAATTTACAATTTTCTAATTACTTAGAAGGTAGTAATACTTTATCTACTACGTGTACTACTCCGTTAGACTGCTTTACATCAGCTATTGCAACTGTTGCTGTTGCTCCTGTAGCATCTTTGATCATTACTTTTCCATCAACTACCATTGCAGTTAAGGTTACTCCATTTACGGTAGCAAAAGTAGTTTTACCTTTACCTTCTTCGATCATTTTTAAAAGATCTCCAGCCATTATATTTCCAGAAACCACGTGATAAGTAAGTATACCGCTTAAGGTCGCTTTATTTTCAGGTTTTAGAAGTGTTTCCACTGTTCCTTCTGGTAGCGCACTGAAGGCATCATTTGTTGGAGCAAAAACCGTAAACGGTCCTTCGCTACTTAAAGTTTCTACTAATCCCGCAGCTTTTACTGCTGCTACTAATGTTGTGAGGTCTTTACTTGTTGATGCATTTTCTACAATAGTCATATCAGGATACATCATATCCCCATTTATAACTACTGCCGTAGCATCTCTTTTCATTTTCTCTTCTTCCATCATTTTCAAAGAGTCAGCTTCTTTCTCAGCCATCTCCTGTTCCATTTTCATTTGTTCAGCTTCTTTTTCAGCAGCTTCGTCTTTACATGACACCATTAATAAGGATGCTGTCATAGCAATTATTCCGATTGATTTGATAAATTTCATAATGTTATATTTAATTAATTGACTTTAAATTAACGAAATAGAACTGATTAAAAAGCCAAAGTAACGTTACTTTATCAATTGATTATAAAAAGATTAACAGTAAATAAACGAGTTCTGTTAAAACCATATGAATAGTTGAACAAAAAAGCCGATGTGATACATACAGTCCTTTTAATTACAAAGTAGTCCTGTTTAAAAACACGCAACAACACCTTGATTTTCTTAATTAATTCACCAGCTTAGATTTGCCAGAACATTTATAGAAAGAGAATTGTTTTTTAAATAAGCCATAATCCCCCACTGTTCATTGATGATTCCACTGGCCTATTCATCATTTGAATCGCTCTTTTAGGTTGCGTCAAGATTTAAAATCATAAATAATTGATTACTATTCTTTTATGATGAAAGGATAAGATCAACACTTATTATAGGTATATTTCACCCTTATAAACTTAACCTTCCATTATGCCTTCAAAAGCTCTGATTACCTTGTACATCATTTTACTTCCTATTGTGCTATTTGCACAAAAAAATAATTTTTGGGAAATGACCGATGTCAATGATATAAAAAAAGAAGGTGTTATTGAATATTCGGCCAGTGTAGAGCATCCTATTTATTTTAAATTAGATAAAGATTCCATGTCGGCTTTTGTATCAAATGCCCCAGATAGATATGAAGCATCAAGATCTACTATACTGCTAGCTGTACCTAATCCAGAAGGTGAAATAGATACTTTTGAAGTTTTCTCTACACAAACCATGTCAAAAGGATTAGCTGAAAGTCTACCAAACGTAAAAAGCTACGTCGGTAGAAATGTATCAAACAAATCACATGCCTTAAGAATCACTATAACCCCACAAGGATTTTTTGGAATGACAGTAGGCTCTATATATGGACAAACCTTTATCAACCCTTTTGCTAAGAATACTAATGCCTATATGGTGTTTAGTAAAAAGGATGCTACAAGTAATAATATACAAGCCTTCCGTTGTGAAGTTGTAGAAAATAATACTACAAATGGACCTATAGCGTCCATAGCAACCCCGAAATTTATAGATGGAGGAATACTAAGAAGATACCTCATTGGAGTAGCTACCACTGTTGAGTATTCTGAATTTCATTGGCTAGCGGCAGGTCTTACTGCAGGTGATACCAATCCTGATAAAAAAGATGCGGTACAGGCCGCAATTGTAGTGTCTATTGATCGTGTTAACCAAATTTATGAAAGAGATCTAGGTGTTACCTTAGAACTTATACCTAACAACCTAGATGTCATTTATTTAGGCAATCCTAATTCCGATCCCTACACCAATGATTCGGGTGCCACTATGCTAGGAGAAAATCAAACAGTATTTAATAATGTAATAGGTGGTGGAAATTATGATATAGGCCATGTTTTTAGTACAGGCGGCGGCGGTATTGCTAGCACACCTTCGGTTTGTAATCCTTTTGCAAAAGCCCGAGGGGTTACAGGTCAAGCTAACCCTGTAGGAGATTTTTTTGATATTGATTTCGTTGCTCATGAGGTAGGTCACCAGTTTGGGGCCAAACATACACAAAATAATAATTGTAATAGAAATGCAGCAACAGCTATGGAACCCGGTTCAGCTAATACCATTATGGGATATGCTGGAATTTGTGCTCCTAATGTTCAAACAAATAGTGATGCCATGTTTCACTACATCAGTATTTTAGAGATTAGCGATTACTTTGTAAGTACGAGCAATAATACTGGTAACTGTGCAGATGAAATTACTATTGTAAATGCAGAACCCGTTGTACAAGCGGTACCTGATTATGTGATTCCTCAAAACACGCCGTTTTTACTGCAAGCAGATGCTACAGATGCTAATGGCGATGTGTTGACTTATAGTTGGGAACAGCTTGATAATGAAGTGGTAGTCATGCCTCCACAATCGACCTCAACCGGAGGGCCAAGCTTTAGAACCTTTTTACCTACAACTAGCCCAATTCGTTATTTCCCTGCTATGAGTACTTTGCTAACTAATTCTTATTCCAGCACTTGGGAAGTTTTACCTACTGTTAGTAGAACTTTGGATTTTGGGGTGATCGTCAGAGATAATAATATGTTAGGCGGTCAGGTGTCTTCTGCAACTACAACACTAACCGTTAACGATGCTGCAGGACCCTTTAGGGTTACTTCTCAAAATGCAACAGGTGACGCTTGGATTGCTAATAGCACAAAAACCGTTACCTGGGATGTTGCTAACACAGATGATGTAGCAGGCGTGAATACTCAAAATGTTGATATCCTACTGTCTATTGATGGTGGAGAAACATACAGTACTGTATTGCTGACCAATACTCCAAACGATGGCTCCCAAGATATTACAGTTCCCAATGTCGTAGCTACTAGCGCTAGAATCATGGTAAAAGCCTCCAATAATATATTTTTTGATATCAATTCACAAGCCTTTAGTATAGGTGTCGAATTTATTCCTACCTATTGCGATGCAGGAGCAGCCAATCCAAGTTTCCCAAATATTTCTAGGGTAGTATTTAATACAATTGACAACACCTCTTTAACTGCTAATACAGGTTATAGAGATTATAAAAATATCGACACTCCTATTTCACGAGGTCAGACGTACTCATTAAGTACTTTTGAAAGTGGTGACACATTGTATACTGGAGACCAAGTAATTGTTTGGATTGATTACAATAAAAACGGCATATTTACCGACCCTGGTGAAAAAGTCATTGAAACAGCATCATTTCAAGGTGACTTCATTATTTATCCTTTTGGTGGAAATATTACCGTCCCTGCCAGTGCCTCTTTAGGTAAAACTACGATGCGAGTGCGCTTGAATAATTCAAATTTCGGGACTTCAAATACTACTCCTTGTGGAAACTCTACATACGGAGAGGTAGAAGATTACACCGTTGTCATTTATGATGATTATGTCTATTACGATAATACTTGGACTCCTACTAACCCAAGTGGTGTATCCACTGCTGCAGACAATGTGCTCGTCGTAAATGGCTCACCTACGCTAACAGGAACAACAATAAGCAACACCCTTAGCATACTGCCCTTTAAAACCTTAAATATAGAAGGTGTTTTGGATGTCAATGGTGATATCGATAATGATGGTTACCTCATTTTCAAAAGTAACGCTACTTCGACTGGCCAATTAGATACGTTTACAGGAACAATTTCTGGCTCAGGTACAGCCACGGTTGAACGTTTTATACCTGCCGGAGACAATAACAAACGAGCATTTAGAATGGTTACTTCGACAGTATCTACCAGCAATTCCATTCAAATGAACTGGCAAGAAGGAGTAAATAACACTTCAACTACTAATTTAAATCCGAATCCAGGCTATGGGACACATATATCTGGATCCTTATCAGGAGCTAATGGTTTTGATGTGACAGGTTCTGGAAATCCGTCGTTATTTACATATGACCCTACAGGACAAACTTGGGGAGCTATAGCAAATACTGATGTGAACCCTCTTGAAGCGGGATCTCCTTATCGCTTAATGGTAAGAGGTGACAGAAGTATAGACTTGAGTAGTAATACAAGCACGCCCACTAACACTATCTTACGAGCTACTGGTGACTTAAAAATCGGCTCAGTAAATGTATCCTCTACCATGGCTTTGGGAGCTGATGAGTTTAGCTTTATAGGTAACCCTTATCAAGCTGTAGTAGATTACGGCAGTCTTACTACCTCTAATTTGACCGACTTTATTTATGTTTGGGACGCCTCCATTGCTGGCGCCACTGGTAGAGGAGGTTATGTAACTGTCGAAGTTTCTTCAAATAGCATTGTCCCTAGCCCAAGCAGTTCAGACGCCACTAAGTATATTGCCCCAGGACAAGCCTTTTTTGTTCAAAATACGGCTGCAGGAAATGGAAGCATCACCTTTGAAGAAGTAGATAAAGCTACTGCGCAGTCTCAAGTGAGTATTTTCAATACGCATACAGATTTTTATATCAACTCCCGATTGTATAAATCAATAGATTTACAGAATGCTCTTATGGAAAGTGATGCCATAGGATTGCGCTTTAGTAATAATTTTACAACACTAGGAAGCGATGAAGATGCTACTAAACTATATAATCTTGATGAAAATTATGCCATTTCAAACAATGGACACAAATCAATTGATCAACAAGACCTACCTATTGATGGTCATATAGTTGAATTGTATACCACAGACTACACAACTACAAATTATAGCTTCATCTTTGATTTAGGCAATCAGCCGCAAGACCTAAGGGTGCGCTTATATGATAATTATCTAAACACCCAAACTGAATTGGTAACAAATACCTTATATGACTTTACAGTTGATACTAATGTCCTAGAGAGTATAGCAACTAATAGATTCAGCTTACATTTTGATTACACTACATTAGGAATTGGAGACAACAACTTTGGTGAAGACTTTAGCCTGTATCCTAACCCGACAAATACTGGGCAATTTACTATCAATGCTACTGGTTTGGCTGGACAATTTGTTACTATTAAAATATACAATATGCTGGGTCAGGATGTTTTTACAAACAACTCCACTGTCGCACCTAATGATGAAATAAATGTCAATGCTTCATCATTATCTAACGGACTTTATATGGTTGAACTCGATCAAAGCAGTCGAAAAATCAGAACTAAGTTACTAATCAAATAGTATAAATTCTGACTGATCCTAAATAATTAAGTGCAGATAATTGATAACTTAAGGCTTAACGATGCTCATCTACATCGTTAAGCTTTTTTTTTGATTTGTACCATTTTCTTTGGAGTTTTCAGACCTAGCAAAAGAACTCAAACCTGTTGCGCTTAAAAAGAGTAAATAAGAGTGCGGGAACAATGAACTGGGCGGGATTTATTATACTGGTAATTGGAGTATCATGGAACTTCCGACTGTATGGGTGTATTTATTGGGTAAGAATTATAAGACTATTATTGTTTGTTGTCGTTCCGCTTTCGCGAAAGCGAAACACACATCCAATTAAAAAATCTTAAAACGAACTCCAAAAACCATGTTCACCTGATAAAACCAGAAACTCTGACTGGCAGAATCGGCTTCATCCATGGTGGTTCTTATGCTAGGCATATTTATATAACCGCCTTTTAACTCACTTTGAACAAAGAAATGTTTAAGAAAAGTGATCTGAATTCCACCTACGGCATTGATTCCGTAACCAGAAATATGAAAATCATCGTAGCGCTGTTTATCGAGTAATCGTGTATTTGTTTTAGGAAATAAAAACCCAGATTCAAGACCGAATAATGTACTTAACTCGAAGCTCTTGTATGGTAACAAATCATCATGACGCCTTAAGCCTATATTGATATAATTGAGTCCGTCGGTATGTTCAAAGCTTAGGAAACTAGGTTCTAAAACTATAGAATCATTATTATAAACACCATTATATAAGGAATTAGTGCCGTTGATCTCTCCGTTGATAGTAACCGTTTGATTTTCTGCGACCACGTATTTCATATGGTCCACTCCTAATGATAAGCTGTAATTTTCTTTGAAATAATACCCCATTTTGAAATTGTATTGAGGGATGGTTATCGAGGTAGGATTTAGGTATTTTCCAGGTTCAAAATCACTTTGCCGGTCATAAGCAATTACATTATCTAGGGTAAAGTTATATCCTTCTCCTTTAAATGTAATATCACTGCTGCTGTAATCCGAAAGATTCCAGCCCCAGTAAACGTAAAAGTCTCCTTTCTTGACGCCAGTTGTGCTTGAATTGAAAGTATCCTGTGCATTCATACTAAAAACAACAGAAAATAAAAAAAACAGACTGACAATTCTATTCAACACTTCAATTTTAGGTGGGCAAAAGTAATCTTAAATACTTGCTACGAACCAAAAAATATTATAATACTGCTATAACCTGCTCATATGAGTTGTGTATCGATTTATATTTTAAATTTATTGTTATGAGTAACTATCCTATCAAACACTTAAAAGAGCATTGGCAGACATAAAAAAGTCTGCGAAACTTACAAAATTTGAAAGAATTTAGGTGCTGCGAGAGAACCTGTTAATAAAAAAGAATGGCACAAGTACCATGAAATATAGGTGAAAGAAAAGACCGATCAAAGACACTTGTTTACAGACAAAACTGGCGGCATTATGATCAGCCCTATTCTATTCCCCTGCCCTACTCCTAACTATAACTACATTTGCGACTTTACTAAATCCTGAAGTGGTGGAAAGTGTGATCAAAGATTCATTAACTTAAAACCGTAAGTCTTTATTATTTACACTAAATTAGAAAATGACCACCTGCATTTGGAAGTAAAAAAGCAAAACAAAAACCCAAAGTCATGAAATATATTTTTAACCTTTTATTCTTATCTATCCTCTTTACGAGCTGTCAAGAGCCCAAAACAGAGATCAGTGAAACAGACGAAGAAGCTATCACCGCCGTTGAAGAAGTAGTACAGAGTTTATTTGATGAAGTATGGGCTGGGTATGATGAAACTGCGATCACTACTTATCAAACCAATGACTTTTTATTGCTAGAACATGGTGAGGTATGGAATAACAACACTATTGCCGACTGGTGTAAAAATGCCAAAACTAAAGATCAAAAAGTGCAGCGTATCAATAATTTTGAGCGTATAGAAGCTCGTAGAAACGGCGATAAATTATGGCTGGCCTATCATAATTATGGAACCTTTAAGAAGGATACGATCACTTACAAAAGGGCTTGGCTAGAAAGTGTGGTCGCTGTAAAAGAAGATTCCGTCTGGAAATTAGAATTGATGCACTCCACAAGACAGCCAGTGGAATAGTTGATTTTTTAAGTTTTGAAGGCCATTCAAGTCTTTGCCGTGCAAATGTCGGGTATATGGAGCTTCACATATTTTGAAATACCTCTGATGAAGAAGTACTATTGCACTATACATTTAAAACGACAGCTATGAATCATCCGGACTTAGGGAATTACATTTCTAATTTTAGAAAAGAGCAAGGACTTACTCAAGAAGAGCTTGTAGAAAAATGCCATATAAATGTAAGAACCATAAAGCGTATATAAGCAGGAGAAGTAACACCGAGTAGTTATACGGTAAAAAACATTTTAGAAGCTTTGGGCAGTTCCTTTGATGACGTGTTCAAAAAAGAAAGTCATTTGCAGGATCCTCAAGTTGATTTAAACAAAGGTTATCTAGTATATGCCATTATTGCTGGTATCATTTATTTTATTGTCAGTACATTAGAAATAATTACCGACATAGGTTATTCAATAGAGGAAGAGCAACTGTTTGCAGCGACTCTGTATACAGTCATCAAATCCATTTCACTTATAGCAGGAACTTTTTTCTTTTACGGCTCCTTTCTAATCGGAAAGGCCTTTAAGAGTCCCCTTATCTTGATCACCTCAACTGCTTTTATTATAATATGGCTACTTATGGGTGCTATTGATGGATTTATTTATGTACACGAATTACATGCTCGCGAGGGTTATCAAATTGCTCGCATAGTTATATCTGGATTGCTTTACACATTTATAGGAGCAGGTTATTTCCTGAAAAGAAAACAAATAGGAAAAGTTTCTAAATGGTTAGGTCTATCTGGCTTGATGGTAGGAATTTGCTTAGTAACTATCATTTTAGTTTTACCAGGAGCCATTATTTATTCTGTATTTGAAATACTTCTCATTATATTAATGTAACAATTGTGGTCTAAAGAAGAGTGATAGTAATCGATTGTAATTTAAAAAGCCTCAAGAAAATTAATTCTTATGGCTTTATTTATAGATTTAAAATTACACTAGTTCTGTGAACCAGTGATATTCTTCATCTGTAAATTATTATTAAATTCCAAAGTTCTTATTGGGAACGGAATATTCACATTCTTAGCGTCAAATGCTTTCTTCAATCCTATTACCGCATCGCTTAGTGCTTGATGTTTTTGTTTAGCTTTTGTAGCATCCGCCCAAAATCGAATCATAAAATTAATACTACTATCACCAAATTCGTTATAGAAAAACTCAACCTCCTCATCTCCTTGTTGTTCAAACATACCGCCTATGGTATCTATAGAAAGTTGTTTTACCATCTCTAGATCGCTCTCATATCCCACTCCACAATCAAGTATAATTCGAGAACGTGGTGTGAGCGACCAGTTTTTAAGCGGATTATCGATAATGGTTTTATTTGGAATAATGACAATGTTGTTGTCCGCCTCCTTAAGCATAAATTTATCCAATTGTATTTCCATTACGTGACCCGCATAATCTGAAGTTTCAATCCAGTCGCCTACCTTTACTTGCGAGCGAAAGGAAAGCACCACACCACTAATAATATTAGCAAGTGATCCTTGTAATGCAAGACCTATCACCAGTCCAGAAATTCCAGCACCAGCGATAATACCTTGAACCGCATCATTCAATTGCAGCACACTCATCGCGATAAAAATCCCACCGAGTACTACAATAGTAGCTACAGCCTTTCCTGCAAGACGTTTAACACTGGCTTGAGTTTTATTGGCCATTAGCCTGCGCACCCCTTTATCAACATACTTGGATATAAAATACGCAATGATCAATACGACCAAAGCAACACCTAGGTTAGGTAACAATTTGATAAAAGAATTATACCAGTTAGCCAGTTGTTCCAAAATTAGTGTACTGCCATCTTGTAACTCAGCAGCTTTTTTTTCAGCGTTTTGGGCAGTTTGTGCGGCTTGTTGAAGTGATTTCATAGGGTCAAAAATAATAATCGAACTGTTTTTACACACGCATATTAACAATATTTAACTATTTAATCGCTACTTTAAAAGGGTTTTAAAATTGAAACTTAATACTTTTAACTTTTAAACTTGTGATTCTATTTTAGCATATAAGTGTTCCGCTTTCGCGAAAGCGGAATTTCAACAAACCTTATCTTACTTGCAGGGTATATCTAATTTTCAAATGTTAGTTATAGGGATCAACATGGCCTTTTAAAAGAAACCATAAAGAAATCACACCCGATTAAAGCTGTTCATGAATCAGCGAGTTGAGGTCTATTCATGGATTTAAAAAAATCCGATTCTTGAAAAACGCTCCACATAGTCAAAACCATAGCTTCTATTCCTTAAAAACTAAGGAAGAGAATTCCTCGATGAGAGCCTAAAGACTATCTTTGTAAAATGGAACATAAAGCAGGATTTGTAAACATAGTAGGTAACCCTAACGTAGGTAAAAGCACGCTGATGAACTCCCTAGTAGGAGAACGCCTTTCTATCATCACTTCAAAAGCACAAACAACTCGACACCGTATTCTAGGAATTGTTAATGGGGACGATTTTCAAGCGGTTATAAGCGACACTCCTGGTATCATAAAACCAGCATACAAACTTCAGGAAAGTATGATGGAGTTCGTTAAAAATGCCTTTGAAGATGCAGATTGTATTCTTTACATGGTAGAGCTGGGTGAAAAAGAGTTGAAAAACGAGGCCTTTGAAAAACGCTTGACCTTTGCAGAAGTTCCTGTATTTGTATTGATCAATAAAATAGATAAGGGAGATCCCGCCCAACTTGAAGAGGCCGTAGCTCACTGGAAAGAACGATTGCCTAAGGCAGAAATTTTTGCAGTAAGTGCGTTGATGAATTTTGGAGTGCCAGAATTATTATCACGCATTGTAGAAATCTTACCTGTCTCTCCGGCATTCTATCCTAAAGATACGTTAACTGATAAGCCAGAACGGTTTTTTGTAAACGAAAGCATTCGAGAGAAAATCTTAATTCACTACAAAAAAGAGATTCCATATTCGGTAGAAATAGATACCGAAGAATTTTTTGAAGATGAAAAAATCATTAGAATCCGCTCTGTGATTATGGTAGAGCGGGAAACTCAAAAAGGAATCATCATAGGTCATAAAGGAACTGCTTTAAAACGCGTAGGAACGGAAGCTCGTAAAGATTTACAAAAATTCTTCGGCAAACAAGTGCATATAGAACTGTATGTAAAAGTGAATAAAAACTGGCGTAGTGATGAGAAGCAATTGAGACGCTTTGGATATAAAGGGGAGAACAAGTAGTTTATTAGTTTGTGAGTCCGTGAGCTGTGGCTTTTTGAGTTTGAAACAAAGGCAGACTGCACACAAAAGATTACTAGTGTTTCTTTCAGAAACCCCTGTGACGAAAGCCAAATTACGACAAACAGCACACTTTCCATTTGGAAAATGTCTTAATGACCGACAACGGAGAAAACACGGCCTGCGTCTCCTTCTAAAAATCTAGTGGCGATAGAACAGCTTTTGTCCTCCCAGAAAATTTAGCTTAGGGATTATATGATTGAAGCAAGTGGTCTGTTCCCAAATTTATCTGAGATGCATTAGGTATTGAGGTTTATAATTTCATCGAGAATGATTACTGGATGCTGAACAAATCAGCGTCATATAATTTCCATAGATGAACACTCCCTGTACGCCGATTTTCCTGTTTTACAAAATAGTCCTGCGTTAATTTGTCTGCAATGTTAGAGCACAGCGGTAATGAGCTATGTTGTTGTCAAAATAATAAACAGCAATCAACTCCTTGATTAGTTTCAGCATTCTTCCTTCGAGTAAGACATTGACACTGCGATAAACTCAGTATAGTTTTACAGCGCAAGCAGTCATTTTTTTTTCTTTCCTTTTTGATTTTGATTTTTAAACATTTGATTTAGAACTTGTCTATATTTTATATTTTATTTTATTCCCAGACAACCTTTTTAAAACAGGCTCGTCTATATCAATAGAAAGCATGTAAATTGTGAAAGTGATACCACTTTATACCAACGAGAAAAAACTGATTCAAAAGGCTGCTAAAGGCGATAGAAAGTCGCAGAAGCATCTTTTTGATAAGCACGCACCCAAAATGTTAAGTGTATGCCGTCAGTATATCTCGCCAGTAGAAACAGCTGAGGAAATCCTTTTAAATGGCTTCTTTAAAGTTTTTACAAAGTTGGACAGCTTTTCCCATGAAGGAAATTTTGAAGGTTGGGTGCGCAGGATCATGATAAGAGAATGTATCGATTATTTGAGAAAAAAAGATCCTTTTAAATTTAAAAATGAGATCGACGAAGAAAAAGTAGAATGCGATCAAAACACAGAGGGTGCGACAGACTTGCCGCTGGATCTGATACAAAAATGTATCGATAATTTACCCAATGGCTATAAAAGTGTTTTTGTCCTGTTTACTCTAGACGGCATGAAACATAAAGAAATAGCACAATTATTAAATGTCTCTGAGAATACCAGTAAAACGCAATATCGCAAAGCAAGATTGATGCTACAAGAACAAGTACAACAAATTAGAAAACAACGCCATGAAGCTTAATAACATAAAAAACTCTTTTGAAAACCGCAAGATAGCGCCTAGTGCAGCTGCTTGGGATCAACTCGCTTCTCGTTTAGATCAAGAAGAGAAAAAAAATAAGAAGCCAGTCGTTTATTGGTTAGGCGCTATTGCTGCTGCAATTGTTTTTGGACTGGTACTATATCCACTATTTAGTAGCGATGTAAACAGCGTAGAAAACCAAATAGTAGTTGAAGAAAGCAACACTGCGATAGAAACATTGGATTTTCAAAATGATGTAGTGATAAAAAATAAAGAAACTATAAAAGATCAAGAGACTCCAGTCGCATTCGAAGAAAATTGGAACACTAAAAAAAGCACCCTGTCTAAAAAGACTTCATCTAAAAACAATTTCAACTATAGTCATCCTAAAGAAAAATCAACTAAAAACAAGATAAGTACCAGCTCAGAAATAGCAGCCGCAGATTTAGGCCCTACCACTAAGGAAAAACCAATAAACAGGTCTATTCCAGACGACAATTCAGTTGATCCAGCAATTGCAAATGCCGTAACTCAAAATAAAACTCCAGCATTAACTGCCGAGCAAGAAATGGAATTACTTCTAAGTAAAGCTCTTAAGAATGCTAGTGTAAATGAGGTTGCTGTAGAAGGCATAAATATAGAGCAATTACTACGAGAAACAGAATGGGACATCGAGGCAGACCGACGCAATAGAGTAAATAACATCATCTTTGATCAACTCGGTAAATTAAAATCAGAAGCCTATACTCTTATAGGAGGAAACAAATAATCCACATCACCTTATCCATTAACAACAAGCTGTTTACATAAACGGACAGTCCTAATTATATCTAAAAACCACTTATTATGAAAAAAAGTTTACTTATCACTGGCCTAATTTTCACTCTCTTTATAGGGACTTTTACACAGGCACAAAATGAAATCCCTAAAGACTCTATATCTATAAACGCTCGTATTGCAGATCTGATTAAAGATAAAGATCAAAATATTAGTGATGAAAAGGAGGCTCTTAAATATACGGTTGAAGCTATCAATAAAAAACTAGATGAGAAGGAAATCACTTTAGAAAAAGCTGCAGAATTAAAAGAAACTGCTGCTGTACGTACAGCATTAAATATTAAATATTATGAGCAGTATGCTGCACTAGAGGCAGAATATATTAGAAAGAACGGGAGGTACTCTCACGAAGGCGGTGCTATGCTAGAAATAGGCACTAAACAATTTATCAGGTATCGCAATCGCAATAAGGACAGAGAATATCAAGAGTATCAAAATACGCATTCAGGGCTAACAATTGGTTTTGCTTATAACTTTATGAATGGCAATGAATTAGACATTAATGACTTTAGTTATCCAAACAATAATTATTTCTCTTTAGGATTTCAATGGAAAACACGACTAGATAAGCATAATCTATTCCGACTTACCTACGGAATAGAATATCAATCTCATGGAACCGAACTAAACGGCAACCGATTTATATCCCAAGGAGATCAAGCACAAATAACAGATATCGGTTTTAATGTAGAAAAAGCAAAATTCCGTCAGGACCAGTTAGTGTTTCCTCTCCATATTGAAATAGGAGGTTCTAAACGTAAGGAATACGAAGATGGACGTGTTAGATTTCAAGAGTATGATCAATGGAAAGTTGGTATAGGTGGATTTGCTGGGTTTAATATGAGTTCTCGTTTAAAATTAAAATACGAAGTAGATGGGCGTGAGATTAAGGAAACTCGTGTCAATAATTTTGATAACGAAGTTTTAGTTTATGGACTAGATGCTTATGTAGGGTTCGATTCTTGGTCCTTATTTGGACGTATGAATTTGAATACCGTATTTAAATCTAATTCTGTAGATGCGCAGTATGTCGCATTTGGTATACGCTTTCAATAAAAATTATTTGAAATAGCCTTAAGAGCTCTGGAGAAATCAAGAGCTTTTTTTGGTTAAAAAGTAGTTAATACTTATTTTTCAATTGATTACTGTTTTATTTTTAATACAAAAACACAACTATTATGAAAAGATTACTTCTCATCACACTTACTTTAATGAGCTATTTCTGCTATGCTCAAGAAACAGAAGAAACAGAAGAACTGGACAAAGCGCCAGTTGATTTTTTAGATATTTTTGATTCCGATCGAAGAGAAAAGGAATTTATTAGAACCTCTACTAATTTGGTTCTTGCATTTGGATTTAATCAAGCTTTAGGAGATGATAACGGTATAGGAGATTCCTACAGATTCTGGGGATCTGGCATGTTTGAGATTGGATTAGAGTTCACCACTAGATTACATCCAGAAAATGATAACATTAGATTTAATTATGGATTAGCGCTGCGCACCAATACGTTACACATCAACGACAATAAAGGCTTCGTTACTGATAATAACATAACTACCTTAGAACCTTTAGGCTTTGATGTAGATCGCTCCTACTTCACTCAAGTAAGCATCGTAGCGCCTCTGCATTTAGAATTTGGCCGTAGGGAACTAAAGACCTTTAAAGATGGAATAAAACGCTACTATGATGATGAAGCGTTCGTTTTTGGAGTAGGTGGTTATCTCGGATTGGTATCTACCTCCTCACAAGCCATTAAATTTGATAGAGAAGGTCGTGGCGTTACTCGAACGACAACAAATGATTATGAAGTAAATAGCTTCCTTTATGGCCTTAGCGCTTATGCGGGTTGGGATAATTTTCAATTATTTGCAACTTATGGTCTTAACGATATTTTTAAAGACTCGCCTTTACAAGAAAGGTATTTGTCATTTGGTATACGTTTAAGATAGTAGATCAATATAAAAAATTTAAAGCTCTTAGTTTTCTAGGAGCTTTTTATTTTGATACCAGATTAGTTATAAAATGATATAATTTCGCTCTCTCACCATGCCTGCCGGCAGAAAAGCGGAAGATCCATACAACAGTATCAAAATAGCAAATACAAAAAAGCCTTTCAGTTTACTGAAAGGCTTTTAAAATACTTTGATGTTCTTAATTATGCTAATGCATTCACATGCTTAGTTAATTTAGATTTCAAATTCCCTGCTTTATTCCAGTGAATTACATTTTTCTTAGCAAGCTTATCAATCATAGAGTACACATCAACAAGAAGCTTTTCAGCTGCAGACTTGTCTTCTGTCTCCTTTAATTTTTTGATCGCATTACGCGTAGTTTTGTGCTGGTATTTATTTCTAATCCTTGCAACTTCGTTTCTACGTATTCTCTTTAAAGCACTTTTGTGATTTGCCATATCTTGTAAAACTTGATCTGATTAAAGATCGATTTAAATTGTAGCCCGTAGGGGAATCGAACCCCTCTTACATGGATGAAAACCATGCGTCCTAGCCGATAGACGAACGGGCCATTTTTTTTGCTCGTTTAAGCGGTTGCAAAAATAAGCCCTTTTTTTAATTTTACAACAAAGAATAGAAAAAATATTAAAAAAATTAATAAGCCTTAGCAAACAACACTCTCTTGTTAGACTTTTCACCCGTTAAAACACACTTCCCATATTCTTCCACCGCATCCATAGGTATACATCTAATGCTGGCTTTGGTGAGTTCCTTTATCTTATCTTCTGTTTCTGCTGTTCCATCCCAGTGAGCAGAGAGGAATCCACCCTTAGATTCTAAAACTTCTTTAAATTCTTCAAAACTGTTGACCTCCGTAATATGAGCATCTCTATAGCTCATAGCCTTATCGTGTAATGATTTTTGAATCTCTTCCAACAGGTCTTTTACTTTACCTGCGATTCCATTTATTGAGGTCGTCTCTTTAGACAGCGTATCTCGACGCGCAAGTTCCACCGTTCCGTTTTCTAGATCTCGAGCTCCTATGGCTATTCTTAATGGAACTCCTTGTAATTCATGTTGAGCAAACTTAGCCCCTGGCCTTAGCGTGTCTCGTGAATCAAATTTTACTAAAACCCCTAGAGTACGTAGTTCCTTGATAATGTCGTTAACGACTTCCGTTATTGCTTCTAGTTGCTCTTCGGTCTTAAAAATAGGAACAATCACTACTTGATTGGGCGCAAGATTAGGAGGCAACACCAAACCTTGATCATCACTGTGGGTCATTATTAATGCCCCCATAAGACGTGTAGAAACACCCCAAGAGGTTGCCCATACATATTCCTGCTTCCCTTCTTTGGAGGTATATTTTACATCAAAAGCTTTGGCAAAATTCTGTCCTAAAAAGTGACTGGTACCTGCTTGCAATGCTTTACCATCTTGCATTAATGCCTCAATACAATAAGTCTCTTCTGCACCTGCAAACCGTTCACTTTCGGTTTTCAATCCTTTAATTACCGGAATTGCCATAAAGTTTTCAGCAAACTCTGCATAAATATCATTCATCTGTTCTGCCTCAGCTAAAGCTTCTTTCTTTGTAGCGTGTGCGGTATGACCCTCTTGCCACAAAAACTCTGCGGTGCGCAAGAAAAGTCTGGTCCTCATCTCCCATCTTACCACGTTAGCCCATTGATTGATCAATAATGGTAGATCTCTATAAGACTGGATCCAGCCTTTATAGGTATGCCATATAATCGCCTCGCTTGTAGGGCGTACTACGAGCTCTTCTTCTAGTTTTGCATTAGGATCTACTCTTAGTTTTCCGGGATTATCAGGATCGTTTTGTAATCTGTAATGAGTTACAACAGCACATTCTTTGGCAAATCCCTCTGCATTCTTTTCTTCTGCTTCAAAGAGACTTTTGGGCACTAATAAAGGAAAATACGCATTTTGATGCCCGGTTTCCTTAAACATACGGTCTAACTCTGCCTGCATTTTCTCCCAAATCGCATATCCATAAGGCTTGATAACCATACAGCCGCGTACAGCACTATTTTCTGCTAGATCTGCTTGTACAACGAGTTCATTGTACCATTTAGAGTAATCATCACTTCTACTTGTAAGGTTTTTGCCCATAATCATGTGTTTGGCATAAAACTTGCTCCTTTATTAGAAGTTTGTTAAATGCTTTTAATGCTTGACAAAACTACTTATTTTTATCAAACGCTATCAAATAAATACGTCATGAAAAATATAAACTTTAAAAAGCCTGCTTTTTATAAAATAGCAGCATTAGTTATAATCACTACAGCAGTTGTTTCTTGCGGCTCTTATCAAAGTGTTTCATACAACGACGGTATCTATGGCGATAATCAAGACAACTATCAAGCTGAAGAAATTCAGCCAAAAGCTACCTACTCGGATGATTCTTCCGCTTACTACGAGTCTCTTTTTCAACAAGGAGCAAAAAGTCACGGAAATAATTTTACCCCCGATAGTCTCTTTACAGATGTAGAATCCTACTCTTCTAGTAGTTATGACACAACCGATCCAGATTACACTGCAAGTTATGGTGGTGGAGAAGCTGGTTGGGGTACGAACCCGAGTGAAATTTCTATTAATTACTATGACAATGGATGGAATAACGGGGGTTGGAACGGTGGTTTCGGATGGAACAACGGCTTTTACGGTAATGGCTTTGGATGGAACAACGGGTTTTACGGTAATGGTTTCGGATGGAACAATGGCTTCGGATGGAACAACGGTTTCGGATGGAACAATGGCTTCGGATGGAACAATGGTTTCGGATGGAATAACGGCTTTGGATGGAACAACGGATTTTATGGAAATGGTTTCGGATGGAACAATTGGGGTTCGAATGGCTACTATGGTAACCAATTTAGAGGAAACTACGGTCGAAATAACACAAGAGGTTATGCTTACCAGAATACAGGAAGAAGTTCAAGAGGACAAGGTCTTAATTACAATACAAGAGGAAGGTCTGTAGATAACGGAAGAGGCTCTTACTATGGAAGAACTGATGGCGTTAACGGAAGATCTTCTGCAACTACCAGAAGACTAGGCAGAAATACTAGAGCTACTAATGGAAGAAGTTCTTCTAGATTGAGATCTACAAGAGAAACTACAACACGTAGGTCTTCTTCAAATGCAAGACGATCAGGATCTAGAGGAAATAACAGATCTGGTACTATGAGATCTTCTGGATCTTCATCTTCTAGGTCTTCTGGAACTATGAGGTCGAGCTCTGGATCAAGGTCTTCATCAGGTTCAAGATCATCTGGCTCAAGATCATCAGGTAGATCATCGGGTAGATCTTCAGGTGGAAGAGGTTAATATTCAATTATACATTTTGAAAATGAAAAATATTTTAATTTTAAGCGCGCTATTTGCTAGCGCGCTTTTCAGTAACGCACAAACCGTTAGTGACGGATTGCTTTACACAGGACAAGATTTAAAAGGAACAGCTCGTTATAGAGGCTTAAGTGGTGCTTTTGGAGCGCTAGGAGGCGATTTAAGCGCTATAGGATCGAATCCTGCTAGCTCAACAGTTTTTGCTAATAACTATGCTGCTGTATCACTAGGGATACTAGGCAGCGATAATACTTCTAATTATTTTGGAACAAATACCATAGCAGAAACTTCTGACGTTAATATCAATCAGGCTGGTGGCGTTTTAGTATTTGAAGGTCCTGAAAACAGAACCGTTTCTAAATTTGCTTTGAGTTTGAACTACGACTTGACTAGAAATTTTGATAATTCTGTCAACGCTAGAGGAACGAGTCCTATTTCTGTTTCTGAATATTTTCTGAATAATGCCAATGGAATAGCTTTAGATAATTTTATTGTGAGGACGGGAGATGGCGAGACAGCAAGTGATCTCTATCAATTTTTAGGGCAAGACCTTGGTTTTGGAGCACAGCAGGGTTTTTTAGGCTATGAATCTTTTCTTTTAGATTCTACCGACGATAGCGATCTTACCAACACCAATTACATGAGCAATACAGGTACTGGAAGTTTTAATCAAGATTATCTTGTACAAACTTCTGGCTACAGCAGTAAATTTAGTTTTAATGGTGCTATAGAACTCCATAAGAAATGGAATTTAGGAATTAATCTGAATTCGCACGTGATCAGTATGGAGCGGTTCACGCGTCTAGAGGAAAACAATTCTAATGCAGACGCAAGTATTACAGACGTAAGGTTTGACAACACCCTCTTTACCGAAGCTAACGGCTTCTCTTTACAGTTAGGGCTCATTGGAAAACTTACTGAAAATTTAAGAATAGGTGCTACGTATGAATCGCCTACTTGGTACACCATTGAAGAATCACAAATTCAAGAAATCATTACTAGAGGAACCAACAGTACTGAAATTGCAAGAGTAACACCTAATGTACTCAACATATTTGCTCCTTATCAACTAAGATCGCCAGGAAGTGTAACAGGTAGCATTGCTTATATTTTTGGTAAAAACGGATTATTAAGCCTGGATTATACGTCTAGAAATTACAGTCAGCTTCAGTTTAGTCCAGATAACAATGATCTTTTTAGAGATAATAATCAAATCATAAATGAAAGTTTAGAAAGAGCTGCGAGTATCAGAATAGGTGGAGAATACCGTGTTCAAAACTGGACACTTAGAGCAGGTTACCGAATGGAAGAATCTCCCTACGCAAATAAAAACATCATGGATGACCTAACAGGTTACAGTTTAGGATTTGGCTATACTTGGGGAAAAACCATTCTAGACATCTCCTACGATCATTCAGAAAGAAATTATTCGCAACAATTGTTTGATACTGGCCTCAATACCTCAGCAGGAGTTTTTAACGAGATGGATAACATTGTATTTACTTTAGGTTTTAACCTCTAAAAAACTAGTTGATCGTTTTTTAGCAACTCAAAACTCCAACATTTTATAGATCCCTAGACCCTTTATAAATACTGTTATTTAAGATCTTTTTTTAAATAATAAAAATGGTTGCTTATCTCGCTTTCGCGAAAGCAAAAACACCACAAAGCACTTACTTCGGTAGGTGCTTTGCTATATAATCATGTTATTGATAGGGAAAAAGATAGGCTAAACGCTACATTCCCATAAAAAAAGGACAAATCGCCTATAAATCAAATCTAAAACACTCCAAACCTGTATATTGTGAAAGCTATTCTTTTGTATCAATAGACAAGTACAATCAGCACTTGCCAGTGGTATCATCATATTTAAATGTAACTATAAATTACAGCATACCATAAAGGAGTCGTGTAGTAAAACAGTTTATAAAGCTGTCTGTATTTTATAGAAGCAATCCCATCCATTTTGATTATTGAACAAAAAAAGCACACCGATTAAGGTGTGCTTTAGTCTAAAGGTATCATTAAATTTTTATCTCTTCATAGCAAAGTGGCCCGAAGCTTCTCTTTGCTGACCATCAAAAGCATATTCTATCCTGAACCAGTAGTCACTGCTTGGCAACGACTGTCCATTATAAGTTCCATCCCATCCAGCTCCATTAACATCGAGTTGCTTAATGAGTTTTCCATATCGGTCAAATATATAAAGCGTTGTTCCTGGTAAACGATCACCGCCTATAATGTTCCAAGTATCGTGAATACCATCTGCGTTAGGGGTAAAATAATCTGGGTAGCCAAAAACAAATATATCTACAACAATCTCTCCACAACCACTTCTCTCTGCAATAGTTACTGTATGCACACCAGGAGTAACGTCGTTAAAGGTTCCATTGTTCACATAAGGCCCATCATCTAGACGGTACCAATATTGATCCGGCCCTTGGGCCGTTACAATTACTTGGTGATCTATATCAAACGGATCTGTTGTAATGTCTATATCGTACACTTCTGGCACACTGGAGACCCTCACATTGGTGGTTATCGAAATAAAACAACCTGTAGAAATTCTAGTCGCCGTCATTTCATAATCACCGCCTTCTGCAACGTCTATAGAAGCTGTTGAAGCAGGTATCAAAGCACCATTCAACGTCCATTCATAAGAATACTCTGTGTCATTGAGACCTGTATCTAAAGTTACTGGACCATTCACTAGATTATCGTTTTCATCGAGACATAGAATGTACTGATCTAACAAAGAAGGTGTAGGTAAGTTATTAATAACTACCTCTAAAGTCGTAAAGCTAAAACAGTCTGTATTATTGTCATCTACTCTAGCAATTAAAGTGGTATTTGAGGAATAGGTAAAATCATTTGTAATACCATTCACTTGACCATCTGCATCCGTCTGATTTAGATAATAAACCACTGTTGTCCCTGTTTGCCCAGTTGTTACTTCTGCATCGGCAATACTCACATCTATAGTGGCATTACCAGAACCATCGTCGCAAGACTCTAAAGCCGTAGGAGTGACTGCTATAGGCGCATCTACTGGCTGAATCACAAAGTCTCCTGTAGAGAAACACCCAGAATTTGTAAACTCTAGTCTGTAATAGATAGTTTGTGGAGCAGTTGTATTATCATAGCTAGTAGTATCCAATGGGTTGGAGCCCGCAAGTGCATCAGTTGGTGAATCGTAGTAGCTCACTGTAGTTCCTGTTTGCCCATTAATAACCTGTGCATTTGCATCTCCTAAGGTAAAAGAAGCAACACCATCACCATCTTCATCGCACTCTTCCACAGTAAAAGATGGAACAGAGGCCGGTACTGGATTTAAGATCAAATCAAAAGTAGTTGTATCAGAACAGTTGGTAGTATTATTTTCAATACTTACTGTAATCGTTTCTAGACTTGCGGTGTTGAAATAAGGAGATGCGATGACACCTGTTGCATTGCTATAAACGATGGTATAATCTGCTGGATTGAGTCCATTTAAAATAATCGCATCGTTTAGAGTCAAATCAAATGATTCTACTCCATCTCCACTAGGATCATCACATAAGGTAAGATCAGGAGCAGTTGTTATACCTGGGGTCTCATTGATGGTCAAGTCAAAAGTCGTTGTATTAGAACAACTCATGTTATTCACATTTTCAATTCGCACATAAATGGTCTGCGGATTTGAAGTGTTTGTATAACTAGTGGTGTCTAAAGGATTGGTTCCAGCATCTGCATTTGCTTGAGAGTCATGGTAAGAAACAGCATATAACAAAGGATCTTGTGCGAGTAGAACTTGAGAAGTGTAGCTACTAAAAGTAAATACATCTTCCTCATCATTACTAGGGTCGTCACAAACGATCACTTCTGCAACTGTATTTGCAATAGGAGTAGCGTTGATAATGAGATCAAACGAGCCCGTATCATAACAATCTGTTGCTGTACTATTTTCAATTCTTACAAAAACGGTTTCCATACCTGTTGTAGTATTGGTATAAGTGGTAGGGTTTACAATAGCATTACTACCAGCAGCTGCATCTGTTGGAGAGTTGTAAAAAGTAATAGTGTTATCAGTGGCTAATTGGACACCTAATACTGATGGGTTTTGAGAAGTAAGATCAAATACCTCAAACCCGTCATTACTTATATCGTCACAAACCACTATATCATTTGCTCCTGTAAACACGGCTCTACGATTCACCTCAAGGTCAAATGAAGTTGTATTAGAACACATTAAAGAAGTATTATCGGTGACACGGGCATAAATAGTTTGTGGGCTAGCTGTGTTAGCATATCCGGCTACGTTTAGTGGCGCTGCACCGTTAATCGCGTCTAGCTGTGTAAGGTGATAAGTCACTGTAGCAGACTGTCCGTTTAAGATAGCTGCATTTTGATCACTCAACACAAACACCTCTGTACCATCATTGCTTAAATCATCACAAGTCACCATATCCATAGGTGTATTTGCTACAGGGATAGGTGATGCGGTAAGTGAAAATGGATTGATAGAACTACAACTAGGATCTGCTGTACTTACTATTCTTACATAAATAGTAACTGTACCGAATGGAAGGTTAAAGGCTGTCGGGTTTAAGATAGGATTGGTCTCGTTTTGAGCATTCATTAAACTGTCGTAGTACGTAATCGTAAAATTCGAACCACCAGAACCGCCACCACCACTTAGAGCCGATGATACATAGGCATCAAGATTAAAATTTACTATAGGGCCGCATTGCTCAAAATCAGGAATAACAAACGTGCTAAAGTCGATCACATCAACTACAAAACTATCTACTAATATGCAATTTGACGTGGTATTGGTAATGGCTGAAAAAACAGTCATAGGCGGCATACTTATTGGGTAAGCCGTTGGGTTGCCTATTGCTCCTACTCCATTCTCAGCATCTGATTGCAAAGTGTGGTAAGTGACCACATGATCTCCGGCAGGAAGCCCGTTTAAAATTACAGAATCATTTTGAGTTAAATCTGCTGTAGTTGCCCCAATAATACAAACAATAATATCGTTAGGGGCAGCAGCTACTATTTCTGGAGCCACGTCTATACATACCTGTTCTGTGTAGGTACATCCATGGTTATCTGTCAATTCATAAACATAACAATTCTGTCCTGCCACGGAGGGCGTTACCGAAACTACATTACCTATATTCACAGCTATATCAGGACTCGCCTGCCATGCTTCGGTAACAATTACTGGTGTAAAAGAAAGTTCCGAAGGAATAATTGCTGGATTAAAATTAAGCCCCCAAAAAAAGATATAACCGTTATCAGACCCTAAGTTATCCGTTATACTTATACACCACTGTCCGTTTATAGGAGAGCCAATGAATGTACTGTAAGGATCCACAGGCAAATAGTCTCCCGCAGGGATGGTTCCTCCAGGATTGGTATTATTGTATTGTGTCCAAGTCTGTGCAGCAGTTTCTGTAAAAACATAATCAAACCCAGTACCTGGGTTTCTATTGGCATCATCATCTATGGGTATACCTAGAAAAGTACCACCACCACTAGGGTACTGGTGTAAATCTACTTCAGAACCGTTAGGAGCGGTTATAGTGAGTTGTAAGTCGCCTAAATAAGAGTGCTCCATATTCACAAAAATATTTACTATATCAGTTGCACTAGTTATTACAGTGCCTGGTGCAAAAAGATCCACATTTATGCAAGTTGTATAACTTACACCACTTCCGTCCGGTAAAAACGTTAAACCTGTTACTGGTGGAGATACTGGGATCAAAAATTCTTGAGTAGTCGCAACTCCTGTTAACGTAGTGGATTCTCCAAAACACAACTGCGTATCTGCTGCCATTGTACCGGTAAAATCAGGATCTGAAGACACCTGTACAACCAGATCTATTTCCTCTCTATCAGAACAACCTACTGCATCTGTCACTCTTAATTTAGTCTGATAAATACCGGTTGTATTGTAGGTTTCCATTTGCACTTGGCCAGAATTAAATCCGGCACCGTTTGCTAGATCCCATTGATAAGTCGCCCCTGTACCATCAACTCCAAAAGTAGCTTGACCATCAAAAGTAACTGTATCACCTTGGCAAATCCTAAGGATTCCATCTGCATCGATAGGTGGCGTTGTAGTGATATTTGTAACAATTGACTGGCATGGATCAAAGCATCTTCTGGCCGCTCTCCATCCAGCAGCATTACCTGAACCATTGGAGATAAATTGCACTGTAAGGCAACCTGTGGGATTTCCTGCACTCGCTTGAAAAACTCCCGGAGGAACATTAGTGTTTGTAATTGTTGCTAACAAAGGTGCGGCTATACTGTCACCGTCATAAATAGTCAGCACATCGTTTACCGCTACATCCATGACTACAAAATCTAAAATCATGCGATCAGTTGACACAATTGGGCAAAAGGTAGCGACGCCATTAAAATTGTCAGAATAATTGACATTACCACCGTCATCATTGAATGTAGAGGTTGCACAACCAGTGTACCTTGTAGGGTTAGCAGCGCCACTACCTATCATGTTTATATTGACCTGGCCTACTGATAAATAAGAGACGAGAATGAATAGGAGTGCGAGAAATCTTTTCATTATTTTAGTTTTTAATAGTAAGAGCTATATTCTAATTAACAAATATGAGGAAATTTGTTAACTCTTACTTAACGTATTATGCCAATTTTCTGTCTAATTCATACAAAACAATGCAGTTATCGCTTACAGTTTGTAAATTTGCACGCAAATTAAATTGCCCCTACTAATCGTAGTACTTATATGAAAATTGAAGATATCTTAGAAAATATAGAAGATAACGATCACTTGTCTTCTAACGAGCAAACCCCTTTACGATCAGATGCATTTGAATTAAGCGATGCTGATAAAATCGAGTCTATTAAAAAAGACGTGCATCACATTCTAGAAACTCTAGGAATGGACATGACAGACGACAGTCTTAAAGGAACGCCTAATCGAGTGGCAAAAATGTTTGTCAAAGAGATTTTTGGCGGTTTGCGTCCCGATAAAAAACCTAGAGCCAGTACTTTTGAAAATAAGTACAAGTACAATGAAATGCTGGTAGAGAAAGACATCGTTGTTTACTCCACCTGTGAGCATCATTTGTTGCCTATAGTAGGCCGAGCGCACGTGGCTTATATTTCTAACGGTAACGTGGTGGGACTTTCAAAGATGAATCGCATCGTAGATTATTATGCAAAACGCCCTCAAGTTCAAGAACGTTTAAATATTCAGATCGTACGTGAATTACAAAAAGTGATGAATACAAAAGACGTGGCCTGTATCATTGATGCAAAACACTTATGCGTGAACAGTCGTGGTATCAGAGATATAGAGAGCAGCACGGTGACTGGAGAATTTGGCGGTAAATTTAAGGACCCAATTGTAAAAAGAGAATTTCTCGATTACATACAGATGAAGACTAAATTCTAGATTTCTACTCTGCATCTTTATGAAATAGCAAAATCTCAACTAGCAGCTCGCTTCATTGAATTATTAAACTCTATTTTTGAAGAGGATATGGAAGGATGTTCCGCTTTCGCGAAAGCGAGATCAACACCAACAAATGAAACCAATAGCATAGCATACCACAAAATTAAATCATGGCTAGATATCAAGATAATGAACTGAACATCTACAACTCTATAAAAGGAGAAAAGGAAGTTTTTACCTCTATTGTAGAGGGGCGTATAGGAATGTATGTGTGTGGACCTACCGTTTATAGTAATGTGCATTTAGGAAACTGCCGTACGTTTATCAGTTTTGACATGATATTTAGGTATCTAAAACATTTGGGATATAAAGTACGCTATGTACGTAATATTACAGATGCTGGACACCTTACTGACGACACTGATGAAGGAGAAGATAAAATTTCTAAAAAAGCCAGACTTGAAAAAATAGAGCCTATGGAAGTGGTGCAGAAATACACCCTGGATTTTCATACGGTCATGAGTCAGTTCAATGCATTTCCACCCAGTATTGAACCTACGGCTACTGGACATATTGTAGAGCAAATCGAGATCATAAAAACCATTTTAAATAATGGATATGCCTATGAAAAGAACGGCTCTATTTATTTTGATGTCGTAAAATTTAATGAAGATCATCACTACGGTAAACTGAGCGGTCGCAACCTAGAAGACATGATGGCCAATTCTCGGGAACTGGCTGCACAAAGTGATAAGGCAAATCCAGCCGACTTTGCGCTGTGGAAAAAAGCGAGCCCACAACACATCATGAGATGGCCTAGTCCTTGGGGTGATGGTTTTCCAGGATGGCACTTAGAATGTACCGTGATGAGTTCTAAATACCTAGGGGAGACTTTTGACATACACGGTGGTGGTATGGATCTTAAATTCCCACACCACGAGTGTGAAATTGCACAAGGAGAAGCAGCGCATGGTCACAGTCCAGTAAATTACTGGTTGCACGCAAATATGCTGACTTTAAACGGTCAGAAAATGTCTAAATCTACTGGAAACAGCATTCTGCCTGTAGAACTTTTTACAGGAAATAATGATTTTATGCAAAAGGCTTTTGCTCCTAGCGTGGTACGTTTCTTTATGATGCAGGCGCATTATCGATCAATTTTAGATTTTAGTAACGATGCCATTCTAGCTGCCGAAAAAGGTTTTAACCGACTTACCGAAGCTATGAAAGTAATGGAGAAACTAGCTGTTTCTAAAACCTCTTCTATTGACCTCGCTTCTTGGAAAGCAAAATGCTATGCTGCAATGAATGACGATTTCAATACGCCTATTCTTATTGCAGCGCTTTTTGATGCTGTAAAAATGATCCACTCTATACATGATGGAAACGCAACGATTACAGCAAAGGATCTTGAAGAACTTCAAGAAACGATGAATGGCTTTTTCTTTGATGTTTTGGGATTACAAAATACCAAAGAAGAAGGAAGCAGTTCCTTAAACAAAGGACTGGACGGCGCGATGAAACTTATTATTGATTTAAGAGCTACTGCCAGAGCTAATAAGGACTGGAGTACGAGCGATAAAATACGCGACGAGCTCATTGCTGCTGGAATCCAATTAAAGGATGGCGCTGATGGGACCATTTATAGTGTGGAGTAGTCTTTTTGAATTAGGAATTAGGAATTAGGAATTAGGAATTAGGAATTAGGAAAAATTGAAATTCTAAAATCCTTTGGCAAGAAAAAAGCTTAATTTACTTGTGCTGAGCTCGTCGAATTATAAAACTAAATAAAAAGAACGCCGATAGGTTACAAAAATAAATTCTAAGGGGCGGAATTTATTATGCCATCTATGATAGAAGATTTCATTTGAATTTAAATTTGTATCGGACCCTGTTGTGTTGACAATTTTATTATGAGAATTATACAAGCAGGCTTACTAATTTTTATTTGTTTTACTGCCCTTGTAACGATTGGTGCTGGCTCTCATGGTCATATTTCCATGAAGAATCACGAGACTGCTACTATTGCTTATGGCTCTATCATTTTTGCATCAACTGCTTTCATTAACCTGATAGCTTTAGTAAATCGCTTTGTGAACTTCAAAAGTGTTATGTCCTTAATTTTTAATCAAATAAGCGGCCTGATACTTACCTTTTACTTAGTATACGCAATCAAATTTAATATTGATGGTGGGCACTTTCCCTTGAGGCATTTGTTATTGAACACCTTGGGAATCATATTAAGTGTTTTAATTGTAAAAAAAGATTTCAATCAATTTTTAGAATAGAATAATTCAAAAGGCAATCGATAGAATAATGAGATCCTGAATAAATTTGCTGTTCAAAATTTATTTAAATCACCAAAATTTGTCATTCCAGAAAATTCTTTAGAACACCGTTTGTGTTTTATTAGGCCGAGCTTTTAAGAATTTATCTGGAACAGGATGACAATTTTAGTTAACTGGTTTTAAACTATATGAAAAAAATACTAGCCTATCCGTTTTTGTTGTTGATCAAGGTTTATCAAACAGTGATATCCCCTTTTACACCTGCTAGTTGCCGCTACTCTCCTACTTGTTCTCAATATTCTAAAGAAGCTCTTGTTAAACACGGTGCTTTTAAAGGCGGCTGGTTGGCATTGAAACGTATTTTTAGCTGTCATCCTTGGGGTGGAAAAGGTTATGATCCCGTGCCGTGAATGTCGCTTAGTGACAGGATAAAAATAAAAAACGTAGGCCGCATCAAGTGTTGATCATCAATTTATAAGTGAATTTAAAAGCAAACTATAAAAAACTCCCTTGCCACGATCGCCCACCTCTGGGAACATATCTTTTAGGTTGCTCAGGTGCTCATTGAGTTTCTCACGATGTATCTCGACGCACCGGTAATGATAGGCCAAGCATCATTGTCAGTCCAGAAAAAATTAACAGAATTAAACAAATACTAATGGCAAGCTTACCTACCAATTTTGTCTAGAATCTACTGGTGGCCGCTCCATGATGTTAAAGTTTAAAACTCCTTACAAACTTTCTATTATAAGCGTTCTCGACTCTTGCTCGAACTGACATTTGCATTTTGCACCTCCAAATACTTACTTTTATAAATTCCTATTCACCTCAAAATTTGATTCTGGTTCTAGTTCTGGTTTTGACTTTCAAATCTATTTTCACTTTTCACATTTGAATTCAAGTTCAAGTTTAAATTCATCTGTGCTTCCTTACCTTAGCCTCAAAAATTAAGAGCCTTGACTTCCACCCAAATTCTCATTACCATAGCCTGTTATTTTGCTGTTCTTGTCGCTATATCCTTTATAGTGGGGCGTACGAGCGACAGCGCTACTTTTTTTAGAGGCAATCGTTCTTCCCCTTGGTTTATTGTGGCTTTTGGAATGATAGGCGCGTCTCTTAGTGGAGTGACTTTTATCTCCGTTCCTGGAGCGGTAGAAGAAGGTGCGATGAATTACTTTCAAGTGGTACTCGGTTATATAGTTGGCTATTTGGTGATAGGAACGGTACTTTTACCGCTCTATTACCGGATGAACCTCACTTCGATTTACTCCTACCTCAACGATAGATATGGCAGTGCAGCACAGTACACAGGCTCTAGTTTCTTTATTCTTTCTCGTGTGGTAGGTGCCAGTTTTAGACTGTATTTAGTGGCGGGAGTATTGCAAGAATTTGTCTTTGAAAGTATGGGTGTGGAGTTTTGGCAAACGGTAACACTTACTGTAATTCTTATCTGGTTGTACACTTTTAAATCGGGAATCAAAACTATCGTTTGGACAGATACCTTACAGACCTTATTTATGTTGATTGCCGTAGGAGTAAGTATATACTATATTTCTGACAGCTTAAATCTTAACGGTATTGGCGAGATTACTGGTTTTATATCCGATAGTGAGCTTTCCCAAATCTTCTTTTTTGACGACTGGAAAAGCGGTCAATATTTCTTTAAACAGTTTTTTGCAGGAGCCTTCATCGCCATTGTGATGACGGGGTTGGATCAAGATATGATGCAAAAAAACTTGACCTGTCGCAGTCTTGGTGATGCTCAAAAGAACATGTTTTGGTTTACGATTGTGCTGACCTTTGTGAATCTGGTATTCTTAGGATTGGGTGTTTTATTAACCGCTTTCGCGAAAGCGGAAGACTTAACAGCTACTAAAGACAAGTTGTTTGCCGCCATAGCACTAGACAGCAATCTGGGAATAGGAATTGGACTGGTGTTTATACTAGGACTCGTAGCAGCGGCCTATTCGAGTGCAGACAGTGCGCTTACTTCTTTAACCACTTCTTTCTCTGTAGATATTTTGCGATTAGAACAAAACTATGAAGAGAAGAAACAAAACTGGATCCGCAAGCTGGTTCATGTTGGATTTTCACTACTGTTAATTATAGTGATTGTAAGTTTTGAATATTTGATCCAAGACGCTAGTGTGATCAATAAACTGTTTGTATTTGCTGGATATACCTATGGACCTTTGCTGGGGTTGTTTGCTTTTGGGATTTTAACCAAAATAAAAGTACAGCATCATGCCACTCCTATCATCGCCATCATATCTCCATTTATAGCTTTCGGAATCAGCTCAGCAGCCAACTACTTTTTCGAATTCGAATTCGGCTTTTTTGTGCTGCTTCTCAATGGGTTCATCACCTTTTTAGGCTTGCTCATTGCATCCCTTTTTAGCCATCAGGATTAGATCAATATTGATTCGTACCCAACAAGACTAGCGTGCAAGCCACTTCGCTTTTGATATTGTTCTCCTTTAAAAGCTTATAAAACTCTGGGTTCTCTGTTCCTGGATTAAAAATGACCCGTTCTGGATGGAGGCTTATGATGTAATCGTAATACGCGCTCTGTCTTTTAGTATTCAAATAAAGAGTCACTGTGTGGACTCCCTGAAATGGGACCAGCTCTTTGTAAATTTTTACATCGTCTACCATTCCTTCTCGCATTCCTATAGCTACCGTATCGTTATTGAACTTGCGCAATCTATAAATAGCGACGTTAGAATAACGTTCTTCTTTGAGCGATGCTCCTAATACTAAAGTTTTTTTGGACATTTTTTATGACTTTACGTGTAACAATATACGAAAATCATCGTCTATTAAACAAAGGGCCTGATAAAGACTTCTAATTTATTTGGTTTATTGATTTTTTATGAAAAAGAGAAATTCACAGATTAAAGTCTTTAAAATTTTTAAAATTAGATTCTTAAAAGACGAACATCATCGTATAATTCATAATTAATGGTTAGTGTTATTATACGATTTAGAAATCCCGAGCTTGCAGGCTCGGGATTTTGTGTTTCATACCTATTTCTATTCCTAGTTACTTGCTGAGGGCTGCACCTATGAATTACAGATTACTATTCTTAAAATTTTTGAATCCTTATTAATAAGGGAAATAACTTAACAAATTCAAATGTATTGTACTGAAAAACTGTTTTAGACTGCTCGTTTTCAACTTATAAAAATATTTAAAACAAATAATAATCCCTTTGAAAACAAATAACATAAAAGGCTTTATTCTCTCTAATAATCTTTTGGAAAACCCACTATTTTATGCATATTGAAATCAGACAACTTAGTGTTCTATAAAGATGAAGGACAATTTTAAACTTTAATAAACTCTTAAAAAATCATCTACTCTTATGATTTTAAAATGAATAATACTAGATAAAAGTTAAAAAAAAATACCGTTAAACCTTTTAATTTCTGTTTAAACGAAAAATAATCTTTTTTTACATGAGAAAATATTTTAGCAAGCATAAAGTATTTATTTTTACGGCTTATCTAGCAATAAATTTAAAATATTTTAAAAAATGAAAAAAAGATTACTTTGTTTTATAACTTCATTTCGTAACAGCAGTATCAATTGGTTTATTTTAAAAACTTCCTTATACCTGTTTATATTTTTAATGTTATCTCCTTATTTTGGATCTGCACAAGTAGGCATTAATACCGACACCATAGATCCTTATGCCATACTTCAGATAGAGAGTACCGACAAGGGTGTATTGTTTCCAAGACTTAGTATAGCTGACAGAGATGCTATAACTGCGGCTGCTGCGGCTACCGGAAACCCTGTTCCATCAGGTTTAACCATATATTGTACTGATTGTTGTCAAAATGGGACTGGTTCCATTTATTATTATAATGGTGTTGCATGGAAATCACTTGATAACAGCTGTAGAGATGTAAATGCACCCCCAGCGTGTATTGACCTTACCACCACGATTACTGACGAGAACCACATGGAAAGCG